>Ga0268290_100119_pt1 | contig 23865 bp, 30 predicted proteins | sample MetspRMADM_FD_191346 | JGI IMG/M metagenome (GOLD analysis project Ga0268290, IMG submission 191346) | Soil microbial communities from San-Diego area, Southern California, United States - Methylocaldum sp. RMAD-M | ecosystem: Environmental > Terrestrial > Soil > Desert | place: USA: California... | reverse complement strand
AAGGATATCCCGCAGGTGGCTCAGATCTTCGGTCAGACCCTCTGAGCGGGAGAATGGGTGTGGGGTTCGCAACAGACCGTTGACACCGCCACGCCCTTCTCCATATACCGCGCCCACCGGACGACGCGTCGGCGCCGTCCGCGAGTGTGGCGGGGTAGCTCAGCTGGTTAGAGCAGAGGAATCATAATCCTTGTGTCGGGGGTTCAAATCCCTCCCTCGCTACCATTTTTCTCCAGCCCCGCTAAGCACTTAGCGGGGTTTTTGTTTGCCTTGCTCTCTGGGTGTTTCGGCTTTAAATCCTAGAACACCGCTAGCTCACCCGAAAAAATTATCGTGCGGGCGTAACGGTTTGCTGGGGGCTCATGGAGCAGCCTAGCGCACTTCTAGCGCAGTCCTCCGCACCGCAGTAACCAGACAGGGCCGCATCGTGAGCACCCCTGCAAACGCCCAAGGCGAGCGCTACCAGCTGTTCCGGCGCGCCGGCAGCACCCGGTGGCAGGTGCGCTTCAGCATCAAAGGCCAGGGGCAATTCAAGCGCTCCCTCGACACGGATGACGAGCGGGAGGCAGAACGCCGTGCTGAGGCCATCTGGTACGAGGCCACCTACCGCGCCAAGCAAGGGCTCACGGCCAAAACACATACCTTCGAGAGTGTGGCTGAGGCGTACATTGCGCAGATCCTCCGGGAGGTGGAGCGCCGGGAACGCCGTGCGGATCAAGGCAAGAGCGAACCCGCCGTGATTCGCCGCTACTTCATCGGCTACTTCGGTGACAAGCCGGTCGACGCAGTTAGCGAGGCTGATCTGGAGCGCTACGCGGAGTGGCGGCGCACCTACTGGACGGAAGGCCCTGGCAAGCTCGTCACGCACATCGAGTATGAGCGTGACGGCCACCGGCTGCGCCGGCCTGTACGGCGCTCCGCGCCGTCCCTGAGCCGACAGCGCGGTGAGGCCGTGGTGCTGCGTGGGCTGCTACGTTGGGCCGCTCGGCAGGGCTACCTGAAGACCCCGCCGGAGATCAGCATCAAGGCGCGCCGTTCGCCCGACAACCGGCGGCCGAGCTTCGAGCCACACGAGTTCGCTCGGCTGGAGGCGGTGAGCCTCAGCCGGCTTGTAGACCCGATCATGGATGGCACCGGCGCCGAGATCCGGGCTAGCGACCGGCGCAGCTGGCGTATCAAGCGCCTAGACGATCATACCCGACGTGATCGCACCGTGCTGCACGCCTACGTGATGATCGGCGCGTTCTCAGGCCTGCGCCCCACAGAGATGTACAACCTGACCTGGGGCGACGTGCTGGGATACCGCGCGGGTAGGGGCAAGAGCGTGGATGATCGAGACATCCGGCTTCAGGTGCGTGGTAAGGGCAAAAGCGGAAAGGCCATCCCGCAGAAGGCAGCGATCCCCTGGTTCGACACCCTCTGGATGCTGTTTGAGCGAAGCATGGGCCGAGAGCCCACTGATTCGGACCCGGTGTTTGCCGGCGAGACGGGGAAGCGCATCACCTCAGTCGCGAACGGCTTCACCGAGCTGCTGAAGGCCGCGGGACTGGAACGGGATCACAGGGGCATCAAGCGCACGCCGTACTCGCTGCGCCACTTCTACATCAGCGAGCAGCTGGCCAACGGAGCTGAGGTCATGGATGTGGCCCGCAACTGCCGCACCTCACTGGTGATGATCGACAAGCACTATGGCCAAGTGCGCCTTGAGCGCGTGGTAGACCGACTCCGCCCGGAATGGACACGCGCATAGGCGGTCGCCTGCAGCCGACGTTCACAGCGCTTTAGCTTGTTGAAGAGCCGTTTTGCCTAGCCGACAGCGACCACCTCCTCGGTATTCCACTCCGCACCTGCCGTTCTAGGAAGTGAGCAGCCGACGCAGTTTGGACGTTCACGTCCTTCGGCAACCCGCACCGTCGCTGCAGACGCGCCCGCATGGCGTTGTCGCGTATGAACCGCTCAACGGAGTCCAGGCCGGATTTAACGCCGCGGGCCAACACATTGTGCCAGAAGCGCCGCGCGCCTCGAGTGCGGCGTCTGAACACGAAACTCGTGTGCACCTGGGCCAAGACAATATCTCGCCCTGGGCTACACAGAGCCGCTGGCGGACGCGGGCATCGAGCCCTCGGTCGGCAGCAACGACGTCAGCTTCGACAATGCACTGGCCGAGACAATCAACGGGCTGTTCGCGGCCGAGGTGATCCATCTGCGCGGACCGTAGCGGTTCTTTGCGGCAGACGAGTTCGCCACCATGAAATGGGTTGACCGGTTCAACACCCGCCCCCTGCTCGAACCGATCAGCAACATGCCTCCTGCCGAGGCTGAGGCGTGCTAGTTCGCGCGGGCAGAGGTCCATGTTCTGACCGCTCAAGCCAAACCAAACGGCCCTCCGGCAAACTCGGCGCGGTTCATTCCAAGGTTCGTGATATCCTAAAAGCAGAGCGTATTTCGGTAGGATCGAGCGGTGATTTATGTCCTTGCGCGCGTGTGCCATGGCGTGGCTTGGGGTGGAACAGGCGCGTCTGCCCGGCCCCATCGTCAAACGCCTTCGGCATCGCGTTCAAACATAATGCACAGAATAAGGACGATGCCTCTCATATCCTGGACGCGAGCAGGCCTTGACACGAGCTTACACCTGAACTCCAAGCACAAGACCTGGGGTAAGCCACTCGCGTGACCGTCATAATACAACGAGGCTGTCGCAAAGAAGTTTTTATAAAAGTATAAAAGAGCAACCATGAACGCTAATGCTATCGTCCAGAAACTATGGCGCCTCTGCGCTTTGCTGCGTAAAGACGGCATCACATATCAGCAATATGTCACCGAACTAACGTATCTACTTTTCTTGAAAATGATGGCAGAGCGGAACCGCGAAGCAGGCAGCTTACCCAAGACCATGCGTTGGTCGGACCTGGTGCAGGCAAAAGGTCTCGCAAAACTTGAACTTTACAAAAGGACTTTAGTGACGCTCGGCGCAGGCAGCACTCGCGTCGGTAAGGGCGACGTCCTCGTGTTACCACCGGGCAACGACGCGACTCCTTCGGAGCGCAAGCGCTATGCAGAAGCGCAGCCTCTGCCTAGTATGGTTAGGGAGATCTTCGACAACGCCGCGACCTTCATCCGTGAACCGCAGAACCTAACAACACTCGTAGCCTCTCTCGATGAGCTCGAGTGGTACTCCGACGAACGGGATCAATTCGGAGATCTTTATGAGGGCCTACTCCAGAAAAATGCGGAGGAGACCAAGCGAGGAGCCGGACAGTACTTTACGCCCCGTGTACTGGTTGAGCTTATCGTGAGAATAATGCGACCTCGCCCCGGCGAGGTGATTCAGGATCCCGCCACCGGAACCGGCGGCTTCCTCATCGCCGCAGACCAATACATGCGCAACGAGACAAACAATTATCGCAGTATTGACGAAAAGCAGCAGGAATTTCAGCGACGGCATGCTCTACGCGGTATGGAAAACGTGCCTGGGACACTGCGTTTGCTGCTGATGAACCTCTACCTGCATGGCATCGACAGCGAACATGTTCACCTGGGCGACACACTCTCTGATAAAGGTAAGGAGCTAGGGAGAGCGAACCTTATCCTCACCAATCCGCCTTTCGGCCCAACGGGCGGTGCACCGACGCGCGACGACTTATCCATCACAGCTAACATTTCTTCCTACCAACTTCCCTTTGTTGAGCATTGCATCCGTGCACTGGAGCCCGAAGGACGGGCCGCCATCGTCGTGCCGGACAACGTGCTATTCGAGGACGGGCGCGGCCGGCTGCTCCGGCAGATGATGATGGATTGGTGTAACCTACACACGATCCTGCGCCTCCCAACAGGGATTTTTTATGCGCAAGGCGTAAAGACCAATGTTATCTTTCTTACGCGAGGTAAGACGGAGAAAGCTAACACTAAAAGTGTCTGGATCTACGACCTTCGCGCACAGATGCCGACGTTCGGCAAAACCACACCGCTGACGGAGGCGCACTTCGCCGGATTCGAACGCGTTTTCGGCGCGAGCACCGGTCGGTCAAAGCGGGGACCAGAGGGAGCTGAAGGCGGCCGTTGGCAATGCTTCACCCGGGAGCAGATCGCCGCGCGAGACGACAATCTCGATATCACCCTTTTGCGAGAGACGGAGGACGATGCAGAGCATAACCTGATCGAGCCCGACGACATCGCCGCCGCCATTCTAGGTAATTTGCGTGCCGCTGTGCTCGAAGTCGAAGCCCTTGCTTGTGCCTTCGATGGCGACATGCCGGAGGAAGTAGAATGAGCGTACTGCCGGAAGGGTGGGTTAGCACGGCGCTTGCAAATATAACTGCAAAGATCGGGAGTGGTGCCACACCTAGAGGTGGTGAGCAATCCTATAAAACGTCTGGGGTGCCACTGATCCGATCTTTGAACATCCACTTCGATGGAATTCGGGAAGATGGCTTAGCTTTTCTGGATGACGAACAAGCCTCTAAGCTCGACAACGTTACTGTGCAAGAAAATGACGTACTATTGAATATCACCGGGGCCTCAATAGGCCGCGTAGCTATTGCAACGAAACGATACAGTGGTGCTCGTGTCAATCAGCATGTGTGTATCATCCGAATGTCGGAAGGCATAGATCCTCATTATGTGTGCAATTTTCTAGCATCGCCGTCCGCACAAGAATCCATCGGCCATGTGAAGTATGGTATTACTCGGCCAGCGCTCACAAAATCGGTGGTCGAGGGAATTGTACTACCTATCCCACCTTTGGCTGAGCAAAAACGCATCGTCGCAAAGGTAGAAGCGCTCAGCGCGAGCTCAGCACGCACTCGCGCCGAGATTGCCCGCGTCGAGGCCCTCGTCTCCCGTTACAAGCAGGCCTTGCTCAGGAACGCTTTTAGTGGGGAGCTGATCGGCCAATCGCCTACGGCAACTTCGAAGCTTCACGTGTCATGTTGGGACCTTCCGGCCGGTTGGCGGTGGGTAATGTTCAAGGACGCCGTCGAGATTGCCTCGGATCTCGTCGATCCCAAAGGTGTTCCGGATCTCCCCCATATCGCACCAGACAACATTGAAAGTGGTACCGGACACCTTTTGCCATATAGAACGATTGGGGAGGACGGTGTTATCAGCGCCAAGCACCGGTTCTTCCCAGGTCAAATATTGTATTCAAAGATACGCCCATACCTCCGTAAGGCAGTCATCGTCGATTTTACAGGAGCATGCAGCGCTGACATCTACCCACTTACACCCCGCGCGAATCTTTGCGGACGATTCCTGCTGTACTGGCTAGTCAGCGAGCAATTCACGCAGTTCGCTGTCGAGCACCAGGGTCGAACAGTTCTTCCGAAGATCAATCAAAAAGCTCTCAATGGCACTCCGCTACCATTGCCCACGCTGGCGGAGCAAAGCGAGATTGTGCGCCGAATCGACTTCGCAATGACGCGAATGGATCGAGCGGCGGCGGAGGCAAGGCGGGCGCTTAGACTTCTCACAAAGCTTGACCATGCCATTTTGGCGAAAGCCTTCCGCGGCGAGCTCGTGACTCAGGACAACAACGACGAGCCGGCAGAACGCCTTCTAGCGCGCATACGGGTCGAGCGGGACACCGCGCCGAAGGTGAAGCTCACGAAATACAAACGGGAGACGATCATGGCGACCGCCGAGGGTTTCCTTAAAAAGAAGTTGAAAAGCTGGCCAGCAGAAGGCGTCAGTTTCGAAGATCTCAGACGTGAATACCAGGGGACGTATGAGGAGCTCAAGGACGCAATCTTCGCATCGTTATCGAGTCAGAAACCAGCGTTGCGGCAGGTCTTCGACGAAAAAAAGTCAATGATGGTGATCAGAAAGCATATGTGATGCGCATCATCAAAGTCAAAATCTTAGAAGCTGCAAGCTGCGGCGGGTTACTAGACAGCATGGAGATCGAGTTACTCCGGCCGCGCGAGCGTTTTGACGACAAAGTTATCCTCCCTGTTTGCTTGCTGGGCAGAAACGGCACGGGAAAATCGCAGTTTCTCCAGATAATCGCTGAGATCTTCCAAGCGGCCTGGCATGAGCATCGATGCGAGGAAGAAACGACGTCGTCTAATTCTAAACTGCTGTTCGAGATCATATACGAGGTAACCGTAGATGATGATTCTAATTTTACGCGGGTGAAACTTACGAGAACGAAGGACATTTCACGTCGGGGCTTCGAAATGAGAATGGAGGTCAATAGGGAAAATGGATACGAACCTATCACAGACAACCGCCATTTAGACTTCGGACGGCATCTTCCACCGCTCGTGGTCGCTTACACGTCCGGTGACAACGAAACCCTGAGTCTGCCCTTTTACGTCAGCCGCTCGGGCTATGCAGGCTCCGTCAGGACCGCCGCTATCGAGGATGTCGGTGCCATAGTGCCAGATAACCGATTAGTTTTGTTGGACTACTCAACTCACCTTGAAGTTTTAGTTGCCAACTTGATGATTGGTTCTGGGGACATCCAACGCGAGCTGGTCAAACATGCTGGCTTATCTGCGCTACACTCCTTCCGTCTGGTGATCCAACTCAACCACCCGCTCGCGCCGAACGTCGAAGGCGGAAACCCCAATCGAAAAGGAGTAAAGCTGACAGACGAGCTTGAGCAATATATCAGCATGCTTTGCAATTCTGCAACTTGCTGGGATTACGAACCTAAGCGCGAGATCTATGTGCTTGACTATCTCGTGGATGACGAAAACAGGAAAGCGTTCAGTGCATTCTGGAAAACATCAATGGACCTTTACCGGTCAATGCACAAGCTTGCGTTGCTCAATGACCTTATGATCCCCAGGAAAGCCCGAGAGCGGGTAACGAATGACATAATACGTCGAAGATTTGCATCAAAGCTTCCAGAGCCTCAGGACGAGGCGAAGGTATTCAAAATCGAGGAGGTGCGCTTTCTCAAAAAAACTGACAATGGAACTGAAATCGACGTTGACTATGTGTCCCTTTCCGATGGCGAACACCAACAGGCACAGCTCTTCGGCATCGTCGCTATGTTTCGAGAGCGTAACACACTATTTCTTCTAGATGAGCCCGAGTCACATTTCAATCCCGAGTGGCGAGCCAAGCTTATCAATCGATTAATGGACTTGCCGGTCCGCGGATTGCATGAGCAAGAATACATCTTAACAACTCACGCACCTTTCGTTCCGTCGGACATGCATCGCGAGCAGGTGCGGATATTCTATAAAAGCGGCAATCAAGTCACTGCAGAAAGACCGGAAATCGAGACCTTTGGGGCCACCTACGACGCTATTTTGAGAAGTTGCTTTGATATCAATCCGCCCATTTCACATGTAGCGCGCGAGAAGATCAACGAGCTTAAGAAGACAAGTTCGATCGACAAAATCGAGCAGGAGCTTCCACGTCTCGGGTCTTCGGTAGAAAAAGCGCTTATTGCAGATCGCCTATTCGAGTTGAAGAGCAAGAAATAGCATGTTTGCTACATATCCGATTGCAGCTACCGGAGAAAATTGGATCAATTCAACTTTGATCTCTCTCCTTGTTGGTGCCCTTGAAGCGCTCCAGCGTAACGCGGAGCCGCTGCAATTCTATGATGGGGTCCCTCCAGAATACCGAGTAGAATTTTCTCGGGGCGTGGAGTTTCCAAGCCTTTATGATGGGTTCATCGATGAATGTCGAGATCTCACTTTGCAGCAACTAGATCAAATATTGGTTACGATAAATGGGCAAAATGATTTTCCCGGTGTCTTCGCAATGAACGTACCTGCCCCGAGCATCGCGAATGACTTGCCCAGAGTACATGAGGCTGCGCTGAAACTTTTTAGATATGCCTTCAAGAAGCTTTCTCATTTCAAGACACCTGGAAATGCCGATACGATCAGAGGGCATTACCAGAAGCTTGTTCATCGTCACCTAAGAGGTGGAAACTGCCCGTTCTGTGAGTATGAGATATTGGAGGCGCCGGATCCAGACCTTGTAGACCCTGACCTTGACCATTACTTAGCAATATCAAAATATCCGTTTGCGGGCGTCAATCTTCGAAATCTGACATCTATGGGAATCACGTGTAACCGATCGTATAAAGGCGCGAAGGATGTTCTTACGGACGAGAATAATCGTAAGGCTATTTGCATAGACCCCTACGGCACCGATCGAATTACATTTACTTTGGCAGGTACCGTTCTACTCCCTGGTCAGGGACAGGGTCCATCGTGGAACCTAACGTTTGAACCGGATGAAGCGTCCGCAAACTGGCGCCGCGTATTCAATCTCGAAGCACGTTTCAAATCAACATTATTGGAAACTCGATACCAACTATGGCTGGAAGAGTTCGTCTCATTCGCTTCAGAACAAAAATTAGATGTTTCGGCTCGTAGAGGGGCCATCGAAGCAATACAGCAATTTGTGAAGACATGCAGATTTGACAGTCTTCCGACAATTTCGAAACTAAAAGTCGGGTTTTTCGACCTAGTTAAAGCTGGATTACGCGACCCGGAAAGAGGCGACCGAGTGCATAATTTTGTCATGTCTGTAAGAGACGCCTGAGATCTAAGGTATATTAGGCCTCGAGGAAGCAGATGCTGTGTATATTGACTAATGTTGCCGCGGATACATTTCTTATGCCGGGCGTTGTAACAACCTGTCGATAACACGGTATGATATTTTACGATCGGGGCGCCGAGTTGTAAGTGTGGCAGCAGAACAAGCGGTGTGCTGTTGCCACCCAGACGATCATAACACTTTCACAGTGGCACGCATCATTTCACTGTTGACTATGATGTAGCGCTGCGTCGTCTAGAGATGCCGATGGCCAGCGAGCATCATAGTGGCATTCGGCGAGATGCCCGCGTGGGCTAGGCGCGTGATGAACCGGCGCCGGTCACTGTGGCTAAGGTTGCCATCCAAGCACTTCATCAGATGCGTCAGGACGTCCGCGCTGAACTTCTCCTGCTCCGAAGTGATGAGAACAAGCACCAACGTCACCGACATGTCGGCAGGGCACAATCGGAACTGCTCGATCTGACCTGCCGCCAGTCATGCGGTCTCGGCGACGATGAAAAGCCGCCCGGCTTCGCCGGAGCGCGAAGTGCCGCATTCCGCCGTAGAAGTCGACTTCCCACCTCTCCGACTTAGGCCGGAGAGCGCGCGCACGAGCCAGCACATCGCTGCGCCACGGCTGGCAGAGAGCGGGAACATAGATCCTCAAATGCAGAGCTTCACGAGTGGTGGCCGACGGATCGAGGTGGAATGGTTCGCTGCCTCTGGCGGCTCTGCAGGGGGCAACGGGAACGGAACTTCCAGGCCAGCCGTACTTCTCCTGCATGGCGCCGATGGCCTGACCTTCGCCGAAGGCTACCGCCTGGCCGCTCGCACAATCGCAGCCTTGGGCTACCACGTGGCCTTCGTGCACTACCTCGACCGGACCAGCGATCGGCGTGTCGCTTACACGCGGCTGCGGCAGGACTTCCCGCTCTGGGCAGAGACTGTGCGTGATGCAGTCGCCTGGCTGGCGGATCAGCCTGGCATCGATGCGCAGAGGCTCGGCATCGTCGGGATCTCGCTCGGTGCGGCGCTGGCCTTCACCACAGCGATGACCGAGCCGCGAGTGCGGGCGATTGTCGACTATTTTGGTCCGCTACCGGACGAGCTCGCGCGTGAGCGCCCACGCCTGCCCCCAACGCTGATCCTGCACGGCAGCGCAGATGCGATCGTGCCGGTCTCTCATGCACGAGCGCTGGAGCGGTTGCTTCTGGAGCAGGGCACGGCGCACGAGATCAAGATCTACGAAGGCCAAGGGCATGGCCTCACCGGACCTGCGCAACTCGACGCGGCCGCGCGCGTAGCACGCTTCCTCGGACAGCACCTTCAGCCTACCGTAGCTGAGAGCAGCACCAGCTTTGCGCGAGCTTAGTGCGCGGCGCCATCATCCTCAAACGGCACGCGCGTGATGCTCTCGTCGATTTCATCTGGTGCGTCAGCCTGCTCAGGCAACTCAGCGGCTCTCTCCGTGTCCGACAGTGGCACCCCGCCGCTCTGATCGTCCGCAGCCTCGGAAAGAAGTGATCGGAGCCAGCCCAAGCCACGGTCCAGGGCAAGCTGCGAACGCTGCGCTGAGTAGGCTGACGCGGTCATTGGGTAGTCAGACGGCAGGCCCCACTTCGCGCGGTATGCCTCAGGCGTGAGCCCATGCTTAGTTAGGTGGCGGCGCAGCGTCTTGTAGGCCTTGCCGTCCTCGAAGCTGATCAAGCCCTCCGGCAGGATCGAGCGACGGATCTCAGCGGCCGTGAGCGGCCGGCGTTCTTCGGTCGGCTCGGCCGAGCCGCTGCTGAGCCTCAGCAGACCCGCGTGCACGCTCCTGAGCAACCCTGGCAGCTCGGCAGCCTGCACGTGATTGCGCGTGACGTAGGCGGTGACGATCTCTGTGGCGAGCGTGACCAGCCGGTCCTGCACTAGGACGTCCGCCGCCATCTGCACCTCTCCTGCCAACTCTGAGCAGCGGCGAGGTACCATGCAGGCAGCCTCGATCAAGTCACCAAAGAATGCGCGGCAGTCGCCGCTTCCAGCGTTCACCGAGGCGCAACGTTTTCGGCTGCTGATTGCGACGTCCTGCTCGTCCTTTGGCGGGAGCGGCTTGAGCAGTCACAGGCGGCACCTCTGGCAACGCGGGAGTGGCGACTACAGGCACGATCCGTGGCTGAGGCGCGGGCTTCGCGGCAGCCTTGTGCATCAAGGACACCTGAGCTGCCGGCGCCAGTCTGCGCTTCGTCAGCTGCTGCTTGGGACGGCGCACGCGCGGCAGGCGCTCGTCGATCAATGCTGTGCGTTCTTCCGTAGCCTCAGGCTCGACCGGCATCGCAAACGTCGGCACCAGGCTCGGCAGAACGCGTCGAGCCGGGACCTCAGCCTGAACAGGTGCGGCAGGAGCTACGGGCTTGGACTCGACCGGTGTTGATCTTACTTCAGCAGGTTTGTCGCCCGCGTTCAGGCGCAGCCCTCGCCAGAGATCGGGGCCTTTGCGGGAACGTGCGGTGGCGTCAACCAGCGACACACGGGATGTACGGGTTTGCTTGACTTCGACCGTGAACGGTCGCGCGCTACGGCGCTTCATGTGTGCGGAAATCCTGAGAACAACACGCTCAGCGACGCAAATCGCCCTGACAACGCTCGCCCACCATATGGGAGGCACTGTATCCTTGTCCAGGAAGATTGATATCGATGTCTCTGGCTTCCTTTACAAAAAGCCGTGGGCACGCAGTTCGCTGATCGAAGAAGCTGCATCACGATGATGGATGAAGATGCCGCCAGCTTGTTCCCAGAGGTGACGGTACTTCTCGCGATCGTCCACCAAGGCATCGCCTGGATGGCAGTGCTCCCGCTTCAATGCCGCACTGGTGGTGATCACCTCAACATCAGGGAAGTGCCTCTTCGCCCAGCGCCGCTTCTGCGGCTCCGCCCAGTCGCCGCGCGGCAGTCCGGTGAGGATAATCGGCTGGAGGTGGCGCACCGCCTCGTACAGCTCCATGGCATCAGGCAGCAGTGGAAGCTCTCCGAAGAAGTCGTCGAGCGAAGCCAGCGTGCTCCAGAACCGCCTCAGCCCGAAGCGGCGCTCGAACTCTCTTGGTGGCATGCCGAAGACGCGTTCGGCACCCGCATCGAAGTCGGCGAGCACGCCGTCACAGTCCAAGAAGACGGTAGGCATCAGGTCACAAGCTCCTCGTGACGACGCCGAGTGCCAGCACGGCATAGGCCGCGACGAAGAACCAGGTTCTGAACTTCACGACCGTCGGACCGATCGTCGGGATGCGCATGTACAGGCTGGCGACCGCCAGGCCGATGAGCACGAGGGAGACCAAGAACGTCAGAGCGCGTGGTGCCGAAAGGTTGAGCATGCTGACATCGTGCTGCCCACGTGGTTGAGGAGTGGTGAATCAGCCCTGCAGCCGAGGCGCCGGAGACATGTCCATCTATATGGGAGGTCACATGGTGGAAGGTGCCGTCCAGGCCTACACGCGGGAGGGGCTGCTCTTCGGTGAACGACCAAATGGCAGCCTCGTCCATATCTCCGAGGTGCCCTCCGGTCTTGCCTGCAACTGCCGATGTCCGAACTGCGGGACACCGCTGGTTGCTCGTAGAGGCGAGCAGCTGGGCCATCACTTCGGACACCACAATACCACGGGCGAGCGCGCCTGCGCGGGGGGACCGGAGACCGCGCTGCACCGCTTTGCCAAGGAGTTGCTCGCAGCCAAACTCGCCTTCAGGCTTCCACCTCTCCACAGGGATGGCGAGGGAACGGCTCGCTACGCTGGCGGCCTCTACCGATTCGACGGCGCAATCTTGGAACAACGGCTCGGCACCGTTATCCCGGACGTGATTGTCCGCCGGGCGGACCGGGATCTGTTTGTCGAGTTTCACGTCACCCACGCCTGCGACGCTACCAAGATCGCCAAGATCGCGAGCCTTGGCACAGCTGCGATCGAGGTTGATCTTTCCAGCTTGTCACAGAACGCACCACGGGCTGAGCTTGAGGCGGCGATCCTCGAACGTGCTCCCCGCCGTTGGCTGCACAACCCGAAGCTCGGCTGGGTTGGGGATGTTCACGGCCCGGTTACGACCACGATCACGCCAGCGTCGTCTCGATCCGTCACTGCCCTGGAGAAAGCCTACGCGTCGGCTCACCACGAGGCTTTCTCGACTCCGAGCCGTAGCCTCGCTCGGCATCGCGTTGAGGCTGACGGCCTCGCCTGTGCGATCGGCGTCGAGGTTGCCGGGATCGGGTGCTTCACGGCCTCACCACACGATTGGCAGGCACTCATCCTCCTGAACGCGGTCGAGCGTGCTCTGGTCGGCGGCCCAGCCGTCGTAAGTGCGAGCGCAGCCCTGAAGCAGATCCGTGAGCGCGGCTGGCTCCGGCCCCGCTTTAGCCGCCTCACACCAGCAGAGGCGAAGGCGCTATCCGCGGCACTTCCTTCGTATGCCTCCCCTGCCGATGCAATCACAGCCTGGGCAATGACCCTGTCTCGGGAAGGCATCCTTGTACCGAGCCATGCGCGCGGTCAGTGGGTGATCCGGCGCGAGACGTTGCAGCGCGTTCGCTAAGCACGACAACAGAAGGTTTCTCGACCGAGTAGCAGGTCCAGCCCAGCCGATCCCGCTTAACGTCTCGCTTACCCTGATCCGCGAGGGTGCCGTCCGGATCAGCGCGAGGAGTGAGCATGTCCGACACGACCGACACTGTGGGCGTCGCAGGCGACCGAATCCGCTCCATCATCGAGCGCATCGAGCGGCTCGACGAGGAGATCAAGGATCTCATGGAGACCAAGAAGGAGATCTTCGGCGAGGCCAAGGGCGAGGGGCTCGACGTGAAGGTGCTCAAGGAGATCCTGAAGCTGCGCAAGCAGGACAAGGACGAGCGCGACGAGCAGGAGACGCTGCTCGATCTCTACCTGCGGGCGATGGATGCACCGGCTCCCGCGCCGATCGCCCAAGCGGCCTGACTCAGCCAGCCTCGCCACCGGGCCACTCCATGAGGCCCGGTGCCCGTCAAAGCACCTCCGCCGCGGCACGCAACATCTCGTCGTTCACGTCAATGTAGCGCTGCGTCGTCGAGAGATGCCGGTGACCCGCCAGCATCATGATGGCCTTGGGCGAGATGTTGGCATTAGCCTGACGCGTGATGAACCACCGCTGGCCGCTGTGGCTTCAACCAACGTCCCGGCAGTCTGAGGTTAAAGCCTCATGTCAGCTGCATCAGGACGTCCGCACTGTAGACCGGCCTCCTCTGCATGGCCGGTATGGGCTGCGAAGCTCTTTGCGTTTCAGAAAGCCAGCAGGTCAGATGTTGCCCGCCCGGCTTAAACCCTCCCTTACCATGACTTGCGAGGGTTCCGATGCGGATCGGCCGGCGAGTTGGGATATCTGATATGAACGACACGGTGTCCGGTAGGCCACCGGCCACATGCCATCATCACGCATATCGTCCATACCAAAGACTCCTCTGAGTTTATAAATAACAATGCTGACACCATGATTAATTGTACTAAGGATTAACTTCGAATAGACGATACAAATCAATACGGACGACAAATAGATCCGGCCAGAATGGCAATCGATGCTCCCGGGTTCGGCTGAAAATCAGAGCGAAGGCGATTTTCATGACAGATGATGATGACTATCCGATCATCGAGGTGCTATGGATCCCTATGAGTCAGAGTCTGATGCTCTCGTCAGGAAATTTTCAATTCATCGCAATAGCAACAGGGTACGACTTTACGAGATACCTAATGTGGTTCAAAGAGCAGGATACAGACGGAAGACTCTATGAGTTAATTCCGTCGGCCTTTGAGCCGGATCTAGAACAGAGTCAAATTTGGATAGCGTTCAAGCACCGCCAGTCGGAGTCCGAATTTAATAAGGCTGTCGCTGCGTTGGCGAACCTTTTCAACTTGACGTGGAAGGACAAGCACTGGACGATTGGACTGCCTGCTGCATTATAACTTCTCGACCGCGGCGCGCATCATCTCATCGTTGACGTCGATGTAGCGCTGCGTGGTCGAGAGATGCCGGTGACCGGCCAGCATCATGATCGCCTTGGGCGATATGCCCGAGTGAGCGAGGCGGGTGATGAACCAGCGCCGACCGCTATGGCTGGAGCCGCCGTCCAGGCCAGCCTGATCGTACCAGCTGCGCATGAGCTGACACAGCGTGTTGGCGCTGAACGCCGAGCGCTTCTGTGTGATCAGCACCGGCTGCAGAAGGGCAGGGGGCTGGCCGAGGCTGCCACGATACTGCTCAATCTCCCTACGCAGCCTCGCGTTCATGAACACAACGCGTGCATGCCCGCCCTTTGTCACTGCCGAGCTGAGCCGAAGCTGCTCGCGCACCTTACCGCCGCCATCAAGGAGATCGCTCCAACGGAGCGACGCAATCTCGCCTACACGTAGACCCGCAAGGTAGCTCAGCATAAGGGCGGCTCGATTTCGTGAGCCGTACCGGCCCTGAGAGGCTACCGCCACCAAGCGCCGAAACTCCGCCTCGGTCGGTACGCGCGCCTGCTTCATCAAAACCTCACGCTTCATACGTTTTCGTCGCGAAGCATGATGTTTCCAGATTGAACTCAAAGCGAGCTCTGAATTCCCTTCAGCAGGATCAAACACTTAGCCCGTAATATCATAAAAATTGGATTTTATGATGTTTTGATTTGAGCCCTCCGCCCAAAGGAGCGGCTCGCTCTTTGATGAGCCTGGCTGCACCGATTCCTCGTCTCACATGCGAGGACGCCCATGCCGCCCTTAATCGACGCTGCTACCCGCGAACTGCTCCTGGCCAACGGCCGAGAGCCAGACAGGGACCACTACCCTGTGCTCAAGCTGTTCAACCCACTCGGACCAGCGACCTGGTTGATTTGCGAGCTCGATGCCGACGGAGACACCCTGTTCGGCCTCTGCGATCTCGGCGTCGGCGAACCTGAACTCGGCTATGTGAGTCTGGACGAGTTGAAGGAAGTCAGCGGAGGTCTCGCCATCGGCCTTGAGCGCGATCGATCCTTCAGAGGGGAACACCCTATCAGTGCCTACGCGAGAGTTGCTCGAGCGGCGGGGCGCATCATTGATGACGGAGACTTACTCAATGCTGTTGAACAAAAACAACGGTAAGACATCAGAAATGATTCAATGAGCCAGAACGGCGTGCTGGCAACGTAGCTCCCGCGCAAGTAAACTTTACATCTAAACATGCTTTATATATTATGTTAACGAATGAGAGGAGATTCACTCGCATTTTTATGGGAGCCACGTTACTCTTCGAGACCGGCAACTCATTCTGCGACAGAAACAATGCCGCGCAGCCACCCAGTACCAAAGTTAGCTCCGCTCATTGAGGAAGCAAGGCGAGGCCGAAAGCACTTCGTCCCGAAAAACCGCATCGGAGATTTGCAAAAGTTATACAATCTCCAGATTTATCTCCACCCATTGATGGCGCTGCAGGCGGAGCGACCTACGCCGCTGTTTGACGGCAAGACGCAGATGTCGCCAAACGAGTTGCTCCTGTTCACCTTGGCACATCCTAAATCGGATTTTTCCTTTGAGAGGGTGAAGGCTCCACTGAAACGTCGCACCCGCATGTCTCATTCTGAGCGTGCGGGTCACATATCGCGACAGCACAAGAAAGCAATTGAACTCACGCAGGTATGGACCTCTAGCTCGGCTCAATCTAGCCTTGGTATAGAGGGCAGGATCGCCGACTTCCTGCCAGATCTACATGAGGCCAAGACCTCCACGCAGTTGAATGAACTGCTACAGGATATGATCGATTCTGATCGCAAGTTTCTCCAATCGAGCTGTGCTAAATATCGTAGGGCTGTTAATCCGGCGCTGGAATCAGCAACAGGTCGGCTCCTCATTGAATGGGCGCTGATGGATTGGCAAGCAGCCCGGAGAGCGCCAGCAACGGCTCAGTCTGCAGCTTTACGCCTACTCAAAGACATACAGACACTGCCACATCACGAGCGGCAGACTCTTTTCTCAACTTACGACGGAAATCGTCACCTTAACGCCCTCGGTGGCAAGTTGATGACAGTAAAAGCGGCGAAGGTCCTGACAGCATGCATCGTCGGAGCCGACCGGTGCTTAACTGGAAAGGCGCCGTTTTGTGCGAATGACCGAGTCATGAAAGCTGTTCTGCACGTCCTTGAACCGCGGATATCAACTGCGATGAGGCGGAGACAGATAAAGCGAGACCGAAACGGTCGGAAGTGAGTTAGAGCTGTTGCCGGTTAGGGAGCGACGGCCAAGGCGTCTTGGTACCCGGCTGCAGCAAAGTCGTTGCGGACTCCTGCGGAGTGAAGGGCGTGAATGCCTGCCGGATCGCCGCCCAGAGGTCCGGAATCGTGCGGGCTGGCGCGCTGCGGGAGCCTCGCCTTCAGCTTGGCAAAGGCTTGCTGGATTGGGATAAGTTCAGGGCTGTCGCACGGAAGGTAGAGCAGTTCGGCCCCAGAGCCTCGGTCGCGTCTTGCACGCCGAGAACTTTGTAGGCGGACAGCTTGTGCAGCACCGAGATCGGCGTCCCGGAGACAGAGCTGCGGAAGCGCGTGCCGTTCGTGAAGCCGTCAAGCAGCGAGGTGGTGCACAGCCAGCTCGTGCGTAGAGCAGCGATGACGGTTGTTGTTTTGTCGTGCCCCTGCAGAATTGCAACCCCGCAGCGCTCGCCGCGCGGGGCCCAACTATAGCGCCCTGCCATGCTGGCGGCAGCCGCCTCCTCGTCCAAGACCACGAGTCGGTCAATATCAAGCGCGGGCGGCACCTCAAATCAAGCTTCACGCACCGCCCTTACGTCCGCACGCTCCTGCTCAACTGCGTCCGTGGCCCCGTTTTCCAGGTGATCCCGTGTTGCTGTAAAAAGCACGACAGACTGCTCGTGCTTGTCTGCACGCCCTGCTCATCCAACCGGTCGCGAAGCTCGCGCAGGAGGAGGCGCGGCTCCCGCTCGGAGGTCGCCAGGATCAGTGCCGCATGCGCCTCAAATCGCTTCGAGGTGTGATCGCAGTCCATGGGCTTGGGTGCGACGCCCTGCTGTCGGAGGCGCAGCCACCAGCGGCTGGCGCGCGAACTGACGTTAGCCGCCGCGAACATCTGCCTTCAGAAGAGCCTCGCACGCGATTGATAATCGGACGATGCGAACGATCGAAGCTCGACGCAGCCCCCATTTTGTCCACAGGCTAAAACAACCCAGCGCGCCTTTTTTCTTCTAAAATACTGATATAAAACGGTTTTTCACCTAAGATGGCACGAGCTCCAGCACTCACGAGTTGCTACCAACATGGCGTCCAACGATGTCATGGAGTGAAGGAATGACCAACGACGGTACAGCTACTCTCGAGCACGCTGCTGGAGATGCATTGGCAACTCGTGATGACGCTCCCCCTGCAGTTGATATGGCTCCAGCGGCCTTCGGCGAACCGGCTGAAGAGCAAGGCCCAATCGAAGATCCCAGCGCCACTTTCATCGGTGCTCGAGAGGAAGAACTCAACGAAAGGCTAGGAGACATCAGACAGAAGGATGACCGCTTCCAACATTGGACCGGACACGCGAGGCGCAAGCATAATCGGCGGCACGCAATTCGTCTCGCCGTCTGGGCGAAACAGTCGCTCAAAAGACCAGAGTATATCGAAAGAAAACTCGCGTCTTATGGAGTAATTATAGCCTCTAATTCAAAAACGGTTGAACGCGGTATCTATGGCGGAGCGGTCCGGCTGGGTAGCTCAATCGCCGCGCGTGAAGAGAATGGCGATCCCATGCTGCCGCATGTCGTCAGTCGTATAGCTCACACGATGGCTGGCATTTCTGCATTCTGCCAAACTCATGGACTCGAACTCGAATTTGGCAACGAGGAAAGCATCTACCAGAAAATCGGCGGTCTGAGCGACCAGAAGCTTCAAGAACTCGCCGATGCCGCGGCACTGCTCGTCAGCGCTGAAGATCATCTGGTAGGCGAAGGCCTTGTCACACCTCCGACTGCGCCAAGCGAGGGCAAGGAGTCATGCGAAGTTGAGCAAGGCGGACCTGCCGCCGCCTCCGGTGACACACCGGAGGAAACTGACACCTGTGGCGACGCGGCTATCCGGCGGGAGATGGGTACGGGAGGAGCTCGCTTATCGGAAGCAGTAGGGGCGGACACGTGCGGCATCGCAGATAATGATCAATCCAGCGCTGAAGAAACAGAGTCACTCGTCCGAGAATGTCTTCCTTTTTTCCGGCAGCTTCCGAAATGCTCGCTTACTGCAGAAATTCCTTCTGAGATAACTCTACTCGTCGGGCTGCCTGCGAACAATGATAGTTGCGTACTGATCTATGGACCAATCGAGTCCGGGTCATATGCCGCGAAAGCAGTTCAGATAATGATGGTGAAGCTCCAAACGTCTCAACAGGGCATGGCTCATAACTTTCTTCGTTCAGCTATACATCATGAAAGGTGAGGACGTGCGGAAAAATCTACTGCATCATGACGGCGCACAGTATTGTCCCGCAATTCAGCCGAACTACGCTCGGCTGGTTGGCGGCGGTAGCGGAACGATGCGGACTGATGATCGGCTTACAAGGGCTGACCTTCACCTGCTTAATGGTCAAGGAATAGCTACACTTCCGCATTTCTTGTACGCTGCGCCACATCTTGTGAAACATTCCAACCTTCGCTGCATGGTCTCTACGCGTGCTATTGCAGCAGCGTGCGGCATTCTTGACAGCGGAGGGTACCAGATCGCGACTGGAAAGCTCGCGCTTACGGAGTCGTACCTGCACGAGGCCCTCCTTTGTTCGGAGGAAAAAGAGGCCGCACCAGTGGTTGATGCGCCAACCTCTGCAATTGGTAAGCCAGGAACGGGTTTTCATAGCTTCAAGCAGTGTTTGGAATTCACTACTAGGAATGGGCTCTACTATATCCGCAACCGCACCCCAGGTCGCACCAAGCTGCTGAACGTCATGCAGGGACGTTCAAGAGAGGAAGCTCGGGCGTGGCGCGACGCAATCAAGCACTTGAACGACCGTGAGTTGTTCGGCGAGCGAGCACTTGATGGGTGGGCCTTTGCTGGCGCGACGCGGCTGCATCTGTCCATCACGCTTGAGCACCTTATTGTACTCCGCGATGAGCACCTATTGGGAAACGACCTCGGATCCACCTTCTAGGGACCGGGCATCCTGAAGTAGGCTGCGCCGGAACAGCTATTCAGGACGGCTTGAGAGAGACACACGGTGAAGCTGAGCTGACATTCGATAGCTCAACGCCGTTCCTTATCGCGGGCCGCTATCAGCGCGCATACGCGGACATCGCAAACTTACCGCGCAAAATCCATCTCGCTGGTTGCCCTATGCCAGATCATCCTCGTTACATCGGGAGCGACTTACCATGGCCATGTTCCAGCCCGTTTGCAGACAGGCTTACTTTGGGAGACCTGTGCGTAAAAAGCTCCGGCAAGACAAGCTGGGACTCACTATCGCAAACTCTACTTGCGGCTCACAACGTGTGGCAGCTCTGCCATGCCATAGCGCGAGTGAACCACCGTCTGAGACTGACTCAAGCGGAAAGCCGTCTATGGCTTCCTGAACGTTTGATAGATCTTACTATCAAAATTCGTCAGGTGCTACGTAGCGAGACTCCGATGACGCTGATCCAGCGTTGGGCGGTAGATCTCGACCAGCTCGCCGGTCTTGCGCGAGACAGCACTCTGCTGCCCGAAGATACCGACCGGTAGCCGTAAATCAAAGCAACACTTTGCAATTTGTAAAGTCGAAAGAAGCTCCCATGCACATAGATACATCCTAGGGTTTTACCTTCAGTCATGGTTCCCGCTTCTGGGTGACAAGCGCGCTGTTCAGCCGTCGCCTACTCACGAGTTTAGCCGCTGAGGCTTCGGGGAGGGGACGCACGTCGTCTCAGAGCACTGACTTCGCCGGAGCGCGCAAGCATTGGCGCGACAACAGTCGCAACCCCTGCTGCAAATGACCAGCTCAAATAAAACTACAATGGAGTTTTTTCATGCAAGACCGCAATCCTCGTGGTCCAAGCCTTATTGGCCCGTGGACTTTCGCCTACGTGCTGTTCATCGTATTCATCAATTGGACTGTTTACGGGTTACCTGACTGGAACATTCTAGGTGCGCAAGTACCACCCGCCCTGTTCGCCGCTGGAGTGGTGTTCGTACTGCGTGACTTCAGCCAGCAAGAAATCGGACGGCGAGTCTTCGGCTATACGCTACTTGCAGCTGCGGGCAGCTACTTCGTGGCAGGTGAGTGGATCGCGTTTGCCAGTGCAATCGCGTTTGTAGTCAGCGAGACAACCGATCAGATCGTGTTCACGGTCCTACGCAAGCCGCTCAAGGACCGGATCCTCATTTCCTCGGCATGTTCTGTCCCATTGGACAGCATCGTGTTCTTATGGCTGATCGACCGCTTTACTCTTGGCGGGTTCATCATCGCCTGCATCATCAAAATGGCGGCCAGCTTCGCTATCTGGCTTTGGCTTCGCCATCGTGACGGGTCCGACACGAGGCCAACGTCGGTGTCACCGGAATGCGTATGCTCTGAACCTGAGCCTGCACATACCAGGACACGTCACGAGATTGCCGTGAGTTTCAATCGCATCGGCTTTCACCGTTGGCCTGACGCTCCGCCTCATCGGTCCTATCTGTCCGAACGGCATCGTCACACGTTCCACTTCAAGGTTGCGCTTCAGGTGTGGCATCGTGACCGCGAAGTCGAGTTTCACGATCTCTCAGACTGGCTGCAGAGCCTTTACGTCCCGGGACCGCTGGAGTTCGGTGATCGGAGCTGCGAGACGATTGGATATGAACTCTACCAGCATATAGCACGGAGGTATCCAGGCAGATCAGTCCGGATCGAGATATCAGAGGACGGCGCGTACACCTCGGAAGCGACCTACGCGGCTCGAGCGACAGCGGAGCTTGTGTCGTGAGGATCTGGATCCTGCCCATCGAGGCTCACCCGCATCGCTACACCTGCGAGTGGGTGGGTGAAGTTCCAAAGCGGCTGAGGCGAGCGGCTAAGCGCAGTGGTGTGCTGGCACAAGTGCGCAACATCAAGGGTACCCTGCTTCGGCAGGGTACCACCCCAGGGGCTTTCCTGAACTTTGCTGCCACCAACATCTACAAGAGTACGCAGCTCGCCAAGGTGGCCGAACTCTTCAACAGCGGCTGGGTGCAGCCGGACGATGTGTTCCTCGTCACGGATGCGTGGCACCCGGGCGCGCCTCAGATCCGGTATATGAGCGAGTTGCTCGAGGTGCCCGTTCGCATCATCGGCCTGTGGCACGCGGGCTCGTACGATCCGAACGATTTTCTTGGCCGCATCGCTCGCAGGCAGTGGGCACACCGCATGGAGCAGGCGCTCTTCGACACCTACGACCTGAACGTTTTCGCCACGCGCTACCACGTGGAGCTGTTCTGCAATGTCTTCGACCTCTCGCCCGAGGATCGGCGCATCGCGCAGTGCGGCTGGCCCATGGAGTACCTGCCCCGCTTGCTGGAACCCTACAGGGGCGTGCCCAAGCGCAACCTTGTGCTGTTTCCCCACCGGGTTCCCGCACCTGAGAAGCAGGTTAAGATCTTCGATGACCTCGCAACAGAGTTCAGAGGAGAATGGGAGTTCCTGGTGTGCCAACGCACGCCCCTCGCCAAGGACGCCTACCACCGCCTGCTCGCTGAGGCTCGCGTGGTGTTCTCATGCTCCTTGCAGGAGACCCTTGGCATCGGCTGCTATGAGGGCGTGCTGGCAGGTGCAGTTCCGGTGGTGCCGGATCGGCTCAGCTACACCGAGATGTACCCGGAGGAGTTCCGCTACCCATCGGCTTGGACGGCCAGTTGGGAGGCCTACCAGCAGCACAAGCCCCTGCTGGTAGCTCATCTCCGTAAGGTGCTTGCCAGCACGCTTAAGGGTGGCGTCAATCTGCAGCCCTGCCGCCAGCAACTCACCCCCTTCTTCTCAGGGGAAGCGCTGTACACCAAGGTGTTCGAGAAGCCTTAAGCGCCCCTCGCACCGCTCCTCCAGTCAGCCACAGCAGCCTATCGATCTGAGGCTGCTGTGGCTGACAGGGGTGGAACGCACCGCGTCCTGCCAGGGCGCAAGTCCAAGGCTTCAGACAACCGGAGATGTGCGCGTGATTTTTCGCAGCACGAAAACATACGGCCATGACATCGGGCTGTCCTGCTGCTTCCGGCAGTGGCGCTCAGCCTCACACTGCCGGTTCCTCCACGGCTACGCGCTTGCGGTACATCTGGAGTTTGAAGCTGACGAGCTCGATGCTCGCAGTTGGGTCATGGATTTCGGCAGCCTCAAGCCTGTGAGGCAGTGGCTGGAGCAAACCTTCGACCACAAGACGCTGGTAGCTGCGGACGATCCGCTGCTATCCGAGATGCGGGCGATGGATGAGGTCGGCTTAATCCAACTCGTCGTTCTCCCGCACGTCAGCTGCGAGGCATTCGCCGAGCATATTTTCGCTTGGGTCAGCAGTTGGCTGTCCGAGCAGAGCCTCAGCCCACGCATCCGCCTCGCCGAAGTTCATGTGCGTGAGCACGGCGCGAACGCGGCCAAGGTGCTGGCATAGTCGCACCTGGATCAGGTGTCCGCTCAGCCTCATCTCGCCGAACTATGCAGGGTCTGACCATTCGGCACCGTCGCACTGCTTTGGCAACTCGTCCTACTCGGACAGCGGGTCGTCCTGGTCTGGCAGAGACAGCAGTGGCGTGTCGTCTGGTGGTGGGGATTGAGCGCCTCTGCCGCAGCGGACGCTACCAGGCCGTGCTTCCAGTTGGTGATTTCTGACGGCGGGGCGGAGCAACAAAGCCCTCTGTCGGGGCCATCTCGTCTGCCATGGAGTAGGAGACGGGTTGGATAGGTTCGCTGACATGCCCGGCCTGTGAGGCGCCGACAAAGGCCGCCCCACCGAGGCTCAGCAGCACAAAACCGAAGGTCACGAACTTCGGCAAATCCCAGCTGTGCAGAACCGCTGCTCCCGCAGCGCCGACAACCAAGAACCCGACAACCTGATACACTGCCCGTCCACCTTCAGCTGCGTACCCTTCATTAGGGCACAATCGAAGTATGCCATGCCATAGGAAACGTGGCCGTGTTGCGACGCACCGGGTGGCCGATGTCGCGGGCGCGGATTGCGTGAAGGCGGAGCTGATGCCACGCCTCGCGACCCTTGCCCCCCGCCTCGGCACCCTGGACACGCGCACGGCCCGGCCAGTGCAGAAGACAGCCGCTCCCGAACTGCTCACCCCGAGCACAAGGCTTGGCGCCAAGAGGTGCTGAAGCGAGCCGGCTGGAAATGCCAGCGCCCGGGCTACACCGCCCAACGACGCCACGGCGGTGTCAGGCTCTACGCCGACCACAT
>Ga0268290_100118_pt1 | contig 24007 bp, 22 predicted proteins | sample MetspRMADM_FD_191346 | JGI IMG/M metagenome (GOLD analysis project Ga0268290, IMG submission 191346) | Soil microbial communities from San-Diego area, Southern California, United States - Methylocaldum sp. RMAD-M | ecosystem: Environmental > Terrestrial > Soil > Desert | place: USA: California... | reverse complement strand
GCGCCGAGCGATGCGCTCGCACGTATGTGCTGTCGAGGGCAGCCGCCTCGCCCGACCAGCCGGCCTTGGCCAGGGCCGCCAACATCGCCTTCCAGAAACCACGCCGGGACCATCTGTTGAAGCGGTTTCAGACGGTCGTGCGAGGCCCATACGCGGAGGGGCAGTCACGCCAGCGGCAGCCCGAGGTGAGCACGTGCAGGATGCCGGAGATGATCTGCCGGTCGTCCTTCCGCTCCGGTCCGGGCCGATCCTTGGGTATGAACGGGGCAATCACCGCCCACTGCTCATCCGAGAGCCAGAACAGGTCCACCATCGCCGCCTCGACGCTGCAAACGGCGGCCCTGAGTCACAAAACCATAGGCTACGCAATGCCTTGGTTCGGTTCACACCCTAGAGGCGGGCGAACTGCGCGGAGCACTGAGTGGCTATATCGACGAAGATGACTCTTTTGTCGTAATCGAACTTCAGCCGAGATCCAACTGGTCTTCATGCCGAGGCGAGTCGACGGAGGGCAGTGGCTGAAGCAGCATCGGCGTAGCTGCTGAAGATTTGGAATGGCTAGGCTGCATCTGTATCAGCCTAGCCGTTAGACTCTCCCGTCGCCGCCTCCAACGCCCGCTCAATGAAGCCGGACCGAGTAAGGCCGGCCGCCTCCGCGGCCTCATCGGCGACGCGCAGCAGTCCCTTGTCGATCGTGATGTTGATGCGCAGTCGCTCGTCCGGGACGCGTCTGTGGGTGATGAGTTGTGCAAGCGAGCCTTTCGGTATGGCCTCGAGATCGGCCGAGATTTCGCCCAGGTGCGGGGAGGGGGACCGGATCGCCATCGGCACGCAGGGCGGCAAGGTGACCGGGAAGGGCTTCGCGAGCCGCGAGCGCCGCATCCTCGAAGCTGTCACCTGCCGACACGCAGCTGGGCACGTCGGGAAAGGTAACGCCCCAAGAGCTGTCGCTCTCGGGGAGGTGAAGGATTGTGAAGTAAGAGCCCATGAGAACCACCACAGAATACTGACCAGATGAAGCGGAACGAAAGACACGGGTAGGTGGGGCTTAGAGTCCCGCCGCATTCTTGATGGACGCGACGGTTTTGGGATGCATGTCCTTTTTTGGGTGGGGAACCATGATCTTCCCCAGTTTATCCGGATGCTTGAAGTGGCGACGGCTTCCGGTTGTCGAGTGCCAAACCCAGTCTTCCAATCTACGGATGAATTCTTTCGAGTCCATGTCTCCGTTCCGTTCCGGTATGTATTTGATACACACGAGGCGACCGGTACATGAGGGGAATGTGGATTGCGTGTGTAAAACAATAGACGCGCGCACGAAAAACCCCGCTCCAGCTCGCCGGGCGGGGCTCGATGTCAGTGGTGATGGGGAGCGGCGTCAGATCGGCGCCGGCACGCCGAGTCCGAGTTCGCCCGTCCGCTACCGGTCGCCGACGTAAGATTCGCGTCCAGTCGGTGGTCGAGCCGATGTCCGCAGCGGGTGGAGAGCGGGCACACGACCAAGTAGCCGCAAGGCACCACATCGCTATCGGAAGCAGACGTTGGCTGTGACGCACAGGCGCAGCCCTGGGGTCGCAGCACCGTACTTAAGCGCTAATCTGCGTCACATTATTTCGTTACAGAAAACGTTGAAAGTTTTGAGGAGCTTGCCGAAAAGGTTTGGGACTTGATTGCCGCCAAGGTGACACATGCAACAAAAGGTCATTCTTGTTCAGACTTATGTTATAGAGATGGATATAATTTAGGATCAGTGTCGGATTTACAAGTTTCTCCCAATAATTCCTATTTACTGCGGAGAATTCCTATGAGGGCCCTAGTTTGGCACGGCACTGAGGACATTCGTTGCGATACGGTCCCCGACCCCAAGATCGAGGATGAGCGCGACGCGATCATCAAGGTGACCATCTGCGCGATCTGCGGTTCGGACCTGCACCTCTATGACCACGTCATGCCCGGAATGGAGAAGGGCGACGTGATGGGCCACGAATTCATGGGTGAAGTCGTTGAGACGGGGAAAGGGGTCAACGGCGCTCTCAGGAAAGGTGAGCGCATCGTTGTGCCGTTCACGATCATCTGTGGCGAGTGCGACCAGTGCAAGCGCGGCTACTTCTCCGTCTGCGAACGCTCGAACCGCAACAAACATATCGCCGACAAGGTCTTCGGACACACCACTGCGGGCCTGTTCGGCTACACCCACCTCACCGGCGGCTACCAAGGTGGACAAGCCGAGTACGTCCGCGTGCCGTTTGCCGACAAGACCCACATCAAGGTGCCGGAGCACCTGAGCGACGAGCAGGTGCTGTTCCTCGGTGACATCTTCCCGACCGGCTGGCAGGCGGCTGTGCAAGCCGACATTCAGCCGACCGATACGGTTGCGATCTGGGGTGCCGGTCCCGTCGGCCAGATGACGTTGCGCTCCGCGCTCCTTCTCGGAGCCAAGCAGGTGGTCTGCATCGACAGCGTGCCCGAGCGCCTTGAGATGGCACGCGCGGGAGGGGCCATAACTGTCGACAACGCGCAAGAGAGCGTGGTCGAGCGCCTCAACGAGTTGACCGATGGCAAAGGTCCGGAGAAGTGCATCGATGCCGTCGGCATGGAGGCACATTCGCCGCGCGCGCTCGAACACGCCTACGACCGACTGAAGCAGGCTGTGATGCTGGAGAGCGACCGCGCCGCAGTGCTGCGCGAGATGATCTATGTCTGTCGTCCCGCTGGCATCATTTCGATCCCAGGTGTCTACGGCGGGCTTGTCGACAAGATGCCGATGGGAGCCCTAATGAACAAGGGGCTGACCATCCGCACTGGACAGACCCACGTGAACCGGTGGACGGACGACCTCGTCAAGCGCATCGACGACGGGCAGATCGACCCCTCCTTCGTCATCACCCATCGGGTCAGGCTCGATCAAGGGCCCGAGATGTACAAGACCTTCCGCGACAAGAAGGATAACTGCATCAAGGTTGTGCTTCGGCCGTGATTGGCTCCGTAGCTCGTCGCGGTGCGGCGGGCCTGCCCCTCTTCCCTCATTGCGGCACCGAGGAAGTCAGCATGTCCGATGCCATGTCTCAACCCGACCGCGCGCACGCGCCTGTGCCCTATTCCCTGCCCAGTTACCTCACCTCGGACCCACGCCGAAGACCGGATCCCGCGACGAGGGAGCTCGCCCACGGCCTCGGCTGGTTCTCGATCGGCCTCGGTTTGACTGAAGTAGCGTTTGGCAGTGCCATTGCCCGCTGGCTCGGAATGCCGCGCGCCGCCCCGGTCATCCAGGCCTACGGGGTGCGCGAACTCATACAGGGTGCTGGGATTTTGGGCTCGCGCGATCCGACACCGTGGATCTCGGCGCGCGTCGCGGGAGACGCGCTCGATATCGCGACCGTCCTGCCAGGACTTGAGGGCCATAATCCGCGCAAGGACAACGTGCTGATCGCCCTTGTGGCTTTGGTCGGCGTGACAGCCACAGATGTGATCTGCGCACAAAACCTTTCGGGGGCACCTCTCAACCCGTCCCAGAAGATCCGGCAGGATTACCGCCGCCGCAGCGGCTTCCGCCGTCCCGCGAAGGCGATGCGAGGTGCGGCACGCGACTTCAAGCCGCCACCTGACATCATCGGCCCGGAGGCGATGCGTCCCTGGACACTGACCAACGCCTGAGGCTGGAAGGATGGCGAGCCTGATGCTGCCTGTCCTCGAACAGGCGTTGGGCGCGCTCGTCATGGGCCTCGTCCTCGCCGACATTTTCCTGACGGTCCTCTACGCGCGCATCGGGACGGGCCTGATTGCGGACAGGGTTGCCCATCTCACCTGGGCAGTCTTCCGGCGTGCCGCCGATAGGTTCAGGCAGAGGCGGGACGCCGTGCTCTCCTTCTGCGGCCCGGTCATCCTCATCGTCTACGTCCTGCTCTGGGCACTGGGACTGACCCTCGGAGCAGGCCTGATCATCCACCCCGCGCTCGGGACGGCCGTTCGAGCGAGCACCGGAGAGACACCGGCCGACTTCATGACCGCCCTCTATGCCGGCGGTAGCAGCATGGCGATCGTAGGAGCCAGCGACTTCAAGCCGGTCACGGACGCCTACCGCGTCCTCTATCTCGTGAACTCGCTCGTTGGGATGTCGGCGACGTCGTTGGTTCTTACCTACGTCATGCAGGTCTACAGCGCGCTTCGGCAGCGCAACGCGCTCGGACTGAAGCTGTATCTGTTGGCGGGCGAAACGGCGGATGCCGCCGAACTTCTGGCGCGGCTCGGGCCACAGGGGCAGTTCAGCTCAGGTTACAGCCACTTGGCCGACGCCGCAGCGTCCATGGCCGAAATGAAGGAGACGCACCACTTCTATCCTGTGCTGTTCTACTTCCGCTTCCGGCAGCCTTTCTACTCGATCTCTGCTCAGACGTTCATCGCACTAGACACGGTGTCACTGATCCGCTGTGGAATCGCAGACCGGCAGGCGGCATGGCTGAAGGAAACCGCCGCTGTCGATGCAATCTGGCGCGTTGCCATGCTGCTCGTTGTTACGCTTGAAACGACGTTCTTACCCGGAGATCTGCCCGCTCCAGCCGACGTGAACAACGTTGAGAGCGAGGCTTGGCGCAATCGCTTCGCAGAGGCTCTCAGACGCCTTTCGGCAGCTGGCGTGGAGACGATGCCCAACGAGGCAGCGGCGGAGACTTACCTCGCGCTGAGGGCACAATGGCAGCCGCATATCGCGCGGCTGGCACCCGCGATGGCCTACCACGTCGACGAATTCGAGCCCGGCGGAGAGAAGCGCCGCTGACACGCTATGTCACTCCGGGGCTGGTACTCCAACCCGATGGCGGCCGCCGCCTACGCCGCCCCGCGCTCTGGGCTTGCCAAGTCCATCGGCCTCGGACGTCCCGGCGCGCGGGATGATGGCAAGATGTCGGAAGTGAGTGGCCGAAATGGTCACTGATCAGGCCAGTGAGCGAAGTTGCCGAAGATTGCACATCCGGCTCGGTGATCGCAAACGGCTGATCAAAACAAATTTGAATTGGCCTCGGCTGTCTGCATTTGCGGCTTCGACTCCTAAAGCAAACCGGCGGCTTACGGCCAGGCTCGGTCATTCAAGTCCGATCAGACTGCCGGTAAGCACACGTTTCGATGGTCCGAGTAGAGTGGAAAGCTCGCATTCAACCAAGCCATCGCAAGATGGCTACTTCTCCTCTGACAGCGAACATTCGGTGATAGAGCGTTATGGAGCGCTCCGCTTAAACAGGCTCATGCCCCTAATGTCCGCTGAACACGAGGGTTTGGATCGGCAAAACGAGCGCTTGGATCCGCAGGATCATGGCATGCACGATCCCGACGGCATCGACCGCGTGAAGAACCAATTTTTTGGTGGCGCTGAGCTTGCCCAACTCGATGAGATCGTGATTGCTCGTATAGGCGTTGGCGACGCAGCTGCTTCCCGGCGTCACGCCTTCTAGGCCGCCTTGGTAGAGCGGCTCAAGGAAGACCAGGATCGTTCCCGGTCGAACAACCTGCCGCGCGTCGATGAGTTGCTCGCCACCTCGGAATTGTCCGGCGGCAATGAAGTCCTGCACGCTCGTCACCACCATCGGGATGACGGTCCAGGGCTTCGAGATGCAAGTGACCTCCGCCAGCATGCCCACCTTCATCACTTGCGCCTCGATCTGTCCGAAGCCTGCCGCGATCGCCTTGCGCCCGGCACCGTCGGGGATCAGCACGCCGGCCGAGCGCATGAACGGGTTGACGATGTCGCCGGGCCGCAGGGTGAATTGCTCCACCCGCCCCTTCACGCCAGCCCGGATGGTGGTCTTGGCGATCTCTACTTCGGCCTGTGCAAGCGCCGCCTGGGCGCTGGCTTTCTGGGCAGGGAGAAGCGTGCTGACCTGTGCCTCAGCCGTCTGCTTGGCAGCGGCTGCCGCGGCGACGGAGCCCTGCCGGCCGTTCACGACGTTCTGGAGCCGCTCGATTTCGCGAACGGCGACGATGCCAGCGCCGCGCCTGTTCAGCTCCTGCTTCGTCTCCAGTTCATCGATGGCCTGCTTCAGGGCGCTCCGGGCCTCCTGGGCCTTTCCTTCGGAGGCCACGATATCGGATCGTGCCGCCACCATCGCCGCCTCGACCTCGGCGATCTTGCGCCGCGCCGACTCCGCTGCGGCCTCCTGTGTCGAACCGTCCAGCCTGAAGATCGGCGCGCCCTGCTCGACCTCGCCGCTGAGGCCTCGCACATAGACTTCAGCCACACGTCCGTTGACCTCGGGAACGATTGGCACAGTTCTGTAGTAGAGCGTCGCGCTGCTCGTGGAGGGATGGTAATAGAAGATCATCGTGATCAGCCCGACCGTAAGCATCAGGCACGTAACGATGCCCCACCTAAGCTCGAACCACACCGAGTAAAGCGTGATCTCCTTGCCAAATCGTTTGCCCTGGCCGAAGCGGCGGAAGAGATAGTCCGGCAGGATCGTCAGGAGGGAGCAGAGCAGAAGCTCAAGCATGGTCAGCTCCCGGTGTTAATTGGAACGATCTTCGGTAAAGGCCGTGACGGTGGCTGCGCCTCAGGGAGCGTGACCACTGCAGGGGCCTCGCCTTGCGTGTCACCCGCCGTCTCACCACGCGGGATGCCTGCCATTCGTTCAAGCGACCCCGCAATCCGGCCGAGCGTCCCCCCGAAGTTGGGGATGTCGATCAACGCTAGCAGCAGGCCAATCACCCAGAAGAGATGGATGTGCGTGAAGAGGGCCAGCAGCCCGAGCACGGCGACGATCTCGAACTGGAGCTTGTGGCTCTTGTGGGCGATCCGCTCCGGCAGCGTATGCAGGCGCAGGAACAAGAGCCCAATCGCCAGAACGGCGATCCCCAGGATCACGGCCGCTGCCATCAAGAAGACGTCCGTCTCGCCAGAGGCGGTGATGAACGCTGGAAGGTGATGAGGCGCGGCGGGGTTCAGCGAGGCAGTCATGCGGGCCCCCAGCAGAAACGACGAAGCCGTTCGGACAGGTGTGTCCGGCCCTCAGAGGCGGTCGTAGGTGTCACCAGCGTCGCACACGGACCGCCCGCGGCCCGTAGTATCCGCGCCGAACGACCCCAACCGCACGCGGGCCGTAATATCCGCGCCGGACGGCAACCGCGCCACGAGGGCCGACGCACCCAGCCCGATAGACGCCGCGAGCGCAGACGAGGGCATTGGCCTCCGTTGGGACGTATGCGAGCAGGCCTGCAAAGAGACCGAAAGCAGCCAAGACGTACTTCATGACAGACCCTCCGCGCGTTGCCGGCTAGATACGTCAAATGTACTATGCCGAATCATGGCGGTCGTCACTGTAACACGCCGGCGAAAAACTGTTTGATTATTTGTGCCAACGGCTCGGTTGTCGGAACCGACTGCAACGGTCTCTTATGCGAAGTTGTTATGGTGCCCACCCCATTGCCGACACCCGCGCGAAGGTATGCTTTCGGCGCTCACATAGGGCTTATCCATGTGGACCAGTCCAGTCGGCAGCTTAGCCCATTCGAAACGGATGGTTCGACAATCTGGAACGTCCGATCCCCTGAAGCCCATGAGCTATTGGAACAGCCGAGGCGTACCTGCCGTCGCTGACGAAGTACCTCGCGAAGTTCCGCTATGCCCCCGCGATCGGACCTTCGTTGATGCCGCATTGGACGCCTTCTCAGGGTCGCAAGCAGCGGTTCAGTACCTGACGGCCGAAGGTTGGCTCATGGCGCATTGCCGAACAGGCGGCATGCGAACTCCTGACCCTTCTGGGACCTTCGATCCAGCCGCTTCGAATGTCTGCTTGGTGCCAGCGAGCAGAAATAACGGCAGGTGGAAGACTTGTCGGATGCTCGCACGCTTGCCGCTGGCGGTCGGCGCGCCCGGCCCTGTTCCAGTCGCCCGCCTCCGCGGCGTAGAGCGCATCATGCAGCAGATAAGCAGGGGCTAGCCGTTCGCGCCTCTCATTGTGCGCTCGCCCAGAATATTGCGAGGTACTGATTAATACCTATCTCAAGCTTATCGAAAGTTTCACGGCCTGATACGCGCCGGGAAAGATCCATGACGATCCCAGAAGGAGCTGAATCTCGGTTCTTTTCGCAAATATTGATTGCAGAATCGAGCGGGTGAGCGCATCTTTTCGTAGCGAATATCAAATCACATAACATTCAAGGCAGCCAAGACGTCACAGTTTTCGACCTGGGCACTGCCTCTCCGACATGGCAGCGCTCTCTCGAGGAGCAGTTGATGCGGGACGCCGTCAGTCTCGATCGAGGAGCAGTTCCTTCAACGACGATGCTGGGGATGATCTACATCCGTGGCGGCACGTTTCGCATGGGCTCGGACCAACATTACCCAGAGGAACAGCCGGTCCATCGCGTCACCGTCGGTAGCTTCTGGATGGACGCGACGCCTGTGACCAACCATCAGTTCCGCGACTTCGTTCGAACAACGGGCCACGTCACCTTCGCCGAAAAGCCCCCTGAGCCGGATCAGTATCCCGGTGCACGGCCTGACCTGCTCTACGCCGGCTCGCTCGTGTTCACGCCGCCGAACCATCCCGTCGACCTGCGGATGTGGGGGGCATGGTGGTCCCTGCTCAAGGGTGCCAATTGGCGGCGCCCGAACGGCCCGAAGGGCATCACTCTTCACGGTCTCGACGCCCATCCCGTCGTGCACGTGACCTACGCTGATGCGCTCGCTTTTGCACGTTGGGCTGGCAAGGACCTGCCAACGGAAGCCGAGTGGGAATTCGCTGCCCGCGGCGGGCTGGACGGGGCCGAGTTCGCCTGGGGCGACACGTTCACGCCGAGTGGCCGCCACATGGCCAACACCTGGCAGGGCCAGTTTCCCTGGCAGAACACCGAGGAAGACGGCTTCGCCCGGACCTCGCCCGTCAAAGCCTTCGCTCCGAACGGCTACGGACTCCATGACATGACGGGCAACGTCTGGGAATGGACAAGCGACTTCTTCGCAGAACGGCATTCGGCCGACGCCGTTAAGCCCTGCTGCATCCCGAAGGACCCGCGCGGCGGCCGGGAGGATGGCAGCTACGACCCGTGCTTGCCCGACATCCGGATCCCCCGCCGGGTGCTGAAGGGCGGCTCGCATCTGTGCGCGCCGAACTTCTGCAGCCGCTACCGACCGGCGGCGCGTCTCCCCCAGCCGGTGGACACCTCAACGAGCCACGTCGGCTTCCGCTGCGTCGTCAGGGAGAGGAACGTTCCATGACCCATGATCGTGTGCCCGCTCCGGCTCCATGGCGACAGCGTCGCAGGCACTTCATGAGGGCGGCTCTCGTCGGGGCAACTGCTCTGATCACGACCGCCCCTGCCGTGCCGACCTTCGCCCAGGCTCCGCAGCAGCAGAAGCCCAACATCCTCTTCATCGTCTCCGACGACACGGGCTACGGGGACCTTGGGCCCTACGGCGGCGGTCAGGGCCGCGGCATGCCCACCCCGAACATCGACCGCCTCGCCAACGACGGGATGACCTTCTTCTCGTTCTACGCACAGCCCAGCTGCACACCGGGTCGGGCCGCGATGCAGACCGGGCGCATCCCCAACCGCAGTGGCATGACCACGGTCGCTTTCCAGGGCCAGGGTGGTGGTCTGCCGGCGGCCGAGTGGACGCTCGGCTCGGTCCTGAAGCAGGGCGGCTACAAGACCTACTTCACGGGCAAGTGGCACCTCGGCGAAGCGGACTACGCGCTGCCCAACGCCCAGGGCTACGACGTCATGCAGTATTGTGGCCTCTACCACCTCAACGCCTACACCTACGCCGACCCGAGCTGGTTCCCCGATATGGATCCCGAACTCAGGGCGATGTTTCAAAAGGTGACCCGCGGAGCCCTATCCGGAAAAGCCGGCGAAAAGGCCGTCGAGGAGTTCAAGGTCAACGGCCAATACGTGAACACGCCCGTCGTGGACGGAAGGGAGGGTGTTGTCGGCATCCCGTTCTTCGACAGCTACGTGGAGAAGGCGGCCCTCGGTTTCCTCGACGACGCGGCTAAAGGAGGCATGCCCTTCTACATCAACGTCAACTTCATGAAGGTGCACCAGCCGAACATGCCGGCCCCGGAATTCGAGCACAAGTCGCTCTCCAAGACCAAATACGCGGACTCGGTGGTGGAACTCGATGCCCGGATCGGCCGGATCATGGACAAGCTGCGTTCGCTCGGGCTCGAACAGAACACCCTCGTCTTCTACACGACCGACAACGGCGCGTGGCAGGACGTTTACCCCGATGCCGGCTACACCCCGTTTCGCGGCACCAAGGGTACGGTCCGCGAAGGCGGCAACCGGGTGCCGGCGATGGCCGTCTGGCCAGGCAAGATCAAGCCGGGCACGAAGAACCACGATATCGTCGGCGGCCTTGACCTGATGGCCACGTTCGCGTCCGTCGCGGGCCTGAAGCTGCCGGAGAAGGACCGTGAGGGTCAGCCGATGACCTTCGACAGTCATGACATGTCTCCGGTCCTGCTCGGCACAGGCAAGTCCAATCGGAAGTCATGGTTCTACTTCACCGAGGATGAGCTGACCCCGGGCGCGGTCCGGGTCGGAAACTACAAGGCTGTGTTCAACCTGCGCGGCGACGACGGTGCCGCCACCGGTGGGCTCGCAGTCGACAGCAACCTCGGCTGGAAAGGCTCCAGCAAGTACGTCGCGACGGTCCCGCAGGTGTTCGATCTCTGGCAGGATCCGCAAGAGCGCTACGACATCTTCATGAACAACTATACCGAGCGCACTTGGACAATGGTGACGATGAGCGAGGCGGTGAAGGCGCTGATGAAGACCTACTCCCAGTTCCCGCCACGCCGCCTGCAGAGCGAAGTCTACACCGGTCCTGTCACGATCTCACAGTACGAGCGGCTGCAGAGCGTGCGTGAGCGGCTTGCCAACGAAGGCATCAGCCTGCCGCTGCCAACGGGTCAGTGAGCGCATGACGTGGGGCTCGGGTCGGGCGATCGCCTTGAGCCGCCCTCCGATCCGCTGCGAGGGTAACAGAGAGGTCCCTGCATCCGTCCCATGTTTGGGCCCTTGCCTTGGCCGCTGTCTGGGCGTCGGGCGCCGACGCACAGACAGGCCTGCTTCCGTCGTGAGACGAGGGGCCGATGACACAAGCGATCGTCGCGTTCGTGACCGACGTGACACGCGGCCTGCAACGACGATGCACAGGCCGCTTCTGTAACCCCGTCCGCATCAAGTGTCGAACCCGTGCCGGGGTGAAACGAAAAACCCCGCCGCGGCTGAGCCGGGCGGGGGAGGAATGTGCTCATCCGGGGGGACAAGCATGCGTTTGGTATGACGACGCGCTTGGTCGATCCAGGCCACCGGCCCTGAGCCCACGTGGATCTTCCGGGGTACTTCGGCGGGGCACCTCGATCTGGGCTGATGCACGGAGAAACAGTGCAAGTCCTTTGTGGGATAGGGAGCCCTGATCTTCCCGCGCCCCTCCAAGTACGCCCCTTACCGCCAGAACGAAGTCTTTCTTGACTCCAAGACTTACACATCCGCGGCGCAGCCACGGAAGGTAAGTTGCTAGTGGACATCTTCGACAGAAAAATGCAGGAAGCAGTCCTGTGCTGGCATCAATATATAATATCGTTTGCACCTATAATCTTCTTTCGTGATCTGACTGAAATGAAATGTAGCGCGATGGCGCTCACCAACCGTGATCCTAGATCCTGGCAACGGGAGGCTCTCATCCGCCGCAGTGATGTAAAGCGAATTTTTAGGCAGGAACAGATTTTACAAAGCTAGGTTGGGCTCAATCGACTCAGCCAGAAGTCGCACCAGCAAGCTTATGTTGCCGAATCGCGACGATACAACATCGATAAATTATTGTGCTTATTTGCCGCTTTAACAGTATCGAGTTGCGTGAAAGCATGCCACCATTCTAGTCTATCCTGGAGCTGGCATATGACGCGTATCCGCCAGATGCTCGCGACGACGTTCTTCTGCGTCGCCGGACTCCATGCCGGATCGGCTGCTCGGGCAGCGGAGTCGGCCCAGGGCGTCTACCTGCTCGGTTTTCGTGGTCCCCTAGCAGGGGTGGCCCCGCCGCCGGGCTTCTACTTCGAGAACGATGCCTACTTCTACCAGGGCAGCCTTAAAGGAGGGCGTGCCTTCCAGAGCGGCGGTGTCGTCGCGTCTCAGGTCAAGCTCGAGACATACCTTGGCGTCGCCAATCCGATTTGGATCACGCCGGCAGAACTATTCGGCGGCTCGCTCTGCTTCCAGCTTCTAATCCCCTACGGTACGCCAGCCGTGAATGCTGGCGCCGTCCTGTTCTCGCCACGTCTCGACCGCGTCGTCGCCGGCCGCGAGAGTGATGCCGTCTTCAACATCGGTGACATCTACGCCTCGTCCTTCGTCGGCTGGCACTCTGGCAACTTGCACTGGAACGTGACCCTCACCGGCGTGATCCCGTCCGGCTCCGAAGAGACCGGCCAGCTGTCCAATATCTCGCTCAACCGTCCGGCGCTCGATCTCTCCGGAGCCCTGACCTACCTCGACCCGGTCCTCGGCTACGAGCTGTCGGTGATCCCAGGCATAACCTTCAACTGGATCAACCCAGTCACCCGGTACCGAACCGGCACGGAGTTTCACCTGGAGTGGTCTGTATCGAAGTACCTGACCAAGGAGCTGACGGTCGGCTTCGTCGGCTATTTCTACGATCAGCTCACCGGCGATAGTGGACCTGGCGACCGGGTTGGTCCCTTCAAGGGACGGGTGACGGCGCTCGGCGGCTCGGTCGGCTATACATTCAAGCTTCGCAAAATCCCCGTCGCGACCAGCGTGCGGGTGCTGCGCGAGTTCGATACGCGCAACCGCTTCGAGGGCACCACGACGTGGTTGACCATCGCGGCACCGCTCTGGGTGGCGCCGGCTAAGGCGGGGCTCGAGCCGAAGGTGATCGTGGCAAAGAACTGAGCCCCTACTGCTGTCCCGGCCGGATCCTGCTGAGCGACTCAGAGCGAAGCGCTCGTGCTGCGCGTGACCGGCGGCGGTGCCCAGGCGCCGTTCAACAGATCGTCCTTCGGCCAGTAGGTCCGCATCATCAGAATGAAGGGCCCCAACGGGGCTGGGAGCCAGTTCGACTCGTGCTGTGTTCCTGGGCTCTCAGCTTGGATGAAGAGATCGACCGAGCCGTCAGGGTTGGCCTTCAGGTCGTCGCGCGGGCTTACCGAGTACCGGTTGACCGGGTTGTCGACGAAGAAGTAGTCCGCATCGTACATCGTCAGCGACCAGAAGCCGTTGACGGGCGGCAGTTCGCCCTCTGGGAAGCGCATAACGTACTTCGAGTTGCCATTCAGCTTGCGGCCGGCAGCATCGACCGTAGTGGTTGGGTAGACGGCATCCTGAGGCAAGTTGCAGCCGAGCCCGACGGCCGTGATCAGGGCGCGCTGCAGGTAGTCCTTACCGTAGTCGCCGCCGTCAGTCGTGAAGGTCCACCCATTCACGTGTCTGCCCGTATCCTTGAGGTGCCCCATGATGCGGGGAATGGCCTCCTTTGGCGCCCGGTCGATCGCGTCTCTGATGGCGGGTGGCTGACTTGCCGGATCGAACGGCCGACTGGGCACGATCCCGATTGAGGCCATCTTGGCGACCGGAACTCCATCCGCGAGCGCCGGTGGGTTGTCCTTCATCAAGCCGGCCAGCAGGTTGAAGTAGGTCGTTGCGTCCATGCGGTTGACCTGCTCGCGCACAGCCGTTTTCATGTCGATGTTTGGGTCGACCCGGCCTGCCGGAGGCGTGTACGCCTTCCCAGCAGCACTGGCCGGAATGAGCCTGTACTGGTCCTGCAACGCGTGCACGGCTCGGTAATCCTCGGGTGTGCCGGTACAGTAGGTCCGGCCGAGGATCCAGATCAGGTTGGTCGGTGCCTGGATCAGCTTGGCGCCAGACGGCACGCTGCCGCTCCAGTCAGGGCCGGCGATGAAGTAGGTCTGCGGGCCAGTTCCGGTGGTGCGCTTGCCCGGCACGGCGAAGATATTGGTCCAGGCGCTCAGCATCGGCATGAGGTAGTAGCGCCCGTCCTCCTCCGGAATGGTGAGTATGTGAGGCTCCCGGCCAACGTCGAGGAAGGCGCTGGAATAGAGTGTGTCCGCGTTGGGGGCGGTGACGGCGCGGAACTTCGCGTTTGGGTACTCCCGCATGTTGGCGAACTGGCCCATCGGAGTGCCCTTACCCTCGGGCGCGGCTACGTTCGTGAGAACGCGCCGGGTCATTTCCATGGTGACGAGCGGGTAGCCGTAGATGTAGGCGTCCGTTGCGAGTTCCAGCGGATCCGCCGCCGCTTGGCTGCCGATGATCGGCGCGTCCTGCTCTGTAGCCTTCGCCCGGCCGAAGGGTAGGCCCGACCCGATGAACGGGATTGTAGCGGCGCCTGCGGCAAAGATCCGTCTGCTGACATCCATGGTCGCCTCCTGTGAGTGGCCCGCTGATTTCAGGCGCTTCAGGAAAGATCTGATCCGCTGCCTATTCGGCAGATGGGTTCACCAGCGCCTGCCTTCGCGTAAGCAACTCCGAAGCTTAGGAGGCACCAGGATCTTGGCTGAGGCGGACACGTATTGTGACACGAACCGCACCGCTGTCGACTCAGGTGACGGGGCCGGATCTCACCAACGCCGGACGCCGAATGCTCGAGGCCCATAGTATCCGCGGTGGACTCTAACCGCACCCCGCGGACCAACACAACCGGCTCGGCAAACGCCACGCTCGTAAACGGCGGCGTTAGCCTCTTTTGGAAAGTAAGTGATGAGGCAAGCAAAGATACCAAGGGCGACCAGGACGAGCTTCATGACGAGCTCCCAGCACGATGCTGACGTGGCTACCCGGCGGCGCCAAACCGAATCAAGGTGAGTTTCACCGTATCACTCTACCGCGATGATGCAATATCATCTGCAATAGCTACCGCTTAGCTTGAAAAGCAGATGACGACTGCCTCTTTTTGATTGGAGCTAAAATGGTATGCCTGTATGCGCGAATGTCTCGTATCTGAGCAAAAGACGTTGACCTGTCACTTGGATCAGATTGCATCCGAGAGATAAGCGCTGCGGAAATAAAGCAAGGGCGTTTCATCCGATGCGCACGGCCAGAGAAAGCAGGCATCGATTGTCGATGTCATGAATCCTCCTCGGGCCGCAGGCTAAAGATTCGCTTCCTCATTAAGATTGGCCCTTGGGCCGTCAAGGCGGAAGGTCAGGAAGGAGCTATAAGGCCTTCAACCGAACAGTGCGGAACATCGGCTTGTCTACACACGAGCATCGAAGCGGATAGAAGCGCTGTGGTCAAGCTAGGTCGTTCTGGGCCAATTAGAACGCCGGCAACCAGACCGTCCGAAGGTCCGATTGGGGTCGGGTGCAGTCGCTGCATCGCTACCCAACCACTATTCTTTTGCCTCACGCTCGACACACGGCGCCCGCGCCACCTCCTCCGGAGTCTCACGGGCATAGGTCGTCATCAGCCCGATGGTGATCTCGGAACGCGCACGCGGGCGCTCACCCGGCGCAGTGACCACCGCGCTGATGCGCGTGCTCGGCCCGATGAACAGGTAAGGCGGGAGCGTCCTTGGCTGGCTTCCCGCTCGCGAACAGGCCGGCCAAGGTGACGACTATGAAGTAGGGGCTCATCGTCGTCCTCCTCGCGGCGGGTGTCCATGGGTGTCGTCTTGGTAGTTCAGCACGTCGGTAAGGCGCCGGAGCACCTTCGCGAATTGGCTGGCGTGCTGCGCCTCCTCCGAGGCCGCGTCCGCCCGGATCGCCAAAGTCAGATCCTTGATCGCTGAGGTTAAGGTCAGCAGCCGCCATGCTGTTGAACAGCGCTGTACCGGCACGCTGTGCCACATCCCGGGCGAATGCTGGCTTTAGCGCCTCGATGCGGTAGTCGAAGAAGGTCTTCAGGAAGCTGGCGAGCGGGACCAGGAGGATGGCATTGACGCCGTTCGACTGAAGCAACCCAGGACGCAATCATCTCGCAACAGAACTAGGCCATGGCTCATCACCACAACAGTCTATGCACGGCTGCGAGGCATAGGGGACGATAGTGATGAAGAATTGGGATCAGAAGAAGATCGGCAGTGCGATCGCCCGCGGCCTGCTCACCGCGGTGTTCCTGGTCGCAGCTGGTATGAAGTTTGCCGCCCTGCCGTTCGAAGTCGCAGGCTTCGAGAGGTTCGGCTACCCGCTCTGGTTCATGTACGTGATCGGCGCGCTCCAGCTTATCGGCGCCGTGATGCTCTGGTCGCGCCACTTCATTGACCTCGGAGCGATGCTGCTGGCCGTGCTGATGGTAGGAGCTGCCGGTAGCCACCTGCACGCTGGTGATCCAATCATGATGACGTTGCCAGCATTGGTGCTCTTCATCATGCTCGCAGGACTCGCCTATGCTTTCCGATCAGAATTGCTCGCTCTCGCACCTCGCTTTCTGCTCGGGCGTAGACTTGCTGACTACTAAATTTTGCGAAACCTAGGGCCGGGCTCAACGAAGACTCCCGCCGCGACTGGGCCGGGCGTAGCTGAAGGCATGGGTCCGTCGATGAGTGAGCGGGATCGAGGCTACAGTCGGGCGGCGATCTGTCGAGAGCCATCAACTCGGCGCCGGCCCACCGAGTCCGGATTCGCTCATCCGATACCAGTCGCTGATGTAGGGCGCGTCTGCTCGATAGCCGGGCGGATGCCGGCGGTGGCGACGATGGCGCCAACCATGATTGGCGCCGTCGCAGGAAACTCAGTTCGCACCTGTGGCGAAGTATTAAGTGCAAAAAGCATTTCGGCCCATCATCTGCTTTCAATCGCATTTTTAAAAGACGATATGTATATACATGGTTTTTATTTAAATCCTGCTTGCATCGTGGTGACAGGATTGGCATTCGCTTGAACCAGGGTGGGTATCATGAGGTTATCGCCAAACCTGTATGAAGAGATCATGCAGCATCCGTGCCCCTCATGCGGGACAAGACATGAGAAGACGGGCCGTTGGTTTGCCTCGGTTTCAAAGTATCGATGTTCGCATTGTGGCGATATAGTACATATCAGCTATCCAACAAGACAGATTATTTTCGCTGTCCATCAGGCTTTGAAACAGCGGAATGCGATGTGAGTACCGTCACGGCTCGTGGGGTTGACGCTCCACGCACAGCAGCCGCGCCGCCTCCTCCGGCGTCTCTCGGACGAAGGTCGTGATCGGCCGATGTTGATCTCCAATCTCGCATGAGGGCGCCGGCCCGGTTCCGTAGAAACCGGCTGATGCGCTCACTTGGTCTGATGAATGGATAGGTGCGGGTGTCCTCGGCCGGCTTCCCGCTCGTAATCATGCCGACCAGGGTCACGGCTATGAAGCAGCGCGTCACGTCCGATCCCGATCATGATGCACCCTGTTCTCAGATCGCTTGCTCGCGCTCGATCAGGCTCAGGAGTTCGGTCAGCCGCTTCGCCTCCTCGCGGATGATGCGGATGCGCTCCGCGATGCGGCTGGTGTCCTCGGTCTGCCGACGGGCGAGATCGCGCAGTTCCCGCATCAGGTCGATCGCTCCACGCGGTCCCTGCAGGAAGGGCGGTGGCACGTCAGTAATGCCGACCGGAGCAGGCGCCGGCAGGTGATCGCGGTTTCCTCGTGCTCGCGTGACCATCCAGCCGATCACCATCATGGTGCAGCCGCCGGCGAAGATCTGGAGGAACTGCTCGGTCGCGATCACGTCCTTGAGAGAGCTGAGCCAGTCCATCAGCCGGCAACCTCCTCAAGTGCCGCCAGAGCCTTGCCAAGCCGGCTCCGGCGCGACACGCCGTCCAGCACGGCGATGTAGACGGAAGTGGCCTCGAACCCAGCGAGCGTCCCGAACACAGGGATGACGAAGCTCGGCGCATGCGCCACCGTGAAGGCGTCATAGATCAGGGCGACCGCGAACTGGCCCATGATGAGGCAGCCGATCCCGGCGCCGATCGCCCTCGCATAGGCACCCTTCGGCCCGACGCGAACGTTGTTGATGTAGCCGTTGAGGAACAGCGCCATGACGCGCACGCTCCCGGCGCAGCCGAAGATCAGCGCCATGTTGGCCTCGCTGAACCCCATCTCGGCGATCGGCTTCAGTGCGTTGCGCAACATGGTGTCGTCCGGCATGGCGAGGGTGAAGTCGATCAGCACCATCATCGTCGCCATGCGCCACTCGAACAGGCGGTAGGTGCTATAGGAGCCGGCGGAGTGCATGGGCAGGAACGGACGGCAAGCGCTCCTGTCCTCCTGCTTGGAAAGCGGCGTCAGAAGAATGCTGTCCGCGCTAGATCCAGCCACCGAGCGCGTAGCCCGCAGCCTTGATGATCAAGAACAGCCCGAGGCCGATAAACACGAGCGTCTTGTGCTCGACGAGGAAGGTGATGATCGACGTCACGTAGCAGCCTACGACGGGCAGACGATCCGCTTGACGCAGGGCAAGGCGGAGGCGCACGTCGTCATCCTCGTGAGCGGCCCGCTGCGCGCGGCGTTGGCTGCAACGCCTCGGCCAAGCCCGTTCATCGTACCGAACTCGGAAGGCCGACCCTGGACTAGCGACGGCTTCCGCACCTCGGGGGGCAAGGCATGCGCTGTGGCCGGCATCACCGGCCTGACTTTCCATGGCTTGCGTGAGACCGCCGTGAGCCGCCTAGCGCTCGCCGGCTGCTCCGCTCCCGAGATCGCGACGCTCACTGAGCACTCACTACCGAGATGTCGCTACAATCCTCGATTCCTACTGCCTGAACCGCGATCCGGCCCTCGCTCTGGCCGCGATTCAGAAGCTCGAAGCAAGAACGAAAATTCCCGACCGTCTCAAACCGGTCTAGAGCCGCTTGGAGAGAGTTCTGTATTTTCAGGGAGATGATTGGTGGGCGCACTAGGGTTCGAACCTAGGACCCGCTGATTAAGAGTCGTCAGAAAATCTTGGTCTACCAGCGTACATTTCGACAAAAGTGCTGACCTGCCTTCTTTCAGATACAACAACTTTTTAGATTTGTCGAAACGGTCGAGGCCATCATTCGGCGGAAAAGTTAGATCGGAGCAGGTGCTGCCGACACGGTTCGTCTAGGCTTTCGCGATGCGGGCCTAACCGCACATGCCCCGATGGTGCAGGGATCCGTTCCACGGAGACGCAACGAACGGCCGCGATTCACGAAGCCACAGACGTGTTCACCCCAACAGGCGTTCCGACTTTGACCCGTAGCAGTGCTCTTCCGGTTTCCCGCCCTGGTTAAGCCCCCAGGGCGATCAGGTCCGCTCCGTAATCTCTCGGACTTCGCCATAGCGTAGGTTGAGCGCCGCTGCCTGATCATGCGTCGGTTGGTTTGGCGCAAGCTCGACTTGCCATCCCTCAGGAGCCTGCTTCCTAACTGCCTCAACCGCCTCATCACGCGGGAGAACGGCAACCCAAAGCCGCGTTGGAGAAAGCCGTCCTTCGGCTTCAGGATGTCGAACGACGACGTAGTGGACGCAGATCGGGATGTCGCTCATTAAACCATCATGGCAGATGTCAGCGCAGCGACAAGGCTTCGTCTTTGCGGCCGATCTCAGCCGCAGCCTCGTTCTTCATGGGCTTCTCGAGCGAAGTCTTCCTCAGCGGTCGCGGGCTGCGTGACGCGGACGGCGCTGCCGATGGCATCGGCTGAGCGCGTCGGCCTTCAGGTCCGGTCGGCATATGGCGGCACCTCAACGAGCGTTCCGATCAGGCGAAGCAGGGCTTGCTGTTCTGGCTCGCCGGTTCCGTCTGCCAAAAACCCCCTAACTCGATATGGCTACGCTGTCCTCCACATGGACCATTAGGCTGGTGGATGATGAAGGCTCTGCCGTTCTCTGACTCTCGGCCAAGATACCAGACATCGCCACTTGGACTCTGGTAAAGCTCTCGCCGGTCAAACATCGGCACCTCCCGCTTGGCGACCTGCATACGCTTGCGGGAGGAGCTGCGCGAGGGTTAGGGAGCCGGAACGCCCAACTGGCTCAACCGCGTCCAAACTCTAAACTGAAACACAACCTCGGCGTCGCCCATTCGGACTACCCATCGTTGCCGCATGGATCGCCGAGGGTGAGACCAGGATCGCGCTCTACAGTGTGGCGCTCGGGTGTGAGCATGAAGGCGTGGTGCGCCACGACGAGCTAGCTGGACCGGTTGCCCGATCGCACCCTCGCCTATGTAGGGCAGGCCATATAACAAACGAGCTTAACCGGCTGCTTTCGCCGGGTGCCTGTTGGACCAGCGTGGGCTTCTTTCGCGCTTTTCCGCCGGCAATGGGTCTCGTGTTCTCGCGAGCACCAGCTTCGCACGTAGATTGAAATCCTCGGTCGTGACTGATCGTGCCGTGCCGTTCGCAAGGAACTTGGCCATCGGGACCTCCGCATCGTTACCGTCGCCCAAGGCACGAGATTGCGCAGAGGGAAATCATTATATGGCGCCCCACAACGAAAAAGCGAGGCTCAGAAAAACACAATCTTACGTGATGCCTGGGCTAGATCGTTTTTGAGGCTGCGCAGTACGCGACCGAAACAATGGCTAGTGGCGCTTAAGCGACGCATCAGGCTTCGCAGACGGCTGATCCATCTCCTGCTATCGGCGAACTCTTCAAGGCCAAGCCCGTCACCGACGAGCAGGTGAACGCGGCCGTCGAGGCTTACCAGGCCGATCCTGCGACTGATGCCCATCCGATCGCCGACGGCTACGTGCTCGACCTCGCTGCGGCCGTCGCGGGCCACGCATGAGCGAGCCAGATCGTCAGCAACCCTGAGGCCGGCCTCCCCGTGAAGCGTGCAGCAGTGCGAACTGCGATCCTGCTGGCGCGGGCGCGGGAGGCTTGAGCGCTTGAAAGTGGCTTCAAGCTGATGCTTCGTAATTATCTTTTGAGCGCTGTCCGATCCGCGGCGTAGCGGGTCGAGGCATGCTCGTTGGTTGTTTCAGGGCAGAGCATGTTGGAAGCCAAAGTGATCACTTGTTCGGTTCGGAGAACCGCACGCGAACTTTACGAGATGATCTGGATGCCCGAGACCTTCCCGAAATGGGCGTCAGGTCTCAGCAACGCGCCTCTGAAACGCGAAGGGGCAGCGTGGAGTGCTCAGGGACCGGAAGGGACTATCAGGATCACGTTTTCGGAGCACAATAGCTTCGGCGTGATGGACCACTGGGTTGATCTTGGAGACGGGCGCGTCGTCTACGTCCCCATGCGGATCATCGTGAACGGAGAAGGCAGCGAGGTAATGCTGACTCTGTTCCGACAGCCAGACATGAGCGATGAGAAACTCGCCGCGGACGAGGCTTGGGTCGGAAGGGATTTAGCGAGCCTCAAGAGGCTTGCGGAGGGCGCGTAGGGAGGGCCCAAGTCCCTACCATCAACCGCCCTCGGCGACGGCAGGAAGCACCGGAGGTCGTCCGCTGGCGACCAGCAAGCCTGAAGCAACCCTGCGCCGCTATGCCGTCGGCCCCGCCATCGGCCGGCAGCCTCGATGCTTTCCGAACTCGCGTCCGATCCGTTCCCGCCTGAAGCTGCCGAGTGGCGGAGGGCCCTTGGCGCGCTGCGACCGACGACGTCGCCGTGCCGCTGTCTCGGCGCCGCTGCGTGGGCGAACATCCACGAAGCCTGCACGGACTTCATTGACCGCTTCGGTGCCGAGGCCGTCCGCTTGGGCTGGACAACACCGCAGCTCTTCGGCGTTCATCCCGAGCACGGCACGCTGCGAGTCGATTGGTGCGGGGTGATGATGACGGGCGGCCACAAGGCAATCGGCATCGAGCCGAAACGGATCCTGTTCGGCAACCGGAGCACGCCCGGCGGGCCGATCGGCATCGCGGCCTGGGAGTTTGTGGCGCGGGCGCGGAAGGCGTGAGTTGCGGCATCAATTTGAAGCCGTGCGTCTGCGCCCGCACAGAATCCTTCGCGATCTAAGACCCAACAGGTTGGACCGACCGGTTCTTGCACCTACTGGTGCAGCAATGTGGGCCGCGGCAAATGACGCGGCGGCCAGCCTGTATGCAGAGGCGCGCTGCCTCCGTGCAGGCTTCAGAGCAGACACTAGTTAAGTTTGCAAAATATCGTAAATTTAAAACATCGGGCTGCTCATCAGGAAATGCGCCACACTAAGCGCGGATACATGCCTAATTCTTTATGTTGCAGTACCCATATTCATAGTTAAGTCTCATGCCCCCACCACCGTAATCGTGGAGTTTGATAACGTAACTATATCTATACTTCTGCGGCCTTTCTCTTTCGAACGAACTGGTCCAGTCGTATGCGTCTCCAAAACCAATCTCTATAGAGGTTGAAAACTCTGGAGCCTTGTACGCAGTGACGTCTTCCCAGCTATGTCTTCTAGTACTGTAGTCATAATCATACAAGCGAATGCTCTCCGTGTTGTGAGACGCATGCTCTCGGATGCTCGATCTCCAATCGTCGAGGCGACTCCAGTATGCAGTCATACCAGATACGTAATCGAAAACGCTTCTACGGGCAGTATCGATACGAAACATACGCCTACCTGATTGAGGAGCGCAGTTTTGCTGCGAAAGACAAGTCTTTTCGCGATCACAAATCTGATAGAATACATCGGCAAGCGCCGTTTTGGCGAACAAAAGTAAAAGCGCGCACGGCACTAGAGGTGCAGAAACGTAACGTCCGATCACATTATCCTCCCGACCCGGGCCTATTGGTTAGCCGGTTTTTTGCAATATCCCACGTCAGTGAACTTCCTTGTAGTCTCTCCTAAGTGATCTATTTCTTCTAAAACAAAGTTATACTTTAGGTCGAACTCATCGCGGGCGAAAAGCATGGGAATCGCGTCAGTGTCTACGAAATCTATCAGTACAATGCGCTGTTTTTCTCGCGTACGAAAAAGAAACTCCCCAGACGCTGACCGCAGGACGCCCCAATAGGGGGCGCTTACCGCGGAGCGCCAACTATCTAGTGTCTTGAAGTCGGCGTACAACTCGTAGTCACCGTCTTTTATGAGCTTGTGATCTTGATCGATCCAGAAGGTCCGTAGATAGGTTTTCTCGCTATCTCGCTGAACGATTCTGCAAAAGTTGTCGTCGTGGCAGAACTCCCAACGCTTGCAGTTGATTTTTATTGGATCAGCTGCCATCGCTATTGTATTTGCTAATACTAGCACCCCAAGTAAAGCCGACGCGCTAATTAACATTGGTTTTATCACTGCGATTCTCGGACAGCCTCAGTCGTTTCGTCACAATCCAATAGAAGTTCAAACTTCTGGTGAGCGAAGGTGGTTAAAGCGGAGCTTCGCCATGCTGCTCAAGCCGGTGCCCCGGATTTGTCGCCGGCGAAGCACGGCGGGCCCCAGCGCGCCGAAGTCAGAGCGGGCGACGCGGTCACAGGCTACCTAATCCTCGACGAAGAGCACCCGGGGCATGCGGCAAGGCGAGCAGTTGGACCGCCGCCCGATGGCGCGCAGCAACGACCAGCGATAGGGCGCTGAGTTCGTCGCCACATGGCTCATCGCCTGCGATGAGACCTGATCATAACCGCGACCGACGCCAAGGTCTGGCGCTACACCTTCAAGCTTGGCCCCGAATTCTCGATCGACGTCCGCAAAGGGTGGATTTTGTTCAAAAACTCGGGGGCAGGGCGCTAAGCGTCGTCCAGTACAGGTCGTCGGAGAATGTTTGTCTCTAGTCAGTGATACGATGCCACAATAGACGGGCGTCCTGAGCAGTCCGGAAATAGGATCTTCTCCAGAAACCGCGGCTAGCGGTGCTGCTTCGGGCCGATCCCGAGTTTTTCAACGAAATCCGTGGGGAGCGGACACTCGCCTGTCGCCCGCAAACGGACGTTCCGCCCCTGAGCCGACGTTGACGCACGCGGCGGTCGCCGCCGTCCTGCAGAGCGGATGTTCGTCGGGGCGGAAACGGCCGCGCCGATTTTCGATTTATCTGCTCTCGACGTCGCCATGTCGCCTTTCGGTCAGGTGACGTCCGGCTTCTGCACCCGCGTGTCACACCAGCCGAGGCGACGATCATCCGCGGATCGTAAGGCGAGTTGAGCGACCGGAGCCCCTTGTTCAC
>Ga0268290_100117_pt1 | contig 24576 bp, 21 predicted proteins | sample MetspRMADM_FD_191346 | JGI IMG/M metagenome (GOLD analysis project Ga0268290, IMG submission 191346) | Soil microbial communities from San-Diego area, Southern California, United States - Methylocaldum sp. RMAD-M | ecosystem: Environmental > Terrestrial > Soil > Desert | place: USA: California... | reverse complement strand
CTCGCCGAGCTTGGCCGAGGGGCCGGCGAGCCCGACGACCCGGCGCAGCATGTCCACGAACAGCCCCGACAGCGGCAGGTTCGACCATGTGGTGTCGGCGGTCACATGAAACAGCACGACGAGCCCATGCCCCCGCTTCTCGGCCGTGACGATCGGCGTGCCGTCCTGGAGCGCTGCCCAGGTCTTGCCCGGCAGATCGCCGTCGGGTTCGGCGAGGATCTGGCGGCGCACGCCGATATCGGCGGGCGGATTCAGGCCGGCGAAGGGGCTCTCGGGCGCGAAGGCCGCGAGGGTCTTCGGCCGGTCCCAGGAGAGGGTGCCGCCGAGCGAGCGTCCACCCCGGCGCAGGCGCACCGGCACGAGCGGATCGTTGCCGGCGGCGAGCCGGGGCCCGGCGAAGCGCAACAGCAGGCCGCCCTCGTCCACGAATTGTTCGACCCGCGCGAGCGTGCGGTCGTCGAGCGCGCCGACATCGGCGAGCGCCAGCACCGAGACCTGATTGTCGAGCATCTGGCCGATGGATTCGGCGGTGCCCTGGCCGGGGCGGGGCTGCTGCACGTCGGCGAAGGGGGTGAGCGCCTTGGCGAGGTAGTAGGTCGGCGCGAGCAGCGGCTGGGCCTGATCGAGCGTGCCGCCGAAGACGAGTCCGACCCGGCGGCGCTTGCCGCGCTCGTCCATCAGCACCACGGCGCCGGCCGAGCGCTCGCCCTCGATCTCGAGGCGGGCGATGGCGTTGCGCAGTTCCACCGGCAGGTCGAAGCTGACGCTCGTCTCGCGTGCCTCCGGCTCCAGGGTGAAGCGGCTCTCGGCCAGCGGCAGACCCTTCTGGTCGAGCGCCCGCACCAGCCCGGCATCGCGGCCATTCGCTTCAGCCCGCAGCACCTGCGCCGAGAGCTTGTCACCGGGCTGCACCGGCGAGCCTTCGAGTGCCAGCGCTGGGGACCGCTCGGCCTTCAGCACGGTCACCGCACTGCCGTGGCGGCTCGCCAACTCGCCGAGCACTGTCGCGAAATCGCCTTTTCCCGTGCCGCGGACGCCGTCGCTGATCCAGACGATCGAGGCGCCGGGCATCCGCTCCAGGAAGGTGCCGATCGAGGCCAGATGCGCGTCGCGGTCGCCGAGATGCGGGCGCGGCTGGATCGCCCGCAGGCGCTCCAGGGCGGCGGCCGGGGACCGCGCCTCGAAAGGCGCAGGTGCCTCGGCGCTGGCGACCAGCGCCACCGGGCGCCCGTCGCGGGCGGCGGCCTCGACCTCGTCGGTGGCCGCACGCAGGCGGTCGCGCCAATCGTGGGCGGCGACGAAGCCGTTATCGAGGATGAGGAGCAGCGGGTTGCGCCCCGCGGCGGCGCCGATCCCGCCGGGATTCCATACGGGCCCAGCCACCGCGAGGATCAGGCAGGCGGCGGCGAGAATGCGGAGAAGCAGCAGCCAGGGCGGCGTGCGGGCCGGGGTCTCGCGCTTCGGCAGCAGGTCGGCGACCAGCGCCAGCGGTGGGAAGTGGATGCGGCGCGGGCGCGGCGGCGTGACCCTCAGCAGCACCCACAGAGCCGGCAGCGCGACGAGCGCGGCGAGCGCGAGGGGAGCGGCGAAGGTGAGCGGAACTCCGAACAATGCGGTTCGCCTTTCAGCCGAGCCCGCGCGCGGCGGCGACGAGGGTGAGGAGCCGCAGGGCCGCCTCGCTCGCCGGCCGGTCGGTGCGATGGATCGTCAGCGTCCAGCCCCGCTGCCGGGCGATCTCGGACAGGCCGTCGCGGTGCGCGGCGATGCGCGTGCGATAAGCCTCGCCCCAGGCGCCCGCCTCGCCGATATCGAGGCTCAGGCCCGCTTCCGGATCGTGCAGTACGGCCTGACCCGTGAAGGGGAAGGTCTCCTCCACCGGATCGGCCACCAGCACGAGGTGCCCGCGGTTGCCGTGGACGGAATTGGCCTGCACCGCCTCCCGCACCCGGTCGAGGGGGTTTAGGAAATCGCTCACCAGCACCACCTCGTCGAAGCGGCCCGGGCTCGAAAGCGGCGGCAGGTCCTGGGTCAGCCCGGCCCGGTCGTTGACCAGCGCCTGGGCCAGAGTCTCGACGATGCCGCGCGAGGCGCTGGCGCGGGTGAGCCCGAGCAGGCCGACGCGCTCGCCGCCCTCGACAAAGGTGTCGGCCAGCGCCAGCCCCAGCACCAGCGCACGCTCGACCTTGGAGGTCTGGGCCAGTTCCGAGGCGAAACCCATGGAGGCGGAGCGATCGATCCAGATCCAGATGTTGTGGGCCGCCTCCCACTCGCGCTCGCGCACGTAGAGCCGGTCGTCGCGGGCCGAGCGGCGCCAATCGATGCGCGCCGCCGCCTCGCCGGTGACGAAGGGGCGGAATTGCCAGAAGCTCTCGCCCGGCCCGGCGCGACGCCGCCCGTGCAGGCCGTGCGCCAGGGTGCCGGAGACGCGCCGCGATTCCAGCACGAGGCGCGGCATCACCTCGGCGAGCGCCAGCGCGCCGCCGGTCTCGGGTCCGCCGGGGCGGCGGCTCTCGGCCTCGACGAGCCGGGTGGAGGCCATCCGCGGCGGGCTCAGAGCTTGGCGGCGAGCTGGCCGATCAGGCCGGTCACCGTCTCGCCGTCGGCCCGCGCGGCGAAGGTCACCGCCATGCGGTGCTTTAGCACCGGCTCGGCCAGCGCCTTCACGTCCGCGACGGAGGGCGCGACGCGGCCCTCGATCAGCGCGCGGGCACGCACCGCCAGCGTCAGCGCCTGGCTCGCGCGGGGGCCCGGCCCCCACAGCAGTTTTTTGGCAATGGCCGGGTCGCCACCTTCCGGTCTCGCCGAGCGCACGAGGTCGAGGATCGCATCGACCACCGCATCGCCCACCGGCAGGCGGCGCACCAGGCGCTGCGCCGTGAGCAATTGCTCGGTGTTCATCACGGTCCTGGCCCGCGCATCCTCGACACCGGTGGTCTCGATCAGGATGCGGCGCTCGGCGGCGCGGTCCGGGTAGCCGACATCGATCTCCAGGAGGAAGCGGTCGAGCTGCGCCTCGGGCAGCGGATAGGTGCCCTCCTGCTCGATCGGGTTCTGCGTCGCCAGAACGTGGAAGGGGCGCGGCAGGTCGTGGCGCTCACCCGCCACCGAGACGAAGTGCTCCTGCATCGCCTGGAGCAGGGCCGATTGCGTGCGCGGGCTGGCGCGGTTGATCTCGTCGGCCATCAGGAGCTGGGTGAAGACCGGCCCCTTGACGAAGCGGAAGGAGCGGCGGCGCTCGGCATCCTCGTCCAGGATCTCGGTGCCGAGGATGTCGGAGGGCATCAGGTCCGGCGTGAACTGCACGCGGCGGGCATCCAGCCCGAGAACCGTGCCCAGCGTCTCCACCAGCTTGGTCTTGGCCAGACCCGGCAGGCCGACCAGGAGGCCGTGACCACCGGCCAGGATCGTGACCAGCGCCAGATCGACGATCGCCTCCTGACCGAAGATGACCCCGTGGATCGCCTCCCGCGCCTCATGAATCGCGGCGAGGCAGGTCTCGGCGGTGGCGACGATTCCGTCGTCGAGGCTCGTCGTGCTGGCCGGTCCGGCGCCCTGTGCCATGAAGTGAACCTTGCGATGACCGGGCTCGGATGCCCGGAAAGTGCTTGAGTCTGGCGCCGAACGCGGGCCGAACGCAAGCGCGGCGCTGCCGCGCGGCAGAACGGCACTATATGGGCGCTCCAGGCGCGAAGGGCAGGACGCCCGCGACATCGTGCATCGTGGCGGGGTTCAGGGCCCAGCAGCTCGGGGAGGCGAGACCGGATGACGGACGAGGAGCGCACGGCCTTTCCCGACGGCTGGGAGGCCTTCACCGATCCGGGCTTCATCGCCCATGTCGGGCCGGTCTATCACCGGACGGTCGAGGGCACGAAAGCGTTCGCCTTCCGCACGGACGAGCGGCACGGCAATCTCGTCGGCATCGTCCATGGCGGCATGCTGCTGACCTTCGCCGATCGGGCGCTCAGCATCGTCGTGCGCGACGCCTGCGACGGAGCCCGTGCCGTGACCGTCGAGATGTCGAGCCAGTTCGTCGGCGCGGCGCAGATCGGCGACCTGATCGAGACCGTGCCGGAGATCGTGCGGAAGACCTCGTCCCTCGTCTTCGTGCGCGGGACGCTGACCAGCGGCGGCCGGCCGCTGGCGGCGGTGACGGGAATCTGGAAGGTTCTGCGGGAGAAGCCCGGCGACAAGTCATGACCCAGAGCACATCCGACGATCCGGCGCTGGCCCGCCTCAGTGCCGCCCTCGGCGAGATCGGCAAACGCGGCCTGCCGCCGGTGGAGAAATGGAACCCGGAGCATTGCGGCGCGATCGACATCCGCATCGGTGCCGACGGCACGTGGTTCCACAACGGCTCGGCGATCCGGCGGCCCAAGCTCGTCAGGCTGTTCGCCTCGATCCTGCGTAAGGAACCGGACGGCTCGACCGTGCTCGTCACCCCCGCCGAGCGGGTGCGCATCACCGTCGACGACGCGCCCTTCAACGCCGTGGAGATGGCGGTGGAGGGTGAGGGCGAGGCGCGCCGCATCGCCTTCCGCACCAACGTGGACGACCTCGTGCCGGCCGATACCGACCACCGCTTGCGCTTCGAGGACGGGGCGGAGGGTCTGAAACCCTATCTCCACGTTCGCCGCGACCTCTGGGCCCTGGTGAGCCGCCCCCTCACCTATGACCTCGTGGAGATGGGCGAGGAGCGTGAGATCGACGGGCAGGCGTGGTTCGGCCTCTGGGCCGGCGGCCATTTCCACCGCATCGCCCCCGCGGGCGAGGCCGCATGAGGCTGGCTGAGGCAGCGACAGGGTCCTCGGAGGCGAAGTCTGCGGAGGCAAGGTCTGTGGGGGATGGACCTGCGGACGTGTACGGCCTCGACGCCTTTCTCGCGCGGGCGGAAACCCGCTTGAGCCACGTGCCGCCTGGGCCGGGCGTGCCTGTGTCGAATCCCCGTGGCGACCACGACCTTCAACCCGAGGGCTTCGCCGTCGCGCCCACCACGCCGCACCGGCCGGCCGCGGTGCTGGTGCCGGTGATCGACCGACCCGAGGGCGTGACGCTGCTGTTCACGCGGCGGGCGGCGCATCTGCGCGATCATTCGGGCCAGGTCGCTTTCCCTGGCGGCAAGGTCGATCCCGAGGACACCTCGCCGATCGATACCGCTTTGCGTGAGGCGTGGGAGGAGATCGGCCTCGAGGGCGGTGCGGTGCGCCCGCTCGGCTACCTCGATCCCTATCTCTCGGGCACCGGCTTCCTCGTGGTGCCGGTGGTCGGCCTCGTGGCGCGCGACGCCGTCTTGCGGCCGAACCCGGCGGAGGTCGATGCGGTGTTCGAGGTGCCGCTCGCCTTCCTGATGGACCCGGCGCGGCATCTCGTCCGTTCCGCGGAATGGAAGGGCCGGACGCGCTATTTCTACGCCATCCCCTTCGCGGAACACCTGATCTGGGGCGTCACGGCGGGGATCGTGCACAACCTCCAAGAACATCTCTATCCCTGAACGTCTCGACGCTTGACGGGCGCCCTACGGCCCCTTGCAGATTGCGCCACCCATGCTCCGCCTCGTCCTTCAGGAAATCCTCCTGTTCTCCCTGCCCTTCCTGGCCTTCGCAGGCTGGCTGCTGTTCGCCCGGCGCTCGCCGCTCGATCATGCGGAGTGGAAGCCGCAATGGACACGGCTGATCCTGGCCGGGCTGTTCATCGTCGTCGCCTCGCTGGTCATGGCCGGACTGACCGGTGAGCGCACCCAGGACGGCTATGAGCCGCCGCGCTATGAGAACGGACGGCTGGTGCCGGGCCATTTTCGATGAGCGCCGACACGCTTTCCCTACCCCTTCCCCCACCCCTTGCCGCGGACGGCCCCGCTCGCCTCCTGGCCCGGGAGGGTGTGCAGGCCTGCCTCGCGGCGCTCGATGCGCCCGGCGAGGAGACGCGTCTCGTCGGCGGCTGCGTTCGCGACGCGCTGCTCGGCGCAAATGTCAGCGATATCGACCTCGCCACCACCTTGCTGCCGGAGGCGGTGATGGCCCGCGCCCGCGCTGCCGGGATCAAGGCGGCGGCGACGGGGATCGAGCACGGCACGGTCACCCTCGTCGTCAGAGGCGAGCCGCATGAGGCGACGACCCTGCGCGAGGACGTGGAGACCGACGGGCGTCACGCGGTGGTGCGCTTCGGCCGCGACTTTTCGCGGGATGCCGAGCGGCGCGACTTCACCATCAATGCGCTCTCGCTCGATCCGGACGGGCGCCTGCACGACACGACCGGCGGTGTCGCCGACCTCGCCGCCGGCCGGGTGCGCTTCATCGGCGATGCCGCGACCCGCCTGCGCGAGGATGCCCTGCGGCTGCTGCGCTTCTTCCGCTTCCACGCCCGTTACGGCAGCGGCGCGCCGGATGAAGAGGGGCTCGCCGCCTCCATCGCGGCCCGCGACAGCCTGGATCGGCTCTCGCGGGAGCGGGTGCGCACCGAATTCCTGAAGCTGCTGCTTGCCCCTCGCGCCGTCGATGCGGTGGCCGCTCTGAGCGAGACCGGCCTGCTGCTGCGCATCCTCGGCGGCGTTGGCGAACTCGGGCGGTTCGCCCGCAGCGCGGCGGTCGAGCCGCAACTCGACGCCACCGCCCGTTTCGCGGCGCTCACCGTGCGCACGACCGAGGACGCGGACCGGCTGCAGGCAAGCCTTCGCCTGTCACGGGCCGAGCACGCGCGCCTCACCGGCTACGCCGCGGCACTCGCGGTCCTTCACGGCCGGCCAACGATCGAGGCCGACGCGGTGCCGGCTCTGGTCGCCACCCACGGCGCCGGGCCGCTTCGCGAGGTGCTGATCGCCCTCGACGGCGAGCCGCGCCCGCTCGTGACGCCGGAAGCGCGCGCAAGGCTCGATCGGATGGAAGCCGCCGGAACGCGGCCGGTTTTCCCCGTGACAGGCGCCGACCTCGTTGAGCGCGGCGTGCCGCCGGGCCGGGCGGTCGGCGCGGGGTTGAGGGCGGCCCGGGAACTCTGGCTCGCCAGCGGATGCCCGGACGATGCCGAGGCGCGCGAGCGGCTGATCGTGCGGGCGCTGGACGTGGCGCGGCTGTCCCGGTCCGGTGACGATCGAGCCGGCTGAGTGTCTCTCACAAAACTCCCGCCGCGCTCTCGTCGCCAAAGCGAGAACGGTCGGTGACCGGGAGTTTTGTACGGCACTCTGAACCGGAAACAAGAAAGGCGCCGGTCTCCCGGCGCCTTCCAAAATCCGAAACTCCGAGACGATCAGAGGCTCAGCGTGTGCCTGGCTTCCTGCATCTGAACGATCTGAGCGTTCAGAGCCTCGCGCTTGGCGTAGTCCTGGGTCGCATCGCGGGCGAGTTCCGCCGCCTCGATCTCCTTGTCGATCATGGCGGGGGTGAGTTCCTCGATCGGGGCGGCGCGCTCGGCGAGAACCGTCACGCGCGTCGGTCCGATATCGGCGAAGCCGCCCTGGACATAGATGCGCTTGCCGTTGCCGGCCGTCTCCGTGACGGTGATGACGCCGACCTTGAGGGCGGTCAGCACCGGGGCGTGACCCGGCAGCACGGTCATCTCACCCTCGACGCCGGGAAGCTGCACCGCCTCGACCTCACCGGAATACAGCGTCCGCTCGGGGCCGACGAAATCGAACTGGAAGGTGGCCATGCGTCAGGTGTCCGCGAGAGGTTGAGCGGCGCGTGGGATCCTCTCGGTCCCGCGCGCCGGGTTGGAAGCGTTGGCCGTTCTTACGCGGCGAGCTTCTTGGCCTTCTCCTGGGCCTCCTCGATGGAGCCGACCATGTAGAAGGCGGCCTCCGGCAGGTCGTCGTACTTGCCTTCGACCAGGCCCTTGAAGCCCTTGATCGTGTCTTCCAGCGCGACGAGCTTGCCCGGCGAGCCGGTGAAGACCTCGGCGACGTGGAACGGCTGCGAGAGGAAGCGCTCGATCTTGCGGGCGCGGGCCACCGTCAGCTTGTCCTCTTCCGAGAGCTCGTCCATGCCCAGGATCGCGATGATGTCCTGAAGCGACTTGTAGCGCTGCAGGGTCTGCTGGACGCGGCGGGCCACGTCGTAATGCTCCTCACCGAGGATCGCCGGCGAGAGCATGCGCGAGGTGGAGTCGAGCGGGTCGACGGCCGGGTAGATGCCCTTCTCGGCGATCGAGCGCGAGAGCACGGTCGTGGCGTCGAGGTGGGCGAAGGAGGTGGCGGGCGCCGGGTCGGTCAGGTCGTCCGCCGGCACGTAGATCGCCTGCACCGAGGTGATCGAGCCCTTGGTCGTGGTGGTGATGCGCTCCTGCAGGGCACCCATGTCGGTGGCCAGCGTCGGCTGGTAGCCCACCGCGGAGGGGATGCGGCCGAGAAGCGCCGACACCTCGGAGCCCGCCTGCGTGAAGCGGAAGATGTTGTCGACGAAGAACAGCACGTCCTGGCCCTCGTCGCGGAACTGCTCGGCGATGGTCAGGCCGGTCAGCGCCACGCGGGAGCGGGCGCCGGGCGACTCGTTCATCTGGCCGTAGACCAGCGCGCACTTGGAGCCCTCGGCCGAGCCGTTGTTCTCCTTGGGGTTCTTGTTGACGTTGGACTCGATCATCTCGTGGTAGAGATCGTTGCCCTCGCGGGTCCGCTCGCCGACGCCGGCGAACACCGAATAGCCCGAGTGGGCCTTCGCGATGTTGTTGATCAGCTCCATGATCAGCACGGTCTTGCCGACGCCCGCGCCGCCGAACAGGCCGATCTTGCCGCCCTTGGCGTAGGGGGCGAGCAGGTCCACCACCTTGATGCCGGTGACGAGGATCTGCGCCTCGGTCGACTGCTCGTCGTAGGACGGGGCCGGCTGGTGGATGGCGCGGTAGGTGTCGGCCTCGATCGGGCCGGCTTCGTCGATCGGCTCGCCGATGACGTTCATGATGCGGCCGAGCGTGTTGTGGCCGACCGGCACCCGGATCGGCGCGCCGGTGTCGGAGACCTCCTGGCCGCGTACGAGACCTTCCGAGGTGTCCATGGCGATGCAGCGGACGGTGTTCTCGCCGAGCTGCTGCGCCACTTCGAGCACGAGGCGGTTGCCCTGGTTCTTGGTCTCCAACGCGTTCAGGATCTCCGGCAGGTAGCCGTCGAACTGCACGTCCACGACCGGACCGATGACCTGGGTGATGCGGCCCTTGGAAGCCGTGGTGGGGGAAGCGGTGTTCGCCATTGCGATGAATCCTCTATGCGGCGGTCAGAGCGCTTCCGCGCCCGAAATGATCTCGATGAGTTCCTTGGTGATCATGGCCTGACGCGTGCGGTTGTAGACCAGCGTCTGCTTCTTGATCATCTCGCCCGCGTTGCGGGTCGCGGAATCCATGGCGCTCATGCGCGCGCCCTGCTCCGAGGCGGCGTTTTCCAGAAGCGCCCGGAAGATCTGAACAGTCAGGTTCTTCGGCAGGAGCGTCTCGAGGATCGTCTCCTCGTTCGGCTCGAACTCCATCGCCGCGTCCGAGCCGGCGCCCTTGGCGGCAGCGCCGTCGGCGGCCGGAAGCTCGGCCGGGATGATCCGCTGCGCCGTCGGGATCTGCGAGATCACCGAGCGGAACTCGGAGTAGAACAGGGTCGCCACGTCGAACTCGCCGGCCTCGAAGCGGGCGAGGATGTCATCGGCGATCTCGGCGGCGAAGGGATAGTCGACCGGCTTGTTGCCGCGGATGTCGCGCGAGGCGATGATCTGGTCGCGGAACTGGCGGCGCAGGACGTCGAGGCCCTTCTTTCCGACCGTGATGATCTTGACGGTCTTGCCCTCGGCCATCAGCCGGTTGGCGTGGTCGCGGGCCAGACGCGCGATCGAGGAGTTGAAGGCGCCGGCCAAGCCCCGGTCGCCGGTGCACACGACGAGCAGGTGCACCCGGTCCTGTCCGGTGCCGGAAAGCAGACGCGGGGCGCCGACGCCGCCGATCAGGTTGCCGGCGAGATTGCCGAGCACCTGGGCCATCTTCTCGGCGTAGGGCCGCCCGTTCTCGGCGGCGTTCTGGGCGCGCCGCAGCTTGGCGGCGGCGACCATCTGCATCGCCTTGGTGATCTTCTGCGTCGCCTTCACCGAGGTGATGCGGTTGCGCAGATCCTTCAAACTCGGCATCGGCGGATTTCCAGATCGCTCGCGGACGTCTCGGCGACGGCCGCTCTCCGGAGAAAGCGGCCGCCTGGCGTTACTCTTTTAGTCGACCGCCTTACGCGAAGGACTTGGCGATGTTCTCGATCACGCCCTTGAGCGTGTTGGCGTTGGCATCCGACAGGTCCTTGGAGTCGCGCACCGAGTCGAGCCAATCCTGGTGCTTCGAGCGCAGCGTGCTCAGGAGCTGTTCCTCGAAGGGGCGGACTTGGTTGACCGGGAGCTTGTCGAGGTAGCCGTTCACGCCGGCGTAGATCACCGCGACCTGCTCTTCCATCTTCAGCGGCGAGAACTGCGGCTGCTTCAGGAGTTCGGTGAGGCGGGCGCCACGGTTGAGCAGGCGCTGGGTCGAGGCGTCGAGGTCGGAGCCAAACTGGGCGAAGGCCGCCATCTCGCGGTACTGCGCCAGCTCGCCCTTGATCTTGCCGGCGACCTTCTTCATCGCCTTGGTCTGGGCCGAGGAGCCCACGCGGGACACCGAGAGGCCGACGTTCACCGCCGGGCGGACGCCCTGGTAGAACAGGTCGGTCTCAAGGAAGATCTGTCCGTCGGTGATCGAGATCACGTTGGTCGGGATGTAGGCCGACACGTCGTTGGCCTGGGTCTCGATGACCGGCAGCGCGGTCAGCGAGCCGTTGCCGGCGGCGTCGCCCATCTTGGCGGCGCGCTCGAGCAGGCGCGAGTGGAGGTAGAACACGTCGCCCGGATAGGCCTCGCGACCCGGCGGGCGGCGCAGCAGCAGCGACATCTGGCGGTAGGCGACGGCCTGCTTGGAGAGGTCGTCATAGACGATCACGGCGTGCATGCCGTTGTCGCGGAAATACTCGCCCATGGCGCAGCCGGCGAACGGCGCGATGAACTGCATCGGCGCGGCGTCCGAGGCGGTGGCGGCGATGACGATGGAGTATTCCATCGCGCCCTGGTCCTCCAGCACCTTCACGAACTGGGCGACGGTGGAGCGCTTCTGGCCGATGGCGACGTAGACGCAGTAGAGCTTGGCGTTCTCGTCGGTGCCGGAATGGGCCGGCTTCTGGTTCAGGATGGTGTCGAGCGCGATCGCGGTCTTGCCGGTCTGGCGGTCGCCGATGATCAGCTCGCGCTGGCCGCGGCCGACGGGGATCAGCGCGTCGATCGCCTTGAGGCCGGTGGCCATCGGCTCGTGCACGGACTTGCGCGGGATGATGCCGGGAGCCTTCACGTCGACGCGGCGACGCTCGGTCGACTGGATCGGGCCCTTGCCGTCGATCGGGTTGCCGAGGCCGTCGACCACGCGGCCGAGCAGGCCCTTGCCGACCGGCACGTCCACGATGGCGCCGGTGCGCTTGACGGTCTGGCCTTCCTTGATCTCGCGGTCGGAACCGAAGATCACGACGCCGACATTGTCCTGCTCGAGGTTGAGGGCCATGCCGCGCACGCCCGACTCGAACTCGACCATCTCACCGGCCTGGACGTTGTCGAGGCCGTAGACGCGGGCGATGCCGTCGCCGACCGCGAGTACCTGTCCTACTTCCGTGACCTCAGCCTCCTGGCCGAAGTTCTTGATCTGCTCTTTCAGGATCGCGGAGATCTCGGCGGCGCGGATGTCCATCGTCGGGCCTCTTTAAAGGTCTGGGGCGTGTCTGTTCGGCTGTCGGGAGGTTCGCGAGGGTCTTCTCGAGACCGCTCAGCGAGCTTCCCGCATGGCGAGGCGAATGCTGTTGAGCTTGGTCCGGAGCGAGGCGTCGACCATGCGCGAGCCGATCTTGACGACGATGCCGCCGATCAGGCTCGGGTCAATGTGGAGATCGAGATCGACCTCGCTCTTGGCCACGTCGCGCAGCGAGGCCTTGATCTCTTCGATGACCGCGTCGGAGGGCTTCTCCGCGACGCGGACCTCGGCGCGGACGATGCCCTTACCCTCGCGCACCAGCTCGCGATAGGCGCGGATCATGCCCGGCAGCGCGAAGAGGCGGCGATTGGCGGCCGAAAGCTTGATGAAGTTGGCGGCGAGCCCTGAGATGCCCGCCCGCTCGAGCAGGGCGCCCACGGCGGCCGTCTGCTCCGCGGTCGAGTAGGCCGGGCTCTTTACGAGGCGGCGCAGATCCTCGCTCTCGCGATAGAGCGCGTCGAACGCATCGAGATTCTTCGCGACGTCATCGACCTGGCCCTCGTCGCGGGCCAGCTCGTACAGGGCCGACGCGTAGCGGCCCGCCACACCGGCCAACAGGGGACCCTCGGAACCGTTCTGCGCCACCCGTCGCTCTCTCTTATCCTTGCCCGCCGGCCCCTCAAGCTCGAACTCGCCTCGTGACGGCGACGGCGTGAGACCCGTGGGGATTGGAATTGCACCGGGCACGGAAGGCCTTGATCGGCCTCCCCGCGGCGCGGCTGTCGCCTAGCATGCGTTCCGAGGGGGCGCAAGGCAACGTTAGGGCGATGTAGGGCGATGGTTGAGCCTTCGTCGGCCGCGACCCCGCTGGCGGGAAGCCGGCTCGGATCGTCGCGCGGAAGCGCCGTCCGATCCGCGCCGGCCTTCGCCTTCAGATCCAGCCCTGCAGCTCCCGCCGCACCACGTGCTCGATCACCCGCATGCCGAGGTCGGAATCGTTGAGGCACGGGATGAAGGCGTATTTCTCGCCGCCATTCTCCTCGAAATAGTGGCGGTTCTCGCCGTCGAGTTCCTCCAGCGTCTCAAGGCAGTCGGCGGTAAAGCCCGGCGCCACGATCGCCATGCGCTTCACGCCGGACTTGGCCAGCGCCTGCACGGTCTCGTCGGTGTAGGGCTTGAGCCATTCCTCGTTGCCGAAGCGCGACTGGAAGGTCACCCGCATCTGCTCGGGCGTGTAGCCCATCGCCTCGCGGATCAGCCGGCCGGTCTTGAGGCATTGGCAGTGGTAGGGGTCACCCTTGAGCAGGTAGCTCTTCGGCACGCCGTGGAAGGAGGTGAGGATCACCTCCGGCTCGAAGTCCAGCTTGGCCAGCCCCTCGCGGATCGAATCCGCCATGGCTCGGATGTAGACGGGGTCGTCGTGGTAGGGCGGCGAGACTCGCACGGTCGGCTGCCAGCGCATCTGCATCAGGGCCTTGAAGGCCTGATCGCAGGCGGTGGCCGAGGTCGCCGCCGCGTATTGCGGATAGAGCGGCACCAGCAGGATGCGGTCGCAGCCCTGATCCAGCAGCGCCTGGATGCGTAAGGACACCTCCGGCTTGCCGTAGCGCATCGCCCAATCGACCACGACGGAATCACCCATCGCTGTCTGGAGCTTCTCGCACTGGCCGCGGGTGATGGTCTTGAGCGGCCCCTCGTCGCGTTCGTTGTTCCAGATGCTGGCGTAGTCGCGGCCCTTCGGCCCCGGGCGCTTGGTCAGGATGATCAGGTTCAGGAGCGGCCACCAGATCAGCCGCGGCACCTCGATGACCCGGCGGTCGGAGAGGAACTCCTTGAGGTAGCGGCGCATCGGCCAGTAGCTCGTGCCCTCGGGGGTGCCGAGGTTCATCAGCAGCACGCCGACGCGGCCCGTCCTCACCGCCGGGTGGTCGGGCGGCAGGGCAGTCGGCGCAACCCGCGCGGGATCGCGCAAGAGGGTTTGAGGTTCGACGCGTTCGTTCATCGGGTTTCCGGTCACGGGCGTCCCGCTTTCCTCAACGCGGCCTCAAGGCGGCCAGCGATCCGGTTGTGCGGGCCGGCCGTTCGATCTAGAGCAGGCGGCTTTCCAAGGCCAAGACTCTCCCGAAAGAGAAACCTCTCGCGGGAGAGTCCGGCCAGTATCTCGGCAAACCCTTTGCCCGAAATCGCTCCGGAGGCCAGCGCGACATGCCGTCCCCCCGCTACTTCCTGAAGCACTTCGTGCCGTTCACCGGCTACCCCTACGAGGGGGCGCCGGCCGCGTGCAATCTCTGCGGCTGCCGCGACGCCGTCACCGTGGCCGAGACCGACCGCCGGCTCAAGACCCTGCGCTCGATCGCTTGCACCCAGTGCGGCCTGATCCGTACCGATCCGATGCCGACGCCGGACGAGCTGGCTGAGTATTATGCGAGCGCCTACCGGGCGGACTACCAGCTCGCCTTCGCCGGTGGGCCGCCGCGCCACCACCTCAACCGCTCCGCCCGCGAGGCCAAGTTCCGCGCCGACCTGCTGGGGCCGAAACTGAAGCCGGGCACGCAGTTGCTCGACTTCGGTTCGGGCTCCGGCGAGTTCCTGGCGGAAGCCAAGAGCCGCGGCTGCGAGGTGATCGGCGTCGAGCCCGGCCGCGACTACGCGACCTTTGCCCGCACGCATCACGGCGTCGAGGTGCTCGACGAGGCCGAGGATCCGAACCGCTTTCCCGCCGGCCATTTCGACGTGATCTCGACGCACCACGTGCTGGAGCATCTGCGCAACCCGGCTGAGACGATGGAGCGGCTCGCCCGCTGGCTGAAGCCCGACGGCATCCTCTACGCCGCGGTGCCCAACATGGCCGCCACCGGCAAGCCGCCGCACGAGCGCTTCCACTTCGCCCACGTCCACGGCTACGTACGCGAGACCTTCGACCTGCTGGCCCGCCGCGCCGGCCTCGTGCCGCATACCGAGTACTGGCGCGAGGACACCACCGTGGTCTACCGCAAGACCGACGCGCCTGCCGTGCCGCTGAAGAATCCGGGGCTTGCGGACCGGCTGGCCGTCGATTTGAAGCCGATGTCGGCGGGGCTCTACTTCGCCTCGGGCGCCTGGATCTGGCCGGCCTTGCGGCGCAATGCCAAGGCGGTGCGGGACGGGATGAGCAAGGGCGGCCTCACCAAGCGCTGAGCCGGTGATGCGCCCGAGCCGCCGCGAGACTGTCGTCGGGCTCGGCACCGGGCTTCTTGGCACCGGGCTTCTTGGCGCCGGGCTTCTTGGCGCCGGGCTTCTCGCAGCCGGCACCGGTGCGGCGCTCGCCGGCACGCCGACCTTCACCCTGCTCCTCGTCAACGACGTCTACGCGATGGACGAGGTGGAGGGGCGCGGCGGCTTTGCCCGGCTCAACGCGGTGGTGAAGGCCGAGCGCGCCCGCGGCGTGCCGCTGCTCTACGCGCATGCCGGTGACAGCTTCTCGCCCTCGCTGATGTCGGGCTTCGACCGGGGCGCGCATATCGTCGAACTGCTGAATCTCGCCGCCCCCGACGTGTTCGTGCCGGGCAATCACGAGTTCGACTTCGGCCCCGAGGTGTTCGCCGAGCGCCGGCGGGAGGCCCGCTTCCCCTTCCTCGCCGCCAACCTGCGCGGGTCTGAGGGCCAGAAACTTCCCGGCATCGAGGATGCGCGGCTGATCGAACTCGGCGGCATCCGCCTCGGCCTCGTCGGCATCGCCCTGCAGGCGACGCCGGAAAAATCGCAATCGGGAAACCTGCGCTTCGGCCCCGAGATCGAGACGCTGGCGCGCGAGGCGGAGCGCCTTCGCAAGGCGGGCGCGCAGATGATCGTCGGCATCGCCCACACGGCGCGGGTGACCGACGACGCCATCGTGCGGGCGCGCCTCGTCGATATCCTGCTCTCGGGCCACGACCACGACCTCGTCGTGCGGGACGACGGGCAGACGGTGATGGTCGAATCGAGCCACGACGCCCACTACGTCACGGCGGTCGATGTCTTCATCACGCCGGAAGCCGACGGATCGGTGCGCTGGCGCGCCGCCTTCCGCATCCACGACACCGCCGAGGTGACACCCGATCCGGACACGCTCGCCGTGGTGCGCCGGCTCGGGGGCGAGCTGTCGCGGGAGCTCGACGTCGTGATCGGTACGACGCAAGGCGTACTCGACAGCCGGATCGCCACGGTGCGGGCGCGGGAATCGAGCTTCGGCGATCTCGTCGCCGACGCGGTGCGGACGGGCACGGGGGCCGAGATCGGCCTGATGAACGGCGGCGGCATCCGCGGCGACCGGCTCTATCCGGCCGGCGCCGCGCTCACCCGGCGCGACATCCTGAGCGAACTGCCGTTCGGCAACACCACGGTGCTCGTGGCGATCGACGGGGCGACCCTGCGCGACGCGCTGGAGAACGGCTTTCGGGATTTCGGACACCCCTCGGGCCGGTTCCTGCAGGTCTCGGGGATCGAGGTCACCCTCGATCTGAGCGCGCCTCCCGGCCGACGCGTCGCGTCCGCGACCATCGGCGGCGCACCGTTGGAGGACGCCCGTACCTACCGCGTGGCGGCCAACGACTTCATGCTGCGCGGCGGCAACGATTACGGAATGCTGGCCAAGGGCCGCACCCTGATCGGCGGCACCGACGGGCGGCTGCTCGCCAACGAGGTGATGGCCTATATCCGCGCCCACGCGCCGCTCCCGGCGGAGCCCGGAGGGCGAATTCGGGTTCTGCCGTGAGAAAGGCCATGAGAGGGGACTTCACGTGACCGGACCCGTTGAGGCCGCGCTCGCCGCATTTCGCGCCAGCGGCTCCCCCTGGCTCGACCTGCCCTTCTTCCGAGAGGGCGCGGCGGATCGGGTCGCGAAGAAGGTCGATGACCGCGTCGCCGCTGGAGCGAAGGTGCTGCCGGCGCCCGCCGCGATCTTCCGGGCGCTGACGCTGACGCCCTTACCCCAGGTGAAGGCGGTGATCCTCGGCCAGGACCCCTACCCCACGCCGGGCGACGCCAATGGGCTGGCCTTCTCCTATGTCGGCCCGCGCCGCCTGCCGGCCTCGCTCAAGGTCATCCTGGCCGAACTCGCCCCTGAAGGCGGCCAGCCCGACCTCTCCACCGGCGACCTGACACCTTGGGCGGAGCGCGGGGTGCTGCTCCTGAATTCGGCGCTCACCGTGGAGGCCGGCAAAGCCGGGGCGCATCTGCGGCTCGGCTGGTCGCAGCTCACCGACGAGGCGGTGGCCGCCGTCTCCGCCCGCGACGAACCGGCGGTATTCCTGCTCTGGGGCGCCCAGGCCCGCGCCCGCGAGGCGCTGATCGACACGAGCCGCCACGGCATCGTCGCCTCGGGCCACCCTTCCCCGCTCAACCGCGCCCGGGATTTCCCGGGCTCGCGGCCGTTCGACCGGGCGAATGCATGGCTCGAAGCGCATGGCCGCGCGCCGATCGACTGGCGGCTGTAACCGCGCATCGCTCCGTCATCGCGAGCGGCTGCGAAGCGATCCAGTGGCGCGACCTCGTCGGAGGAGAAGGCGCCCTGGATAGAGTATCGTCCCGAAAGGTGGCCGCCGTCTTTCGGAAAAGACGATGCAAAACAGGGGTCTAGAGCATCGTCCTGGATACGATATTCAGGACGATGCTCTTGCTTCGGCTTCGCTTCGCCAAGACGAATGCCATGACGGATACAGAGCTGCCGGCAGCCAAACGCCCCCGACCGTGGTGCGGTCGAGGGCGGCGCGGATCGATCGAAGGCCTCCGGTGAGGGCGCTCACCGAAGGGGTCGTTACGCGGCGATCTTAGCCGCCGCGGCAGCGGTGTTCTCGTTGGCCAGCGTGACCGTGAAGGCCGCTGCGGGCGCGCGATCCGTTGCCTGGAGGCTGGTCAGCTCACCGGCAGAGACATGCACGTCGCCCTCGGAGCCGAAGCGCTCGGCCAGCAGCATGACGATAATCACGTTGGCGATGGCGGCGGCGAGAATGACGAGGGCGATCATGGCGGGCACGTCCGTTGGTGCGTTGCGATAAAGCGTATATCGCACCGCACTCTGGTATCTGGTATACCAGATACCGACGCTCCGGCATGTTCTCAGTGCATGGCGCGCGGCCTCGGCCCCGTCTTAGGGCTTCTTCGGGTCGGCGCCGGCCGGCGTATCGCTGCTGCCGGTCCGCTCGACCTTGGCCGCCTCGCGCAGCTTGACGATGGTGTCCTGCTGCGCCTTGCGGGTCAGGTACTGGTCGATCTGCTCCTTCATCTCGTCGAAGGTCGGCACCGGCTTCGTTCGCTTCTCCTCCACGCGCAGCACGTGCCAGCCGAACTGAGTCTTGACCGGATCGGAGACTTGGCCGGGCGCGAGCTTGAAGGCCGCGTCGGCGAAGGGCTTCACCATCCGCTCCTGGGTAAACCAGCCGAGATCGCCGCCTTCCGTCTTGGAGCCGGGATCCTTCGAGACCTCACCGGCCACCTTGGCGAAATCCTCACCGCCCTTGATGCGGGCCGCGATCTTCTTGGCCTCGTCCTCGCTCTCCACGAGGATGTGGCGGGCACGCACCTCCTCCTCCGGCTTCATCGACTTCACGGTCTGGTCGTAGAGCGCCTTGGCGGCCTCCGGCGACACCGCCTTCTTGGCCTCGCGCTCGAGGTAGTCGTCGAGCAGGAGCTTGTCGCGGAAATAGGCGAGCTTGCGCTTGAACTCAGGGCTATCGCCGACCTTGGCAGCCTCGGCTGCCTGCGCGCCGACCTTGAGGTCGACCATGTAATCGACGAGCAGGTTCTGCTTGGCGCCTTCGTCGACACCCGGCAGCGACAGAGCCGGATCCTCGCCCGCGAGCGCGAGGTCGGCGGCGGTGATCGCTTGGCCGTTGACCCGCGCCACCACGGTCTCCGGCGGAACCGCCGCCGAGGCGGGGGCGCTGGGTGTCTTCTGTCCGGCGGGCGCCTGTGCGAGGGCCATACCGGGCAGGGTGAGCATCAGCGCGAGGGCGCTCGCGCGCCGGAGGGAGAACGGAATCGGCATCGGAAGCGTCGTTCCTTGGGCGTCGTCCCCGCCGGGCCGGTCTTTTGCCGTCCGGCTTCGTCCCACGCGGGGCTCGTCGGGATGCGGCGGGTGCCGCGAAGCGCGACACAGGTGGAACCTCTCGGGGGCAAAGGCAAGCGTGGCCTTGATCGCCCCGCGCGCTCGTGACCGCAGGTCGATGGGGCCGTCGCTCGAAGAGCGATGGCACCCCTATCGGCCGCGAAGAGTGCCACCCGGAGCGGGCATTTCAGGGGTTCGGTCCTGAAATGCGTCGAGCGGAGCGGAAGCTCGAGACACTCGAGACATTCGCGAGACATTCGCGAAGTCGGGCGCCGGCGATCGAGGCCAGGCAAAAAGCAGGACCCGAGCGACCTCCGGTGACCGGTCCGGCACTACCGGATGCGCCTGCGGATATTTACCTCTATAAGCCCGCCCAATGCAGGCCGGCGGCGCCCTCACATGCCGCCCGCGACGACCTCACGACCGCAGGTTCACGATGCTCGGTGCCCTCGCCAAGAAGATTTTCGGCTCGTCCAACGACCGCCGCGTCAAGGGTTTTCGCCCGCGCGTGGCGGCCATCAACGCGCTTGAACCGGAAATCAGTGCGCTGTCCGACGAGCAGCTGCGCGCCCGCACGCAGGCCTTCCGCGATCAGCTCGCCGCCGGCACCCGCCTCGACGACCTGCTGGTTCCTGCCTTCGCCACCGTGCGCGAGGCGGCCAAGCGCGTGCTCGGCCAGCGCCACTTCGACGTGCAGATGATCGGCGGCATGGTGCTGCACGAGTCCGGCATCTCGGAGATGAAGACCGGCGAGGGCAAGACGCTGGTGGCGACGCTGCCGGTCTACCTCAACGCGCTGGAGGGCAAGGGCGTCCACGTCGTCACGGTCAACGACTATCTCGCCTCCCGCGACGCGGAGTGGATGGGCCGGGTCTACCGCTTTCTGGGGCTCACCGTCGGCACGATCGTGCACGGGCTCGACGACGGGCAGCGCAAGGAAGCCTATGCCTGCGACATCACCTACGGCACCAACAACGAGTTCGGCTTCGACTATCTTCGCGACAACATGAAGTACGAGCTCTCGCAGATGACGCAGCGGGGGCACCACTTCGCCATCGTCGACGAGGTCGACTCGATCCTCATCGACGAGGCGCGCACGCCGCTCATCATCTCCGGTCCCGTCGACGACCGCTCGGAACTCTACGTCGCGGTCGATACGATCATGCCGCGGCTGGCGCGCGAGCATTACGATCTCGACGAGAAGCAGCGGCAGGTCTCGCTGACAGAGGCCGGCAACGAGTTCATCGAGGAGGAGCTGCGGGCCGAGGGTATCCTCAAGGAGGGTGACCTCTACGACGCCCACAACGTCACTATCGTCCACCACGTGAACCAGGCTTTGCGCGCCCACACCCTGTTCACGCTCGACAAGGACTACATCGTCAAGAACGACGAGGTCGTGATCATTGACGAGTTCACCGGCCGCATGATGCAGGGCCGGCGCTACTCCGAAGGTCTGCACCAGGCGCTGGAGGCCAAGGAGCGGGTGACGATCCAGCCCGAGAACCAGACGCTCGCCTCGATCACCTTCCAGAATTATTTCAGACTTTACAAGAAATTGGCCGGTATGACCGGCACCGCCTCGACCGAGGCCGACGAGTTCGCCGAGATCTACAAGCTCGACGTGGTCGACATCCCGACCAACAAGGAGATCGAGCGCGTCGACGAGGACGACGAGGTCTACCGCACCGTCGAGGAGAAGTACGAGGCGATCATCAAGGAGATCGACAAGGCGCACCAGCGCCACCAGCCGGTCCTGGTCGGCACCGGCTCGATCGAGAAGTCGGAGCTGATCGGCGAGCTCTTGAAAAAAGCCGGCTACACGCTGCTCGACTATTCCGATCCGAACGCGCTCACCGACGTCTACGCCGCCGCCCGCGAGAACCGGGTCACCCGGCGCTTCGCCGTGCTCAACGCCCGCTTCCACGAGCAGGAAGCCTACATCGTGGCGGAAGCCGGCGTGCCGGGTGCCATCACCATCGCCACCAACATGGCCGGTCGCGGCACCGACATCAAACTCGGCGGCAACCTCGAAATGCGCATCGAGAAGGAGCTCGGCCACCTCGCCGAGGGGCCCGAGCGCGACGCCGCGATCGAGGCCCTGAAGGCCGAGATCGCCGAGAACCGCGCCAAGGTGCTGGCCTCGGGCGAGAAGGCCGACCCGGAAGCGGGCCGCAAGAAGGACCTGCCGGGCGGGCTCTACATCATCGGCACCGAGCGCCACGAATCGCGGCGCATCGACAACCAGCTGCGCGGCCGCTCCGGTCGCCAGGGCGATCCGGGGCGCTCGAAGTTCTACCTGTCCCTCAAGGACGACCTGATGCGCATCTTCGGCTCCGACCGCATGGACGGAATGCTGCAGCGGCTCGGCCTCGAGCAGGGCGAGGCGATCATCCATCCCTGGATCAACAAGGCGATCGAGAAGGCGCAGCAGAAGGTCGAAGCGCGCAACTTCGACATGCGCAAGAACGTGCTGAAGTACGACAACGTCATGAACGACCAGCGCAAGGTCGTGTTCGAGCAGCGCCGCGACCTGATGGGCCAGGACAGCGTGCGCGAGACCGTGGACGAGATGCGCCACGGCGTGATCGACGACCTCGTGGCCGTCCACATCCCCGAGAACGCCTATGCCGAGCAGTGGGATGCGGAAGGGCTGAAGCACCGCGCGCTCGACGTGCTCAACCTCGATCTTCCCGTCGAGGAATGGCTCAAGGAAGAGGGCATCGCCGACGAGGAGATCCGCGAGCGCCTGCGCAAGGCCTCCGACGAGTCCTACGCCGCCCGCGTCGAGCGCAACGGCGCGGAGGTGATGGCCTATGTCGAGAAGCAGGTGGTGCTGCAGGTGCTCGACCACCTCTGGCGCGATCACCTCGTCACCCTCGACCACCTGCGGCAGGTGATCGGCTGGCGCGGTTTCGCCCAGCGCGACCCGCTCAACGAGTACAAGTCGGAGGCGTTCGAGCTGTTCAACGGCCTCGTCACGGCCCTGCGCGAGCAGGTCACCGCCCAGCTCGCCCATGTCGAGATCATGCAGCAGCAGCCGGAAGGCTTCGCTGACGGCGGGTTCGAAGGAGCCGGTTTCGGCGAGCCGCAATTGCCGCCGATGTTCCCCGAGCATCGCGACCCGGCCACCGGCGAGAACGAGTTCGCCTATGCCGGTTCCGGCAGCGATGGCGGGGCGGGCGGCGCCTACGGCTTCGCCGCGCGCGACCTCTCGGCGGACACGGCGGTGCTGGAACGCAAGCCCGACGATCCCTCCACCTGGGGCCGGGTCGGCCGCAACGAGCCCTGCCCCTGCGGCTCGGGCAAGAAGTACAAGCACTGCCACGGCCGCTTCGCCAGCGAGGCGTGAGTCTCCCCCGGTGAGCGACCACGTCGTCTACGGGCTGGAGCCGGATCTCGATGCGGAGACCTTTCAAGGTGTCCTCGTCGAATCCGGCCTTGCGCCGCGACGGCCGGCCGAAGACTTGGAGCGGCTCGATCGGATGCTGAGGGCGTCCGACCTGATCGTCACCGCCCGGCTCGACGGGCGCGTCGTCGGCGTGGCGCGCACGCTCACCGATTTCGCCTTCTGCGCCTATCTCTCCGACCTCGCGGTCGTCCGTGATGGCCAGGGCCGCGGCATCGGCCGCCGACTCATCGCCGAGACGCGGGCTGCGGCCGGCCCCGAGGCCTCGCTGCTGCTCACCGCCGCGCCCGGCATCGAGGATTATTACGAGGCCATCGGCATGAAGCGGGTGCCGCACGCCTTCCGCATCGACCGGGAGCGTTGAGGCATCAGGGAACCTCGGCCGCCAACGCCTCCAGCACCGCATGCGCCGCTGCGACGCGCGCCGGGATCGGGACGTTGCGGTTGGCCAGCATGACGAGGCCGATGCGCTTGTCCGGCACGAAGGCGACGTAGGCGCCGAAGCCGTTGGTGGAGCCGGTCTTGTTGAACAGCCGCGCGCCCTTCGGCGCCAGCGACGGATCGAGCCGTACGGCGGCGTGAGCCTCGAGCGTCATCGGAGCGGCGTTACCGGCCTGAAGGCGATCCAGCGGAATCGGATAGGGGTATTGTTCCCAGCCGAGCCCCTGCACCATCTCGCCGACCCGGAAGTACCCGACATGGGTATCCTCGATCGCCTGCCGCGTTGGCACGTCGAGGGGGCCGGGATCGAGGTTGACCTCGACGAAGCGGATCATGTCGGCGGCGCTGGATTTGACCCCGTAGGCCTCCCCGTCAAAGACGCCCGGATTGACTCGGATCGGTGTGCCGTCCTTGCCGTAGCCCCAGGCGTAGCGCTCCCTCTCGGCGGCGGGCACGCGGATGAAGCTGTGCTTCAAGCCGAGCTCCGGGAACAGCCGGGCTTCCACCAGTTCGGCGAAATCGCCGCCGAGTGCCGCCGCGGTGGCAGCTCCGAACAGGCCGAGGCTGGGATTGGAGTAGAGCCGCCGCGTCCCGGGCGACGCGGAGGGCTGCCACTGCCGGAAATAGGCGATCATCGCCGCCTCGTCGGCCACCGCGTCGGGAAATTGCAGCGGCAGGCCACCCGCTGTGTAGGTGCCGAGATTGAGCAGGCTGACGCGGTCGAGCGCGCTGCCCCGCAGGGACGGCAGGAACCGGCTCGGCGCGTCGTCGAGCGAGAGCCGGCCGAGCGCCCGCGCGGAGGCGGCGAGCGTCGCGGTGAACGTCTTGCTGACCGAGCCGATCTCGAACAGCGTGTCCCGCGTCACCGGACGTTGCCCCTCCCGGTCGGCGAGTCCGAAGGTGAAGACGGCGGATTGCCCGTTCCGCGTCACGGCCACGGCGAGGCCGGGCACGTCGTAGGCCTTCAGGAGCGGGCGGTAGGCTTGCTCCACGGCACCGGCGATCCGCGCGGAAGCGTCGTCCGTCGCTGCGGGACCTGAGCCGCTCAGCAGGCCGCTCAGCGCGAGGGCGAAAAGCCCGAGCTTTCGCATTGCGGAAATGGCGTGTTTCCTTCTTGGCTCATGCAAGCGAGGCGGACGGGCGGCCATGACGGGTGAGGAAAGCGCCGAAAGCGCGGCAGGAGCCGAGGCCGCCGTCCCGCTGGTACGGAGCCTGCGCCTCGGGCTCGACGCGCCCCGGACCGGGCCGCTGCAGGCTGCCCTGGCGCTCGCGAGCGCGCCCCTGGATTGGCTCGACGCCCATCGGGGCGGGTTCCTCCACGCGCACGAGGAGGCGCTTCTCACCGACCGTCTCCACACCCGCCGCCGCCACGGCCTGTTGATCGGACGCTACGCCGCCAAGTGCGCACTCGCCGTGCTCCGGCCGGATCTCGACCCGCGGGACTTGGCGATCCGGCCCGGTGTGCTGGAGCAGCCGGTTCTGTCCGGTGAGGGCATCGGAACAAATCTCGGCATCAGCCTGTCCCATGCCGGTCCGGTCGCCGTGGCGTTGGCCTTTCCCGAGGCTTGCCCGATGGGGATCGATCTGGAGCGGATCCGGCCGGCCAACGTCGCGCTGCTGACGCGCCAGACCACGGTGGCCGAACGGCGCCATCTTGCCGCCTGCCTCGCTGCGCCGGAGGCCGAGCGGCTGACGCGGCTGTGGTGCCTGAAGGAAGCCCTGTCCAAGGCTCTGCGCTGCGGCCTCACCGTGCCGCTCGATCTGCTCGCGGTCGGAAGCGTCGAGGCGGGGCCGACGGGACTCGGCGTCACCTTCGCCAACTTCGCGCAGTACCGGGGCCTGAGCCTCGCGGCCGGTGATCTCGCTGCCGCCCTCGTGCTGCCGCGCCCGCCGGCGGTGACGCTTGCGCTCGACGCCGCGGAATGGGAGGCGTTTCGACGGGCTCTGGCCGACGCCGCGGCGC
>Ga0268290_100116_pt1 | contig 24721 bp, 18 predicted proteins | sample MetspRMADM_FD_191346 | JGI IMG/M metagenome (GOLD analysis project Ga0268290, IMG submission 191346) | Soil microbial communities from San-Diego area, Southern California, United States - Methylocaldum sp. RMAD-M | ecosystem: Environmental > Terrestrial > Soil > Desert | place: USA: California... | reverse complement strand
GGTCTCGCGGCAGGCTTCCTCCAGGCGCTCGATCAGTTCGTGGCCGACGAGCGTGTAGAGCACGAGGCCCGGCGCCGCCTTGATCTCGGAGATCACCCGTTCGAGCTGCGCGCCCGATCGCACCAGCGGGTAGACGTGCTCGATCGCCGAGATCCCCTCGTACTGCACCGCCGCGGCGCGCCCGACATTGATCAGGGTCTCGCCGGTGGAGTCCGAGACGAGATGAAGATGGAAATAGCTGCGGCTCATCGTCGGCCCGTCTCTGCCGTGACGCATCGGTCCAGGGCGGCAGGACCGCCCCGCGGGGATGCTTAGAGCATGTTTTTGCGCGAAGGCGATGCCGAATTGCCGTTCGCCGCGAAGGCACCGGCGATTGCGGAGCTGAACCGACCATGGTCGCGGTGCCGGGATCGCTTCGCCGATCTCCGCGAGCACGACTGAGGCCGACCGCATCGTCCTTGCGAGGCGAAGCCGAAGCGATCCAGAAGCGCGAATTCGCCCAGAACGGCGTCATCGCCACCGTACATTCGACTTTGTTTTCAGGCGCTTGGCATTCCAACACTGCCACACTGTCCCCAGGGCGCGTCCGAGGAGTCGATAAGTGGGGAAAAGCGGGCTCGACGGACGGGCGACGGCGGGTTGTGCCGAAAACCGTCGACTCCTCCCTCAACATGCCGACCTTGGGCACACGCTGGAGTCGCCCGGATGGGAGAATCCGGGACCGAGGCGGCCATCAGGGCACACGGGCCCACGCAAGCCTCTGCTGAGCTTGGCCTATCGTGGACATTAGATCCAATCCGTTAAGAGGTGATTAACGTCGCGGCTGTGGGGAGGGCCTGTGGACGCGCTTGCGGCATCACGATCCAACGTCCAAGAGAAAAAACAGAGATTCTAGAATCTCTCTTTCTTTGAAGAGGGCCGGGGTGGGGATGGCGAGGTCGCGGCCTCTCCGGCCTCGCCCGCGGAAGGCAGGCAGGAAGCGGGTTCGTATGGCGGAGGCAAGGACGGCCGACAGGCCGGTGCTGCGGGTGCTGTCGGGAGAAGCGATCTCTCCGCCTCCGGCCTGGATGATGCGTCAGGCCGGCCGCTACCTGCCGGAATACCGGGCGACGCGGGCCGAGGCCGGCTCCTTCCTCGACCTGTGCTACAATCCGGCCTTCGCCACCGAGGTGACGCTCCAGCCGATCCGCCGCTTCGGCTTCGAGGCCTCGATCCTGTTCTCCGACATCCTCGTGGTGCCCCACGCGCTCGGCCAGGACGTGCGCTTCGTCGAAGGCGAGGGGCCGCGCCTCGACGCGCTCGAAGGCAGGACGCAGTTCGAGCGCCTGCGCGAGGCCGGCGACCCGGCGATTTTTTCACATCTGGCGCCAGTGTTCGAGGCGGTGGAGCGGATCCGCGGGGCGCTTCCCCGCGAGACCACGCTGCTCGGCTTCTGCGGCGCGCCCTGGACCGTGGCGAGCTACATGATCGGCGGGCGCGGCACGGTGGATCTCGCTCCGGCCCGGGCGCTGGCGACGGCCGACCCTGCGCTGCTCGACGCGCTGCTCGACCGGCTCGTCGCCGTCCAGACCGAGTATCTCGTGCGCCAGCTCCGCGCCGGCGCCGATGCGGTGCAGATCTTCGAGTCCCATGCGGGGGTTTTGCCCGAGTCGAGCGACGGCGATGCCCTGAAGCGCTTCTCGCTCGGGCCGATCACGCGGATGGTCCAGGGCATCCGCGCGCAGGTGCCGGACGCGAAGATCATCGTGTTTGCCAAGGGATCGGGGCTGGAGGGCCACGCCCGCGTCGTGCCCGAGACCGGCGCGAGTGCCGTCGGCGTCGATTGGGGTGTCGATCTCGCGGCCCTGCGGGCCCGTGTGCCGGCCTCGACGGTCACCCAGGGCAACCTCCCCCCCGAGACGCTGATCGAGGGTGGGCGGGCCCTGGACGCGGCCGTGGACGCCATCCTGGCGGCGACCGAGGGTCTGCCGCACATCTTCAATCTCGGCCACGGCATCACCCCGCAAACGCCGATCGCCCATGTCGAGCAGATGCTGGCCCGGCTCAGGGCCGGCCGCTGACCCCTTGCCTCCGAACTTTCACCCCGCGTTGCGTATCGAGGAGTTCCTCAGCCGGTGCTCGAGACCCTGTACCCCTGGATCAAGGCCTTCCACGTCATCGCGGTGATCGCCTGGATGGCGGCGATGCTCTACCTGCCGCGCCTGTTCGTCTACCACGCAGCCCTTCCCACCGGCTCGCGGGTGCAGTCCGAGACCTTCAAGGTCATGGAGCGGCGCCTGCTCAAAGCGATCATGACGCCGGCCATGATCGTCACCTGGATCCTCGGCCTGTGGCTCGCGTGGCAGAGCGGCTACTACGCCGCGCCCTGGCTGCACGCGAAGTTCGCCCTGGTGCTCGCGATGAGCGGCATGCACGGCTTCCTTGCCCGCGCGGTCAAGGACTTCGCCGCCGACCGCAACACGCGGAGCCAGCGCTTCTACCGGGTCATCAACGAGGTGCCGACGCTCCTGATGATCGGCATCGTCATCCTCGCGATCGTGAAGCCCTGGAGCTGATTCTTTTTCGCGGATCGCGGCACCGGGGCGAGAACAAGCCGTTGGAAGGGCGAAGCGTGGCCGTTGTCCACGCGGGAGCCTGTCCGATGCGCACGCCGTTTCTCGCCCTCGCCCTGAGCCTCTCTGTGAGCCTCGCCGCGGCCTCGCCCGCGGCGGCGGCGAGCTTCTCCTGCGCCAAAGCCGAGACGCCGGACGAGAAGGCGGTCTGCGACACCCGCAGCCTCAACGACCTCGATGTCGAGATGGCGGTGCGCTTCGACATCCTCAAAGACCTGCTGCCGATGGGCAATCGCACCAAGATGCAGGACGATCAGGAGGCTTGGCTCAAGGACCGCCGCGCCTGCGGCGCCGAGATCGCCTGCCTCACGGCGTCCTATGAGGGAAGGCTCAAGGTGCTGCGGGGCGTGCTTTCGGAGTTCGCCAAGCAGGGTGGGCAGTAACCCGCTCCGTCATCGCGAGGCGAAGCCGAGGCGATGAGGTGGGCCTACAACCGCGCCAGCAGCCGCTCCGCCAGCGGGTTCTCCGCCGCGAAGGCGTAGTCGATCCGCCGCACGGTGACCGCCCGCGCCCCGGCCTGCACCAGAGCGTCGGACAGGTCGAACACCGCATCCACGGGGCAGCGCATCACGATCTCGCCGTCGGCGCCGCGCGGGGCGCCGTAGGGCAGCTCGGCCTCGTGCAGGCCGGCGATCGTCGCGAGATCGATCTGGCCGGACTCGGGAAGCCCCGCGCGAACCTCGCGGGTGGTGCGGGCGCGTTCTTCCGCCGCGATGCGGCCGAGCACGGCGCGCAGCGAAGTACGGGCGGTCTCGCCCCAGGAGGCTTTCAGCGAGGCGACGAGGTTGGCCTCCGAGCGCAGCATCACCCCGTCGTCCAGAACCTTCAGCGCGTTGGCCGCGAGCGTGGTGCCGGTGGTGGTGATGTCGACGATGATTTCCGCCGAGCCCGCCGCGGGCGCGCCCTCGGTGGCGCCCAGGCTCTCGACGATGCGGTAGTCGGCGATGCCGGCCTCGGCGAAGAAGCGGCGGGTCAGGTTCACGTATTTGGTGGCGATGCGCATTCGCCGGCCCTGGCGCAGGCGCATCTCGCTCGCGACCTCGTCGAGATCGCTCATGGCGCGCACGTCGATCCAGGCCTGGGGCACCGCCACCACGACGCTGGCATGGCCGAAGCCGAGCGGCGTCAGCAGCTCGACGCTTGCCCCCGGATCGGGCAGCATCTCGCGGATCAGATCCTCGCCGGTGACGCCGAGATGGGCGGCGCCGCTGGCGAGCTGGCCGGCAATCTCGGAGGCCGAGAGGTAGCGCACCTCGACACCGGTCAGGCCGGCGAGCGTGCCACGGTACTCGCGCGCCCCCGCCTTCTGCACGAGCTTGAGCCCGGCGCGGGAGAAGAACGCGCTCGCATTCTCCTGGAGCCGGCCCTTGGAGGGGACGGCGAGGACGAGGGGCTGATCGGTCACGCGACGTCTCCTTCAGCGCTTCCGCTCGCGTTGCCTTCGGTGCAGCGCGACAGCCAGAACGCGCAGCCCACCGCCGGCAGCGGCACCGGGCTGCCGAGCTGCTGCAAGAGGCCGTCGTAACGCCCGCCGCCGACCAGGGTCGGGCCACCCTGAGGGCCCGTCACCTCGAAGATGAAGCCGGTATAATAGTCGAGGTTGCGCGCGAACCCGCCGCTGAAGCGGAAGCGCTCGACGGGCAGACCCCGCGCGGCCATGAAGCCGGTGCGCTCCTCGAACAGGGCGAGCGCCGCCTCAAGCCCTTCGTGGTTCAGGCCTGCCTCGCGGGCGAGCGCCCGCACCGCGGCAGCCGTCGCATCGGGATCGCCGGAGATCGCGCAGTAGCGCTGGATCAGGTCGCGGTTCGTTGTGTTGAGGCCGGCGCCGCCCTGCGCCTGCGCCGAGGCCTTGGCCAGGAAGCGCTCGGCGATGGCGCCGGCGCTGCGTCCGCCGACCTGCGAGATCCCCGCGATCGACAGCACGTCCTCGACGAAGGCTCGGACGGCGCCCGCATCCTGGCCCTGGATCGCGGCGAGCAGGCCGGCATGGCGGTCCTCGGTCTGCACGCTGTTGGCGACCTCGTCGAGGGAGCGCCCGGCAGCGATGGCCCGCAGGGTCCGGCGCTTGGCCACCGGCGGCACGTCGAGCGCGTCGAGGAAGGCGTGGGTCAGGCCCATGTCGCCGAGCCGTACCGCGACGTCGGAGCGACCGAGCAGGTCGAGCCCCTCGAAGGCGAGCCCCAGCACCTCGGCATCCGCCGCCGGGGTGTCGGTGCGCCCGATCGACTCGATGCCGCCCTGCACGAACTCGTCGGGCTCGCCCGCGGCGACGCGGAAGACGGGGCCGAGATAGCTGTAATCGGCGCTCTCGCCCGGCCGCGTCGCCTGGTGCAGGCGGCAGACGGGGATGGTGAATTCCGGCCGGAGGCACAGTTCGGCCCCGGCCGCGTCCTGCGTCACGAAGATCCGCCGCCGGATGTCCTCGCCCGACAGTTCGAGGAAGGGCTCCACGGGCTGCAGCACGGGGGGCGATGCGGGCACGTATCCGCAGGCGGAAAAATGCGCCGCCAGCCGCACATGGCGCAACGCCTCCGCGCCGCTCGGGCCGCCTGCCTCCGGTCTCGTCATGCTCATCCGCCCGGGTCTTGGAATGCCTCACGAAACGCCGGGTTGCCGACCGGTTTCCTCCCCGGCCGCGAGGCGCAGCGGGGTGGTGTTTGTGTGAGACACGCGCTCGGCGCCCTCCTAGCAACCGGCACGGCGTTTGGCGACCCGCCGAGACGATCGGGACCGCCCGCCGATGATGCAGCGGGTGCCGGACGATCGGCTTACCGCAAACGACCGCCGACGCCCGCACAGCGAGAGCTGGGGGCCGCGGACAAGGGCCGGCCGGCTCAGGCGATGTGCCAGCCGTAGCGCCAGCCCGGCTGCGTCATCGTGATGTCCCTCGGGTCGAGGTCGGCACCCTGCCGCACGAGGATGTCGCCGAGCGAGCGGGTGTTCTCGATCAGATCCAGGCCCCAGGGCGTGAACGTTTCCGCATTGTAGACGTGCTCGGACAGGAGCGGATTGGTCAGGGCCTGGGTGAAGGCGTCGACCCCGACCATGCGCATCAGCAGGCCCGGCAACGGCGATTTGGGATCCCGGTCCTCGGCGAAGAGTCCGGGATAGAATTCCACGTCGTCGGGGGTCGGATAGAGGGCGGCGAGCTTCGCGGCGATGGCCGGATCGCTCGTGATCTCCTCGAACGTCGTCGCCCGAGACATGCGGAAATGCTCGCGATAGCCGTTGTAGCTGGCGAGCCGGTTGGAGCGGGCTTGCCGAATGCCAAGCTCCTCGAGACAGAGGATCGGCTTGCCGGTGTTGCAGACGCCCAGGGCGCCGGCGGGCTGGGCGGCGGCCGCGGCGAAGCCCGCGGCGAGGCCGACATCGATCAGGGGCCGGTTGTCGAGGCTGAACGTGCCCAGCGGAATCTCGCGGTCCGACCATGCGATGGTGTCGGGCATCAGCGAGTGCCAGCGGTAGAGCAGGCTGAACTCGACCGTGATCCAGTTCGGCCGGTTCCAGTCGGCCTTCCAGGCGATCGACGGATCGGCGGTCAAGTTGAACGGCAGCGGCGTGATGTGATTGATGTATTGCTCGATCACGATCTTGATGAACACCGGGATCATGATGTTGCGGGCGGTCTGGAAGACCCGCTCGTCGTTCCAGCCCGGATTGCGCCGCTCCAGCTCGCCCGCGACGCGGTTGTGCTCGCGCAGCAGCAGCGTGTTCATCATGCTCGTGAAGGGCGTTCCGTTGGCCCGGTCGCCGCCGATGGCGAACAGGCTGGTCAGCCGTTCGAGCGACGGTTCCGGCGCGCCCGGCGGCCCCATCAGGGGAGGGTCGAGGCCCGCGAAGGCCGGATCGATCGCGCTGCCGTCGCGGGTGTAGAGGTAAGGCGGATATTCCTCGCCGTTGATGAACTGGCTCTTCAGCCGCCCGCGCCGGCCCGGCGCGTCGGCCTTCTCCCTCAGAATCTCGGTCTGGACCTCGGTGCGGCCGTAGAGGGGGCAGAGGTCGATCTCGTGGTTGGTCGTCGTCCGGTCCCGGTGCTCCGGGTCGGTGCGGATGAAGCCGTCGGTGAGGTACTGGGCGAAGGCTGGGAACAGGCAGGTCGATTTCCGGGAGAGCGTCTGGGTCCCGTCCGGCCGGGCGAACAATTGCGCGACCTCCTCCGGCGGCGGTTGGACCGGCAGATCGGCAGGCGGGAGATGGCGGGCCTGATAGGTCTTGTCGGTCAGGCTCTTCCAGGAGGTGTAGTCCGAGGCCGTGCTCAGCGGGTGGGGCCGGTTGCGCGTGGTCGCGCAGAGACTGTCGATGACGAGCTTGCTGGCCGCCTTGTCAGCCCAGCCGGATCCGTTGATGAGGCCGCCCGCGAAGCCCAGGAGACCATCGAAAAGACCGTCGAACAGGCTGTTTGGCATCGGTGCCTCCCGGAGGGCTGCGCTGGATGGCTGGACGAGCGATGCGGTCGGGGACGGCTCGCTGCGAGGGATCCCGTTCAGTTCGTGCCGCACCCGCGAGATGGTTTCGTAGACGGTGCGGCGGACGCGGTTGATGCCGCCGAGGGGGCGATGAGCCGCCAGCCCGTGCCATGGCGTGAAGGACAGGTTCTCGGCGAAGGCCGCCCTCTCCGGGGTGTCGAAGTCCTGCCGCCGGATGATGATCCGCGCGACTGGCGTGAAGGGCGCATCGGATTCCGGCCACTCGATCGTCGGATCCTCGACCGGCATCGCCTCCGGCTTCGTGCGCAGCTGGATGCAGAAGTCGAAGGCCGCATCGCCCGCCTTCAGCGAGCGGACGAGGTTGTCGTGCAGGAAGTCGGGTCCTGCATCGTCGTCGAAGGGCGGCGGCCCGATGGGTCGCGCCGAGAACTTGCAGGGGACTTCGCCGAACAGGTACGGCGTCATGCTCCAGTACTGGATCGCGAGTGGGTTCGAAACGACTCGGGCCGTGATGCCGCGCGCGATGAACAGCTCGTGCAGGCGAAAGTGAAAGGGATTCAGTCCGGGCAGGAAAAACCGGAGCGGGTCGTCACTCGCGTTAAATGCAACGTAGTCGGCCGCATCACGGACGAAGAAGACCGGATTGTTGATCATGATGAAGTCTTGCGTGCCGGATCGGCTTTGATCGACACCCAGCACCTTGACGGCCATGCCGCGGCCGTCGCCGACCGCGTCCCTCTGCGGCGTTCCGGAGCCGTTCGAGAACCGAACCCAGGCTTGGTAGCGGCGTGGCTGCGCGAACAACCCAACGCTCAGATGAGGCGGAAGGCCTTCGAGCACCCGGAACTCGGCCTCGACGCAGCCATGGGCCTTGGGATGTGCGTCCCTGCGGGCAGGAGGCGCTTTCGCGGCGGCGGCCCGCACCCGCGCCTCGATCGCTCCCGTAATCGCCACAACCGCCTGGGCCTCGGAGTCCGGTACCGTCTCCCAAGGCGAAGCTTCGGGCGCGAACTGCGGGATGAGTGCGTCGTCGGGATCCGACACCTGGTTCATCGCAGTGCCACCCTGAAACAGTTTTAATGAAATACAGAGACCGCGCTAAAATTGCAACTCCGAATTGTTATTATACGTAAAGAAGACAACGCATCGATGAAATTCTATTCAATAGATCCAATAATATATTTTATAATATCAAAAACCAAGCAAATCAAAAGCGGATGGAAATCATTCTGATTCGAATTACAGCCTTGAACTGACATCTTACCACGTTAATCGCTCGATCACGGCATCGGGCCGCATCTCCTGCCGCGACAGCCACTCGGCGATGTCGCCGAGGCTGTGGTGCTCGGCGGTGACGCCGAGTTCCTCCGCGTGGATGCCGCGGGCCACCAGGATCGAGGGGATGCCGTAACGGGCGGCGCCGGCGATGTCGGTGCGGATCGCGTCGCCCACCGCGACGGTGCGGGCCATGTCGGGCGCCGGCATCCCGTCGAGCTCGCCGGCCATGGCGAGCGCCGTCTCGTAGACCGGCCGGTAGGGCTTGCCCGCATAGACGACCGCGCCGCCAATGGCCTCGTAGGCCTGGGCGATCAAGCCGGCGCAGGGAATCAGCTTCTTGTCACGCTCGACCACGAGATCGGGGTTGGCGCAGATCATCGGTACGTTGCGGGCGCGAAACTCCGCCAGAGCCTCGCGGTAATCCTCCGCCGTCTCCGTGTAATCATCGAACAGGCCGGTACAGACGATGCGCTGCGCTTCCGTCCCCGGCACCAGGGTGAGGTCGAGACCATCGAAGACCGGTGCGTCACGCTCGGGACCGAGGTGATACACCCGCTCGCCCGGATGCTCGGCGATCAGCCGCCGGGTCAGGTCGCCGGAGGTGAGGATCGCGTCGTAGGCCTCCCGCGGAACGCCGTAGCCGTCGAGGATCTTTTGCACGCCGGCCCAGGGCCGGGGCGCGTTCGAGACCAGGATGACCCGGCGCGGACGAGAGCCGGGAAGCCCCCGGAAGCGGATCAGCGCCTCGCCGGCCGCGACGTGGCCGCGGGTTCCGTCATGCAGCACGCCCCAGACGTCGCACAGGATCAGGTCGTAGCGCTCGGCCACTTCCTCGAAGTGGCGCAGCGTCGGGACGGGGGGATGGGTCATCGAAGAGTCCGGTCGGCGGTGATGCTGCGGCCTCTATAGCGGGCTTTGCGCCTCACTGAAGGTCGTAACCGATCTCCATCGTGAGTTGCTTTCCCTCTCTCCGGGAGGGTTCGTGACAGGAAGTCACCCCAGGAACCGCCCCACCAGCAGCCGGGCGAGCTCCCGCGGCGGGTCGGGGGTGAGCACGGCGAGCTTGCGCGAGGTCGAGAGCGAGGCGAGCCCATGCAGGGCGGCCCAGAGGGCGGCCACCGCCCGGCGGCGCTCGTCCGGTTCGGTGATCAGCGGTGCCAGCACGGTATCGACGAGCCCGACCGGTTGGGCCAGCGCCGCAGCGTACCAGTCGGGGAATGGCTGTTCCGGTGCGGCGAGGTGCTCGAACAGCAGGCTCCAGACCCTCGGGTCGGCGGCGACGAAGACGAGGTAGGCGTCCGCCAGCGCCAGCGCGTTGTCCCGCGGCGCCCGGTCCGGATCGATCACCGTCTCCAGCGCCGCGTGCAGCCGGGCGAGCGTGCGGGCATTGACCCGCAGAACCACCTGATCGAGGTCGCCCACCGCGTTGTAGATCGAGTTCGGCGCGTAGCCGATGGCCGCTGCGAGCCGCCGCATGCCGAGCGCGCGAAAGCCCTCGTTGCGCACGAGGCTCTCCGCCGTGCCCGCGACGAGGCTGATGAAGCCCTCCCGGTCGTGCTCGCCCCTCGGTCCGCTTCCGCGTGCCTTCCCTGCCAAGTCCCCTGCCAAGTCGACTCCTCGCTTCCCGGTGTTCCCCGTCGCCGTGCGTGCCCGCACTCGGCGTCGGGTTAGATTGCACGGTGTTCAAAATCAAGCTTGCGCGGCAATCCGACCGGTCTATTTTGAACGTCGTGCAAAACGCGGATTTGACGCCTTCGCCGTCGGCAGGCAGTCATGCCCGGAGCCGGGAGAGACCACGATGTTCCGCACACTGATGACGACGCGACGCTTCGCGCCGCTGTTCTGGTGCCAGTTCTTCTCCGCGTTCAACGACAATTTCCTCAAGAACGCGCTCGCCCTGCTGATCCTGTTTCAGGTCAGCGCGCGGGGCGAGAGTTCGGGCGGGGTCCTGGTGACGCTGGCCAGTGCCGTGTTCATCGGCCCGTTCTTCATCCTGTCGGGTCTCGGCGGGCAGATGGCTGACCGCTACGACAAGGCGCTGCTGGCCAAACGCCTGAAATTCGCGGAGATCTTCGCGGCCCTGCTCTCGGTGCTCGGCTTCTGGCTGCACTCGGTGCCGCTGCTGTTCGGGGCACTCGGCCTGTTCGGAATCATCGCAGCCCTGTTCGGGCCGATCAAGTACGGCATCCTGCCCGACCACCTGAAGCGCGAGGAGCTGACCGCCGGCAACGCGCTGGTCGAGGCGGCGACCTTCCTGGCGATCCTGCTCGGCACCATCACCGCGGGTCTCGCCATGGCGATGGGCGGTCACGCCCTGGGGCTCGGCGCCGGGCTGATGGGTATGGCGGTCCTGTGCTGGCTCGCCGCCCGGATGATTCCGGCCACCGGCGAGGGCGCGCCCGACCTGCATGTCGACCGCAACGTCGCCCGCTCCACCGCCGAACTCCTGCGCGACCTCTGGTCCGACACGCGGCTGTGGCGCGGTTCGGTGATCGTGAGCTGGTTCTGGCTTGTCGGCGTGGTGGTCCTCTCGCTGCTCCCCGTTCTGGTGCGCCAGACGCTCAACGGCACCGAGATCGTCGCCACGACGCTGCTCGCGATCTTCTCGATCGGCATCGCGGTCGGCTCCGGCCTCGCCTCGTGGCTGGCGAGCGGGCGCATCGTCCTGCTGCCGACGCCGGTTGGCGCGGTGCTGATGGGCCTGTTCGGCCTCGACCTCGCCTGGACGGTCTCGCAGGTGAGCCCGGCCACGGCCGAGCCGGTCGGCGCCTGGGACTTCATCACCGGCGGCTCGGGCCTGCGCATCGCCATCGACTTCTTCGGGCTGGCTGTCGCGGGCGGGCTCTACGTCGTGCCCTCGTTCGCCGCGGTGCAGGCCTGGACCGAGAAGGCCAAGCGCGCCCGCGTCATCGGCGCCGTCAACGTGCTGACGGCCGCCTTCATGGTCGGCGGCACCCTGGCGCTCGCGCTGCTTCAGGGCATCGGCCTCTCCACGGCCCAGCTTCTCGGCCTCGTGGCCGTGCTGAACCTGATCGCCGGCGCGGTGATCCTCGTGACCCTGCCGACGAATCCGCTGCGCGACGCCCTCTCGATCCTGTTTCGCGCCTTCTACCGCCTGGAGGTGAAAGGCCTGGAGAACGTGGAGAAGGCCGGTTCGAATGCCATCGTCGCCCTCAACCACGTCTCCTTCCTCGACGCGCCGCTGGCGCTCTCGCTCCTCGACAAGGAGCCGGTCTTCGCCATCGATCACGGCATCGCCCAGCGCTGGTGGGTGAAGCCGTTCCTCAAGGTGACGAAGGCGATGCCGCTCGATCCGACCCGGCCGCTCGCCACCCGCACGCTGATCAACGCGGTCAAAAGCGGCGAGACGCTGATCATCTTCCCCGAGGGCCGGCTCACCGTCACCGGCAGCCTGATGAAGGTCTATGACGGGGCGGGCCTGATCGCCGACAAGTCCGGCGCCATGGTCGTGCCGGTGAAGATCGACGGGCCGGAGCGCACGATCTTCTCGCGCCTGAAGCGCGATCAGGTGCGCCGGGCGTGGTGGCCGAAGGTGACGGTGACGATCATGCCGCCGGTCCGCCTCCACGTCGATCCCGAACTCAAGGGCAAGAACCGCCGCCGCGCGGCGGGCGCGGCGCTCTACGACATCATGTCGGACCTCGTGTTCGAGACCGCCGACATCGAGCGCGGCGTCTTCTCCGCGCTCATCGAGGCGGGCCAGCTTCACGGCTGGCGGCGCACGGCGCTCGAAGACCCGGTGACAGGTAAGATGAGCTATTCGCGCCTCGTGATGGGTGCCAACATCCTGGGTCGGAAGCTTCAGGTCTTGCTGCCCGACGCGAAAAAACCGGTCGGGCTGATGCTGCCCAACGCCAACGGCGCGGCGGTGACGTTCTTCGCGCTCGCCAGCGCGGGCCGCGTGCCGGCGATGATCAACTTCTCCGCCGGCCCCGCCGCGGTCCTCTCGGCCTGCCGCGCGGCGCAGGTCGACACCCTCCTCACCTCGCGGGCCTTCATCGAGAAGGGACGCCTCGGCGCGCTGATCGAGGGCATCCAGGGCAGCCTGCGTCTGATCTACCTCGAGGACGTGCGGGCAGGCGTCACCACGGGCGACAAGATCCGCGGTTTCTTAAGCCCCCGCCGGCCGCTCGTCGCGCGCCAGGGCAGCGACCCGGCGGCGATCCTGTTCACCTCAGGATCCGAGGGCACGCCGAAGGGCGTGGTGCTCGCCAACCGCGCGATGCTCGCCAACACCGCGCAGGTCGCCGCCCGCATCGATTTCGGGCCGCGCGACAAGGTGTTCAACGTGCTGCCGGTCTTCCACGCCTTCGGGCTGACGGCGGGGCTGGTCCTGCCGCTGATCTCGGGCGTGCCGGTCTACCTCTACCCCTCACCGCTGCACTACCGGATCGTGCCCGAACTCATCTACGGCACCAACGCCACGGTCCTGTTCGGCACCGACACCTTCCTCACCGGCTACGCCCGGATGGCGCATTCCTACGACCTGCGGAGCCTGCGCTACGTCGTGGCCGGTGCCGAGCCGGTGAAGCAGGCCACCCGCAAGACCTGGGCGGAAAAATTCGGCCTGCGCATCCTGGAGGGCTACGGCGTCACCGAGTGCGGGCCCGTGCTCGCGCTCAACACGCCGATGTTCAACCGGTTCGGCACGGTCGGCCGGCTGCTGCCGGGCATCGAATCGCGCCTCGAACCGGTGCCCGGCATCGAAGAGGGCGGACGCCTCGTGGTGCGCGGCCCCAACATCATGCTCGGCTACCTGCGCGCGGAAAAGCCCGGCGTGCTGGAGCCGCCCGCCGACGGCTGGTACGACACCGGCGACATCGTCGCCTTCGACGCCGACGGCTTCGTGACGATCAAGGGTCGGGCCAAGCGCTTCGCCAAGATCGCGGGCGAGATGGTGTCGCTGGCCAGCGTCGAGGCCTTGGCCGCCGAACTCTGGCCCGACGCCCCGAGTGCGGTGGCCGCCGTGCCCGACGCCCGCAAGGGCGAGCGCCTGATCCTGTTCACGGAGGCCAAGGGCGCGACGCGGACCGCCTACCAGACCCATGCCAAGGGCCGGGGCGCGGCCGACGTCGCCATTCCTGCCGAGGTGGTCGTGCTGGAGAAGCTGCCGATGCTCGGCACCGGCAAGGTCGATCAGGTGAGCGTGACGAAGCTCGCCCGCGAGCGGGCGGCGACCGCGGAGGCGGCGTGAGGGTTTTCGGCTTCCGGATGATCTCGCCCGGAAGCCGTTTTCCGCTGATCAAGCCGTATGCCGGTCATGCACGTTCCAGATCGGTCCGTGGAAAATCCTCGCCGACATAGAGCAGCCGGCAGCCTCTCTCCTTCGCCAGAGCGTAGGCAAAGCAGTCGCCAAAATTCAGAGCCGCGGGATGAACGCCTTTACCCCATGTCCCGTAGGCTTGAACGACAAGCTGCACGGTAGCAGCGGTCACGCCGATAATCTCGAAGCCGAGCCCGGCGATGAGTTTTTCCATCTCGTCCCTGCGATTCCATCGCAAAGCAACGATCAAGGCTTCGGCCATTGTCCCGGCTGAGATGAGGATCTTATCCTCTGCTTCCAGAACGTCGGCGCATCGATCCGCTTCCGCTTCACCGAGGAGGATCGCCATCAAGGCCGAGGTATCGACCACGATCACTCGGGTAATCCCTCCTCGCCGTAGAGGAAGTCCTGACTCCGCTCCGCACTCGGTCCCATCGATGGTTTTGCCGCTGCGGACTTCCTGACGGCGTTCAGGACGGCCCGTCGTGTCTCTCGATCCGGCATGGGCCGAACGGGCTCGAGGCGAACAGCGGCATGGCCGTGCCGCGTCAGGATGATTTCCTCTCCTGCTTCCGCGCGTCGGACCAAGTCGGTCAACTGTCCCTTGGCGTCTGTCACCGAGACGTGCATCGCCCCGTTTCCCCATGCGACGAGAGGGGTTCGAATCTGGACTACTTAATAGTCCAGCACAAGGTCTCGCGCCTGCCCACCGGATCGCACCGCGCCGGCCGTTCCGCCGGAAGTCGAACTTAAACCATTCTTGGCCCTATCCTCGGCCGGCCTCACCGTCCGCTGGTCCGTTGCCGATGCCCCTCTCCCGCCGCCGCTTCCTTGCCTCCTCGCTCGGTGTCGCGATCGCCGGCCCCGCCGCCGCACAGAGCTATGGCCAGACCTTCAAGGTCGAGAACGACGAGGGCCGGCCGGTCGCCAACATGCGGCTGCCGGGCGAGATCACCGGGCAGATTCAGGAGTTGCGCGGCGTCACCTATGTCGGGCCTCGCGAAGCCGAGGTGACCCTCTACGAGTTCTTCGACTACAACTGCCCCTGGTGCCGCAAGGCCGCCGCCGACGTCACCGCGCTCGCCGGCAGCGATCCTGCCCTGCGCATCGGCCTCGTCCACAACCCGATCCTGTCGCCGATGTCGGCGCAAGCCGCCAAGGTTTCGCTGGCGGTGCAGCGCAAGCTCGGCTCGGCGGCGGCCTTCGCCTTCTACGGCCAGCTTCTCGCCACCAAGGGCCAGATCGACGGGCTCAAGGCGCTCGAAATCGGTGCCAGAACCGGGGTGCCGCGGGCCGAGCTCGAACAGATCGCCGATAGCGACGAAGTGCGCGAGGCGATGCGCGCGCACATGAACGTCGCGGCCAATCTCGGATTGTCCGCAACGCCCTCCTACGTGCTCGGCAATACCGGCGTGCTCGGCCATCCCGGTGTGAAGTCGCTGGCGAAGATGATCGCGGCGATGCGGCGCTGCGATCAGATCGCCTGCGGGTAGGGTATCGTCCCGAAAGGTGGCCACCGGCTTGTCTGAGAAGACGATGCCCCCGCGCAAACCTGCCTCAGGCCCCGCCGATGAGGATGCCGGCCGCGAGCACGAGGGAGCCGCCGAGCACGATCTGGAAGGCGGCCCGCAGGAAGGGCGTCTCCATGTAGCGGTTCTGGATCCAGACGATGGCCCAGAGCTCGACGAAGACCACGGCGAAGGCGATGCTCGTCGCCAGCCAGAAGTTCGGGATCAGGTAGGGCAGCGCGTGGCCGAGGCCGCCCAAAGCGGTCATCACGCCGGAGGCGAGGCCGCGTTTCAGCGGTGAGCCGCGCCCGGAAATCTTGCCGTCGTCGTGCGCGGCCTCGGTGAAGCCCATCGAGATGCCCGCGCCGATCGAGGCCGAGAGGCCGACGAGGAAGGTCGTCCACGGGTTCTGCGTGGCGAAGGCGGTGGCGAAGATCGGGGCGAGCGTCGAGACCGAGCCGTCCATCAGCCCGGCGAGTCCCGGCTGGACCCAGGTCAGGACGAACTGGCGGTGGGCCACCGCGTCTTCCTCGTCGCGGACGGTTCCGCCGAGATGCTGCTCGCTCAGCGCCTCGGCCGTCCGCTCGTGCGCGCTCTCCGCCGCGGCGAGGTCGCCGAGCAGGCGGCGCGTGTCGGCGTCGGTCGAGCGCCGGGCGGCGGCGAGGTAGAAGTCGCGCGCCTGCCGCTCCATCGCGGCGGCCTCCTCCCGGACGCGGTCGAGCCCGAGATTGCGCATCAGCCAGACCGGCTTGCGGCTGTAATAGCCCGCGATGTGCTCGCGCCGGATCGGGATGATGAAGTCGCCGAAGCGCTGCTTGTAGCGCTCGATCAGGCGACGGCGGTGCTCGTCCTCGGCGTCCGCCATCGCGTCGAACAGGGCGGCCGAACGGGGATAATCGCCGCGCAGGCGCCCGGCATAGGCGCGGTAGATCTGGCCGTCCTCTTCCTCGGACCCGATCGCGAGCGCCAGGATCTCCTGCTCGCTGAGATCGTCGAACCGTTGCCGGCCGCCGAGCGTCAGCATCGAGAGACGGCTCATCATGGTAAGGTCGCCCTCCGAAGGACAGCTCGCATCGGACGACGCAGGCAGGCCCGCGTCATCGCACCCGTTTCGGGTCTGTTGGTGTCAGGATTCCTGCTCTTGCAGCAGCCGGTACTCGCGCCCGTGCCGGCAATAGCCCTCGACGATGTGGCTCATCAAGGCGCGCTTCTTCGGGTCCAGCGTCCCGAGAATGCGGGCCGGGCGCCCGCCCCAGAGATGGCCGCCCTCCAGCAACTGACCCGGATCGGTGGTCGAGCCGCCGGCCAGCATCACGTCGTCGGCCACCACCGTGCCCGGCGCCAGCACCGAGCCGATGCCGATGAGGCTGCGGGCGCCGATCCGGCAATCGGCCATGCGGACGTTGTGGCCGATCGTGGTGTCGCGCCCGATCACCACGCCCTCGCCGCGGCTGCGGATCACCGTATTGTCCTGGATATTGGTGTCGGCCCCCACCACGATCGGACCGACCTCCGCGGCGAGTTCGCAGGAGAACAGCACCGTCGATCCGGCGCCCAGCGCGATGCGACCGGAGAGCCGGGCGGTGCGGGCCACGAACACGCTGGCCTCGGTCTCGGGCGGCACGGTCTCGGGCGGGCTCGCCCCCTCGCCCGCCGCCTCGCGCAGGCGCTCGGCCCGCTCGGCCAGTTCCTCCGGCGTCACCGGGCGCAGGCGCTTGGCCGGGTTGCCGCCATAGGCGAAGCCGCTTTCGAGGTTCGAGCGGGGGAAGATGGTGGCACCCGCCTCGATCAGCACGTTGTCGCCGACGGTCGCCCCGTCGAGGATGATCGCGTCGTCCTCGATCACCACGTCCGAGCCCACGGTGCAGGCATGCACCACCGCGTTGCGGCCGACCGTGACCCGGTCGCCGATATGGGTCGGCAGCGATTCGGTGGCGATGTGGACGGTGGAGCGCGCGCCGAGCCAGAAGCGGTCGCCTGCGGTGATCGGTTGCCCATCGCTGCGGATCACGCTGTCGTCGCCGAGCCAGGCCTGGGACCCGAGGGTGGCGGCGCCGATCACGGTACTGGCGCGCCCGCACCAGACGGGTCGGCTGGCGAAGACGGGCAGGATGCCGTCGTAGGGCAGGATCAGGTCGGGCGTCACGTCGCGGCTCGCTGTTCTTCGAAACGGCGCCGGTGGCGCGGTCCTATTCTTGAGCCATATAGGCCCACGGGCAAATGGGGTAACAGGCTTGCGCGAAAACGCTCGCCCCGACCCGTCGCCGCCGCGTACGCGTTCCCGAAGAGACGGTCATGACGGTCAGCATCCAGTCCGAGCCCTTCGACACCGCCGCCGAGATCGCCCGGATCGAGGCGGAGCTGGCCGGCCGGGCGGGCGCGGTGGTGACCTTCTCCGGCCTATGCCGCGACGAGGCGGGGCGGCTCGCTGCGCTGGAGCTGGAGCATTACCCCGGCATGGCCGAGGCCGAGATCGCTCGGGTGGTGGAGGAGGCGCGTACCCGCTGGCCGGTCCAGGCCCTTCGGGTGATCCACCGCCACGGGCTGGTGCGGCCGGGCGAGGGCATCGTCCTCGTCGTCACCGCCTCGCCCCACCGCAAGGCGGCCTTCGCCGCGGCCGACTTCCTGATGGATTACCTCAAGACCCGCGCCCCGTTCTGGAAGCGCGAACACCTCGCCGACGGCACCACCGGCGGCTGGGTCGCGGCGACGGAGGCCGATGCCGCCGCCGCCGAATCCTGGGCCTGACCTCGTCCCAACCTCTCGGCCTGACCGGACACCGCGAACGGAAACCCCCTCCTCATGACGGCCTCCTCTTCCAGCCCGCCGGGCGCGCGCCGCCTCGCGGCCGCGGGCATCGCGGTCGTGTCCTTCGCCGCCGCCCTCTGGCTCGCCTGGACCGCTTCGGCGACGCTGCTGCTGATCTTTTCCGGCATCCTGTTCGCCGTCTTCCTCGACGGCGTGACGCGGGGCCTCGGCTACGTGCTGCCGATCGGGCGCGGGTGGCGTCTCGCGCTCGCCTGCCTCGTGCTCGCCGCCCTTGCGCTGGGGCTCTCGGCCTTCGGCGGCGCCACCGTGGCGAGCCAGGCGCGCGACCTCGGTACCACGGTGCGCCAGCAATCGGAGACGGTGCGCGACTGGCTGAAGGAGCGCGGCATCGAGATCGATCTCTCGCAGGCCGCCCCAGCGGGTCAGGGAGGCGGCAAGGAGTCCGGTCAGGGCGAGGGCAAGGACCGGCCGGAGCAGAAGCAGGGCGATCTGGCCGGGTTCGCGTCGGGTGCCCTCAAGAGCCCGGGCTCGCTCCTGTCGGATGCGGGCAGCGTGCTCGGTCCGGCGGCGACCGTGGTGATCGCGCTGTTCAACGCGCTCGGCAATCTGCTGGTGATCGTCTTCCTCGGAATCGCCATCGCCGCCGATCCGGGAAGCTACCGCAACGGTGCGCTGCGGCTCGTTCCCCCACACCATCGCGAGAAGGCCGCGCGCGTCCTCGACGGATCGGGCGAGACCCTGCGGCACTGGCTGTTCGGGCAGCTCGTGACCATGGCGGCGATCTTCGCGCTGACCTGGGCAGGCCTCAGCTTCCTCGGCATCGGCGGCGCGCTGATCCTCGGGCTCCAGGCCGGACTGCTCGCCTTCGTGCCGACCATCGGGCCGTTGATCGCGGGCGTGGTGATCGTGCTGAGCAGTCTCGCTTCGGGGCTGAACGGATTGCTCGGGGCGGTCGGCGTCTATCTCGCGGTGCAGGCGGCCGAGAGCTACGGGCTCACGCCCTTCATCCAGCGCCGCGCCCTCGACCTGCCGGCGGCGACGATCTTCGCTGGCCAGCTTCTGCTCGGCGTGCTGTTCGGCCTGTGGGGCGTAGCGCTCGCGCTGCCGCTGGTCGCGGTGATCAAGGTGCTGCTGGAAGAGCTCTACATCGAGGAAGGGACCGAAGCGGAGGCCTGACGCTCCGCTTCGGTCCCGATCACCTTAAGGCGCCATGTCGGGGACTGGCTTGACGGTGCCCGTCTCGGCCGGGACCGCGGCCGGCGCCGGCGTGCCGATCTGCGGCGGCGGGGTGAGCTGCAGGTGCTCGCTGGTAGAGGCGAGTTCCTGGTAGACCCGCTGCGGATCGTCGTTCAGCCGTGTGCCGTAGCTCGGCACGATCTGGCGGATCTTCGCCTGCCATTCCGGGCTGGCGACCCGCTTCGCGAACACCTTCTCCAGCACGGTCAGCATGATCGGCGCGGCGGTCGAGGCGCCCGGCGAGGCGCCGAGCAGGGCGGCAATGCTGCCGTCCTTGGCCGCCACCACCTCGGTGCCGAGCTTCAGCACGCCGCCCTTCTCCGGGTCGCGCTTGATGATCTGCACGCGCTGGCCGGCCTGGACGAGGCGCCACTCGTCCTTTTTCGCATCGGGGAAGTACTCGCGCAGGGCCTGATAGCGATCCTCGTCGGAGAGCATGACTTGGCCGGCGAGGTACTCGATCAGCGGGTACTGCTCCACGCCCACCCGCACCATCGGCCAGACGTTGCTGGTGGTGGTCGAGGTCAGCAGGTCGAAGTAGGAGCCCTCCTTCAGGAACTTGGTCGAGAAGGTCGCGAACGGTCCGAACAGGATCACGCGCTTGCCGTCGAGCACGCGGGTGTCGAGGTGCGGCACCGACATCGGCGGCGAGCCGACCGAGGCTTTGCCGTAGGCCTTGGCGAGGTGGCGCAGGGCCACGTCCTGGTTCTCGGTGACGAGGAACGAGCCGCCGACCGGGAAGCCGGCATAGTCATCGGCCTCGGGGATGCCGGAGGCCTGCAGAAGGTGCAGGGCGCCGCCGCCCGCGCCGATGAACACGAACCGGGCATCGACCGTGTGGCGGCTGCCGTCCTTCAGGTTCTTCGACGTGACGCGCCAAGTGTACCCATCCTTGTCGTCCTTGTTGCGCTCGAAGCTCTCGACTTCGGTCGAGAGGCGCAGGTCGAACTTCGGCCCGCTCTTCAGCGAGGCGATGTACTGGCGGGTCACCTCGCCCCACTCGCAATCGGTGCCGAGCGGCGACCAAGTGGCGGCGACCTTCTGCTTCGGGTCGCGCCCCTCCATCATCAGGGGCACCCACTTCTTGAGCTGCTCGGGGTCGGTCGAGAATTCCATCCCGGCGAAGAGCGGGCTGGCTTTCAGCGCCTCGTAGCGCTTGCGCAGATACGTGATGTTGTCGTCGCCCCAGACGAAGCTCATGTGGGGTGTGGAGTTGATGAAGGAGCGGGGGTTCTTCAGCACGCCCTTTTGCACTTGCCAGGCCAGGAACTGGCGCGTGACCTGGAAGGCCTCGTTGATCTCGACGGCCTTGCTGATCTGGACGTTCCCCTTGGAATCCTCCGGCGTGTAGTTCAGTTCGGCGAGCGCCGAGTGACCGGTGCCGGCGTTGTTCCAGCCGTTGGAGCTTTCCAGCGCCACGCCGTCGAGCCGCTCGACCATCTCCAGCGACCAGTCGGGCTCGAGTTCGCGCAGCCAGACACCGAGCGTCGCGCTCATGATACCGCCGCCGATCAGCAGGACGTCAACCTTCCGCACCTCGCCCGCGGCGAGCAGGGGCGAACCCGGCAGAGCCGTCGCCGCCATGCCGGCCAAGGCGCCGCCAAGGACTTGCCGCCGGTTCATCGGCATGGGGCTATGTTGCACATTGGCGGAACGAATGTGCAGTTTATCGTCTATTTTCATTTTAATTTTCGTGCCGCTCAAAAATTTATTGGTCCCAGCGGTCCGCTACAGCACGTGCGGGCAAGCGACAACCCGGCGATTACATGGCTGCCATGCCCTGAAACCTTGAACATCCGCGGCGGCCTGTCAGGCTGCCAGAGCAGTGTTCACCCTCCCGGCCTTTGGTTTCCGACAGGGCCGGGAAGAGGCCGATCATTGGTCTGCGAGCCTCCATCGGCGAAACCTCAGCGCGCCGCCGAGTGCTCCGTGCGGCGGACGCTTCCGAGAATCGCGCGGGCGGCTTCGTGGCGGACCGCGCCGGTCTCGCAAGTCTTGCAGATCGCCCCGAGAGAGCGGCCGCTCAACCGTCGCGGGCGGCAGCCGGAACCGCGGCGATGCCAGCGCCCGCGGCCCAGGCGTTGAGATCCTGCTTGCGGATCGCCGCCGCCATCATGTCGGGGAAGAGGTCCGGCGTGCAGGCGAAGGCGGGCACCCCGAGGGCCGCGAGCCGCGCGGCCAGTCCCCGGTCGTAGGCCGGCGCGCCCTCGTCGGAGAGGGCCAGCAGCGCCACCACCTGCACTCCGGCGCCGACGAGGCGCTGCGCCTGGGCGAGCAGGCCGGCCTCGACCCCGCCCTCGTAGAGATCGGAGATCAGCACGAGCACCGTGTCCTCGGGCCGGGTGATGCGCGAGGCGCAGTAACCGACCGCCCGGTTGATGTCGGTGCCGCCGCCGAGCTGGACCGAGAACAGCACCTCGACCGGATCGTCCATCGCGTCGGAGAGATCGACCACCTCGGTGTCGAACACCACGAGCCGGGTAGAGACCGCGGGCAGCGAGGCCATCACCGCCCCGAAGATGCTCGAATAGACCACGGAATTGGCCATCGAGCCGGACTGGTCGATGCACAGGATCACGTCTTTCAGCGATCCGCGGCTTTTCCGCCCGTGGCCGAGGCGGGTTTCCGGGATGATGGTGCGGTACTCCGCCTGATAGTGGCGCAGGTTCGCCCGGATGGTGCGGTTCCAATCGATCTCGGCGTGGCGCGGGCGGCGGTTGATGCTGGCGCGGTCGATCGCCCCGCTCACCGCCTGCCGCAGCGGCTCCTCCAGCCGCTTCATCAGCGCGTCCACGACCTTGCGCACCACGAGGCGGGCCGTTTCCTTGGTGCGCCCGCCGAGCAGGCCGCGCATCGAGATCAGGGTCGAGACGAGGGAGACGTCGGGCTGGACCGCCTCCAGCATCTCCGGCTCGGTCAGCATCCGCTTGAGGTCGAGCCGCTCGAAGGCGTCGCGCTGCATCACCTGCACCACGGAGGCCGGGAAGTAGTCGCGGATGTCGCCGAGCCAGCGCGGCACGGAGGGGGCAGAGGCGCCGAGACCCCCCTTGCGGTCGGAATCGTAGAGGGCGCCCATTGCCCGGTCGAGGCGCTGGTCGCGCTCCGATAAGGTGCAGCCGGTGCCCTCGGCCGCCCCGCCGCCGAGCACGAGGCGCCACCGGCGCAGGCGTTCCGCTTCGCTCTCGCTCATCTGGCGTCTCCGGTGGTTTCGTCCGCGGATTTGGCGGGTTCGGGGCCGAGCAGCAGGCGCAGGATCGGCAGCACTTTTGCCGCGCGCGGTGCATCGAAGCCGTGCAACGCCTCCGCCTCGCCGGGGGCGGCCCCGCCCGGCCGGGCCAAAGCCTCGCCGACGGCCCGGCGCTCGGCCGGCGCGAGGGTCGCGAAGGTGCGGCGCACCAGCGGCAGCAATTCGGTGAAGAGGTCCGCGTCGAGGCCGCAGAGCCAGTCATCGACCACCGCGAGCAGTTCGCGCCCGTGGATCAGCACGGCGCCGCTGTCCTCCAGAAACCCCTCGATCCAGGCGGCGGCCGGTCCGGCGCCCGAGGCCCGCGACAGGGCGAGGCGCAGGCGCTCGCCGGCCTCCCCCGCCGCGATGGCGCGCTCGTCGAACAGCAGGCGCACGGCGCGGCCGACGACGCGGCCGTGGACGTGCTCCTGGTCGGCGAGTGCCCGCAGGGCCTCCCTCCACACCGCCTTCAGCTCCGGCTCCTCGATCAGCGCGACCGCGCCCGACACGGCGACGATTCGCGCCTTGGCCGCTGCCGCCGCGTCGTCGTCGAGGCTCTGGCAGGCGGCCACCAGGCCGGCGGCCGCCCGGGGCACGAGGCCGCGCACCACCGCGAGCACCGGCTCGGTGTCGGAGGAGCGCACGGAGCCGTAGCGGGCGAGTTCGGCGAGCGGGGGCAGCGCCTCCATCAGGTCGAACACGTCGGCCGAGACCGCGGCGCGGTCGTTGAGGGCCTGGATCACCTCCGCCGTGGCGCCGGCAAGGTCGGCGTCGAGCAGGGTGCCGATCAGGCCGGAGAGTTCGGCGACGCGGGTCGCCTCCCGCGCACGGCTCCGCACCCGGCCGGCGGCAGCCTCGGCGATCGTGCCGCCCTCGGCCGACGCCGCCACCAGCTCCACCACCCATTCCGGCTGCCAGGAGAGGAACCAGCCCTCCTTGAAGGTGCCGCGCCCGCGCGCCTCCCGCCGCTCGCCCCACGGGATGCCGATCAGCTTGAGCCGGTTGAGGAAGTGACTGCGGGCGAGGTCGGTCTCCTTGCGCAGGTCGAGGATGATCTCGCCCGCCGCGGCGGCGGGCTTCAGCCGCAGGCGCCTGCACTGCGCCTCGAAATCCGCTTCCACCGGTGTACCGGGGCTGTCCGGCGGGGTGGCGCCGAGGCGCTCGCCGATGACGAGCTTGCGCCGGATCAGCCCCATCGGTGCCGGGTCGGCGAAGCAGAGCGTGGCCTGGGCGGCCTCGTCGAGGTCGTCGAGGGAGGGCCGGGACCGGCCGCGGAAGCCCGCCAGCGCCTCGGCGAGCCGCGCCGCCTCGATCACCGAGGCCGGCGAGGCGTCGAGGTCGTTTTCGCGGAGCAACGCGGCGGCGCGGGCGAGCCATCGGGCGGCGACCCGTCCCTGGTGGTGCCACAGGGTATCGTACCATTCCGGCGAGAGCACCCCGGCGCGGTAGCCGGAGGCGAAGGCCAGCCGCTCGTAGGACCAGGGGGCCCAGGCGGCGGCGACCTTGGACTTGGGCAGGTTTTTCAGAGTTGCGGCATCCGCTGTGGCTTGGCCCTTCGCGTCGTGGCGCATCAGCGCCGGCACGTGCCATGCGCCGCAGACGACGGCGATGCGCTCGAACCCCTCCTTGGCCGCACGCCGGATCGCGCTGCGCATATGCGCCTCGCGCGCCTCCTCGCGAAAAGCCTCGTCCGGATCGGGCTCGGCGCCCTCGCGCAACGCTCCCATCGCCTCGGCAATCGCGGCGAACACGTCGCCGTCGGCGCCCGCGCGGCTCTCGACCAGCGCGTCCCACCAGCGCTCGCCATCCGGATAGCCGGCGAGCGCCGCGAGTTCGCCGAGAGGATCGCGTCGGATCGCGGCTTTTGCCGGAGTGGGGCCGGCCTCCGATGAAGCCTCGGCGATGGGCTCCGCATCGATCGGCGCGGCCTCAGGCGGGGCTTCCGATTCGCCAAAGCCGTCGGCGAGCTGGATCGCGTGCGGCAGGTCGATGAAGCGGACGGTCGCGCCGGCCGCAATCCCGTGTTGCATCGCGACCCATTCCGGCGAGAAGGCCGCGAAGGGAAAGAACGCGCAATCGCGCGGCCGGTCCGGCCGGTAGACGAGGAGCGCCACCGGGGGCGCCATCGCCTCGTGGAGGCTGAGCGGGATCAGCGCGTCGGCGTCCGGCGGGCCCTCGATCAGCAGGCAGTCGGGCGCGAAGCCGTCGAGCGCCGCCTTGAGCGAGCGGGCCGAGCCGGGGCCGTGATGGCGGATGCCGAAGAGACGGATGTCGAGCATCGCGAGGTCACGCGCTCGCGCGGGCGGCCTTGTAAAAGTCCTTCCAGCCGTCCCGCTCCTTCACCACGGTTTCGAGGTATTCGCGCCAGACGATGGCGTCCT
>Ga0268290_100115_pt1 | contig 24787 bp, 34 predicted proteins | sample MetspRMADM_FD_191346 | JGI IMG/M metagenome (GOLD analysis project Ga0268290, IMG submission 191346) | Soil microbial communities from San-Diego area, Southern California, United States - Methylocaldum sp. RMAD-M | ecosystem: Environmental > Terrestrial > Soil > Desert | place: USA: California... | reverse complement strand
CCGTGGGCCTGGAAGACGTTCTTGGCCAGATCCAGGCCAATGGTGCTAACCTCTGTCACGGACGCCTCCCTCCGGTGGCTCTCAACACCACCATCCTGGCACGTCGATGCCGTCGGGGGGCGTCCACCCCATCACTGGAAGACCACCACCGTCACGGCCGCCCTGCGCACGAGCGGGGTGAGCGCCACCGCCTTGTTCGACGGTGCCACCAACGGCGAGCGCTTCCGGACCTATGTCACCGAGACCCTAGTGCCGACGCTGGCACCGGGCGACACGGTGATCATGGACAACCTCGGCGCCCACAAGGTGGCGGGTGTGCGCGAGGCGATTCGAGAGGCCGGCGCGCGGCTTCTGTACCTTCCGCCCTACTCGCCCGACTTCAACCCGATCGAGCAAATCTTTGCAAAGCTGAAGGCCAGCCTGCGCAAAGCGGCGGCTCGCACGTTCCCGGCCCTGAAGGCGGCGATCCAATCCGCCTTCGACCGTGTGACCCTGCATGAATGCCGAAACTGCATCGCCGCCGCCGGCTACGATGCAAACGATCCAACCTGATCGGCAACAGCTCTAGCGGTGAAAGCGTAGCTTCAGGAGACTTAGGTCTGCGGCTAGTCCCCTCGCCAGGTGGCGGGACCCACGACCCGGAAGAAGCAAGCCTGAGGGTCTAACTCGATCTGGGCTCAGGCGGCGTGTAGCCGCGGAGCCACCCCTTCTTGGATACGCGTCCCGGAAGTCAGCTTGAGGCGCTTGGCCGCCCGAAGCTAACCAGACGCGATCCGGCAAGAGAAGTCACGCTGCGCGGGACCGACGCGTTGCCCGCGCCCGCTCACGGGAGGCTGCCCTGCGGCGCTCCTCGCGCAGCACCGCGATCGTGGGTTGCCACCAGCCGCGCGCGGTCTCGGCCGGACCTGTTTTCTCCCGCGCGGGCCACGCCCGGACTAGCTCGTCGTGCGTCGGACTGCGCCACGTCGCCCACACCAGCGTTCCTGTCACGGCCACGACCCCTGGGTAGAAGCGTGCGGCGACCGTGGGCTCGACGACCTCGCCGGTGATCGCCTCGAACACCGCGCATCCCACATGGGTCATCAGCACGCGCCCGAGCGGCGGCAACGCGTCCGCGGGCACCGGGTATCGGTTGCGGCGTCGTTCGGCGGCCTCGGCCAGCCTGTCCGCGTGCTCGGGCGAAGCCCGGCGGCTCGCCTCGCGCTTGCGCCGCTCCTCGGGCTCGGCCAAGCGGGCGGCATCCTCGATGGCCGGCCAGCGCCGGCGCAACTCCTCCAACGACCGGAACGGTACACGCCACGCCTTCGCTGCCGGATCCCACCGCGCCCAGGGCACCATCCGCAACTCGGCGACGACGGCGCGAGAGTACGGGGTCCGGACCACCAGATCGTCGGCAACCTCCAGGTAGGTGCTCTCGAACGGATCGAACGCGAAGGCGTCGCGGCCGCGCTCGTCAGCGTAGGTCAGGACGCCCGACCACTCGCGGCTGAACCAAGCGTTCAGGCGCCGCTCCGCCGTGGCACCCGGTACGAACCAAACGCCCAGGTCGTCCCGCCACCGCGCGCGGGGGAACGCGGCGCGGAAGCGCTCCACGGTCATCCGGTCGTAGGGAAAGGCCGCGGTCGCCCCGGGCGCACCGTTGCCGACCGCCCGCTGCGTCGCGCTGAACTGCATCGTTTCACCAGCCAACGACCGACCCTGGTTATCCCCTCGACAAAGACGCCGTTCTGAGCGGATGAGGTGGAAGATCGGGCGCAGGCGACCGGTTCCCGCGCCGCTGGCCCCGGCTTGGTCTCGGCGCTCTTGGAAGGGCCGTTCGAGCTGGCCCGGCGCGCAGGGGAACCCGGGTCCCCCGGCAAGGTTGGCAGAAGCCGAGGCTGGAGACCCCTGGAATGCTGGCGATGAACTACCGCGGCCCGTACAGGGTCCGGGTCGACCGTAAGCCCGTGCCAGTCTGCGAGCACGTCCAGGACGCGGTTGTGCGGGTCACCCGCACCTGCATCTGCGGCTCCGACCTGCACCTCTACCACGGCCTCGTGCCGGACACCCGCGTCGGCATGACCTTCGGCCACGAGTTTATTGGGGTCGTGGAGGAGGTCGGCCCGTCGGTGAAGAACCTCGCGGTTGGCGACCACGTAATCGTTCCGTTCAACATCGCCTGCGGCCAGTGTCACTTCTGCAAGCAGGGCCTATTCGGCAACTGCCACGAGTCCAACTCCCAGGCCACTGCAGTCGGCGCGATCTACGGCTACTCCCACACCGCCGGGGGTTACGACGGCGGCCAGGCCGAGTACGTGCGCGTTCCCTACGCGGATGTCGGTCCGTGCAAGATCCCGTCGAACATGGACCTTGACGATGCAGTGCTCCTCACCGATGTCGTGCCGACCGGCTACCAGGCCGCCGAGATGGCGGGCATCCAGCCGGGCGACACGGTCGTGGTGTTCGGGGCCGGGCCCGTCGGGATCATGGCGGCCCGGTGCGCGTGGCTGTTCGGCGCTGGGCGTGTGATCGTCATCGACCACATCGATTACCGCCTCGACTTCGCCCGGACCTACTGCCCGGCCGAGGTGTACAACTTCCGCTCGCTGGAGGACCCGGTGGTCTTCCTGAAGAAGACGACCGACTCCCTAGGGGCGGACGTCTGCATCGATGCCGTCGGTGGGGATGCGGCGGGCAGCGCCCTGCACACCCTAATGGGCACCAAGCTGAAGCTTGAGGGCGGCTCCGCGACGGCGCTGCACTGGGCGATCAACTCGGTCAAGAAGGGCGGCGTCGTCTCCATCGTCGGCGTGTATGGGCCCACCGGCAACCTGATCCCCATCGGCAACGTGGTGAACAAGGGCATTACCATCCGGGCCAACCAAGCCTCAGTGAAACGCCTCCTGCCCCGCCTCATCGAACACGTCGAGGCCGGGCGGCTGAACCCGAAGGCGCTCGTCACCCACAAGGTGCCGCTGGAGGAGATCGCGGACGCCTACCACATCTTCTCGGCCAAGCTCGACGGTTGCATCAAGCCGGTGCTCGTCCCCCCTTCGGCACGCGGTTGAGGACGACCGGCATGAGGAACCTCCCTATCGACCCCTCCAACGTCCCCGGCTGGGGCGTCGATGCCAACCTGGAGAACGACCCGACCTACCCGATGCGGGACCGCTCGCACGAGGACAAGCGGGGCATGAGCTGGAAGCGGCCGCCTCAGCAGAAGGAGACAGTCGAGATCCTTCAGTCCATCGAGCGGAACAACCTCACAGCCGTGTTCGGCACATCCACGCCGCCGAGCGGCGTGAGCGGGATGATCCGTCGCCAGGCCTTCCGGTACAGCGAGTCGGAGTGGGCGCACTGGCTCATGCTGATGGCCGCAGACCGCGTGAACGTGGTCGAGGGCCTGGTGGAAGACCTCGGGCGCGGCCGCATCCCGAACATCCCAGGCGAGATGGGCATCCGGTCCGAGCTGGAGCACAACCGCCCGGGCCTGATGAGGAAGGCCTTGGTCGCGGGCGCCGTGGTGGGGCTCGGCATCCTGGCTGTCCGGATCGCGTCCGCCGACAGGGGTGGGAAGCGCCCCGGGATTCGAAGAGGTTAAATCCGGGCGCAGACGACGTCGTGGGACCCACACCGTCCGGCTACGGCGCCGCGCCGGCAGCAAGGCGGCCTAGGTGGTGCCCTTTGCGGAGGTCTCGGCGGCCTCCTCGGCGGCCTGTGGGGCAACCAGCGTAGTAAGGGGCCCGGCGGCTTCCTGAACAGCGGCCTGGGCGAGAGGCTGGAGCGCTTCCACCAGGCCGGCCACTGGCCCGCCGCGCAGTCCTGGGTGAACCATGGGCCCAACCAGGAAATCGCGCCGCACCACCTGGAGCTGGCCATCGGGCCCGTCGTGCTGGCGACCCTGACGTAGCGCACCGGCTTGTCCCGGGAGGAGCTGCTGTCGCGCCTCTCCCGTGACCTCCCGCAGGCCACTGACCGCTACACGCCGGATGGCGGAGTTCCGGCCTAGCCAAGTCACTCAACCGCCGCGACCGGGGCTCGGCGTGACGCCGAGCGCCGGCCGCAGCGGAACCGATGCAGGTCGCGAGCGGTCACTCCAAGGCAGTTCACCTCCGGTACGGATGAGCGAATGGCCGAGCCTTGGTCGGTGGACCTCGACGAGCTTCTCGACTGCCTGATCGTGGGGGCGGTCCGGCCGGCCTGACGGCCGCGCTCTACCTCGCTCGCTTCGAGCGCCGCTTCTTGCTGGTGGATGCAGGCGACTCCCGCGCCTCCTGGATACCGACCAGCCACAACATCCCGGTCTTCGCCGACGGGATCTCCGGGCGAGAGATCCTCGCTCGCCAGCGTGAGCACCTCGCGCGCTACGGGGTGCGCGTCGTCGAGGGTGCCGTCAGGGCGTTGCGCAAGGACGAGTGGGGCTTTACGGCCCGCATCGAAGCGGGCGCAGGAGCCGTGCGCGAGGTGCGGGCGCGCCGGTTACTCCTCGCCACGGGCGCGGCCGACCTTGAGCCGGACCTCCCCGACCTGCCCGACGCCGTTCGTCGGGGCCTCGTGCGCTACTGCCCAATCTGCGACGGCTACGAGGCGCGGGGCAAGCGCATCGCGGTGATCGGTCATGGCGACAGGGGTCTGGGCGAGGCGGTGTTCGTGGCCAGCACCTACTCGCGCGACGTGACCCTGCTGACGCTCGGCCAAGGCATGGACCTCGATGCCGGTAAGCGCGAGCGCATCGAGAAGCACGGCATCACAGTCATCCACGAGCCGGTGACCGGCCTCGACACCGAGGCCGGCAAGATCACGGTGCTGCGGACGGCGGACGGGGAGGAGCATCGGTTCGAGGTGCTCTACTCGGCGCTCGGGCTGAAGCTCCGTTCCGAGATCGCGCTGGAACTGGGAGCAGAGCACGACGGGACAGGTGCCGTCATCGTCGACGAGCACAACCGCACCACGGTGGCGGGCCTCTACGCCGCCGGAGGCGTGGTGCGCGGTCTCGACCAGGTGGTGGTCGCGATGGGTCATGGGGCGGTGGCGGCCACCGACATCCACAACCGCTGCGAACTGCCCACCGAGGAGGAGGTCGACGGGGCCGAACGTAAGGCCGGTGCCGCCTGATCCCGTGCTCCGAACTCTCAGAAGAGCGCGCCCAGTGCGACGCCTGCCACCATGGCACTTCGGTGCGACATCGAAGGCGGCGGCGAAAAGCCTGAAAGCCGACCCAGGTTAATGCGCCTCCGGCGCGCTCTGAGAAAAAATAGATTATCGCTGGATTTGGTCTTGGCCTCCGGCGCCTGTGAGACCTGTGTGCTCCCCCCAGTCTCAAGCGGAGAGCCTCATGGCCGTTCCCATATTACAAGTACCTGCCACATGCCCACAGCCGTAGACTGCTGATCGCGGCCTCACACGGCGTCATCAAGAAATCCCGTGAGTTGCTGGTGCAGACTGAGCCGCTGGTGGCTTCCGGAACGACAAGTTGGGTGTCGTCGGAGAATGGTCGACCCGCCGTCGGCGCCATGAGCAGGCTCCCGAGGGTGCACTTGGCAAGGTGCCTTCCGCGCGCCTCCTCGCACGGATGATGACGAGCGGGCGGGACGGCTGGAGCAAGGCCGAAGCTGTGACGGTGGCGACGATCGAGGCAGCGGCACCGGCGCTCGACGAGGCCCGTTCACTCTTGTCCGGCTTCCAGACCATGGTCCGCGAGCGCAGACCGCCGGACCTCGACAGGTGGATCGATACGGCTGCCCGCGGCCTCCTCGCGTTCTTCGCCAAGGGCCTGTCGAGAGACAGAGCGGCTGTCGCTGCGGCGCTGTCCAAGCCGTGGTCGAACGGCCAGACCGAAGGGCAGATCACCCGCCTCAAGCTGGTGAAGCGGCAGATGAACGGTGGGGCCAAGCTCGATCTGCTCGAAGCGCGGCTGATCGGCGCCGGGTGAGGTTAATGCATCGAGAATGCGCCAGATTCGGCATTGAGCGCTGCTGCCGCCCGTCCGGAGCAGGGGCAGCATCGGACTGCTCCGCGGCCGCTTCGCTGACCTCAACCTTTGGTATCTCCTGGGCGAAGTTCGTTAGCGTGCCGATGACGATCTTAGAGCGTGGGCCGTATGCTGTTGCGCTGCGCCTGGGCAGAGCAAGGTCAGGCCCGCAGTTCCCTCTTATATGAGCCCCACGCGGCTGGCCCGCGTTGAGGCTACTCATTGAGCAGGAGAAGAGACCAAGACCCTCAGTCATCAGGTCGCGGCCATCGAAATCAACTTCAGCCAGACGGTGGGCTCAGGATCAACTTACCCCGAAAGACTTCCTTCTGATTGTTGATGCTCACGCATCCGTACTCCTGCTCGCCCGCCGCCAAAGTCCTTAGCTTCAATACACCCTTGCCGTTCTGCTTGACCGTGTATCCGTCACCGCTGGCGGCATGTGCGAGATCGCCATCATGGTGCAGGACTTGATCGTTCTTGAACTGGTTCGGTGACGTGAGCATCACCGGCGAATCGGACTGGCTGATGATGTTGATCGTCACGTTCGAGTTCGCTGGAAGGCGCAACTCGGCGGGAGAGCAGACGGCCTTGCCGTCCTGCTTGGTGATCTTCAACTCCACAGGCGGGGTCGACGCACTCTCAGGCTGTGTATCGGGCTTTCCCTGAGCAGCCGCTGCGTGGGCGAATAGAATTGTCATCAAGCCGAGCCCTAGCGTGGCGAACCGCAGCATCTTCCATCTCCTTGGTAAGGTTGGTCGATGCCGGGGCAAGGTAATCTTGCGCTACTAAGTTCCCTCCAGCTAGCGAACGGTCGCCTCCCCAGGTCGTCGTGCTCGCGGCGGCCGGGGAACCGCTAGAAAACGGCGGCTTATGCCTCGCGTGAAGAGGGCCGGCCCCTCCTGTTTGATCGCCTGAACGTCGAACTGTAGCACCTGGTCGTACAGACCAGCCTTTCCGATGCTGCAGGTCGCGCCGCCACTCCGGGGTGCCTTCATCGCCGCCCAGCAGCGCCTCCAGCAGGCCGAACGACGTTAGCGGTCGCAGAACGCGGCCCTAAAAAGCATGGGTCGGAAAGTCTGCCGGGCCCTCGTCGAGGGCCGGATCCCGTTCACTGTATCGAAGCTATACCAGCCTGTGCCATGAACTCCGCTCTCGCCCACTGGTTGGCTTAGCAGAGGTACCTCATGGCCGACACGACCGATCGAACCGACGACCTTGCAGTCCAGCAATATGGCGCCACGGACCCAAGAGCCTCACACGGGCCTGGCAGCGCAACCAAGCGCGGCAATGACAATCAGTCCGAGGCGCCAGACCGGCCGCGCCTGACCGCGCAGGGTCACAGCTCCGGCGCTGTTCCCGGCGAGGACAGCACCAATCCTCGGGGCGGAGCCAAGGAGAGCCGGGGCGACCCAGCAGAGGGTTAACGCAACGCGAATATCGCGGCAGCCGTGGGCGTACGGGCCTTGGACGCCGACCTATACTATCACCACTGTCGAGACTAACAGCCTCGATTGGCGTCGATCGTGGTTGCTTATATTGTAGAAGACGATGATGTGGTCTGTGCCAACGCCTTCCCAGCTCGGCCTGTCGCCCAGCAGCTTTGCATGAGCGGCCACTGACGATCTTGTCTCGCAACGCGGGTCTGTGCACCGTTCAGCCGCCTCCGCAAGCGCTGCACAGGATTTGACGCTCTGGACATCCAGCTGTTCGTCGGAGGGACCGTCCAATGGGCCACCTGCAGGCGGGACGGACCAATCGAGACGGCCTGGGGCAACGTGCGACGGCGTGATAGAGCGGCGAGATGCGCTCCAGGTCCTGGCTCCTACTTCTGCTCCTCGCCACACCAGCCCAGGCTGAGCCGTTCGTTGGCCGAGCCTCGGTTATTGATGGTGACACGCTTGACGTTCGTGGAACGCGCATCCGCCTTCACGGTATCGATGCGCCGGAAAGCACGCAGCTCTGCAAAGACGCCGCAGGCAAGAACTATCGCTGCGGACAAGTGGCCGCGCTGGCACTGGCCGATCACGTCGGTAAACGCCTCGTGACATGTGACCCTCGCGAGATTGACCGCTACGGTCGGGTTGTTGCCGTCTGCCGTGCCGACGCGGAAGACCTGAACGTCTGGATGGTCGGGCAGGGACACGCCGTCGCGTACCGGCGCTACACCGAGGACTACGTCAACGTTGAGCTCACGGCGAAGGCGCTTCGGCACGGCATCTGGGCTGGCACATTCCAAGATCCGTCCGAGTGGCGCCGCGCGAAGCGTGCCGGCGGTGAATCCTCGAGGCCTGAAGCTGTTACACCACCGAGCAAGGCGAGCGGCTGCACCATCAAGGGCAACATCTCGGCTGACGGGAAGCGGATTTATCACCTGCCCGATTCGAGCGACTACGAGCGCACCCGCATCAACGACCGCGCTGGCGAACGCCTGTTCTGTTCCGAAGACGAAGCGAAGGCGGCTGGTTTCCGGGCGCCACAACGCTGACCGCCGGGACACAAAGCATGGCAGGGAGGTCGGCACGGTGAACCCGGCGGAGCACTTGGTCCCTCTCACACGAGCTGCCAGCTTGAACACCGAGAGCAAGACGATGATCGCGCTGTTCTACGTGGCGCTCCGGTGCGGGCACGACGCGAACCTCAAGCTGGCCGGCCTCCCGCCACGCGTGATTCGCGACCATGTCGCGTGCGAATTTCAATAGTGAGAGGGAGGGCCCAGATAGATGTCCGAGCCCTCTGATACTTCAGCGAGATGAGCCAGAGCCGCCCATCGCGCTGGAACCCGTGGCATCGCTCCCCATCGGCTTGTCAGTCGGGGAACCCGGAATGCCTGTGCTCGGCCCACCCGAGGCGCCCTTCGATCCGGCCTTGATCGAACCGGTTGAGCCGCGCGTGTCACTTTCGGTGCTCTGGTCGGAAGAGTGGCCAGGCGCACTCGGGTTTGTGTTGTTCTCGGCTGCGAAGGCGGCGCCGGTCAGCGCCAGCGAACCTGCAACTGCGACTGTAACAGCGAGGATGGTGCACCTCATAATCGGATACCTTGTCGTGATGGTTAAGCCCCTGAAACAGCCCCCTCCGGACGACTGTTCCGGCAGCCCCTCCCTTTGTTCGGTTGCGCGCCGAGGCCGGACATTTGCTGCACGCTGGCAAGCGCCAGAGCCGTGCACAACGTTCCGCGCACTCCACCTCGCCTTCGCGACGATCGCCTGCGCTCACATCCGCCGAACACAGGTCGAACGGTTTTGTCCCTGACTCTAAACAGAGACCGAAGGCCGCCATACCCATATGGCTACGAGGGCAAGACTGGCTCCGCTCCCTACATGCAGCGCGATCTGCCATGGGGTAGCGGTGCCGGAAGACCAGACGAGGATGACGTCGCAGATAGGGATGAACACGCTTGCGCCCAGAACCAGGCAAACGGCTCGCCGCGTTGAGAAACACGCCAAGCCACCAAGGTAGAGGGCTAGAGCGACATCGCGGAACCCGATGGCACGCAGATAGCCTGCTGAGACGCCATTCGGCGCCGGAATGCCGAAGATCGCTGCACCAGAAGCGGGAGAAGCGATAAACAGGCCACCGAGGCAGAGGAAGACGGCGGACAGAACCATGACCCCCCACATCCTCGGCGCTGCCCAAGTGAGGCGTTGGACGGCCATATCTGAGTTCCTCTCCACTCAAACGCCCCTATGGCCGCGACGCGCTCTTGAATCGACAGCCGACGTTGTACCTAAGAATCCTGCCAGAATCGTCTAGACTCAAGGACGAGAGGCATGCGGGATCAAAGTCGCAGGCTAGCAGGATGAGTCCGACGCCTAAAGTCGACTTCAGCACCAGCGGTCAAAGCAGCTTAGAATGCTACAGTCTGAATCGATGCGGCTGATCAGTCCCTTAAGTTCAGAGCAATCGCGTTTGCTGCGCGCGGATGATGATGCTGTCTTGCCTGAAGCGCGTCTCCAACACGCGCCGGTAGCTCGCCCACCACGCCTCATCAAGCTCGACGGTCATTACCTCGAACACGACGATGTCGTCGTGCGCTGTCCCGCCTTTCTCCGTCCAAAGACCCTCAGCGGGGCCACGCGTGAAGGCCGTGAGCCCGCCAAACCTCTTCGTAAGTTCCGACCGCACGCCCTCGTACTCGACGCCGGGGAAGGCTTGGCCGTCGTTGTTGGAGAGGGGTAGGAGGATCTGGATCAAGTGATTCTGCATCAGCGGTCCATGGTGTCGGGCGAGGCTAGCGAGAGGGGCTGTGGGTCTACCGCTATCCGGCAAAGACTATGGTACCTTGCAGCTCATGACGCGCATGAAGGAAGGCCGCGATAGCCTGAGCAATCTTCTGCCCACCTTGCACGGACGGCTCGATGGGGTTGGCGAAGTCCGCGTCTTCATTGCACAGCAGGCGTAGGTCTACCAGCGAGAGCCGCCGCGTGAAGGCCTCGCGCGTGATCACGTCGTTGAGCAGCGCGAGGGCCGTCTTGATCAGCCGCCTTCGCTGAGAATCCGGATAACGCGGATCGTAAATCGTGCAGAGTGCCGTTGGGCATGCCGCCGCCTGGACCGCGTCCAGCATGGCGCTGTACGCGGTCTCAAAGCGCTCCCGTACCTCAGCTAACAGGTGCAGCGCCTCAGCTACCGACCGAGTGGGGCGCTCGATCACGCCTGAGGCTCTCAGCGCATCATTGCCACCCACACTCACCACGAGGTGGGTCGCGTTGCCGGGAAGCCGGCTCAGCTGGCGCGGCACGTCTGAGATCACATGACCATCGACGGCCAGCAGTGTCGCCTGCGAGCCTTCAGACAACATTGTCCTTAGCTGTCGCACGACATCAGGACTGCCTCTTACATAAGCGGCGTTATCAAAGACTGAGTCTCCGAGGAGTACAACGTGCCGCATGATTGCGTCACCTGAAGTGCACGTCTGGGATCGTAAGGGCAAAGGGAGCGTCAGGGTCATTGCCGCCAGGACCTTGCGACGGTCGATAAGGTAGCTCAGTGAAAGCATCGGCATTGTCTCCGAGCTCTCACGGTTCTAGTCCCTTACATCCAGCTCCGAAGCAGGGTGTCGGTCGTGACCGTCTCGACCTGCTGGCCATAGCGGCCATGATAGAGGGTGAGCATCGCGTCATGCGCCTCGTCCGAGGAGCTACAGAGCGCGTCCGTGACGATGATGATGCGGTAACCGCGATCGACAGCACCTAATACGGCACTCAGAACGCATACGTCGGTTTCACCACCCGTAACTACGAGCGTGTCGATGCTCCGGGCGCGCAAACGTTCATGGAGATCTGTGTCTAGCCAAGGGGAGTAGACGTTCTTGTCCACAACCTCGGCTGGCGGGACGAAGCGGGTAAGCTCTGGAACCAGGTCGATTTTGTCTGCTCCCAACTGCTCGATCGTCATGGAAGCCCAGCGCTCGTAATAGCGCTTCCACGTACCTTCTCCCTGCCCGGAGGTCTGAGCAGGAATGAAACGGGTGAACACGGTTTCGCGCGGATGGGCCTCGACGATCTGCACCACCTTCGGCAGAACACGCGCCATCCAGGGTGTGCACCAGTCGGTTCGCTCAGCGAACATCCGCTGCATGTCAATACATAGATGCGCACAGCTGTGGCCGGGTGGCCCGAAACGAAGCTCGTCATCGCCTGCCATGTGCCGACCGCCCTGATGTGTTTCTTTGTCTCTGGGCTAAGCAAACCTGACGGGCTGAAGGCGAGTTCCGCGACCCGCATGGGTTAAGCTACCGCCGCAGAGCACCACCGGCGCGTTCACTGGCAAATTATTAACAGTCATATTCCGAGAAGCTACCACCGCATCAGGCCTTTCGGCCAGCAACTAGACCGAGTTGGAGCGCAAGAATTGTCTGATCACTGGCTCAGGAAGCTAATAAGCGCGTTATTAACGTGCTGCGGCTCGTCGTGGTGCAGCCAGTGGGTAGCGCCCGGCAGCCATTCGATCTTTCCTTGGTCGCAAAGCTTGAGGCTCTCGGTCGCGAGATGCGGGCTGAGGGCCGGATCCTTCTTGCCCCACACGATCAAGGTAGGTGAACGGATCGGCTTCAGTTCCGAGCGGTGCTTAAGCCGCAGAGCACGATACCAATTCAGCATACCCTCGAGGGCACCAGGCTGTGCCCAAGCCTGCTGGTAGCTTTTGAGATCAGCATCGCTGAATGTACCGGCCCTGCTCGTCAAACGGAGTGCCTGACGCATGGCCAGGAAGTTGGCGGCACGCAGGCCTGTCTCCGGTAGCCAAGGCACCTGGAACGCTCCAAAGTAGAAGACCCGTAGAGCCTGAGTTGGGTGGCGGCGCGCATAGCTGGCGAGCACATCTGGATGAGGTGCGTTCAGGATTGCGAGGCGCCGCACGCGATCCGGCGATCGCGCGGCTAACCACCAGCCGACGATACCGCCCCAGTCATGCCCCACCACGTCAAAGGTGCCCGCACCGTAGCTGTCGGCAAGCGCGATGACGTCGTCCGCCACACGATCGAGATGATAGGCCTCGATGCCTTCCGGCTTGCTGCTGAAGTTGTATCCGCGCTGGTCGGGAGCGGCGACGTGCAAGCCTGCCCCGGCAAGCACATCGATCTGGTGACGCCACCCAAAGCAGAACTCCGGAAACCCATGCAGGAGGATGGTCAGTGTGCCATCCTTCGGTCCAGCTGAAGCGACGTTGAGCGTCACCTCGGAGAGGCGAACAAGGGAGAGGCTGGGCTCGCTTTGAAGCGCCATGGCCGCGTTCCAAACGTTGAGGCTGGGTTCTTCCGGAAACGCCTCGGACGTAGTGCCGGATCCTAGGACGCCCTAGTAGCCCTTCCAGAGCCCGGGCGTGGCAAGCTCCAGCAGGTGACCGTCAGGATCGCGAAAGTAGATGCTGATGCCGCCCCTCGGCCATTGAGTGCGTCCCTCGATGGCCACGCCAGATACCGCGAGGTGGTTCTCCCATTCGGCGAGCACCTCTGTGTCAATCGAGAAGGCTATGTGGGAAGGTCCGCTGCCGTCATGGGGCGGGATCGTTCCTCCTGGTGTATCGATCGGATGCAACGAACTGCCCTGCGGAAAGAGCAGGACTACGCCGCGACCGCCGACATCATAGCCGCGCATTCGGAAGTCGGAGTGAATGCACGTCAGGCCAAGGGTCTCGCGATAGAAGGCGTCAGCGCGCTCGAGATCCTCGACGTACAGCACGGTCTCAAGGACACCGTTGAGCGTAGGCATAGACATTTCCTTCCGTGAGCCAACGCGGAATGACCGATTATGGACTATGCCTCCTGCCCCGCCACCGCTTGAAATCACTGTGCAAATGATGTCCAGCTCGCACGATAGATCAGGCATCAGAGTACCCATCCCGACCCCGTTCTCTGACAGCAGAACGTCAAGCCGGCATGTGGCGCACTCAGCTTCCAGCAGGTCTTCAAGATGCTGTGTCAGCAGCACTTCGCGAAGCGGCACGATCGCTCGTGGTTCCAAGCTTGAACAACCCTGGGGGAGCGGAAGTTTCACGGAAAGCTGGCGGCTCACTCGTGACGCAGATCGACCGTGAAGTTGAGCTTCAGCTGTCCGAAGTTGTCACGGCGCTTCTTCCAAACTCGCTGGTGATCGGCGAGGAGAAAGTCGCTGCCGATGCTACTTTGCTCAGACGCATCGATGAAGAGTGGGTGTGGCTGATCGATCCCGTGGATGGCACCGCGAACTTCGTAGAGGGCAAGGGGCCAATTGCGATGATGATCGCACTTCTGTACCGCGGCAAGGCTGTCGTGGCTTGGATCCTCGATCCTGTTAAGGACGCCCTTCTGACCACTAGCAAAAGTGAGCATGCTTTGCTGCAGCTCAAATCAACGACAACTCCTGCGGCAAGCAACCTCCGCGGCGCAGCCTGGACGCGCTATTATGACAATGAGCTGCGGAGCGCTATTGAGCGCCGCTTTCTTAGCTTGGGCGACGTTTCACCGGGCAGCAAATGCACCGGAGCCGAGTATCTTGCTGTCCTCCAAGGTCGCCAGGATTTCGTGCTGTTTTGGCGGAGTATGCCCTGGGACCATGCGGCTGGGATTCTCTTGCTGCAGGAGAGCGGCGGCTATGCAGCGTATCTAAACCGGGACCCATTCAGGCCGGGAGCTAAGCGCTTGGGCCTCCTCGTCGCACGAAGTCAGGCGGTATGGAACCAGGTCTGGACGACCGTCATCGAGGGCGTCCCAGATCCTGAGCGTCTGCTCGTCCGGGAGATGAATACGTACTGAAGCCGGCTGGAGGTCCCGGCCGCAAGCCGACCTCCCGAAGGGCCTCGAGGATAAGTTGCCTAATGTTCTCTCCGTCGCGAGCGATAAGCTACAGACGTCGATATGCGCACCTCGCCGGTTGAGAGCGTTCCACTCTCAACGTGTCCGCGCCGTTCCCGGCATGCACAAGGCAATCCACCCACCTGCAACGGCTGGAAGGTTGGTATGCCTCCTCATAGAAGATGCAAGCCTCTACCAAGGCGGGCTTGAACCACCGAGGCTCTGGCATTCGAGTGAGCGGAAGAGCGGCCAGCAGCAAATTGTAGCCTAAGAGTCAGGGGCAAAACCGCTTTGCCTGAGCTTGGCAGATGAGCGCGCATGCGAGGGTGGTGAGGGCGAGGTGCAGGTCGGCGCGACGTTCGTAGCGGATGGCGAGACGGCGGAAGCGGGCGAGCCAAGCCAGCGTCCGTTCCATGATCCAGCGATGGCGACCCAGCCGTTCGCTGCTCTCGATGCCACGCCGGGCAATCCGTGGTGTGATGCTGCAAGCCCGGCACTCACACCGACAACGACGATGGTCGTATTCCTTGTCGGCGTGCCGCTTGTCGGGTCTGCGCCGCGGGCGGCCGCGCCGACCCGTGCGCACGCCCGGTACCGCATCGAGCGTGGCGGCCAGCATCCGGCTGTCGTGGCAGTTGGCCCCGCTCAGCGTCAGGCCGAGCGGCGTGCCCCTGGTTCCACGACGAGGTGGCGCTTCATGCCCGGCTTACCCCGATCCGTCGGGTTCGGGCCCGTTGCACAGCCCCTTTTTTTGGCCGGCAGACTGGCGCTGTCGAGAGCCGCCCGCGACCCGTCGAGCGCATCGGCGTCCTGAAGTTGCTCCAGCATCACCCGGTGCAACGCGGCCCAGACGCCGGCCGCCTGCCATGTGCCCAGCCGCCGCCAACTCGTCTTGCCGCTGCAGCCTATCTCGGAACGCGGCAGGTGCTTCCACTGCATGCCGGACGGCAGCACCAGGATGATGCCGGCCAGGGCCGCCCGGTCAGAGGTACGAGGGCGAACGCCTTTCGGTTTCTCAGGCTCAGGCGGCAGAAGCGGCTCGACCACCGCCCAGAGATCATCAGGTACGAGAGCGTCCATGCTCTCCCAACCCGCTCAGTCGCGGTTTTGTCCCACGCTCTAAGTGCCAAGGCATGGCAGGGCACCCGCAGCAGGTAGCGCAGTCCTACTGCCACGCCAGTCAGACGAATGGCTTAGCCGCGCTCGTGCTCAGATCCAATCGTTGTGCGCGGATCTCAAATCCATGCTTTAAGCTTCTGAGGACCGCTCTCGGGCCTCGATCAGCCGAGGAGCTGACCTGATCGGGATCAGCTTTAGGATCGTGCCAGGCTTATGTAGATCAAGCCTCCTGCTAACGCACGGGAGCAGATCGCGTTTACGCGGCAAGCAAGAGCCTGGTGACGTAACGTAGCTGCCGCTTCGCTATACCCTTGACTTTCAAGGTCGTCTGCGTTTTGCGCCAGCTCACAGGCTGCTACCTCGCTCCTGTTCGCGAGCTGCTGCAATTCAGTGGCGTGCCTCTGGTGCATCGCACTAAGATGGGCCGACCGTTGCCCAACCACAATGACTGCGCTCCGAAGCGGGCGCAACGCTGGCCAGCGCTGTAATCTGGGATGGATCATTCTGCGGTGCCGGCGGGTGTCATCCGACGTTGGGGACAATACCCAGCCAAGGTGACCCCGAGGCACGGTGGACCGGCACCTAGCCTAGCGCAGGCGGATCCAGGCGCCGTAGACGAAAAATACGTCCCAAGGCCTCATGGAAGGAAAGATCCCAAACAAGCTGCCCAGCCTCGTTCATGACCTCGAAGGTGTAATGATTAAGGTCACCGCCTTGAGTGACCACCTCCATGGCTAGGAGCGGAGCGGCCCAATATGTCTCCAGGAACGCCTCCTCAGAGCTCCGAAGGTGACGGCCCTTTCTGTCCACTTGCCGCCCCCGCGAAGTCTGCAAGTTGAAGTAGAAACGCTGCATGTATACCCGCACTAGATATATCCTTCGTTGCAGGAGCTAAACAGCACTGACACGTTCTGTTTAATCGAGCAGTCAGAAGGGTCTCGCTCCAAACAGAGCCGAGCTAAAAACATGCAAGTAGCCAATATAGTGAGAGCTGACGGGACAAGTATGCCTTGAGGAACACAGCCACTGACGGCGCGCTTGATACGCTGCGAGGCACAACAGTCGGAGCGGCTCTTCGAAGATCGGTACATCTGAGCTGGTAGATATCAAGCTGCCAGGCTGGGCCATTCTCCTACCGTTCTAGACGCCCAGCCCTTGAAGGTCGTCGAAAGGACGAGGAGGTTCGCTTCGTCTGTGCTCTCCACCGAGCAGCTTGGTCATATGCGGATCAGCGCAAACAGCCCGTTGCGTGGAGCTTTGTGCGGTATCGGACCGAAACATCTTGGGTCTGCGCCGATTAATAATTCATGGGTATAGCCGACGGACCTTCCCGAAGCTCCCCTAGCAACTTAAGGGCTCATGCCTTCAGTCCAAGGTTTGTTTAGGGCCAGATCTCGGCGGCAACACGCGGGTACGGTCTAGGAAGAGGTAAGGATGCTCACATCGGAAGCGATGGGCACTGAGCCGAATCCAGCTTCTCTAAGGAGGCGGGATGCGATCGTGTGCCTCACTCACGCAGCACAAGCGCGAAAAGCGGTGCTCTTTGCCCGCAGGTCGGGCACTGACGCACAGATGCCTCTAGAGCGTGCTCATGAATGTCTGCGTTGCGCGAAGCACTACGGAGCCGCGGCTCGGCACTTAGGATGGCGTTTGCCCGGCCAATAAATGCCTTTTCCTCAATACACAATGCCCAGATGAGGCTGATTGCTTCTGCACGGCCGCGAAACCTCCCCAGACTCAAGCAAATACTGTAGGACCGGTAGGAGAGAATGTTCTTATCACATGCCTCTACATCTCTGCCGGGCTCTGTCTCAGCTCGGATGGGAGGCGCTAAAGAGAGTGAACCGACTGAATGCGCCATGAATCGCTGGAGTACCTGAAAGCTCTTGCCAACGCCCCGTCCCCTAGCGGTTACGAGCAGGGAGCTGCAAAGCTCTTTCGGGAGTACACGCAGCGCTATGCGGATCGCGTGAGCCTAGATTCTCATGGCAACATCATAGCAGCGCTCAATCCTGAGGCGCCGATGAAGATCATGCTTGCGGCGCATATGGATGAGATCGGGTTCGTTGTGCACTACATAGATGAGGCCGGGCTTCTCTATTTTAGTGCCATTGGCGGGCACGACAGCACTATTCCGCCTGGTCAGAGAGTCTGGGTATATGGCGTTGAGCGTACGCCTGGCGTTGTTGGGCGCAAGGCTAGTCATCTTCTCGACGAAGACGAGCAAAAGAAAAAACCAAAGTTGACCGACTTATGGATTGACATAGGCGCAACCTCACGGGCGCAAGCTGAAGCTGTTGTGCGACTTGGCGATCCGATTACATATCAGTACGAATTTCAGTCCTTGCTGGGAGATCGCGCTGCGGCAAGAGGGTTTGACAACAAGGCAGGCCTGTTTGTTTTGGCGGAAGCTTTGCGCAGCCTCAGTGAGGAGGGAGGTCTCGCACCTGGCGTTGGCGTTTATTTCGTCGCGTCGGTCCAGGAAGAAATCGGATCGCGTGGCGTGCGAACCTCAGCCTTCAGCATAGCTGCACAAACTGGACTTGCCATCGATGTGGATCACGCAATCGACTATCCGGGCGTGAGTAAGACACAACACGGAGAGCTCAAGATTGGCGAGGGTCCGAGCGTCTCCCGCGGGCCTAACACGAACCCGGTGGTTTTCGATCTTTTATCGAGGGCAGCAAAGGAAGAGGGCATCCCATTACAGGTGAGTGTCTCACCATCGGCCACGCCGACAGATGCCAATGCGATGCAGCTCAATGGGGGAGGAATGGCAGTTGGACTCGTAGGAATTGCAATCCGCTACATGCATACTCCCTGTGAATTGTTGAGCCTAGCAGATTTGGATCAGTGCATCCGCTTGACGTCTGCGTACTGTCGTCGCGTTTCTCAAGAAACAGATTTTTCTCCTTACTAGCAATCACTTCTCGCGATCCATAGTTGGGCAGCGTTTTGGGCTCGACATCGCGGCGGTGAGATCGAAGCAGAGTGGCGTAGCCAGTATCCTGCTCTGAATGTATTAATAGGAGCAACAATTGAGCTTCATCATCGTGGCGCGCGAATCCGCGAGGAGGCTTTCCTATCATCGCTCAACGCTGCTCAGCGCTCTTGAGCATGGTATGTCGCTGCAAGTGGCGGGGATGGCTGACGTTCGGATCATCGATGGTTGTGGCTGCGAGCGCAGTCCTGCCGAGGTGCAACAGCTGCTCTTCGGGCCGCGCCTGGCGGCCAAAGCAGCTGGCTGCGATGCCGAAAGGCCTTCGGGGGCAAGAGCGGCTTAGCTGGGCGACGAAGTGGAGAGTTGGCCCTGCAAGTGCCGCGAATCGGATGCCGGCAGCTTAGGCGCAACATTGAAACTCCGCTGCCGTTAAGCCAGCCGAGCAAAGCCGATGCATCTCGGCAATTCTGCCGCGAGTCAGCTCACGGGTCCGTGAGGAACCACTTTCTTCGGTGTGAGCTTCCTATTCAAGCTAGAAACCTTCGGAGGAACGCATGCTCAATATCCCAACCTTCCTCAGCGCGACGGCGATCGTTGCCCTCACGGCTACCTCTATCATCGCAGCACCGTGCAACACTCAGGGCAAGCAGACCGCCGGCGACAAGAGTTCCAGCGCCGATCATTCCACGAAGAACCTTGCTGACGGTCAGCAGCCGAGTGCGCCGAAAACCGTTGGCGCGATGAACAATATGGCTGCCAATCGCGCCACCTCACCTGCGGATGTCACGCTGCAGGCAGAGGGCAGGGGGACGATGGCTCAGCAGGGGCAGACTGGCCATCCCGCTCACGAGCAGAAGGCCGGTGGCGTGAGTTCGGAAGCGGATCGCTCGACCAAGAACCTTGCCGGCGGTGAGCAGCCGAGCGCGCCGAAGACTGTTGGCGCAATGAACAACGTTGGCGCCAATCAGCTTCCGGGCAGGCAAGCGCAGAGTGACGACGGCTGCTGATTGAGACCTGAGCAGGTAACGAACGATGGTCCGCCTTGCCTGATGCGAGCGGGTCATCCACACCTGTGAGCAGCATAATCACGTCACCGACTGGTATCGGCTTGTTAATTGCGCACGGGGCACTCAGCACCTCGACCGGCGGCTCCGTGATGTAGAAGTAGCGCTACCGTTCAGCGCGGCTACAAAAGAGCCCCGCCGCGGCTGAGCCGGGCGGGGTGAGGACGCCAGTGAACGATATGTCCGTGGGAGTAGAACTCTGATCGCATGACGTGGTTCAGGCATGGCCTGGAAGTACACACTTCACCGTCTCGGAGCTCACATGGCTTCGGCTGAAGCCTTCGCGACATAGTCAACTCGGCGGCAAATCATATGCGCAGCCATAGGTGTGCGACGATGACAGAAGAGGAGTTTGTTAAACTGGTGCTAGGGATTCGGGTACGAGAGACACATATCGCTGCGCAGATCGTAGCGCTGCTGTCCCTCGCGCATACAGGCTTCGATACGACCGAGGCTGAAAAGGCACTGCGGTCTGAAGCGGATGCTCTTACGGCCTTGCGCATCTATCATGCGACAGTCGTCGAGGAACGGGATCCGTGACCGCGGACGAGGCCGTCCTGTAGCCGCGGCGGACCGGCAGAGAAGTTTTCGAGACTGCAACTGAGCTTTGGATGCACCTCAGGACGCGCATAAAGGAAAGCTGTGATAGCCTGAGCAATCTTCTGCCCACCTTGCGCGGAACGCTCGATGGAGTTGGCGAAGTCCTCGTCTTCATAACACAGCAGGCGTAGGTCCACCAGCAAGAGCCGCCGCGTGAAGGCCTCGCGCGTGATCACGTCGTTGAGCAGCGCGAGGGCTATCGTGATCAGCCGCCTTCGCTGAGAGTCCGGATAACGCGGGTCGTAGATCGTGCAGAGTGCCGTAGGGCGTGCCGCCTGCACCGCGTCCAGCATTGCGCTATACGCGGTCTGAAAGCGCTCCCGTACCTCAACCTGTCGATGATCTACGGCTTCGCCAAGCAGTCGGGCGGGCAGGTCCGCATCCACTCCACGGTCGGCGAGGGCACCACGGTCAGCGTCTACCGACCTCGTCACCGGGGCGAGGCGGAGCGTGAGGTCGCGGCGCCGGAGGTCGGGCTGCGGCTGGTCGTGGACGACGAGCCCAGCGTGCGCATGCTGGTCACGGACGTCTTGGCCGACCTCGGCTACACCGCCGTCGAGGCGGCGGACGCGGTCGGCGGCCTCAAGGGTCTGCAGTCGGATGCGCGGATCGACCTGCTCGTCACCGACGTCCGCCTGCCCGGCGGCCTCAACGGTCGCCAGATGGCCGACGCCGCGCGGGTGGACCGCCCGACCTGAAGGTCCTCTTCATCACCGGCTACGCTGAGAACGCTCTGCCCTCCGATGGGCAGCTCGAACCGGGCATGGCCGTTCTGACCAAGCCTTTCGCCGTGGAAGTCCTGGCGGCCCGTATCTGGGAATTGATCATGCGCTGAGGAGCCACGGGCGCGGCGGAGGTGCCGTGCCCCCTTGGGCATCCAAGGACGGCAACCGGGCCGGCCGTCCCAGCTTAGAAGCCGTACGGCCGCCGCGGATGGAAATTCGGATTGCACGCCGAGGGACGTCGGCAAGCACGGGGATGAAGGTTTGTCAGGACACGACGAAACAGCGACGGCCGCGGTCGACCTCAGGCTACTGCACGCCGCCGTAGAGGCATCGGGCAAGGCCATCACCATCACCTCGGCCGAGCTCGACGAACCGGGTCCCCGCAACGAGTACGCCAATCCCGCCTTCGCCCGCATGACCGGTTACGAGGCATCCGAGGTGCTCGGGCGAACGCCCCGATTCCTGCAAAGCCCCGATACGGATCGTGCGGTGCTGGGCCGCATGCGCGCCGCGCTGGCGGTGGGCCAGCCGTTCCAGGGGGAGGTGGTCAACTACCGCAAAGACGGCTCGACCTACATGGTCGAATGGCAGGTCACGCCCGTGCGTGAGGATGACGGACGCATCTCGCATTGGGTCTCGGTACAGCGCGACGTGACCAGGCGGCGCGCCTTCGAGGATCGGCAGGCGCGGATGGTTCGCGAACTGCACCACCATGTGAAAAACACCTTCGCCACCGTGCAGGCCGTAGTGAACGCGACGGTACGCCCGTCGCTGACCATCCCGGAACTCACGCGGGCCCTATCGGGACGGATCACGTCGCTGGCGAGGACGCATGCTCTCCTCACCGAGGACGTTGCCCAAGCCGCCGTGTTCGAGGGACTGCTGCGCGCCGAGCTCGGCCCCTACGACGAGCGCGGGCGCCTGACGTTCGATGGCGCCAAGGTCGTCCTACCATCCGAGCTTGCCGTGCCAATCAGCATGGCCCTACACGAACTCACCACCGACGCCCTCCTGCACGGGGGTCGCTCGCCGACCCTGACGGACGGCTCCATGTGACTTGGTGGATAGAGGAAAGACCGTCGGGCCAGGCCCTGCGCTGGGACTGGGCAGAGCATGACGGGCCGCCCGTCTCCCATCCGACGCGGCAGGGCTTCGGGCACAGGCTCCTCAACAAGGTCCGGTCCGCCCAGGCCGGGGCCGAGGTGGACGTGGACTTCGAGCGGGACGGGATACGGGTCTCCGTCCGTATGCCCTTGCCCGAGCCGCAGGGCTGAGAACTATCGGCTCTCCAGACGCGGACTGGGCGTCATCACGTTCTCATTCGGTCTCCTTGGGTCGTACGAGAACGTTCGTGTCCGCTGTCTCTAATTTGGCCGTACCCGCTGATGCTGCGGCCGCCGCATACAGGTCCGCTTCTTCCTATTAAGCGGACAACTAGGCCGGCGCGCCTAAAAGTCTGCAAAGGGTTAGTACCTGCTCCGCAATAAGTGATCATCAGACGGGGGTTACCGAGGCAACTTACGCTCACGGCCTCACCCTCAGGGCGGCCTTGTCTCTTACAGCGGGATCTCCCGATGCGGGCGCAGGTTGGTCTAGCAGGCTCCTCCTGAGACACGCCACAATGCCAAGGCAAGACGAGCAGAAGTTTATGCCGGCACGGGCGACCTATCAGCCGCCTCAGCCGGGAGGGCTGGCTCCGGCCCTTATGCGCAACATCCAGACGCTACAGGAGCGCCGGAGCGCCGAGGAACGGGATGCCTCGATGCAAGAACGCGTAGCGGAGGCAATCACGCGGTTCACCGGCAGCATGGCCTTCGTCTACCTACACGTCGTGCTCTTCGGCTTCTGGAGCCTAGTGAACTCTGGTCTGCTGCCGATCCTGCCGAAGTGGGACGAGTCCTTTGTGATCTTGGGCACCTCCGCTTCCGTCGAGGCCATCTTCCTCTCGACTTTCGTGCTGATAAGCCAGAACCGAATGGCCGCTGCAGCTGACAAGCGCGCCGATCTCGACCTTCACATTAGCCTCCTGGCCGAGCATGAGGTGACGAAGCTTGTCGCGATGGTGTCGGCGGTCACAGAGCACCTCGGCATCCAGACCGAAGCTGATCCCGAAGTCGACGAACTCAGACAGGATGTTGCGCCTGATGCTGTTCTCGACGAAATCGGACGGAAAGGCGGCTCGTGACCTCCGGCCGCACAGCCGACGATTGCGCGCCAACAGCTATGAGGACAGAGGCGAGGATCTGCTCCCCATCGTTCCCCCGTAGGTCACCTCGGTCTCCATCGCGCCAGGAACGGACCTTCAGCCGTCAGGTGTCATACCTACTTCATCGAGCACGCCGCTCACCTTACCGAACTTTGTGCATACGGCCAAGGCGACACGGTGATGAAGGCCTTGGTGGTCATGGCGAACAGCTCTGCGGCGGAGGCGGTTGGCACCCTCGACGCAGCAGGCATGCAGACCTACGCCGAGGGCTACTTGGAGCAGGCCATCTCCGAGATCGAGGCGCTGCGCGGAACGCTGCCGATCAGGCTACCTTGACTGTAGGCCTGTTCAGAGCGGCTCAGCCCAGGCGCTTGACTATCGTCCCTCCGACGGCCTGCTGATTCCAAGCATCCCGATCTTCCATATGCCCAGGCAAGCAACATGGATTGAAGCGGTAGGAGATTGCGCCAGCCTACAAGCAAGCGATTGGACCTTGCCACTGGAGAGCCGATCATGAACGAGCAGAATCCACAAGATGGCCGCGGCTTCATGCGCGAACTCGTTGCGATTTTGGCTGAAGAACAGCCAACCTTCCCGCTTACCGAGCAGGAATACCTCTTCCAGCGCCTGCTCGAGCTGGAGAAACGTGCAGCTGCAGAGAGTGCAGATGACGTAGTCCGAGTGGCAATTGCAAGCGCGCGCAGAATGTCCGGCGTAGCGGCCACCGCCCTCCGGCCACCGCAGGTTCGCGGGCACTGAGCGGCGGCGCTCAAGCAGCTTGAGGGACTCACAGCATGGGGCATGAGGGTCCTGCCGTCATGTCGATCGCCGGTCAGGGTTTTCGGCAGGCGGCTGGCGAGCTGGGCAATCCTCGTCAGGCGGGCCAGCTCGCCGTTCTCTGACAGGCGTTCGTTCCACGCTAACTGCGTCGGAAGCCGCTAAAGAACCGTGCGAGGCCAGCGAGGGCGCCATCGTCGTCAGGCTCTGGATCTGCTGCCTCCGACGCGATCTCGCCGTGGTTCAAGCGCCTGCCAACCTCATGCAGAACCTCTTCCACCAGTGGCGGTCGCGGCACATCATGGCCCTGCAACAGCCACGCTGCATTGACGAGAGCGTTGAACTGCTCCTGGGGTATCGGCCTACCCGTGATCTGCGCTTCAAGGATGCGATCGGCCATCAAAGTTGCCAGCCGCGTCACCTGGCTGAGTTTGTCGGAATGTCCGCCGGCGTAGATCATCATATGAGATAGTCCTTGGTCATCCGGTGAGAGCCTATCGCTGAGGCCTAGGTGGATGCAGCAGCATCCATTCCCACCGATCCGTCGGCGCGATCGAGAACGCTGACGCGTGGCCCGTGAACCTCGTTGCTCTGCTGCTTCCACGCATCCAGAGCCTCATTGGCTGCATCGATGATGTCACGCAGTGTGTCGCCTGGGATCTCTGGCCGAATTGCCTACACAAGCCGGGTCAGGAGTGTCTGCTGCGTCTGAGGGTGCAACTCGCCAGTAGCTTGGCGCATGTAGGCGGAGTAGACATTCTCGGCGATTGTCCGAGCCGTCCGATCGGGCTCAGGGTGTCCTGCTGCATCTCTCGCCTTCCTGTAATGCGGGCTTACTCACTTCCGCATATTCAGCCGATTCGCCCACGGCGCCTCTACCAGTGCGGCGGAGGGTTTCACATGCGCCACTGATCCCATCGCGATTTTCTGAGCACAACTGCAAAGGCGAGGATCGCAGCGATTGCGCTGTCAGATGCCGAAGGCGACCAACGACACGCTGTCGCTGAACCCCGGCTTGTCAATCAACGTCCAAAAGGGGCTCATCCGCACTTTCGGTGCTAGCGGGTTGCCGTGCGGCCGAGCTCTGTAGTCCCAGAGCGCGGCGTGGCGCACGAAGCTCTGGAAATCCACGT
>Ga0268290_100113_pt1 | contig 24946 bp, 33 predicted proteins | sample MetspRMADM_FD_191346 | JGI IMG/M metagenome (GOLD analysis project Ga0268290, IMG submission 191346) | Soil microbial communities from San-Diego area, Southern California, United States - Methylocaldum sp. RMAD-M | ecosystem: Environmental > Terrestrial > Soil > Desert | place: USA: California... | reverse complement strand
GACGCGGATCTCGGCGGTTCAGCTCGATGTTTTTAATCCGCTCCTATATCCAATGTTCAATTTCGAGGTAAATTAACGATTAACATTAGTGAGGACTGTCGGCCCAAATCTCCGCAGTTGCCTCTCAGTTTTTGAAATATCATCCAAGTCCTGGAGAGCCATCATAACATATGATGGCAACGCTCGGATGGGGGGGCATTTTACCTTCGCCGCTCTGGGCTGGCCTAGCTTCGTCCCGTTCAATGGGAGTGGCAGGCGGCCGCGCCCGGAGGCCTCAGCGGCTGCGGACGAGGTCCTTGAGCGGCACAGGTGCGGCGTGAGGGCGGCTGCCGAGCATCGCATCGATGAGGGCTAGAACTTCCGCCTGGCCGACATTGGCTGCCGGCTCGAACGGGGTCCAAGTCTGGACGAAATCGAGGCGCTCGAACACGTCGCGGTAACGGCGCAGTTCGTTCACGGTCAGCGGCACGCCGCGTACGAAGGCTTTGTGCGCCGAGATGGTCAGCGCCTTGCGGAAGTCGTTCGGGTCGAGCTCGAACTTGAGCGCGTCGCCGCAGAAGCAGATCTTGCGCTTCCGGTCGAACAGCACGGCGTGGCCATCGAAATGGCCGGCCGTGCGGTGCAGTTCCAATCCGGGCAGGGGTTCCAGGAAGTCGTCGTAGGGCCAGGACACTTGGAGAGCCGCGCTCCAAGTGAAGTCGGCCGCCGGCAGGCACAGTTCCGGGTCGAAGCGGTCCTGAAGCTGCACCAGCGCCCCGTAGGAATGCGGGTGGGAGGCCGAGAGCACCTGCATGCCGCCGAGCCGCTCGATCTGGTCGAACGACGCCTCGCTGAAGACGGGGCAGCCCTCGAAACCCATATTCCCGTTCTCGGTCTGGATCAGGTAGGCGCTCGGGCCGATGCCGGAGACCGGCTCGTTCCAGAAGCGCCAGACCCCCGGCTCGAGCTCCTCCCAGTGACAGGGGAAGGCGTCCTGCGCCTCCCGCGCGGTGCGGAAGCGCCAGCCATCCTGCGGCACGACGTGGCGGGCGTCGAGGCACATCGGGCAATGCGGCGGCGTCTCGAAGTGGCGCTGCCAGAAGCCGCAATTGTCACAGGTGTAGGCGGGCAGCTTCAGGGCGCCCGCGAAGGGCAGATAACCGGGCACGGGCAAACCTGTTTCAAAAAACGAGAACGGCCGGAAGCTAGTGCTCCCGGCCGTCTTCGCATCCCCTTCCGCGTTCCGACCGCGCGCTGCCTCAGCCGTGAGCCGGGGCTCCGTGCGGCTCGCCGTGCGGATCCTTGCCGCGCTTGCGGCCGATCCAGATCACCGTCTTGCGGATCACCACGTAGAAGACCGGCGTCAGGAACAGGCCGAAGAAGGTCGCGCCGATCATCCCGAAGAACACCGCCGTGCCGAGGGCCTGACGCATCTCGGCGCCGGGGCCCGTGGCGATCACCAGCGGAAGCACACCGAGGATGAAGGCGAAGGCCGTCATCAGAATCGGGCGCAGGCGCAGGCGGCAGGCCTGGACCGCGGCATCCACCGGGCCCTTGTGCTCGCTGTTCTCGATGTCGTGGGCGAATTCCACGATCAGGATCGCGTTCTTGGCGGCCAGACCGATGAGCACGATCAGTCCGATCTGGGTCAGGATGTTGTTGTCCTGTCCTCGCAACTGCACCCCGAAGAGCGCGGCGAGCACGCCTGTCGGCACGACCAGCAGGATCGCCAGCGGCAGCGCCCAGGATTCGTACTGAGCCGCGAGCACGAGGAAGACGAGGAGCACGCCGAGCGCGAAGACGTAGATCGCCGTGTCGCCCGCCGCCTTCTGCTGGTAAGCGATCTCGGTCCAGTCGTAGGAATACCCCTCGGGCAGGGCCCGCCTGGCGATCTCCTCCATGGTGTCGAGCGCCTGGCCGGTCGAGACGCCCGTCTGCGCCACGCCCTGCAGAGGCACCGAGTAGTACAGGTTGAACCGCTGCACGATCTGCGGGCCGGCGATGTCGCGGATCGAGGCCAGCGTGCCCATCGGCACCAGGGCGCCGGTCGAGGAGCGCACCTTGAGCTGCTCGATGTCGCGGCGCGACATGCGATAGACCGCGTCACCCTGCACGCGCACCTGATAGATGCGGCCCAAGGTGTTGAAGTCGTTGACGTAGGCGCCGCCCAGCGCCGTCTGCACGGTCGAGAAGACGTTGGCGAGCGGCACGTTGAGCATGCGCGCAATGGTGCGGTCGATGTCGAGGTAGAGCTGCGGCGTGTCGTTGCCGAAGGTCGTGAAGACCCGCGTCACGTCCTTGCTCTGGTTGGCCTGCCCGATCACCTCGCCGGCCGCCGCGAGCAGCGGACCGATCTCGGAGGATTGGCGGCTCTCGATCTGCATCTTGAAGCCGCCGCCCTGGCCGAGGCCACGCACCGGCGGCGGCGGGATGACGATGATGCGCGCCTCCTGGATGCCCGCCGTCGCCTTCAGCACGTCGCCGGTGATGACGGCTGCGCTCCGGCCCTGCGCGGCCCGTTCCTTGGCGCCTTTGAGGGTGAGGAACATCACCGCCGCATTGGTGGTGTTCGTGAAGGTCGCGCCATCGAAGCCCGCGATGATGACGGTGTTGGTGATGCCGTCGACGCCGCGGGCGATCTTGGCGGCCCGGTTCACGGCCTCGGTGGTGCGGTCGAGCGAGGAGCCCGCGGGCAACTGCACGACGCCGATCAGGTAGCCCTGATCCTGGTCCGGGATGAAGCCCGTGGGCGTCGTCCGGGCGAGGTGCAGCGTGCCCGCGATCACGCCGGCATAGAGGATCAGCATGGCGATCACGCCGATGGCCGTCCCCGTCAGGAAGCGAATCGAGTGGCCGTAGCCGTTCGACAGCCAGTCGAAGCCGCGGTTGAACAGATGCGCCAGCCAGTTGACGAACCGGGTGAGGAAGAATTTCGGCGGTTTGTGCTCGTGGTGCGGCTTCAGCAGCAGCTTACAGAGCGCCGGCGACAGGGTGAGTGAGTTGAAGGCCGAGATGATGGTCGAGGCCGCGATGGTGAGCGCGAACTGCTTGTAGAACTGGCCCGAGATGCCGGGAATGAAGGCGGTCGGGATGAACACCGCCGCGAGCACAAGGGCGATGGCGATGACCGCCCCGCCCACCTCGTCCATGGTCTTGTGGGCCGCCTCGCCGGCCGAGAGCCCCTCGGCCATGTTACGCTCGACGTTCTCGACCACGACGATGGCGTCGTCGACCACGATGCCGATGGCGAGCACGAGACCGAACAGGGTGAGGTTGTTGAGCGAGAAGCCCAGCGCCGACATCACCGCGAAGGTGCCGACCAGCGACACGGGAATCGCGATCACCGGGATCAGCGCCGTGCGCCAGCTCTGAAGGAAGACCAGCACCACGATGACGACGAGGAGGACCGCCTCGAACAGCGTCTTGTAGACCTCGTGGATCGATTCCTCGATGAACTCCGTCGGGTTGTAGGCGATGCGGTACTCGACGTCCGGCGGGAAGTTCTTCTTCAGGCTCTCCATCGTCGCCTTGACCGATTCCGCGGCCTCGAGCGCGTTGGTGCCCGGCCGCTGGAAGGCGCCGATGCCGACCGCGGGCGTGTCGTTGAGGAAGGAGTTCGTCGTGTAGTCCTTCTGGCCCATCTCGACGCGGGCGATGTCGCGCACGCGCACGAGGCGCCCGTCGCTCGCCTTGACGATGACGTCGGCGAACTGCTCCGGCGTCTGGAAGCGACCCTGCGACTGCACCACGAGCTGGAAGGCGGCGCCCGGCGCGGCGGGCGGACCGTTGAGCTGGCCGGCAGCGACCTGCACGTTCTGCTCCTGCAGCGCGCTCGTCACGTCGGTTGTGGTCAGGCCGTAGGCGGCCATCTTCTGCGGGTCGATCCAGATGCGTTCGGCGTACTCGTTGCCGCCGAAGATCGAGATGTCGCCGACGCCGTCGAGGCGCAGGAGTTCGTCGCGAATGTTGAGGTAGATGTAGTTGGCCAGATAGTTCTGGTCGTAGGTGCGCTTGGGCGAGAGCAGGTGCACGACCAGCATCAGGTCGGGCGAGGCCTTGCGCACGGTGACGCCGAGGTTGCGCACGTCCGGCGGCAGGCGCGGCTGCGCCACCGAGAGCCGGTTCTGCACGAGCACGTTGGCGATATCGAGGTTCGTGCCGACCTTGAAGGTCACGGTCAGCAGCATCGCGCCGTCGTTGGTCGACAACGACGTCATGTAGAGCATGTTGTCGACGCCGTTGATCTCCTGCTCCAGCGGCGTCGCGATCGTGGCGGCCACCGTCTCGGCGTTGGCGCCGGGGAAGCTGGCGCGCACGGTCACGGTCGGCGGTACGATCTCGGGATATTGCGAGACCGGGAGCTTCTCGTAGGCGACGAAGCCGAGGATCAGGAAGACGATCGACGTGACCGAGGCGAAGATCGGCCGGTCGACGAAGAAATGGGCGAAACGCATCGTTCAAACCTCTCGCCGGCCGGTGCGCGCGCTAACGCGACCCGTGCGGCTTGCCGTTTGCGTCCAGGCCGGCGCAGCCCGGTCGGTCCGGGAGCGTCGGCGCTCGAATCTCTACTTTCCGCGTTCCGCCTCGCCCCGCGGCGGGGCGGCGTCAGCGCGGTCTCACTTCTTCGTCGGCGGTAGCTCGATCGTCTCGGGCTTCACCTGCGCGCCCGGGCGGACCTTGGCGACGCCATTGACGACCACCAGCTCATCGCCCTTCAGGCCGTCGCGGACCACGCGGTAGCCATCGACGATCGGCCCGAGCTTCACAGTCCGGGCCGCGACCTTGTCGCCCTCGCCGAGCACGTAGACGATGCGCTTGTCCTGGTTGGCCGAGACCGCCTCGTCGGGAATCAGGATGCCCTGGAACGGCTTGGTCGCGGGCATGGCGACGATGCCGAACAGGCCCGGCTTGATGAACCCGTCCGGGTTCTCGACGGTGGCGCGCAGGAGCATCGTGCCGGTCTGGTAGTCGACCCGGTTGTCGACGAAGTCGAGCGTGCCCTTGCGGGTCGGCTTCTCTTCGCCGGAGAGGGCGATCTGCACCGGGGCGCCCTTGCCCCGCTGCATCTGACCCATGCCGATGCCGAGCGAGCCCTGATACTTCAGGAACGAGCGCTCATCGACGTTGAAGCCGAAATAGATCGGATCGAGCGAGACGATCCGGGCCAGAATCGTCTGGTCGGTGCTGACGATGTTGCCCTCGGTGACGAGGCGCTGGCTGATCCGTCCGTTGATCGGCGACTTCACTTCCGTGAAGTCGTAGTTGAGCTGAGCGTTGCGCAGCGCCGCTTCCGCGCTGTCCACGTCAGCTTGAGCGGTCTGCGAAGCCTGACGGCGCTGGTCGGTGACCTGCTCGGAGATGTTGCCGCCGCGCGAGAGAACCTGCGCACGCTCCAGGTCGGTCTGCGTGAAGGAGAGACGCGCCTTGGCCGAGACCAGCGCAGCCTGGGCCTGCTCCAAAGCCGCCTTGTAGGGCCGACGGTCGATGATGAAGAGCACCTCGCCCTTCTTCACGTTCGCGCCGTCCTGGAACATGATCTTGTCGAGATAGCCGGTCACGCGGGCGCGGACCTCGACGAATTCGATCGGGTCGAAGCGGCCGGTATACTGGTCCTGCTCGATGATCTCCCGCACCACCGGCTTGGCGACGGTCACGCCCGGAGGCGGAGCGCCCGGCATCTGCGCGCCGGCCGGCCCGGCACCCAGCAGCGCGGAGGCGATCAGCGGTGTGGCGAGAAGTAGAGGCCTAAGGCTACGCATCATTCGGTTCCCTGCATGGGGCGGCCTAGTCCCCGCAACCGAGTGTGGGGCGTGCGCTCGCGCACATGACGGCCTTTTTCGAGAGGAACAGTCAGACGCTCTGCAACGCAGGCGTGCCTGATCTACGCTTCAACCGGCTCACCCGCGCCGTACCAATCCTTGAAGGCGCCTGCATAATGCTCGCTCACATCGAGCCCGGACTGCTGCGCCGCAGCGATCGCGTGGATCGAGCGGACGCCCGAGGCGCAGGAGAAGACCGGCCGGCGCCCATCCGCCTCGATCAGCGCTTTGAGGGCCGCGGGATCGAATGTCGAGAGCGGGTGCGAGATCGAGCCGGGAATGCGCCCGCGGGCGAATTCGTGATCCTCGCGCACGTCGATGAGCAGCAGCGAGCCGTCCGCCAAGCCCTGCTTGACCGTCTCGCGGTCGAGGTCGACCACCTTCATCGCAACCGATCTTTCCAGAGAGGGGCCGCCGCTGAAGGGGCGGATTGAAGCGGGTGGGGATGTCTTAAGTCCTCTCGCCCGCGCGGCGCAACATCGGCACGGTCGCGGCCGGCAAGTTGGCGAGCGCCGCATCGACGCGTTCGAAATGGGCGGCCCAACTCGGCGGTTCGTAACCGGCGAGGCGGCCCGCCAGATCCGTCCGAAGCCGGGAGCCCGGTTCGCTCAGGGCCTCGATGGCCCGCGTCCAGCCCGGTCCATCCAGGGGATCGAGGAAGTGGGCGAAGCGTCCACCGATCTCGCGGTGGACCGGGATATCGGAGGCCACGACCGGAAGGCCGCTCGCCGCGGCCTCGACCACCGGCAGACCGTAGCCTTCGATGAAGGAGGGCATCAGCAGGGCGGTGGCGCCGCGCATCAGCGCCGCGAGGCCGTGGGTGGACAGGCCGACAACCTCGCTCACATGGGGGCGGATGGCCGCGCAGCGGTCGAGCATGTCGGCCACGTTCTCGATCTCCCAGCCACGACGTCCGATCACGATGAGCCGCGGCGTCGCTTGGCCCAAGCGCCCGGCGAGATCGCGCCAGAGGTTGAGCAGCAGAAGGTGGTTCTTGCGCGGCTCAATCGTACCGCAGACGAGGAAGGCCGGCCGCGCGAGCCCCGACAGGCCCGCCGCGCCGGCGCCATCCGAGAAGACAGGCTCGACGCCGAGCGGAGCCACCGTCACCGGTTTGGCGCCCAGACCCCTCCGGAGCGCGTAGTCCGTGAAGCGGGCACCGACGTCGCCCGAATTGACGAGCACGTGCGCGGCGTGACGCGCGACGGTCTCCATCCGCGCGGCGTGGCGCTCCGCCTCTCCCGGGCGGCCGTATTCCGGGTGGGAGATCGGGATCAAGTCGTGGACGAAGAAGACCGCCCGCGCGTCGCGCCGGGTGTAGAGCCAATCGAAGCGTTCGGGCCGGTCGAGCCGCAGATGCGAGGTGTGCAGGTAGATCGTGCCCTCGGGCAGGCGCTCGATGCCGCCGGAGCGCAGCACCCGCAGGGCGGTCTCCGCCTGGAGACGGCGTCGGTCGAGCCCCCCTTCCCCCCGGTGCTTGCGTGCCCTCCGCGGCAGACGATCATCGGCGGCAGGATCGACAGCGAGAGACGCCGCGAGCGCCCGAAAGACCGGATCACCTTCGGCCGTCACGTCCTCGACCCAGCCCGCGGCGACCGCCTCGACGATGCCGCGTGCGGTGTCCCGGTCGAGAACGCGCGGACCCAGTGCCGTCGAGACGAGCCCGAAGCGCGTGCCCTCCGCGCCTCCGGACAGGATGTGCCGGGCATAGGCGAGATCGACCCGGTCGATGCCGGTGGGACTAGCGTGGCGCAGCCGGGTGATGAGGCGGGTCAGGTCGATGGCGAGGCAGGCTTGCATGGGCCGCTGCATAGACCGGATCCAGTCACCCTGGCGACCGGCGCCGATCCCCGTCTTCAGCCTAATGGGGCGGAGGCTCGGTCGCGCCGCTGTGGCTCGCGATTTCCCTTGCGACCTCCAGCAGGAGGACGTCCACGAGCTGGCGCAGCCGGGGCTTGCCGGTCGCATCGATCGCCCGGCGTGCCGCGATGAGGAGTTCGGCGGCCTCGTCGATGGCTTCGGCTACGGCCGCACCCTGCAATTCCCGCAGGGTTCGCGTCCCGGCGCCGGGATCGGCGCGCTCGACCAAAGTCCCCTCCCCGCGAACGGGCTGTTGCCGCGCATTCCGGTGGATCCGGCCGCGGCATAGAACGTGGCGCGCGGGACCGGACGAGGATGCGACCCAGAGATCGATCGCGACGTCGTCCTCCTGCTCGGCGGCATGCCTAACGTCTCCGAGGAAACGGGCGGCCTCCGACGCATCGAGGCCGGCTGTTGCCCGCTCGCTGCGCAGGGGGTGCCCGGCCAGGCCGACATCGCCCGCCATCAGTTCGGCGGCTCCCTCGTCGAGGAGGAAATACCCGGTCGCCGGATCCCATTCCCAGGTTCCGACGATCGCGGATTTCGCCAGCGTTCGGACGAGCACCGGGGCCGTTCTGCACCGGGCGTCACTGCGTCTGCGTTTCACTGTATTACTCCCCGCGCGTGATGCGTCAGGCTGATGGTGTTCTTTCGGTGCTGCGGCGGCCGGGCCGCGGCACCGTGGTTCGGCGACGGATGCCGCGCATCCGTCGCGTGGTTCGTCAGGAGGCGAGGCGGGCGAGGCTGGAGCGCGGCGGAGCGAGCACGGAGCGGATGTCGCCGCGCTTGTTCTGGAGTTGACGCAGCGACCGGCCGTCGAAGGCCGCTTCGACCGCGACGATCTCCTCGCCCTCGATCTCGTGCGGCAGCCCGAGGGGGATGGCGCGCAGATGCAGTTGGAGGAGGCGCAGGATCCAGCTCGTCGGCATCTCGGAGATGAAGCTGGTGATCCCCCGCGGCAGGCCCCACTCGACGATCGCCGTCATCAGCGCCAGTGCCGTCGGATTGAGCCGCCGGCCCGAGGTCCGCGCGCATTCAGCGACGCAGATGCGGCCCCATTCGACGATGTGCGCGCCCGACGGAGCCGTCCCCTCGCAGAGCTGCGGCAGCACCATCGGCAGCAGGTAGGGCCGGGTCGTCGGCAGCAGGCGGGAGTAGCCGATAACAGCCTCGCTCTCATCGAGAGCGAGCAGGTGGACGGCGTGCTCGTCGTCGAACTCGTCGATCTCGCGCCGGTCGGGGCGGGCGAGATTGGACCAGCCCAGTTCCTCGACGAAGACCCGGTGCCTCAGGCGGAAGGCTTGGTCCAGGGCACCGGCATAGTCCTGCATGTTCTCCGCGGTCACGACGTGAATCATCGGAACACCTCTCCAGAAAGTCGAGGTGTTCGTCCCAAATTCAGTCGTGCGGCGGCACTACGAGAACCCGTAGGTTTTCGTTCAAAGAGGCTTTCACGGTGCGGGAGGGTTTACCGGTTCTGAGCGCTTGCGCCGGCATTCTAAGAGTCGTGCCGCCGATGCCTCTATCTTGGATTGTATGTCGAAAACAATACAGAAGTTGTCCATCGACGCTCGAATTGGCTTCTGCCCACGGACGAGATGGACCACCCGCGATCGTCCTCCCTGGTCGGCGCGGCCGCAAACGCGGACGGACGACCTCACCGAACCGACGGGCGTTCTGGATATCGCATGGGGGAGGATGCGCCAGACATTCAATTTTGCATTGTCTTTTCCGAAAGCAGGCGATCGCCTGCCGGGCGGACGCGCTTCGCTCCGTGCCAGGCGCGGTACCTCGATCGAGCCGCAGCTGACGCTTGTGAGGAGCTCATCGGGACTGGTGAGAGTCATCGCTCGTCGAGCGAGCGGCCGGCGGCATTGCGATGCGGCCGGAACCGGTCAGATGATCAGCCCGCGCCGGAAGCCCTCGGCAACCGCCTGAGTGCGCGAGATGCAGCCGAGCTTCATCCGGGCGGAGCGCAGGTGGAAATCGACGCCGTGCCGGGAGATGCCCATCAACTCGCCGATCTCCCAATCGGTCTTGCCCTCGGCGACCCATTGCAGGCTCTCGCGCTCGCGCGGGGTCAGCCCCATTCGGCGCTCGCTGGGTCCATTGTCGATGAGCAGCGTCTGTCCAACCACATAGGAGGCGAGCAGAGTCAGCATCCCGCGCTGTCCCGGGCTGATATCGAGCTGCCGACCCGCGAAGGTCAGGCCGCCGCGCTCCTCCTCGAGCGTGGCGAGCGGCACGGTGAAGCCGTCGCTGAGTCCGAACTCGCCGGCCTCGTTCATCACCTGCCGCGAGCGGGGGTCGAGCACGCCCGCCGGCTCGATCTCCGACCAACGAAAGCCGGTCGTGCTGGACAGGGTCGTTTGCACGATCGGGTCCGTATACATGTAGCCCTTCGAGAAGTAGAGCCGGTTCCACTCGTCGGACGTATTCTCCAAAATGATGTAGTTCTTCTGTGTTCGCGCCGGAAGACGCTTCTGCGGTATCATGGCCGAGATGACGTATTCGATGCCCAGCGCGTTCAGCCGCGGCATGATGGCTCGCAAGATATCCTCACGCGAATGGGCTCGATCGAGCGACTTGAGGATTTCCAACGTCAGGTCGAGTGATTTTCTAGACATGGCGGGGCAAAAACATCGCTCTCACTCTACGATAGGTCGCTCAGCCGCGCTAGAGAAGGGCAGCCAAAACTTTCTCTTAGGTTGCAACGGCGCGAGTCGTGCGAGGCGCCCGACACGAACATCCGGTGCATCGTCCTGTCTGCCGTCGTGCTTGATGCAGTGCGATCAAACAATGCGCCGGGTCAACTTCCGGGGAAAGATGCACCTTCGTGCACACCATTTGCTTGGCGGCGCGCGCTTTGTCCTCCGAGGCGCGCGGAAGGGGTTGCGCTGCCCGAAGCGGACCGCTATGAGCCGCGAGCCCCGCAAGGGTTTCGGAGTGTAGCGCAGCCCGGTAGCGCACCTGTCTGGGGGACAGGGGGTCGTCGGTTCAAGTCCGGCCACTCCGACCATTACTTCTCAACGACTTAGCAGGGCCTCAGCCTTTCGCCCTAGACGCGTTTTGCAGACCGTTTTGTAGATTTTTGTTCCGTCGGTGTTCGTCGAGCTTCGCGATCGCTGATTCGGCCAGCGTTCGGGTTCGGGCGAGATATCGGTCCAAAATCTTCTGGGCGTGCGCTTGCGAGTGGCCCGTGATGGTCGCGATTTCCGGCACCGTGCAGCCCGCTTCCGCCAGCATCGTCACGGCCGTGCCGCGCAGGTCGTGGAAGTGGAGATCGTCGGTGATCTTCGCAGCTGCGAACGCCTCGCTCCACAACTCATGGAAGTGCCGCTTGCGCCAAGCCGTGCCGCGGGGCGCGACAAGTATCGTGGTGGCACTCCGCGGTGCGGCATCAAGTGCCGCCTTCAGGGCGCGGGTCGCCGGCACGTAGACAAGCCGACGGCTCTTGCTCTGGCTGCGCACCGTCACCGCTGTGCCATCCCAAGCCGACCACGGCAGCGTCAGGAGATCGACCTGCCGCTGGCCGGTGTGAAGGGCGAGCATCATCGCGAGCCGGATCTCGGGAGACGCGACCGCCTCGAACGCAGCGACATGCTCCGGCATCCAGATCATTTCGGCTCGGTCTGAGCGGTAGGCGCGCTCGAAGCTGGCGACCGGATTGTGCCGGATGTGGCCGCGATCAACGCCCCACGCGAACACCCGCGCCAGTCGCCCGAGTTTCGCGTCGGCCGCCTTCGGGTGCTTCTCGGCGAGCTTGTCGTGCCACTTCAGGAAGGCCGGTCGGCTGCGCGGGTTCTCGACGATGGTCAGCAGCGTCGAGCCCCACCGCTCCTCGCACGCCTTCAGGTCATAGGCGGCGCTCTCTCGCGTCTTGGCGGCGAGTTCGGTCCAGGCGCGCGATTCCCTGTACTGCCGGATCAACCACTCGACGCTGCCGTCGCTGCGCGCCAGGGCGCTACTGCGGACCGCATCCTGAAATGAGCGGATGAACTCGGGCGTGCCGGGCTCGCCGACGAGCTTGGTGCCGGTGGCGCGGTGGTAGTGGTAGACCTTCACCGTTCCATCCGCGAGCTTCGCGCGGACGGTGTTGATGCCCCGCAGCCTAACTCGCATTTTCGGCCAGCCACTCGTCGATTGACTGGGTCGCATCAGAGAGCAGGCCCGAGCGGCGATCAAGCGCGCGGTCGATGGCGCGCCGGTCCCATCGGTGCGTGCCGACGATCGGGCCCGGCACGATCCCCTTGCGCACCCAGCCGTCGAACGCCTCGACCGTGTCGCAGCCGCAGTACTCGGCCGCCTGGGCGCGCGTCAGGCATCGAGGGGCGATGTTGGCAGGCAGCCTCGTCGATCCGCCCTTGCCCCCGGTGCCGCCGGTGGTGCTGGCGCTACGCATCTCGGCCTCGTGCGGTGGTGGTGGATGGGATCGGGGCAACCGGCGGCGACCAGGGCACGAGCGGTCGGCCGTAGCCGAGCGTCAGCGGGTGAAGCGGGTGGCCGTCCATCGCTGTGCCGAGGCACCGGAGGCTCCGGACGTTCTGGCCCGCGATCTCGACGAGCCGCTGCCATCGTGTGCGCAGCGGGCTCGGCAGCTTGGCGAGCGGCCCCCACGCGACGATGATGCGATCGGCGCCGAAGATGATCTTGCGGAGGTGGTCGTCGGCATCGGGTCCGATCGGATCGGCTGCCGTGCGCAGTGCCTTGATGTCGGTCGCCCGAAAGGCGAACAGGTTGCCGACGACGATCCGGCCGGCACCGAGGCGCTGAGAGAAGCCGATCACCTTGCGGATCGTGTGGTCGTCATCGACCGCGTCCGCGGTGGACGGGTTGACCATGATCCAGGCGACCGTAGGTCCGGCGAGCATCCCGCCGAGATCCCGCTCGAGGCGATAGCGGTACAGGCCGCAGTCGGAGAGGATCGCGCTCAAGGCCGCCCTCCTTCGATCTCGGACGGGGCGGGGTGAGAGGCGGGAAAGCCGTTGTGCTCGACGCCGTCGAGGAGCCTGCCGGCGGCCTTCTTGCCGACGCGGGTGACGAAGGCGGCTCCAGCCTCGGGGTAGAGTTCCTCGCGCCGAGCTGGCCCGTCCGTGTGCGCCCGCAGGGCGCGCCATCCGTTCGGGAAGCCTCGCGGTCTGCTCGGATCGTCACCGATCCACTCGCCGTTCTGCTTGTGCAGGTACGGCACCCCGGCCGCTGCGCAGGCGTCGCGGATGTCCCGGAACCACTGCGGATGCGTTGGCCGCGCCTTGTGTTGGCCCTGGTCGGTCTCGCCGCCCGTGATGACCCAATCAATGCGCTCGATGTCGGAGGCCTTCAGGGCATCGCGCACGATCACGAAGTCGTCGGCTGTACCGTAGACGATCCGGGTGAAGTCGATCGGGCCCAGCAGAGGCTCGGCCGACACGAAGGTGAGGATCGGGCGCAGGTCGCGTGCCGCGTCCAGCAAGTGCCGCACGTTGATGTTGGCCCGCTTCTGGTCCTCGCACGTTGTGCCGAGCGCGACGTTCTCTGGCAGGCCGCCGGCAGCCTCCGCCATCGCGACGATGTTCTGCGGCCGCTTCGTCAGCAGCAGCCAGAGCAGGTGCGGCGTGGCCCGGATCAGGTCGAACCACTCGCGGCGCACCGCCGGGTCGGCCCGGTTATCGAAGGGGTCGCACAAGCTCGGGAAGACGGTGATCGTCTTGTCGTCGGCCTTCGCCTCCCGATCCCATGCCAGCGGCTTGCGCCAGTAGCCGGCGCTGGTCCGCGAGCGCTTGCCGTGCGGCCCCCACTCGACCCGGCCCATGCGGGTGTCCATCAGGTGCTCGGCATAGCATCCGTCGCACGCTGGGCTTACCTTCGTGCAGCCGATCCAGGGTGACCAAGTGTGGTCGGTCCATTCGATGGTGCTGTGCTCGGCCATGGCGGTCACTCGGCTGCGGCAGGGACGACGGGCGCCTGCCGCTCGGGCATGCGGTCGATGTTGGTCTGGAAGGGCTGGAAGCTGACCGCCACGACCCACGGGTTCGCGCCCCATGAGCCGGCGCCGTTGATGTGTTCCCAGAGCTTCGCGAAGCTCCGCTCCGCGTGACGGCCGCCGGGCTCCTCGACGCCGACAGCGGTCAGGCTGTGCGGGTGGATGCCGGGGACGTAGTAGAAGGGCGGATCGGCGCTTTCGTGCTCCACGCCCTCGGCGATCGCGTCGGCGTGGCTGATGGCGTTGAGCCGCTCGACCCGAACGTCGGCCACGAGGAGCGTGAGGCGCGAGGCCCAGCGGGGCGTGAAGATGGACGGGCGAAGTTTGCCGGCTGCCTCGTCGGCAGGTGCTTGTCCGTCTGCCTCGTACCAGACGCGATGAGGCTGAATCTTCGACGGAGCGGTGCTGTCTGCGCGGCCAGCGTCTCCGGTCGTACGCCAGTTCTCCTTCACCCACAGCCGGTCACCGGCCGAGAAAGGCACCGTGAAGCGGGTTGGGAAACCCGCTGTCCGGGCGACGCCAACCGACCCGAGCAACTCCCAATCCGTCGGATGCTTCGGCAGGCGCTCATAATCGTTCTGGCTGTAAAGCATCACGCCATCAGCGACTGCGCGGTCCAGGCTGAAGGTGCTCCCCCGAAACTGCTCCGGTGTCGGCGGCTGCTCCCTCAGCACCCGCCGCGTCTGCGTCTTCCGCCCGGCAAGGATCGCCCTCACCATCGGAGCCGAAAAGATAATCGGACGCTCCTTCCCTCTCTCGACTGCGGAGGCGAGGGAGGTCGTGTCGGGAGAGGAAGGCGCAGTCATGCCGAGGCGCCCTCAGCGCGGACCGCGGAGGGCGAGAGGGACAGTGTGTGGGTCACCGCCCCAAGGAATGTGGCCGCGACCACGAAACTGTCCTCTACCGCACCATTCCATGGTCGATAGGAAAGGCTTCCAGTGGCCGACCTAAACGATGACACCAGCCCCGTGCATGAGGGCGCTCCCGTGACGATCACCGTAGGCACCGTGAAGCTACGAGGGACGGTCCGCGCGGTGGGCGACGTCACGTCAATGCCAAAGCCCGGAGCCTTGGAAGAGGCAGATTTCCGGCAAGTTGTTGTGGACGTTGAAGGAGCTTCGCCACCAGTAGAGCTGTGGCTGGCTGATGAGGAAATCGTCCGGTAGCGGCCTCCTGCGGCGCGCGCCCCGATCAAAAGGAGAAGGGCAGCGGCGGCGCGCATTAACCCGTCGACAGCAACTTCTGCGCTACGGCCGCTCTGCAACCTCAGAGTGGATGGCCGCAGAATGGTCGAGCAGCGACGCGCGGTGCGATACGCCGACGGAAGGCCGGCAAGGATTATCCCACGGTACGGAAAAGCGGTTTCCTGTCGGATAGTTGACCGTTCAGACGCCGGGGCCAAGCTGCGGGTTGATAGTGTCTTCGGGATACCCGACTGCTTCCTACTTGAGGTTTCAAACAGCGATGAGCGGTATTGGGCCGCTGTGATCTGGAAGGACGTGCAGCAGTTGGGCGTGCAACTCTCGCTACCGGAATTTTTGTAATCCACGCGCGCTAGCGTCTGGAGCCCTCGGGGCAGACCGCCGCCTGCGAAGCTGTCGATGATCAGGGGGCGCATCAGGCGGCTTTCCTCGGGCGATAGGTCTGGGCGTGCCGCACGACGTCGGCGTAGGAGGCGCCCTTCAGGGCGAGCCACGCGCGGCGGCACCATTCGATGTTGAGGCGGTCGATCGCCGCCTCGTCGGTCGGCAGGCGCAGTTCGTGCGCGAGGAAGGACGCGACGCGCTCCTCGGCGATGGGGCGCCCGTTCGGGCAGTGGAGCAGGGCCTCGCCGATCAGCCGCTCGACCTGGCGCTTGCGCAGCAGGGCGCGAGCGTTGCGGGTCTCCTCGCCGGCCGGAAGCCCGACCGCCGAACCGTCGGCCGCGCTCGGGGCCCACGCATCAGGGCAGAACGGGCAGACCCAGACCTGGGCGTCGATCAGGTCCGGGTCGCGAGCGCCGGCCTCGCGACCGGTGACGCGCTCGCACTCGGTGCCGCAATCGGCGCAGTAGATGCCGAGGGCGCTCATGCGGCGCTCCCGAGGCGAGCGTCGACGGCCTTCTGCCGGCGGATCTCCGCAGTCAGCTTCCGGCATTCGCGGGCGGCGTGATCCTCGTCGAACTCACGGGCGAGATCGCGATAGTCCTCCGCCAGCCCAGCGGCATCGATCCAAGCCGGCACCTGCGGGATAGGCTTGAGCGGCTCGCGCTCGCCCTGCTGCCGCTTCCGCTCCGCGGCCGCCTGCGCCTGCTGGAACGCGCGCTGGGCGCGCTGGCGCTTCTGGATCTCGGCCCGCCTCTTCGCCTTCAGCTTGATCCGCTTCGTGGCGTCATAGCCGTGACTGCTGGCGATGCGCGCGACCGTCTTGTTCGAGATGCGCAGGCGCAGGCCGACCTCCATGTAGGTCAGTCCGGCATAGACGAGGCGCATGATGTCGGCCTCGCTCGGGCTGGGGCGAACGGCCATGTCAGGCGGCCTCTCGCAAGTCAGGGCGGCAGGCATCGGCGAGGCGCTCGATCCGCGCATCGACCTCGGCAAGGAAGATCCGCGCCTCGTGCTCCAGGGTGTGGATGTGCTCGGCGCGCTCAGCGCGCAGGACGCGGCGCCGGAAGAGGCGCATGTCGTCGGGCACGCGCGGGTCGTAGGAGACGAAATCGACCCACTCGCGCTCAGGGCAGCAGGCGAGCTGCGCGTCGAGCTGCGGGAAGTGATCCTCCGGCACGGTCCCGGCGAGGATCGTCTTGATGTGCGTCAGCGTCGTCGGGCACTTGAACTCGACGAGCCCGCGGCTGCCGACGAGGCGGTCTGGGCTGGCCCCGAACATCGGGATCAGCGGGTGCGGGACGAAGCCGATTTTCGTGGTGTCGAAGTCGGTCTCGAACTCGTAGGCGGCGCAGGCGACGGGCTCATGCTCCGAACCCCACAGCATCTCCGAACTGACGAAGTGGGGAGCCGAAAGGCCGGTGAGCCGCTCGGCGACAAGCTCCATCAGATACCGCTCGTAATCGGCGGTCGGCTTACCCTTGGCCGTGCGATCGACGACGGCGCTGGCGCGGGAGGCGGTGAGCTTGCCGACGCGCTCGGCAAGCCACTCGGCGGAGCCCTGGACCATCTCGGCCATCAGCGGCGTTCCTTCTTCTTGAGCTCGCGCACGGCCTGCTCGAAGCGAGATGCCGGAAGGTCGGCGAGGCTCTCGACGCCCATGAAGCGGAGGAACTTCGGCAGATCGGCACCGACCGATTCAATCAGGTCGGCGAGGTCCGCGATCTGCTCCTCGTTGACGGTGGGAGCCCCGGCACCACGACCGTCGTCGTCGCGATCGGCTTTGAGGCGGCTCGTCAGGTTGAGCAGCGCCATCGCCGTGTAGCGCTTGCCGTAGGACGTGGAGGAGCCGACCGCCTGGACGGCGTTCTTGCTGCCAGACGTGTCGACCGGCAGTTCGAGGGTCGTCTCCTCGCTATGTCCGGCCCGGTGCAGCAAGATCGCGGTGACGGTAATCCGGTCATTCGTCCGGCCGGTTTTGAAGCTGAGGCCGAAGCCGTGATCCTTCAGGACCGGCTTGATGGCCTCGTTCACATCCTCCCACAGGGCGAAGGTCGTGTTCTTGTCGCCCCTGCCCTTCTCCCGGATCTCCGGGAGGTCGCTCTGCATCTCGGCGAAGGCGACGTTGAAGGCCTCGCGGGCGGTGCGTGCGAGGACGCGCTCCTGCATCTGCAGAAGGCGCTCCATCTTGTCGATATCGACGTTCGGGTCGCGTGCGGCCCGCTCGATCATGCTGACGAGGGCGCCGGCCTCGCTCTGCTGCTGGATGGCAGCCGGGGCGCGCTGCTCCTCGTAAGCGGTCACTTCTCGGCGTGCGGCACTCATGGCTCGGTTACTCCGCTGCGGGGCGTCGGGCGGCCTGGGCCAGCGCGACGAGGTGGTCGGGGTCGAAGGGGTCGGACGCGGCCCGGATCACGTCGGCTGTGAGAGGGCGCAGGACCGGGAGCGGGCCGGCCTCGTAGTCGGGCGTGCCAGTGCCGGCGTTCGCAGCACTCACGATCGCGAGCGCTCGAGCGCGGTCGTCGGACTGGCTGCGGGTCGGCAGGATGATGAAGAACGTGTGCCCGTCAGCGTCGCGGATCTCGCGGCCGAGCAACCCGCCGACTCGCAGCGGGAGACGGATGCCGAGGGACAGGAACAAGTCGGCGAGCGCCTGCTGTTCAGGGGTGCGGTCAGCCACGGTCGCGGCCCTCCCCGTCGTCGGCTGCCTGCTGGAGGTTGCCGTCGTGGATGCCGGCGACGACCGGCCAGCCGATCAGGGCGACGATGCCGACGAGGACGAGCGCGCCCGGCAGGTATTGGAGGGCGGCGCTCATGCGGCCTCGCGCGAGTCGGTGGTGAGGGGCGAATCGGCGTCGGTCGCCGCGACCTTGGCGTCGGCAGCAGCGATGCCGTCGCAGAAGCTGACGAGGCTCACGGCGCGGGCGCGGAGCAGTTCGACCTTCCAGGCGTGGTCGCGCAGCCGAACGTCGGGCGCGATGCCGTCGCGGACGCTGATCGCTTCGGCGAGGGCCTGTTCGACCAGATCCAGTGCGCGGTTCAGCGCGTCACAGATTTCGCCGTTGGAGGCGCAGACGACGAGGGCCGCCATCACAGCCGCCCCGTGATCGCGAGGCGGACCAGACGGCCCGCGTCGTAGATGAAGAAGGCGAGGCCGAGCACGCTGACGGGGGCGCCGAAGCCGAGGGCCGCAAGGGCCTGGAGCGGCGGAAGGGAGTTGAGGAACGCGATCATCACGCGGCCTCGGCGAAGTGCTGGGCCTCGAAGTCGTCGAGAGCGGCGTGCTCCTCCTGGGCCGCGATGAGGTCGCGGACGGTCAGGTCGCGGATGTGATCCAGCGCGTCGCCGTAGGTCTCGATGCTCTCGTAGCCGGGCTCGATGCCGCGCGCGGAGCAGACGGCGTACATGCCGTCGAGGGTCGTGATCCAGTAGCCGTCGTTGGGCGGGTAGGCGGGCACCTTGCGGCTCCATCGGCTCGGTGAGCGGCGATGGAGGCAGTTTGCCAATTGGCGAAAATAGCGTCAAGCCATTTTTCGCCAACTGGCGAATTTTGCCGGCGGGTGCTCCGGTCTTAGACGACCTCCTCCTGCTTTACGCTGATGAGCGTCGCGATGGGGTTCTCGCACTCCCCGCACGCGAAGCTCTGACGCTGAAGCCAAGCGCTTTCGAGAAGCTCCTCGACGCTACAGGGCGCGTCCTCCAGGGCAGGCGATTCGATGGTTCGCGTCGTCGTGTGTTTGCAGTTGTGGCACCGCAGCCGCATCGTGAAGCGGGCTCGGATCGTGGACACCTCATCGAACACGCGTGCTTCCTTCCCTGTTGGTGTTCACGCTATGTTCTGGCGCTGGCGGCGAGTCGTCCATGTCATTTGCTGGCAATCCCCGGCCCTTTCACAAGCCGGGCCCTGTGGAAAACGAGGATAAGCCAACAGGCGAGTTATCGACCCGAGCGAAACTTCGGCATGCGAACTTTTGTCGAGACATCGCGCACTAGGCCGATGACTTCGAGCTTGTTCCAGCGTTCGTCGTCGCGATCGTTAGCGACCTTTATTGGTTTGTGCTTGCCGTTAGTCGAGCGAGGGCAGAACCATACTTCGTCGCCGTGAAGCTCGATCTGCTTCACCGACCATTCCCTTAGGTGACCGCCCTCTCGGATTTGCTGAACGACGACGATCATCCCCTCCACGAAGGGAAGGCCGGTCTGCTCGAAGTCCAGGCAGATGACGCGCGAACCGTCGGGCATGGGCGGATCGGCAGCGTTCATGCTGTCGCCCTCAACGGTCAGCGCAAAGCGCTTGGCCTTGGGGTAGTCCTCGTCCTCGGGCTCGAAGACATATTCCGGCTCGCCGTCGTCGAACTCGATCACCTCTCGGAAGATGCCCGCTGCGGTCCGGCCGATCAACGGGACGGGCAGCAGATGGCCACGCTGCGGCGGCACGGTGGTCCCGGACGTGTCTTCGCCCAGCAGCTCCGGGATGGTGCAGTCGAGCGCGCGCGCCAAAGCTTCGAGCTCGCTCTTCTTCGGCTCCCGATCTCCCGACTCGAAGCGCTGAACCTGGGACAAGGACACGCCGACGAGCTGCGCCAGGGCATCCAGCGTCAGCTTCTTCTCTTTTCGGCGGCGCTTTAGCTCAGGCATTGCCATCGGGCGAAACTGCTCGGACGCATGAACAGCGGCCAGAGCCATATGGCGAGATCCCCGTTGACAAACTTCGCCAATTGGCGAATTCATTCGCTATGGATCTTCCTGCCTACTTGGCCGAGCGCCAGATCACCCCGACCACGTTCGCGGGCGAGATCGGCGTGCCGCCATCCACCATTCACCGGATCATCCGAGGCGAGCGCGATCCGCGCGGTGCCACCATCCGCAAGATCGTGGCGGGAACGGCCGGCAAGGTCACCGCCACTGAGTTGATTGCGTCCGCGCCCCAGCCTCGGAGCGCCGCTCCGTCAGCCGCCGCTCCGTCAGCCGCCGCGCCTGACGGCGAGCGCGCCGAGCCGCTGCGCTGCCTGTCTCCGCATGGCTCCGACGGCTTCGTTACCGAAGGCCAATCTCGATGATCTCGTCGAGCCGCGCCTTCGCCTTCGTCCGCACGATCCGGTCGTGGCCGGGCGCTACAAGGAAGGTGGCCTTGTCCATCGCCTCGTGCCCGTCTTCCTTCCACCATGCGCGCACGGCGGCCGGGTCCTTCCCGCTCTCCCTGGTGAGCGCGGCGATCCGCCGGAGCGCCATCAGCAACACCTGCTGCAGTGCGGCCTGCTCGGCGATGATGTCGTCGAAGTCCTCGGGACGCATGGTCGCCTCCGGTCATCGCGCTCCAGCGATGATAGCGGCGGCTCGGCGTTCCCTCGCCTGCGGCGGCCAAGCTCTTGCAGCCATTGCCCTGCGCATTCGGGGTAGGTCGTTCGTCGTGGGGCGCGCGTGAGATGGCCGCGCTCGCCGCCCTCACCTTCTCCGTCTGCGCTGCTGCCGAATTCGCTCGCGCTGCGCTGCGCGGGTCGCTCTCGGCGCTCGCTGTCGGCGTGGTCGATGCGGCGGCAGGCGGCTTGTGCTGGCTTGCTTGGTGGCTGCCATGAGCGCCGCCCTCCCCTTTCCCAGATCGGGCGGCCTCGGCCTCCCGTGCGCGGCGGGTGCGCTTAAGCCCCCAAGCCCCCGTCGCGCTCTCCTTTCGAACCGCGCCGGAGTTCGCCGGCCGGTCGGGTCCGTCGTCACTGTTTCTGACGTCGGCGGACCCGTCCCCCATTCGCGCCGTTCCCGCGGCGCGCTCGTGGTCGGTCGCCCCGCGGCTGACACGCCCATGGTGGGCGTTCCTCCCATGGACTTGGCCGCTCCCGTTCCCGCGGGGGCGGTCCTTTCCTCGGGCCGTTCCTACTCGCGCGCCTGCCTCTGCCGCCAAGCTGTCGGCCGTCGCGCTCCTGTGCCTCGTGCGTTCCGCTCCCTCCCTCATCTGCACGTCCTCTCTCAGTGGTCCGAAGAAACCACAGAGGGATTTGAGGGTGTGCAAAAAGCTTTTGCGGGTGGCGCAAATGTCTAGCGCTGACGTTTCACAGGCCCGGACTTGGGCCGACGACTTGATCCGCTGGGAAGCGACAGGTTGGGGCGATGCCGGCAACGCAATGCGCCGGGTCGCTACTCGGGCGCGCGTCCCCTTCTCCAAGCTTTGGGCGCTGAAATACCGGCCGCCCAAGGAGATCGCCTCGCACGTCCTGTCCCGGCTCGAAGCCGTCCACGCCGCCGAACGCGAGCGGCAACTCAGGAAGCTCGCCGATGAAACCTCGCTCACCGCCTCCATCGCCGGGTGTGATCACGCTGCTGTTCGCGCGGCTGAGGCTCTTCTTCGCGCGGCTGACGGCGCCGCTGTGGAGCCGGGTGCGGACGTGGCGCCGACGCCTATGGGACCGGCTGCTCGCCGACCGCGGCGGCCGACTGCCTCCGAACTGACCGAGCTGCCCCTGTTCGGGGCGATGGAGCCGCGGCCGTAGCCGCTGAGCGAGACCCAAAGGAGCCGAGCAACATGAGTGGAAGCAGGCAGTCGAGCGGCGGGAGTGCGGTGAGCGTCGCAGCGAAGGATCAGTCGCTCCTCAGCGCGTCGGATCAGCACCTCGCCGCTTTCAGCCCGACCCACGTCAGCCACAAGCAGGTGGAGGCCTATCCGATCGCGGCGGCCGAGTTCCAGGCCGACGGCTCGGGCAAGGTCGGCGTGAACCATCCGGAGCACGGCTACATCGTCGTCCCGGTGCCGCCCGGCTTCCTGCGCCGCCCTGGCGCTGTGAGCGAGGGCGACATGCTCGTGCGCTACGCGCCGACGGAGAGCGAGCCCGACGGCTACCTCTCCCACTCGCCGCGCGATGTGTTCGAGGCGGGCTATGCGCCGGTCTCGACGGTCTCGGCGATGTCCTTCGGCGATGCTCTGGCTGCGCTGAAATCCGGCCACCGCGTCGCCCGTGAGGGCTGGAACGGCAAGGGCATGTGGATCGCGCTGAGCGGAGTGCTCGGCGGCCGCCTCGTCGAGGCCGACAAGTTCTGGTCGCCCCACAACGAGGACTTCGCCCGCGCCAACGGCGGAAGCGCCGTCGTGCTCCCCTGCCTGACGATGAAGACGGCCGCGGGCGAGATCCTGATGGGCTGGCTCGCGTCGCAGTCGGACATGCTCGCCGACGACTGGATGATCGTGCCGCCGCGGGTCGTGTTCGACGCCGCCTGACCTGCCCCCTTCCGGGTGGCATCGGGCCGCCCGGCTTCATCGAGGAGCCACCATGTCGACCGACGAGACCAAGCTGGAAGAGACCCTGCAGGCGAAGGGCCTCAACGCCCCGCGCCTGACGCCCGAACTGATCGACGCCTGCATCGTGGGCGAGGCCTACCACGTCTTCCCGGGCACGACGCTCACGGTCTGCGCACTCACCCTGCGCAACGGCTTCAACGTGACCGGCGAGAGTGCCGCTGCCAGCCCGGCGAACTTCGATCCGGAGATCGGCCGGCAGATCGCGCGGAAGAACGCTCGCGAGAAGATCTGGGCCTTCGAGGGCTACCTGCTCCGCGAGCGGCTCGCCCACGAGGCGGACGCTGCGCGCGGCCAGGACGACGCGGTGCAGGTCGCCTGACGATGAGCGCCCTCGCCGACCTGTCCGACGCCGAAATCGCCGACGAGATCGTCCGCCTGCGCGACGAGCTCGCGCGGCGCAACAACCTCCTTCGCGACAACGCATCGCCGGCGGCGAAGAGCTTAGTCACGTGCCGGCGCTCCGCGCTCGCCTGGATGGCTCAAGCTGAAGAGCGGCTGCGGGCAGGCGCGGCAACGGATCTGCCGGCGGACGACCTGCCCGTGATCGACGAGCCCCGCGTGCCGCGCCGTCCGCCCATCGGCGGCGATCCCATGCGCCCGGTCAACGGCGAGCGCCTGCCACCAGGTCGCTACCACCCCTGAAACGCGAACCGCCCGGCTCCCCATCCGCGAAGCGGGGAACCGGGCGGTTGCAATGTCCGAGATCAAGGTGAGACAGATGAGTGCCAGAAATGCGCCCGCGCCGCAAGTCGATCCGTCCTCGGTCGCGGCCGATCAACTGAAAACCATCATCGAGCGTATTGAACGGCTCGAAGAAGAGAAGGCCGGCATAGCGGGCGACGTGAAGGACGTCTACGCGGAAGCCAAGGCGAACGGCTTCGACACGAAGGTCATTCGCAAGATCATCGCCATGCGCAAGCGCGATTACGAAGAGCGCATGGAAGAGGAGGCGATCCTCGAACTCTACATGCAGGCGCTCGGAATGCTGGCGGACACGCCGCTCGGACGTGCCGCTGTCGAGCGCGAGACGGCTCGCACCCGCGGCGGCAGCGAGCGCAGCATGCGCCAGCAGGTCGGGGACAAGGTGACCCGCGCGTTCGCTGGCATGGAGGGCGTCACCGTCACCGTCGGCGCCAGCGCCAGAACTGTCATCCGCGAGGCCGCGAAGCAGATGCGCGCGGATGGGGCGCAGGTCGACATCGAAGATGCCATTGCGGCGCGGGGCTGAGCCATGGCCCGCCGCTCCGTCCTGCGCGAATCCGCGATCCAAGCCGCCGTCGTCCAGCATTGGGAGACGCTCGGCCTGCCGGACACCCTCGTCGCCGCGATCCCGAACGCGGGGGCCCTCGGGCAAGCCGGACTGACTGCTGGTCTGTCCGACCTCCTGGTGCTGGGCGGACTCGTCCGGGTCGGCTTCCTCGAACTGAAGACCGCGCGCGGTGTCGAGAGTGGTGCGCAGGTCACCTTCCGGGAGCGCTGCGAGCGCCTCGGCGTCCCGTGCGTGCTGACGCGCGGCCGGGATGAGCCGATCGCGGTGCTTGAGCGCTGGGGCATCGTGCGCCGGCAGGTTGGGAGGCTCGCGGCGTGAGCTACCGCGAGAACAAGGCTCACCCGCACGCTGAGCGCGGACACGACCTGTACGAGACACCCGGCGTCGCGGTGCGGGCCCTGCTCGCGACTGAGTGGTTGCCGCAGCGGATTTGGGAGCCGGCCTGCGGGCCCGGTGCCATCGTCCGCGAGCTGTGCGCCGCCGGGCACGAAGTGGTGCCGACCGATCTCGTCTCCTACGGCTGCCCCGGTCAGGTCGCCGAGATGGACTTCCTGAAGCTGCACGGCGCCCCCTTTGGGGTCGACTGCATCGTCACGAATCCTCCCTACAAGCACGCCCGCGCCTTCGCCGAGAAAGCCGTCGAGCTTTGTCCGCGCGTGATGATGCTGCTGCGGCTCGCCTTCTACGAGGGGATCACGCGCGGCTCTCTGCTCGACACCGGCACGCTGGCCCGCGTCCACGTCTTCCGGAAGCGGCTGCCGATGATGCACCGCGACGGCTGGGAGGGCCCCAAGGCCACCAGCATGACGGCCTTCGCCTGGTTCGTCTGGGATCGCTCCCACCGGGGCGCGACCACGCTGGGGCGCCTCTCCTGGGAGGACTTCGTCGACGTCGAGCCCGAACCCCAATCCCTGCCGATGGCGGCGGAGTAGAGCCATGGCCATTCGATCCGAAGTTCTCCGGGCCATGCTCGCGGCCGGCGCCACTGCCGAGATGCTGGTGGCCGTCGTCGCCGCGGAAGAGAAGGCCGAAGCCGATGAGGTCGACGCCAAGACAGAGAAGCGCCGGGCGCTGACCGCGGCGCGGGTCCGGCGCCACCGTGATACGCACCGTAACGCAAGTAACGCTGGTAACGGCGGTAACGCGTTACCCCCTCCCCCCTCCCCGGATGGTCCGCCCCCTTCCCCC
>Ga0268290_100112_pt1 | contig 24963 bp, 22 predicted proteins | sample MetspRMADM_FD_191346 | JGI IMG/M metagenome (GOLD analysis project Ga0268290, IMG submission 191346) | Soil microbial communities from San-Diego area, Southern California, United States - Methylocaldum sp. RMAD-M | ecosystem: Environmental > Terrestrial > Soil > Desert | place: USA: California... | reverse complement strand
TGAGCGGCTGCGCCCGGAGCAGGGCTATCCCCTGCGGCTGTTCCTGCCGGGACTGGAAGGCAACCTGAGCATCAAGTGGCTGCGCCGCATCAAGGTCGGCGACCAGCCGTTTCAGACCCGGGAAGAGACCTCGAAATACACCGACTTGATGCCGGATGGCACGGCGCGTCAGTTCACCTTCGTGATGGAGGCCAAATCCATCATCACCGCGCCGTCGGGCGGCCAGCATCTGCACGAGCCCGGTTTCCACGAGATCCGCGGATTGGCCTGGACCGGGCGCGGGCGGATCGCAGGCGTCGAGGTCTCGACGGACAACGGTATCTCCTGGCGGGAGGCGCATCTGGAGGGGCCGGTGCTGCCGCGCTGCCTCACCCGCTTCCGCCTGCCGTGGCGCTGGGAGGGCGGGCCCGCGCGCCTCCTGAGCCGGGCGCGGGACGAGACCGGCTACGTGCAGCCGAGCCGCGAAGCCTTGGTCGCGGTGCGCGGCACCCGCTCCTTCTACCACAACAACGCGGTGTTCGGCTGGAGCATCGAGCCGAACGGGTCGGTGACCTATGCGGTATGAGGCGTTCCTGCCGCTCATCCTGAGCCTGGGTCTCGCCGGTCCCCTCGCGGCCGAGCCCCTCGGCATCGGCAGGCCGGCAAGCTCTGAGACCATCGCCGCCTGGGACATCGACGTGCGCCCCGACGGCCAGGGCCTGCCACCCGGCCGTGGCAGCGTGCGCGACGGCGCGGGCCTCTACGCAGCGCGCTGCGCCGCCTGCCACGGCGCCCGCGGCGAGGGGGCTGCCGCCGAGGCGCTGGCCGGCGGACTGGGCAGCCTCGCGAGTGCCAAACCGCTGCGCACCGTCGGTAGCTTCTGGCCCTACGCCACGACGTTGTTCGACTACGTGCGCCGGGCCATGCCGTTCGATGCGCCGCAATCACTCACGCCTGACGAGACCTTCGCGGTCAGTGCCTACGTGCTGCACCTCAACGGCCTGCTCCCCGAAGAGGCGAGCCTTGATGCCACCTCCCTGCCGAGGGTCGCCATGCCGAACCGCGACGGCTTCACCGCCGATCCGCGGCCCGACGTCCCGCCGCCGAGCCCCCCTGCCCGGCCCACCGAGCACACGGAATCCCGATGAGCCTGACCCGCCGCCAGTTCGCCGGCACCCTCGCCGCCGGCCTCACCCTCGGTCGATCCGGCCCGGCCCGTGCGGGCCGGACAGTGAAGTTGAGCTACCAGCGCTCCTCGACACTCCTCACCGTCCTGAAAGCGCGGGGCATCCTGGAGGAGCGGCTCGGCCGGCAGGGCTTCGGCGTGAGCTGGCATCTCTTCACCAAGGTGCTCGAACCGATGAACACGGGCGCCGTCGATCTTCACGCGGACGTGGCGGACGCGGTGCCGGTCTTCACGCAGTCGGCTGGTGCCGCACTGACCTTCTACGCCATGGAGGGGGCTTCGCCGCGGGCCGAGGCGATCATCGTGCCCGACGAGTCACCGATCCGAACAGTCGCAGACCTCAAGGGCCGCACGGTCGGCGTCTCGAAGGGCTCGGGCTGCCACTTCATCCTCGCGGGCGCGCTGAAGCGGGCGGGACTTCGCTTCTCCGATATCCGCCCGGCCTATCTGGAGGCGGCCGACGGCCTCGCCGCGCTCGAGCAGGGCGGCATCGAGGCTTGGTCGATCTGGGACCCGTTCCTCGCCATCGTGCAAGCCAAGCGCCCGATCCGAGTACTCGCCGACGCCACCGGCCTCTCGAGCTACAACCGCTACTACACGGTCAATGACAGCTTCGCCGCCGAGCAGCCGGAGGTCGTTGCCACGGTCTTCGCCGCGCTGGTCGAGGCGGGCCTCTGGGTCAAAAAGAACCCCAAGGAGGCCGCGGACCTCCTCGCCCCGATCTGGGGCGACCTCCCGCCGGAAGTCGTCAGCACGGTCAACGAGCGGCGCTCCTACGCGGTCAGGGCGGTCGACAGGGCAGCGCTCTCCGATCAGCAGGCCATCGCCGACACCTTTCACGAAGCCGGGCTGATCCCGCGCCGGCTCGACGCCACGGCCGTGCGGATCTGGCAGCCTTCGGCCGGGCAAGGGACGGGAAGAGGCTGAGCCATGACGCACCCGCTCCGCTTCGGCGTCTGGGCCCCGGTCCACGGCTCCCGCGCCGCTCGCCACGATCCGGACGAGCCACACGACGCCTCGTGGGCACGCAACCGCGCCGTCGTGCTCGAGGCCGAACACCTCGGCTACGATTCCGTCCTCGTCGCCCAGCACACGGTGAACCCCTACGACGAGACCAGGGACCAGTTGGAGGCCTGGACTGCCTCCGCCGCCCTGGCGGCGCTGACGGATCGGATCGAGATCATCGCGGCGATCAAGCCGGGGCTCTATCACCCCGTCGTGCTCGCCAAGATGGCGCTTCAAATCGAGCACGTCAGCCAGGGGCGCTTCGCCCTCAACCTCGTCAATGCCTGGAACCGCGCCGAATTCGAACGGGCCGGCCTTCCGTTTCCGGCCCATGACGAGCGCTACGCCTACGGTCGCGAGTGGATCGCCCTCGTCGATCGGTTGCTGCGGGGCGAGCGGGTCGGCTTCGAAGGCCGGCATTTCCGCGTCGAAGACTATCAACTCAAGCCGGCTGGTACGTATCGGCCGCGGCCGACACTCTACGTCGGCGGCGAATCCGAGCCGGCCCGCGCGCTGGTCGCCGACCACGGCGACGTCTGGTTCATCAACGGTCAGCCCTTGGAAGCGGTCGCCGATCTCATCGCTGACGTCGCCCGCCGCCCGGCCGCTGCGGGCCGCTTGCGCTACGGCCTCTCAGCCTTCGTGATCGCCCGAGAGACGGACGCGCAAGCACAGGAAGAATTCACCCGGCTGCTCGACTTGAGCCGCCGCGACGAGGCCCTCCGCGCCGACACTCGGGCACGCACGGACGCCGCGAGCGTGATGTTCGCCAAGACCGACGCAGCCGCCTCGCACCATGTCGGCACCAACGGCGGCACGGCTGCCGGGCTCGTGGGCAGCTACGACGCCGTGGCGGAGCGGATTCGCGCCTTCCACGCCGCTGGGATCGAACTGTTCATGCTGCAGTTCCAGCCGTTCGAGGCGGAGATGCGCCGCTTCGCCGAGCAGGTGTTTCCGCGCGTGCGGGTGTGAGACCGGCCGATCTGATGCCATCGGCCCCGCCGCGCGATGGGGCCGGTGCGGTTCCACCCGGAGTGGTTCGGTTCACACCCCGATCGGGCTCAGCCGCGCCAGCGGCACCCCGCCGGGCGCACTCTGGAGGAGAGTCAGGCAGCGCTGTTTGACCGCTGTGAAGCGTGGGTGGGTGATCAGGCCGCGCTCCCGAGGGCGACCGAACGCAAGGGGGATATCATCGAGGATGCGCCCGGGCCGCGGCGTCATGACGATGAGCCGGTCGGCGAGGAACAGGGCCTCGTCGATGTCGTGCGTGACGAACAGGATCGTGGTCTGGTGCTGGGTCCAGATGTCGAGGAGCAGCTCCTGCATCGTCAGCCGCGTCTGCGCGTCCAGCGCCCCGAAAGGCTCGTCCATCAGCAGGACGCGGGGCTGATTGATGAGCGCGCGGGCGATCTCCACCCGCTGCTGCATGCCCCCCGACAGTTCGGCGGGATAGCGCTCGCTGAAGTCGGACAGGCCGACCTGTGCGAGGAGCACTCGGACACGCTCCAGGCGCTCGCGACGGCCGATGCCCTTCATCTTCAGGCCGAAGGCGACGTTGTCGATCACGCTGAGCCAAGGAAACAGCGTGTGCTGCTGGAAGACGATGCCGCGGTCGGGATGCGGTCCCGCGATCGCCGACCCGTCGAGGCTGACGCTGCCGCGCGACAGGGCGAGGTGACCGGCCACCGCCCCGAGCAGGGTCGACTTCCCGCAACCCGAAGGTCCGAGGATGCAGACGAACTGACGGCCTGAGATGTCGAGATCGATGTCCTCCACGACATCGAAGGCCGCCTCGCCCCGTCCGAGCCGGATCGCGCCGTCGCGAACGGAGACGTGACCGGCGGCCCGACCCTCGTTGCCGGCGTGGGGGCCGGCCGGTGCCGTCCCCGCGCTCATCGCTGGACTCCCGCACCGATCCACGGCGTCGCCAGGGCGCCGAGCCAGCGCACGATAAGGCTCGATCCCATCCCGAGCAGCCCGATCAGCAGCATGCCGACGACGATGTCGTCGTAGTTCTGCAATGTGTAGGATTCCCAGGTGAAGTAGCCGATCCCGTATTGGCCGGAGATCATTTCTGCGGTCACGAGGCAGAACCACGCGGTGCCCATGCCGATCGCTGCGCCGGTGACGATGCTGGGCGCGGCGCCGGGCAGGATCACCTCCCGTAGGATCGCGGCATCGCCTGCCCCCAGGCTGCGGCCGGCGGCCATCAGTCGCGGATGCACCGATTCCACCCCGTGCACGGTGTTGAGAAGGATCGGGAACAGCGCACCGGTGAAGGTGATGAAGGCCATCGACATCTCGGAGGACGGGAACATCAGGATCGCGAGCGGGATCCAGGCGACCGCCGGGATCGGGCGCAGCACTTCGAGCGGCGGCAGCAACAGGTCGCGCGCCAGTTGCGATCGGCCTATGGCGAGGCCGAGGGCGACGCCAACGCCCAGCGCGGCGAGGAAGCCGGACAGCACCCGGACGAGGCTGGATCCCAGATGAAGCGGCAGCGCAGGCGCGTGGAGCAGCGCCCAGGCCGCCTGCGCTGCCGCTGCCGGAGTCGGCACGTTGCGGAAGGTGACGAGGCCGAGATCGAGCCGGCTGCTCGCCGCGAGGTGCCACGCAAGCAGGCTGAGAGCCAGGGCGAGCCCGCGCCGCGCCAAGTGCCCGAGCGAGATCCTGCGCGGGAGGGCTCCCAGGATGTTCGCCCGGCGCGCCCGCCGGTGCGGCGCGCGGAGTGAGCGAGGCGTCTCGATCGTCGAACCGCTGAGCGTCGGGACCATCGGCACGCTCATCGCGCGGAGAGCCGGGCCTGGCCGGCCCGTGCGGCGGCGAAGTCAATCACGTCGCCGCCCTGCGCCGCGGCGTAGGCCTGAGCGTCGCCCTTGAGCAGGAAGGCGCTCAGGCCGCCCTTCGCATCGCGCACGAACCAGGCTTGGTTGGCGAACAGCTTGATCCCGGTTCCGCGATCCTGCGCGTAGAACGCACGGGCTTCACTTCCCTGACTTTCGAGCTTGGCAAGCGCCGCGAGAGCCCCCTCGGGTGAGGCGTAATGGCGAACCTTCCCTTCCCCGCGGATCCAGAGCTGCGCAACGCGGGATGGATCGGTGATCGGCTGGCCGGTGGCGGCGTCGTTGGCCGCCAGCGGCAATGGAGCATAGTCCTTGAGCCGCACCTCATAGTCGAGACCGGCTTGAGCCGAAGCCGCACGGATGAAACGGTCCTCGACGAATCGATCGAGGTCGATGTCGGAATCAGCCTTCTTCAGGAACTTGAGCGTCTCGAACGAGGTCTTCACCGCCTGCCGGTACTCCGGCTTCCAAGTCACGTCGCGGGTCTGAAGGCCGAGCGGACCGTGGAAAAGGTAGGCGACCTCCGCCTCGATCCCTGTCACCCGTTCGATCAGTTCGGAATACTTTTCCGGTTCGGCGGCGATTAGCCGATTCGCCTCAATCGCCGCACGCAGATAGGCCGTGACGATCTCCGGGTACTTCTCCGCGTAATCACCGTCGGCCAGCGCGCCGTGGAAGGTCGGGGCATTGGCCTGCGCGCCGTCATAGATCTTGCGAGCGAAGCCGCGCCAGGGGAACAGCTCGGCGAAGGGGACGAAGTCGGCGTGCGCCTCGATCTTGTTAGCGAGAAGCGCCGCCCCTGCCACCTCAGGCGCCTGGGTGATGATGGTGACGTCGCGGCCCGGCTCCCAGCCTTGCGCCTTTACCGCCCGCAGCAGCAATCCGTGTGAGGTCGAGGCGAAGGGCACCGAGATCGTCTTGCCCTTGAGTTCGGCGAACGACTGCACCGGCGACTCCTTGGGCACGACGATGCCATTGCCGCTGCCGCGCACGCTGCCCGAGAGCACCGAGATGAACAGGGAGCGGCGCCCAGCCTTGGCGAAGGCGTAGCCGTTGAGCGAACCGGGAAAATCGGCCATCGCCCCGAGGTCGAGTTTGCCCGCCACCATCTCGTTGGTGAGCGGCGCCCCGCTCGTGAAGTTGCGCCACTGGATGTCGTAGGTCGCGTCCTTGTACTTGCCGTCCCGCGGCAGGAACTTTTCGAGGAGCTTCAGTTCGCGGATCAGCAGGCCGCCGGTGGCGCAGTTGATCGTCGTGTCCTGCGTGCCGACGGCGACCCGGATGGTCTCGGCTCGGGCCGCACCGGGGATCGCCCCGCCGAGCGCCGTGGCCGTCAGGAGCAGGGTGGCGAGGCGGCGGGTGAGCGGGAAGCGATGTGTCACCGTCAGGCTCCGTGGGGTAAATGAATCGACCGCTCAAGAGGGCGGTGACGCCATGGATGTGCCGTCTAGAGAGCCGCGGCCGCGAGCAATTAATTTCATCGGCAAGCTCAGTTTTCGACCGATTGACAACTATTCATGGGATTTCGGAAATCTCTTCTCGCGAAATCGTCGACGGGAGAAGAATGTGTTCTAACCACATTCTGATTTGGAATTGCTCTCAAGCGGGCCGTACCGATAATCGGAACGGGAGACGGGGCGCGGTTGTGTCCGCGAATCCTGGGCCCCGAGCCCTTATGTTCTCCCGAGGTCCCTATGTCGTCGGCATCGCTCGCCCTCTCCGAACCCCGTCGTCCGGCGCCCCTGATCGCCAGCGCGCTCTTCCTCAGCGAGACGGTCGAGGGGCTCGATGACGGTGCCGGCTTCCTCGACGGCCTCACTCCGTCCGAGATCGCCCGGGTGCGCGCCGCCGGCCGCACGCTGAGCCTTGCGCCCGGCGAGAGCGTCTTCACCCAGGGCCAGCCGCACGAGGGCATCTTCCTGATTGAGGAGGGACGCGTGCGCGTGTACTACTCGGGGCCTTCGGGCCGACAGGTGACGCTGGCTTACTGGACGCCGGGCCACTTCATCGGCGGCCCCAGCATCTATGGCGGCGGCTGCCACCAGTGGTCGGGCGAGGCGATCGAGCCTGTGCGGGTGACCGTTCTGTCGAGTGCGACCCTGCGCGGGCTGATCCGCCAGATGCCGGGCTTCGCGCTCTGCCTCATCGCCGCGCTGGAAGCGAAGGGCCGCTGCTACACGGCGATGGCGCAGATGCTCGGAACGCGCTCGGTCATCGAGCGGCTGGCGCAACTGCTTCTCAACCTCGGCGACCTCTATGGCACCCCCGAGAACGGCACAATCATCATCCGCCGCCGCATCACCCACGACGAACTCGCCGCGCTGGTCGGATCGACCCGTCAGTGGGTGACGATGATGCTCAAGCGCTTCCAGCGCGACGGCGTCGTCGCCATCGACCGGGCGCATATCCGCCTGATGCGGCCCGGACGGTTGCAGGAGATCGTTTTGACGGAGGGATAAGCGGCAACCGTATCGCGGAGCCCGCGCGGCGCTTGAGGAGGGATCCCATCGTACAAGCACGATGGAACCCCGCCGAAAACAAATCCGCCATCCCGACGGGACTACCCGAATTTGGTATGCGGCGAAGCGCTAGGCCGCCAGCCGTCCCAGTGCCCAGCGAGCCGTCTTGCGCACGTCCGGGTCGGGATCGTTCACGATCCCCTCCAGCCCCGCCCGCGCTGTCGGATCGGCAATTTCCCCAAGCGCCGCGGCGGCCTCCTTGCGCAAGCCTGCCATCTCCTCGGAAAGGGCGAGGACCACCGACGTTACCGCGCGGCGGACCTTCAGGCGGCCGAGGCTGCGCAGCGCCTTCTGACGGACCTGCCAAGCGGCATCATCGAGCACCGCGATCAGTACCTCGGCGCTCTCCGCCGCTCCGGCACGGCCGAGCGCCTCGGCGGCGGTCTCGCGCACGCTCCACTCGGAATCGCGCAGCGCGCCCGCGATGGCATCGACCGCGCTGGCGTGGCGGGCGAATGCAAGCCCGCCGAGAGCGGCGCGGCGCACCTCGGCATCCGCGTCGCGGGTCGCGGCGATGAGCGAGGGTAAAGCCGCCTCCTGCTTGAGGTAGGCGATGACGCCGACACCCTGCGCCCGAACTGCCGGCTCGGGATCGCCGAGCGCCGCGACCGCGGGACCGAGCGCTTCCGGGAGCCTCAAACCGCGCAGGGCGCGCAGCGCCGCGGCGCGCACGAAGGGGTCGGCATGATCGGTCAGCGGCAGCAGCGGCGCACCGGCGCGCTGATCCTTCAATTCGGTCAGGCTCTCGGCGGCAGCGACGGCGACTGCTTTGTCAGGATCAGTGAGCGCACCTGCAAGCGCCTCGGCCGTCTGAGGGCCATCGAAGCCGCCGAGCGAGAGCGCTGCCTGCCGCCGCACGTCCCGGTTCCGATCGGCAACGGCGCGGGCGAGATGAGGTACCGCATCCGGGTCAGCGGTCTCGGCCAGCGCCAGGACAGCGACCCGGCGCACCGCCGGGTCAGCATCGTCGAGGCCCAGAGCGATCTCGGCGACGTCGCCGAAATTCTCGAACGGATCGGTCACGGGCATCTGGCTCACCGCAGCAGGTAGGGGATCTGGACGGTGACGGCGCCGGTCGGGCAGTCCGTCTCGCAGGGCATGCAGTACCAGCACTCGTCGTACTTCATGTGGGCCTTGCCGGTGAGGTCGCTGATCCGCAGCACGTCGAGCGGGCAGACATCGACGCAGACCGTGCAGCCCTTGTCGGCGATGCACTTGGCCTCGTCGACGGTGACGGGCACGGCACTGGGCGCATGGGCGAGAGGCATCGGGTTCTCCTTGGCTCAAGCCTGCCGGCGGACGCGTTGGCGATCGTAGGCACCGCGCTCCTCCGCCTCGATCGGCACGATGTACGGGGTGACCGGCCGCTTCTCGCTAACCATTCGGCCGTCGGCCTTCCGCAGGATCGCGTGGCAGAACCAATCCGCATCGTTCTTTTCGGGGAAGTCGGTGCGGTTGTGGTAAAGACCCCAGCGGCTCTCCGTGCGGTAGAGCGAGGCGTGGGCAGCCATCTCGGCGCAGTCGAGGATCGAGGCAGCCTCCAACGCCCGCAGCAATTCGTGGCTGTCTCGGGCGACCATCCGCGTCTCGAGGTCCTCGCGGATCTCGGAAAAGCGCCGCTGCCCGATCTCCATCTTCGCCGTGACCTTCGGCGGCTGCAGGTAATCGTTCACGAAGCGGCGCGTCTTGTACTCGATCTGGTTGGGCGGGATGCCGTCCTCCCGTCGAGTCGGTGCCAGCACCCGCTCCCGCTCGCGAGCGATCGCTTCGACATCGATTGCCGGAAGGTCGATCTCCCCCGCATGGTCGATCGCGTGCTCGCCTGCCACCGCCCCGTTGGTGAAGGCCCCGAGCATGTAGTTGTGGGGGACATTCGCCATATCGCCGGCCGAATACAATCCCGACACGGTGGTGCGGGCGAATTCATCGACGAACACGCCTGACGCGCTGTGGCCCGAGCAGAAGCCCACCTCCGAGATGTGCATCTCGACCATGCGATGGCGATAGTCGGTGCCACGGTTCTCATGGAAGCGTCCCCGCGAGGGCCGCTCGACCTTGTGCAGGATCGACTCGATCTCCGACACGGTGTCCGCGTGAAGATGGTCGAGTTTGAGAAAGACCGGACCGTTGCCGCTCTGAAGCTCGTTGTAGAATTCCTGCATCATCTGGCCCGACCAGTAGTCGCACTCGATGAAGCGGTTGCCTTGGCTGTTGGCGGTGTAAGCGCCGAACGGGCCGGCGACGTAGGCGCAAGCCGGGCCGTTGTAATCCTTGATCAGCGGGTTGATCTGGAAGCATTCGAGGTTCGCGAGCCCGGCGCCCGCATGGTAGGCCATCGAATAGCCGTCGCCGGAATTGGCCGCGTTCTCGTACGTGCCCCACAGGTAGCCCGAATGCGGCAGGCCAAGCCGTCCGGCCGCCCCGAGACACAGGATCACCGCCTTGGCGCGGATCACCAGGAACTCGGCGGTGCGGGTGTTGACCGCCACCGCGCCTGCCACCGCGCCGTCGGGCGCGTTCAGAAGCCTCGTTGCCATGAAGCGGTTCGAGATCAGCACCTGCGCCTTGCGCAATTGCCGGTAGAGCGCCTTCTTGACGGTGTCGCCGTTCGGCATCGGAAGCACGTAGGTGCCGAGATGGTGCACCTTCTTGACGTCGTAGTCGCCATTCCCGTCGCGCTGGAAGCGGATGCCGAAACGATCGAGTTCTTGGATGATCTCGAAGCAGCGTTCGGCGTATTTGTAGACGGGCGCCTGATCGCAGATGCCGTCATTCGCGATCGTGATTTCCTTGGTGTACTGCTCCGGTGTCGCGTAGCCTGGGATGACGGCGTTGTTCAGCCCGTCCATACCCATGCTGATCGCGCCAGAGCGTTTGACGTTGGCCTTCTCCAACAGGATCACGCGGGCGGCCGGGTTGCGCAGCTTGGCCTTCAGTGCCGCCATCGGCCCGGCCGTGCCGCCGCCGATCACCAGCACATCGCAGGCCACTTCATTGGTCGCCTCTTGAATGGCATCCTGACCCGCGCTCATCGCCACTCTCCCGAGGCAGCCGCTTCGTCAGCGAGCGCGCGAATGTACGGCCAGGGGAAGATCCCGCGGTCATGCCCATCGGAAAAGACGAGATTCACCGCGTAGGCACCGACCGGCACGACGTCCTCGATCGCGATATCGTGCGGCAATGCGGGCGGGCCTTCGTCGATCTCGACCCGCACGGCTTGAGCACTGCGACTGTGTGCCCGCAGAATGGCAGCCGTCAAACGCGAAGCCGTACCATCCTCCCACAACACGTCGAGGCGTTGGCGATCGCCCGTAAGCCTGATCTCGCGCGGGATCGCCGTCATCTTCATCCTCCTGGACCCTGCCTGGGCCCAGAGAGGCGAGCCCAACGTTCACGGTTAAACCGCCAAGTCGGGGACGGATGAAGAAAGTAATTGCCTCCTGCTCGGGGCAACGATCGCTGTAGGCCCTACTTCGGCTGTTGAGGGAAGGAGAAAACGGATTACCGGATTCACAGGGTCGGATCAGCGCATGCTGCGCAAGGAACGTCGCAGGGCGGCCTTGCTGGAGCCTGGACGTTCCACACGTCGACCCAGAGGGCAGTGACGATGCATGCCGGATCTCGAACCCCCTACTGCGATTCGCCGACGTGCATCGAAGGAGAGGGCCGGGCGACGACGCGACGCCGCTCAAGCGCGGTTGAGTTGGAGAATTAGGCAGCCTCGCATGAACTGCGAGGCTTTACGTTACGAGAGATGGCCGCCCGTTCCGAGAGCATCTGCTCACCTCGCAAGAGCAGGTCTTCCGTCCGTCGCGCAATAAGGTCGGCTCATGCCACACAAGCGGCGTGCGAACTGCTAAGCCGTTCCGATCGGTCTACGCTGCCGGTGAGATGCCCACTCCGTCTTCGCTGCACATACTTCCTACAGCCACGACATCAAAATGTTGTGGTCCATAGGTCCAGCCAGAGTTTGCGGGCATGAATGAGTTCGGTGTTTCAGGCTGGCTGCGTAACCGTATCCACGGCTGTCATCGTCTCGCGCGGGGTGGTGTAATACCATCATGTGACGGCAGCCCACCCCTTAGCCCCGTCGTGTCGCGGGAGGCCGCCTGGACCCGTCGGTTGCCAAGATCCGTGCTGCCAGGATGCCGAGGCTCAGGATGGCACCCGAGATCACCACCTTCCTCATCAGCCCGGATCGGTTGTGCTCCAGCTCGGAACGGATGCCCATCTCGCCCGGAATATTCGGGATGCGACCGCGACCAACGTCCTCAACAAGGCCCTCGACGACGTTCACGCGATCGGCGGCCATTAGCATGAGCCAGTGCGCCCATTCCGACTCGCTGTACCTGAAGGCCTGACGGCGTATCATCCCGCTGACGCCGCTCGGTGGTGTCGACGTCCCAAAAACGGCGGTGAGGTTGTTCCGCTCGATGGACTGTAGGATCTCGACCGTCTCCCGCTGTTGAGGCGGCCGCCTCCAATTCATGCCCCGCTTATCCTCCTGCGACCGGTCGCGCATGGGGTAGGTCGGGTCGTTCTCAGGGTTCGCATCAACGCCCCAGCCGGGGACCTTCGACGGGTCAATGGGTAGGTTCTTCATGCCTGTCATCCTCAACCGTGTGCCGAAGGGGGGACCAGCACCGGCTTGATGCAGCCGTCGAGCTTAGCCGAGAAGATGTGGTAGGCGTCCGCAATCTCCTCGAGCGGCACCTTGTGCGTGATGAGCGCCTTCGGGTTGAGCCGCCCGGCTTCGATGTGCTCGATCAGCCGTGGCAGGAGACGTTTGACTGAGGCTTGGTTGGCTCGGATGGTGATCCCCTTGTTCACGACATTGCCGATGGGGATCAGGTTGCCGGTAGGTCCGTACACGCCGACGATCGAGACAACGCCCCCTTTCTTTACCGAGTTGATGGCCCAGTGCAGCGCGGTTGCGGAGCCGCCCTCAAGCTTCAACTTCGTGCCAAGCAGCGTATGCAGGGCGCTACCGGCGGCATCCCCGCCAACAGCGTCAATGCAGACATCCGCTCCGAGCGAGTCGGTCGTCTTCTTCAGGAAGACCACAGGGTCCTCCAGCGAACGGAAGTTGTACACCTCGGCCGGGCAGTAGGTACGGGCGAAGTCGAGGCGGTAATCGATGTGGTCAATGACGATCACACGACCGGCGCCGAAGAGCCATGCGCATCGCGCCGCCATGATTCCGACAGGGCCGGCCCCGAACACGACGACCGTGTCGCCTGGTTGGATGCCTGCCATCTCGGCGGCCTGATAGCCGGTTGGCACGACATCGGTGAGGAGTACCGCATCGTCGAGGTCCATATTCGACGGGATCTTGCACGGACCGACGTTTGCGTAAGGAACGCGCACGTACTCGGCTTGGCCGCCGTCATAACCGCCGGCCGTATGAGAGTAGCCGTAGATCGCGCCGACCGCGCTGGCTTGGGAGTTGGACTCGTGGCAGTTGCCGAACAGGCCCTGCTTGCAAAAATGGCACTGGCCGCAGGCGATGTTGAACGGCACGAGCACGTGGTCACCGACTGACAGGTTCTTCACCGCCGGTCCGACTTCTTCCACGACACCGATAAACTCGTGACCGAAGGTCATCCCAACTCGGGTATCCGGCACGAGGCCGTGGTAGAGGTGCAGGTCGGAGCCGCAGATGCAGGTTCGGGTGACCCGCACGACGGCATCCTGGACGTGCTCGCATACCGGCACAGGCTTACGGTCAACCCGGACCCTGTATGGGCCGCGGTAATTCATCGCCAGCATTCCAGGAATCTCCAGCTTCGGCTTCTGCCAACCTTGGCGAGGGACCCAAGTTCCCCGACAGTGCGAATGGTTCACACCGGCAGCGGGAAGCACGGTCTGCCGGGATCCAGAGCCGCTTATCCCGGTTTACCGCCGCGAATTCGCGATCTCCCGCGATTATGCATGTCGTAAGGCGCGCGAACACCTGACCCGAAGCACGCTTTGACTGGCCTGCTGCCGGATCTACGAACACCCGGTTTCGGTGTGACGATGAAGCCGGAGATGCTCCCTGCAGCGTCGCAGGTGTCGGCGTGAGTTCTAGATCGATGCGGATCGAGTGGTTACGGCACAGCGGAACTCGACCTCGGGCTCCTCAGTCCTTTTGGATCCGACGACCGAGCTCCAATAGCTTAGGGGGTGTCCAACAAGCCGGTCATAGGCCACCCGGCAAGAAAGGGCTCGACTATCGCGCCTCGAAGATCTCGCTCGGCAACGCGATCGATGCCGTGATCCTCGGCTGGACGGCCGGGCACCGAACGCTGCACCTGCTGTGGCGCCGAGCGTATGATCGGCGCGCTCACGCCATGGCGGCTGAACTGCAGTCAAAGACGCAGATGTGGGCAAGCACCGGCCGACAGACCGCCTTCGAGCCAATCAGACTCCAAGCGGCCTCAGAGGCCGAGGGCCAAGCCGTCGCTGCGCGGGTCGTGAGCGCCGACAAAGCCACCGTCATCGTCGATACGGATCGCGCCAGGATGACCGGCCAGTGGACTCTGCGCGGGGATGGGGCTGATCTCGTGTCCACGCGCCCTGAGTTCGTCGAACACGGCCTGTCCTGCATCGAGTTCGAGCTTGAGACTGTCGCGGCTGTCCGAGAACGTCTTTCCGAGAAGGAACCTGGGCCGTGCAAGGGCAGTGAGCGGGTCCATGCGATAGTCGATCAGCCGCGTCAGCACTGCCGAGAGCGTCTGCGGCTGACCATCCGCGCCCTGCGTTCCGTACAACAGATGCGGACGGCCGTTCTTGAGATACATCCCGGGATTGAGGGTGTGGAACGGCCGTTTGCCGGGGCGCAGCACGTTGATGCTCCCGGCATCAACGCTGAACGCCGCGCCGCGATTGTGCCAGAGGATGCCGGTATCGCCCGCGACGACACCGCTTCCCCAATCGAAATAGACTGTCTGCAACAGGCTGACACAATTACCGTCTCGGTCGGCCGCTCCGATGAAGACGGTATCGCCGGTCTTGAAGACATGCGGCCAGGGCGCTGCCCTGCGAGGATCGATGCTGCGAGCCAGCGCATCGAGGTGGGAGGCCGACAGCAGAGTCTCGACGGGAACGTCGAAGAAATCGGGATCGGCAATAAAGCGGTTGCGGTCGATGAACGCCAGCTTCACCGCCTCGACGAGGAGGTGGTAGTAATCCGCGCTGCCCTCACGCAGTGAGGCCACGTCGAAGCGATCGAGAACGCCCATGATCTCGAGGGTGGTCAGCCCCTGTGTCGGCGGGCGCAGGCTGATGAGCTCTCCGCCCCGGTAGGGCACGCGCAGCGCGCTCTCGTTCCGGGCCCGGCAGCGGGCGAGGTCGTCCGCCGTCAGGGGCGAGCCCGCCTGTTGCAAGCCCCGCGCAATCCGGTGGGCCAACTCGCCCTCGTAGAAGTCACGGCCGCCATTCTCCGCAAGCGTCGTGAACGTGCGAGCGAGGTCGGGCTGCCGGAAGGTCTCCCCGACGTCCGGGACGCGACCCTCGGCAGTGAACACGCGCACGACATCGGGCCAGTTGCCGATCTCCTGCGCGCGGAAGTTCGCCCAGAAGCGTTGCGACGGTGTCAGGGGAAAGCCGTCCGATGCATAGGCGATGGCGCGCTGGAACAGCCCCTTCCAAGATTGCCGACCGCCCCACGCCCGCTGGCTGAAGGCGAAGGCCTGCTCCCAGGTATCGACGGCCGCCGCCGCCGTGATCGCCGATCCGGATCCGCGCAGCGGGATCGGCCGACCGTCATCCGGCAGCTTCGCGGCCGCCTGCCCGATGCCGGAGAGGGCCAAGGTGGCGCCCTCGCGATCGCTGACGATCATGAAGGCATCGCCGCCCAGGCCGCAGAAATGCGGATAGGTCACGCAGAGGGTCGCGTTGATCGCGATCGCCGCCTCAATGGCGTTGCCGCCCGCCCGCAGCACCTCCCGTCCGGCCTCGCTGGCGAGTTCGTGCGGGCTCGTCACCATGCCCTGGCTGGATCGGGCGAGGCCCCCGCGGGGCGCGCTCGCTTCGGCGAAGAGACGGCTCGGCATGGTCGTCGCCCCCAGGGCAGCCGCAGAGGTTAGGAGAAGCGCGCGCCGCGTGGCGGTTGGCGCGGGATGGTGAGGGTCTGCGCTACGATCCATGACGGCGTCCCTGCCGCTTCCATTTGGGCCGAGCGAGAGACGGTCGCCCGGGGATGCCTGAGGCCGGCCGCGCCACGGTGCCGCTACTCCGCCAACTCGGCGGCGTGCGCCGCGATCGCGCCGGCCGTGGTGAGCCAGACCTTGTCGCGATACCCGGCGATCCGTTCGAGCGCCTGCCGCAGGGGGCGCAGTCGATGCGGCTGGCCGACGATGTAGGGATGCAGGGCGATGCCCATGACGAGCGGCGCGCGGCGCGACTGGTCGAGCATCTCCTCGAAGGCGTCGGTGATGGCCTCGGCGAAGGCCCGCCCCGTGTCCTTGCGGGCGACGATGGCAGGGATGTCGTTGAGTTCCTGCGGATAGGGCACCGAGAGGATGCGCCCGCCATCGCGCGTCGCGAACCAAGTCGGCTGGTCGTCGTGGCACCAGTCGAGCAGGTAGCGGTAGCCTGCCTCCGCCAGCAGGTCCGGCGTGACCCGCGACTGCGAGATCCAAGGCCCGAGCCAGCCCGCCGGCGCTCTGCCCTCCTCCCGCGTCAGTACCGCGGTCGCCTCGGCAATGAGGGCCCGCTCCTCGGCCTCCGAGAGAGTGCCCTGCCGCTCGGCATTGCTGCGCCCGTGCCCGACGATCTCGTCGCCGCGAGCACGAAAGGTTTCGATCAGACCCGGACAATCCCGGTAGATCCGGCTGTTGACGAGAATGCTCGCCGGCATCTGCAGGTCATCGAGCATGTCGCGGATGCGCCACGCGCCGACCCGGTTGCCCCAATCGCGCCAAGCAAAGTTCAGCACGTCCGGCTGCGGCCCGCCCGGCGCCAGTTCGGCGCCGAGGCCATCACCGAAATCGAAGGTTTCGAGGTTCAGCGCGATATAGACCGCGAGGCGCTTCCCCCCCGGCCAATCGTAGACCGGGCGGTCCGGCAGGGCGGAATAGACGTAGCGGCCATGGCTCGACACTGTCGGCTCCGATGTCGTCACGGGAAGGGTCTCGCTCCTGTCGGTGAGGGAAAGTGCGGCCTCACGCGGCGCCGAGATAGGCCGCCTCGAGGGCCGCGTCCGCCTTGAGCTCCGCCGCCGTGCCGGATGCGGCGACGCGTCCCTGCTCTAGGACGTAGCCCCGATCCGCCACGGTCAGCGCGAGCGCGGCCATCTGATCGACGATCAGGATCGTCGTGCCCGCATCGCGCAGCTCGGCCACGGTCGCGTAGAGGCTGTTGATGATCGCGGGGGCGAGCCCGAGGGAGGGCTCGTCGAGCAGAAGGATGCGCGGATGCGCCATCATCCCGCGGGCGATCGCGAGCATCTGCTGCTCCCCGCCCGAGAGCAGGCCGGCGCGGCTGCCCGCTCGCTCGCGCAGGCGCGGGAACCGGTCGAGCAGCGCCTCGACCTCCGCCGAATCGACCCGGCCGCCCCGGCTCCATGCGCCGAGGCGGATGTTCTCGACGACGGTGAGTTCGGGAAAGACCTGCCGCCCTTCCGGGACGAGGGCGAGGCCGAGCCGCGCGATGGCGTGGGCAGGCAAGGCCGCGACCGGCGCATCCGCGAGCACCACCGATCCCTCGACCGGGCGCAGCAGGCCGGCGAGCGCCCGCATCGCCGTCGATTTGCCGGCGCCGTTGGAGCCCAGCAGCGCCACGGTCTCGCCCGGCCGCACCGCGAGGGCGATGCCGTCGAGAACGGGCGCGGCACCGTAGCCAGCGCGCAGGCCGTGGGCCGCGAGGACCGCGTCGGCGGGACCGATCCAAGGTGCGGCCCGCGGCCGGGCCGGGGTCTCGGCGGCCCCGAGATAGGCTCGCAGAACGGCAGGGTCCCGGCGCACCTCGGCCGGCGTGCCGCGGGCGATCGGGCGGCCGGCATCCATGACGAGGATACGGTCGGACACGCCCATCACCAGGGGCATGTCGTGCTCGACGAGGATCACCGCGATACCGCAGGCCGCGATCCGGCGCAGCAGCGCGCCGAGGCGGTCGGTCTCGGCGCGGGCGAGGCCGGCGGCCGGCTCGTCGAGGAGCAGCACGCGCGGGGCTCCGGCGAGCGCGCGGGCGATCTCCACCAGCCTCCGGTCGACATGGGGCAGTTCGCTGGCCGGCCGGTCGAGGGCGCCGGCATAGCCGACGAAGGCCAGCAATGCCGCCGCCTCGTGCCGGTCCGACGACCGCGACCGGCGCAGCAGCCGTCCGGGTGTCCGAGCGAGGATGACGTTCTCAATGACGCTGAGCGAGCCGAACAGCCGCGTCGTCTGGTAGGTGCGGGCGATGCCGGCACGGGCGATCACGTGGGCCGGCCGTCCGGCGAGCTCACGCCCTCCGAGGCGGATCGTGCCGGTGCTCGGCCGATAGAAGCCCGAGATCATGTTGAGGACGGTGGTCTTGCCGGCGCCGTTCGGACCGATGACGCTGGTGATCGCGCCGGGCAGCGCCTCGAAGGCGACCCCGTCCGCCGCCCGGATACCGCCGAAGGCGATGCCGAGTTCCTCGACGGCGAGCGGTTCGCCCTCGCTCCGTTTCAGGAAATCCGGCGCGTCGGCTCCCGGCTCCGAGCGCGCTTCGCCGCCCCGCGGCAGCATGCGGCTGAGACTGCCAACGATGCCTGCCGGCACCAGCCAGAGCACCACCAGAGTCGTCACGCCGAAGAACAGCAGCCGGTACTCGGCAAGACCCGCCAGCGCCTCGGGCAGGAGCACCGTCACCAGCGCGCCGAACAGGGGGCCGAGCACGGTGCCGGCCCCGCCGACCACCACCGCGAGGACGAACAGGATCGACTGCGTGAACGGGAACGAACTCGGCGCGATGAACAGCATCAGGGGCGGCAGCACCGCGCCCGCCAGCCCGGTCAGCGCCGCCGAGATCGCGAAGGCGGCGGTCTTCACTCGGACGGGATCGAAGCCCAGCGAGGCGGCGGCAACGTCCGCGTCGCGCACCGCGCGCAAAGCCTGGCCGAGACGGGCATGGCGGAGCCGGTGAAAGCCGTAAAGGCTGAGGCCCGCGGCGATTACCGCGATGATCGCGAGGTCGCGCTCCCCGAGGGGAAGGCCAAACAGGCTCGGGCCGGTGGCGACTACGAGGCCGTTCTGCCCGCCCGTGAATTCGCCGCCCTCAATCAGCGCGTGCTCGACGAGGAAGCCGAACGCGATCGTCACCATGGCGAGATAGGGCCCGCGCACCCGCATCGCGGGCACGGCGAGCGCGGCACCGACGAGGGCTGCGATCCCGGCTGCGGCGGGAAGCGCCAGCCAGAAGCTCACGCCCTTGAGCGTCAGGATCGCGCTCGCATAGGCGCCGAGCGCGTAGAACCCAGCATGGCCGAAGGAGATCAGCCCCGAGAGCCCGAGCAGGACGTTCAGGCCGGTGCCGGCCAGCACCGTCAGTGCCACCAGAGCGATGACGAAGTGGCTGTAGCCGCTCGTCGCGGCGACGAGGCCGAGGCCCGCGAGCGTCAGGGCCAGAATGGCGAGCGGCATCGCGGCCGGCGCCCGGAGAGGCGAGCGCATGGTCAAACCTTATTGACGGCGGCGCGGCCGAGCAGGCCGTTCGGGCGAAGCGCAAGGGCGAGGATGATGACCGAGAAGACGACGATCTGGGTCGCGCCGGATCCGAGCGTCGCGGTGACGCCGGCCTCCACGAGGCCGTAGAGGAGGCCGGCTAGCACCACGCCGGTGGCCGAGCCGATCCCTCCGAGGATCGCTACCGCGAAGGCCTTGATCCCAAACAGGGCGCCCATCTCGGCCGAGACGGAGAAGAGCGGCGCGATCAGCAAGCCCGCCGCACCCGCGAGCACGGCGGAGAGCGCGAAGGCGCAGGCCACGGTGCGGGCGACGTCGATACCCATCAGCCGCGCAGCTTCAGAATTCTGCGCCACCGCCAGCAGCACGCGGCCAAGTTCGGTCCCGCGGAACACGGCGCGGATCGCTAGAGCCGCCGCGACGCCGACCACGGGGATCAGGAGCTGAAGCGGGTAGACGCCCGCGCCCAGGATCTGCACGGGCGCCGCGACCAGCGTTGAGGGCAGGCTGCGCGGTTCCTTGCCGAAGGTGAACAGCAGGACGTTGTCGAGGATGATTCCGCCGGCCACCGTCGCCAGGAGCCACGCATCGGAGCCGCGCACCACGAAGGGGCGCACCAGCAGCCGCTCGACGGCGAGCCCGAGCAGTGCGCAGCCGGCCAAAGCCGCGGCGACGGCCAGTGGCATCGGCCAGCCGAGCTGAACCGCGAAGGTGTAGCCCAGCACCGCCCCGAGCGTGACGGCGCTCCCTTGCGCGAAGTTCACGGTGCCGGAGACCGCGAAGGTGATGTGGAAGCCGAGCGCCACCAGCCCGTACATGCTGCCGAGGCCGAGCCCACTGACGAGGGTGCTGGTCAGCATCGTGACGTCTCCCGCCCTACCTCGGGAAGGCTGCTCACTTGGCCACCGCGACGATCTCGCCGTTGCGGAAGCTTGCGAAGATGTAGTCGTCCGGCCTCAACGCGTCGTGCCGATCGGGGGCGAAGGGCGCTTCGTAGGTCTTGATCAGGCCGGCATAGGCTGGGACCTTGTAAAAGCCGTCGCGGACCTTCGGCCCCTCTGTGGCGCCGGCGGCCTGGATCGCCAGTGCGATCAGGTGCGTAGCGTCGTAGGCATTGGCGATGCCGACGGCGGGCGTGACGTCGGCCATGGACTTGATCGCCGGGTACTTCGCCTTCAGGGCATCGAGCACCGCCTTCGCCTTCGGGCTGTCATTGCCCGCGAAGGTGAAGGTCTGGACGAAGTGCACCCGTGCCGCGCCAGGGCCCGCGAGTTCGTCGAAGCGCCCGCCGGCCGGACCCCAGTGGGAGATCACTGGGACGTTCCAGCCCATCCGGTCGAGGGACTTCACCACCTGGGCCGAAGGGCCGACATTGCCGACGAGGAACAGCGCGTCGGCCCCCGCCTCCCGCAAGCGGGACAATTGCGGAACCATGTCGATGTCGTTGGCTTCGTACTTCTCAATACCGGCGCTGGGCAGGTTCGCGGCCTTTAGCGCCGCGACGATCCCCTGCTGGTTCGACTCGCCCCAGGCATTGTTGACGAGGATCGCACCGGGCTTCTTGGCGCCGTAGGTCCTTACCGCGTAGGCGACGAGGGCCTCGTCCACGAGCGCGTCCACCGCCGAGACCCGGAACACATAATTGTCCGCCGCCCCGTTGCGGGTGATGCCGGTTCCGGCCGCCCAGGGCCCGACGAAGGGCACCTTCATCTGGTTGGCGATCGGTACGATCGCCATCGAGACCGGCGTGTCGAGACCGCCGATCAGCGCGACCACGCCGGCCCGTTGGATCAGTTCGCGGGCGGCGAGTACACCCTTCGACGGATTGGCCTCGTCGTCGCGGGCGACGAGTTCCAGGGGGCGGCCGAGGACGCCGCCGCTGCGGTTGATCTCCTCGATCGCGAGTCCGATTCCGCGGGAGATCGCCTCGCCCGACTTCGCCGACTGACCGCTGAGTGCAGTGACCAGCCCGATTCGCACCGGTTCGGCAGCCCGAACCGGGCCGAGGTTCGAGAACCCTATCAGGAGGGCGCCGAGGGCAAGGCGCCGCGTGAGGGACTGGGCGGTGGTGGGGCGATGAGGCATGGCGTCCAATCCCGTATGTGGTCGACCGATGTCCGCAACAGCCGTGCCAGCCAAGGCATCGTTGATTTCGTTCATTTTTTTCGAATCGGCCGAGGCGTGCCCGTAAAGTGTGCACAAAGCGCCGGCAAAGTGCATACACTTTCTGCATGCATGCGCTGATCGGCTCCGCCATGCTCGACTCGCGAGGCCGAGCGCGATGGACGCTGGGCACAACGGAGATCCGGGCATGAGCACGAAGGTAGCGGAGACCGCGCACGATGCGGCGGTTGTGACGGCCTATCTGGAAGCCTCGATGGTGCCCGATCCCGAGACCGCCGCGCGCTACATGGCGCCCGGCATCGAAATCGTCTTCACAGGTGGCCGAGTGTTCAGGCATCCGCGCGAGGTGACTGCCTTCAACGCCGGCCGCTACGCCTGGGTCAAGAAGCGTATGGAGCGGCTCGACGTCGTGCCAGGTGAGGGCATTACCACTGTCTACAGCCTCGGCACGCTCTACGGCGCGTGGCCGGACGGCACCGCGTTCGAGGGCAACCGCTACGTCGACCGGTTCACCGTGCAGGACGGTCTGATCGTCTCGATGGAAGTGTGGAACGATAGCGCCGAGCGGCTTCTCGAGCGGCAGAGCATGACGGCCTGATCCTTTAGCCGTCGACGTAGGGGGCGAGCAGGCGGATGAGGTCGTGCTCGCGCTGGGGCTCGGTGAGGATGCGCGCCCGCTCGGCCACCGCGTCGAGATGGTGGTCCATGAGCGTGACCGCGTGCCCGGCATTGCCTGCAACGAGCGCCGCCACGATCTCCCTGTGCTCGCTCACCGCGCAGTCCGATGAGTGCGGCCGGCTGTAAAGCGACAAGATCAGGGCGCAGCGGTAGCCTAGTTCAGCCACGTAGCGGCTGAGCACCGGACTCCCTGTCATTTCGGCGAGCAGCAGGTGAAACTCTGTGGCGAGCCGGATCGAGGCCGGCTCCGGACCGCCGCTCGCCCGCTCCTCGCCCGCGATGTGCGCTTCTAGCGTGGCCTGCTGCTCGACGCTCAAACGGCCAGCCAGCCGCTGGACCACAAGGCGTTCCAGGCTGATGCGTACGTCGAAGGTATCGCGTGCCTCCTCCCAGCTCGGACTCGCGACCACGGCAATGCGGTTCCGGCGCAATTCGACCAATCCCTCCCCCGCGAGCTGGCCGAGCGCTTGGCGCGCAATGGTGCGGCTGACGTTGAATCGCTCGCCGAGCGCGTCTTCAGGCAATCGGTCTCCCGGGGTAAGGGCCCGCTCCATGATGGCTCGCCGCAGGGACCGGCAGATCGTTCCGACACGGTCTGTCGGGGGGCTCCTCTCGCCCTGTCTCATCGCTGACGTGCATCCTGTTGTAGAGCGAAAGTGCTCTCCACCGAAGCAGCACGCCCGTCCGGTGAAGCTCGCTCTCGCTTCGAACGGGTCTGTTGCCGGTTCGCGGCAGATGCACAATCGGCGCCGACGCGCCTCGGTGTCGTCCGCCGATCTTCTGAAACCAGGACGGGCAGTGCCACGACGGTTGTGGCGAGTCCGCCGCACCTCAGAACTCCTGCGATGGGAAGCCGGATGGCCTAGGTGGCTGTCATTCTCTCGTCGGTGAGAACCGGGCATACTGTTCGATGCTTTGGCGTGCCCCGAGACGGCTGTCGACGCTCCGCATTCCTGTATGAGCTACACTCTTACGCGGCTGAGCTCTGGAGATGCTGGTCGAGGAAGCGTACCACGCGTGCTGCCGCATCGAACTGGGCGGCTCCCGCAAGTCCGTGGCCCTGTCCTTCGTAGATCTTGATCTCGTACGCGGTGCTCTGCTCAAGAAGCAGCTGTTCGAGCGCTCGTGCATGGCACACCGGCACGATGGTATCAGCGCTACCGTGCAGGATGAGCGTTGGAGGCAGACGCGGGCGCTCGCGCGCAAGCTCGTCCGGCAGGGGACCGAAATAGTCGACGATCGCGCGCACCCGCGGCTCGGTCGCGGCTGTCGCGAAGGCCAGCGCTGCGCCCAGCGAGATCCCGACGATGCCAAGCCGTCGCGCGTTGATCTCCGGCTGCTCCGCCAGCCAAGCGACGGCATCGCGCACCGTTTCCGTCCAAACCGGAAAATCCTGCCGCAGGCGTGCATATGCAACGCGCTGATCAGCCGTCCGATCGAGATAGTGAACAAACGCGACGTGGTAGCCCGAAGCGGCGATGGTGCGAGCGGCCAGCCGATAGCCCTCGGCAAAGGTCAGGCCGTCTGCACCGTGCAGCAGCAGGACGGCGGGCATCGTGGCCCCGCTCCCCATCGTTCCTGCGGCGTCGCTGCAGGCTGCGAACCGCTCCACGCCGATCCGCCGTCCGCCGCTCGTGAAGGTTTGCATGGTGGCATTTGAGGTCGAGTTCGCGGTCGAGCGCCGGTCAGGAGGCGATCACCTCTGTGGGCATTAGCTGTGATTGCAATGCAGTCGGATCGAGACAGGCGTCTGCCACCGGAGCAAGGGGCCCTAGCGCGGCAGCACCTTCGCCGCCTGTAGTCGGCGAATGGCAGATACCAGGGCCTCGTCACTGTCGACGCTCTCTCCGAACCCAGCTCGGCGAATCTTGCCCATATCGGAGACGAGGTCGAAGTCACTGTGGAACACGAAGTCGCCAAAGCTCCAGCCGACCGCACGCTCGTAGGGCATGTCGCTCAAGCCCTGTTCGGCCACCAGCTGCTCCCAGACCGACTTCTTGTCCGCCATGTGGGTAGCCAGGCGCATTGGAACCGGCGGCCCGAGGGGCAGATCGAGCGCGGCGGCGAGCTTCTCCCAAACCCGCCGCCACCGGAATGGCTCGTGCACGTAGTTGAAGGCCTCCCCAAGGGCAGCGTCGGACGTCGCCGCCCAGAGGCTCGCCCGAGCGAGGGCGCGGGCATCCGTTACCTGGGCGAACACTCGCTCGTAAACGTGGGCCGGTCCCGGGAAGCGGAAGGCTGCCCCTTCCGCTCTGCACAGGGCGGCGTATGCGCCGATCACCATGGCAATGTTCATAGCGTTGCCGGCCGCGTCGCCGACCACCACGTCAGGGCGCAGGATCGACCAAGCCGCGCCGCCGCGCTCCGCGCGGCTCCGCAACAGGTCCTCCTGCGTGAAGTAGAAGTTCGGCCCGATGTGGCGCGGGTTCTCGTCCTCATAGAACGGTGCCGGAACAGGCCCGAGATGAACACCATAGACCTTCGCGCCCTGATACAGCACCACGCGCTTCAACGGCGCGCCGTGGGCCTCCAACCCATCGAGGAGGTTGCGCAGCATCGCCCCGTTCACCCGGTCCTCATCTGCGAGGCTCGGCTGCGGCGCGAGCGCAGCGTAGAATAGATGCGTGGTGTCGCGGGCTTGTGCGAGTGCGGCGCGGGTCGCCTCCGGATCGGTCAGATCCGCCGCGATGGCCTCGCACGATCCGTGCGATCCACGGGAGACGGCACGCGCGTGCCAACCTTCCGCTGTCGCGAGCTCCTGCATCACCGCCTTGCCGATGATGCCGTTTGCGCCCGCGACCAGGGCTGTTCGGAACTCTGCCATTATCGCTCGCGTGGGTGCCGGGAATCGATGCGCGCCGTTGCGCCGCTTCGGCCTGCAGGCGCGCAGCCAACGAGCGATCAACCCACGAGAGCTGGATCTGTTCGACAGTCGGCATTTCCGCGCGCATACATAACCGCGCTCCACGTAACCGGCGCTTGCCTATGGCTCCGTCATG
>Ga0268290_100111_pt1 | contig 25215 bp, 37 predicted proteins | sample MetspRMADM_FD_191346 | JGI IMG/M metagenome (GOLD analysis project Ga0268290, IMG submission 191346) | Soil microbial communities from San-Diego area, Southern California, United States - Methylocaldum sp. RMAD-M | ecosystem: Environmental > Terrestrial > Soil > Desert | place: USA: California... | reverse complement strand
CCAGCAATGACCTTCTTGACGTCGCCGCCGTTGGTCCATGCCTGTTGGATCACGCCCTTGAACATGGCCTCGGTGAGGGTGCGCAGGGTGCCATCGGTGGGGGCAGCAACCGTGCCGGCGCTGTAGCCAGTGCTTGCACCGCCGGTGCCGGCGCTCACGTTGGTGGCAATCCAACTCTCGATGCCTGCGCTGCGACGTGCAACACCTGCGCCGCCCGGATCGCTGGCGCTGTTGCCAACGATAGCAGCCTCGATGTCACGCTTGAGTTCCACGCCGGCCTTAGCGACCTGACGACCGAACTCGTTGCCGGTGCCGGCAGTGTTCACGGCCTGGAGAGTACCGGAGACGTTGATCACCTTGCTGCTGATCTGGGTGTAGTTGCCCAGACGCACCGGGGTGGTCATTGCGGTGTCAACGAACTCAGCGCCCTCGGCCACTGCGTTGCTGGCGTTGGCAGCGTTCAGGGTCTCGGTCAGGAACTCGTGACGGGTGTTGGTGGCCTTCTTCTTTTCCAGAAGGCTGTAAACCGGGGTCTCCTCGGGGGAGATGTTGTTGATCACATTGGCGAGGTCTTCACGAACGTGAAGTACGTCCTTAGTAACGAGAGTGGCCATTTTTGGCTCCTTATTATTGGGCTCTCTTCTGCTTTGTTAGAGTAGCCTGCTGATGATGCTTGCAGCGTCATCGACACTGCCGGTTCGTTTGAGACGCGCCATCTGCTTTGTGTGCTCAGCCTGGGCTACAGTGGCCTTGCCGGTGGTTACACCGGGCTTTGCCAGCGGAGGCTTGTTCGCCACTGCCTGTAGGGTCTTGGGCTCCTGTGCCTTCATGCGACGAAAACGCATTGCGTCGTACATGAGGCTGAAAAGCCTAGCATCCGTCACCTGCTGCAACAGTTCTTCGGGCAAACCCACCTCGTTAACGGCGAAGTTGACCAATTCTGTGCTTGCGGGCGAAACTTTACCCTCAGCAGTACGGGCAAACTCAGGGTGCATGTGCACCAAGTTGTTGTATGCCTCTGCCTGTGCCTGAGCGATTACAGCCTGCCTCTGGGCGTGGGCTGCCTGCTCGTGCTGTGCGCGCAAATGCCTGACCGCGTTGAGGTCAGATAGGCGCTTGTTCCACGCTTCCTTCTCGACCGCATACTGAGCCGGGTTATCCTCGGCCAACTGCTGCCAATTGGGTTCCTGTGGGAAGTGGTCACGCAGGTTCTGCTCCACCTGGGACAGATACTGTGTGGCCTGCGCATTCAGTTCTGCTCGAACCTGACTTTCGGCGTGCTGGCGCTGCTGTGCCAGTTCCTGGGTCTTGCGCGTGTAGTCCGACTGGCGAAGGTAGCCGCTCTTGAGGTCTTTGACCTTGATGCGCTCTCCGTTCACCTCAACCTCGGTGTCCTCACTAATCGTGTGGGCCTCGGTTGCTTCGGGCTCTGCGTCCTCTTCTGCATGCTCTTCCTCTGCGGTATCCGTTTCCGGGTGTACCTCGGTGGCGTCTGCATCCTCGTGGGACGGTACTTCAGCCTCAACGGCCGTGGTTTCAGCATCAGCAGCATCATCGTTACCGATAAGTGCTGTGATCTGGCTTGCTGCGTCGTGCAGCGAAAGACTTGCAGTTCCCTCAGCGGGATTGTTGCTGTCTGACATCGATTGCCTCGATTGTTGTTTGTTTGTTTATTTAGTGTGTGAGGCCAAAAATGCCGCGCTTACGAGCCTCAGTGAGTGTTTCCAGGGCGCGCTTGTCGATTTCACCGCTGGCAATGGTGCGGCCCACAAACTCATCCAGTTTCCTGAGTAGTTCCAGCAGCATGTGGATGCGCTCTCTTGCGGCAGTGTCACTGGCTGCGGTCTTGGGGAACGCATCCATCAGTGCTTCACGAACCTTGTTCCATGGCTCCCTGAATGCAGGATTGCTGTAGTACTGCTTGTAGAGTTCTGCCTTGCGGATATTGTCTTCCATGCGCTCTCCTTAACGAGGGTCTTTGATCTGCGGCTGAGTGTTCTGCTGGGTCATCATCTGGAAGCCCTTGAGTTGCGTTTCCACGCCAATCTCTTCACGACGCAAAGCCATCTCTTGCTCGAATTTATACTTTTCGAGTTCCATCTTGGCCTGGAATTCCTCGCGCTGCATCTGTAGGTTCATTTCCATCTGCTGCTGCTTCATCTGCATTTCCATCTGCATCTTGGCCTGCTCAGCCTGTGCTGCGGGATCGGGCTGCTGGGGCGGTGCGCCCTGCGGCTGCTGGCTCTTGGCGGGGTCGTTCCAGAAGCGCTCGGCGTTCTTGAAGCCGCTGTTTTCCGCGATCAGCGCCAGGGTGTTGTAGATTTTGCCCATATCCGTGATGGGGGCCTGAGCCTGCATCGCGGTCATCTGCTGCTGTAGGATTGCGTTCAGCGCAGCCAGTTTCTGCGGCTTGTCGGTGATGCCGAACGTGATGTTGGCCTTGATGTCGAGGTCCGGGTTCCACTGGTCCGTGCCATACGGGATCCAGTTGCCCCGCAACTTCACCGTCATGGCCTGCGTGTCTTCCATGTGACCCACGAGCAGGCTGGTCACGAGGCGGAACAGGTAGCGATAGCCGGTCTCAGCGAACATGCGGGCGATCAACTCCACGCGGAGTTGGCTCATGGTCTGGCGCTGGCTGCTGGCCGTAGCCGTGGTGTTCTGCAACTGGGTGGGGTCCACGCCCATGAGGTTGGGACCAACACCCGTGCGGTGCTCGATGCTCTGGTTGAGCATGTCGATCACGCCGAACGCCTGACCGCCCACGAACGGCGTAGTGGCGAACGACAGAGCGTCCTTGTCCTTGACCCTGATGATGCTGTCGGGGCCGCTGTTCAACAGGTCGTCGATGTTGACGCCTTCAACGTCCGCGATGCGCTGCGGGCGAAGCACCTGGGTGAGGTTGTCGTTGATGCCTCGCATGAACATGCTCTTGAGGCGCTGATCCTTGCCAACCAGATCGCCCGTGCTCATGCCGTTGAGGGTGTTGGGCATCATGTACGGCACGAAGGCCGCGAAGGGGGCTAGTTCCACCTCCTCATGCGCCAGCAGCACCGCGCCGCTGGCCGGGTTTCCACCAATAGTGAGGCGCAGCAGTTCGCGCACACCGTCGCCGTTGGCATCCATGCGCATGAAAATCTCGTAGAGGTCCACTTCGGCCTCTACGTCGTTGGTGCCATCGCTGTGGCCCTGATCCTTGTTGCGCTCCTGAGCGTACTCGCTGGTGTCACCACCGCTGGCCGGGATGCGAGCAACCTTGGCCGCGTCGTAACCCATCTCGGTGAGTTCCGCGCGCGGGATGATGCGCTTGAAGCCCTGTAGGTCGGCGCTGATGCCGCCGGTCTGGTAGTCGAATTGCGCGTCCTTGCTGACGAAGAAGTCCTCGGGCGGCACCACCTGGATGCGCACGCGGCTGCGCACGCGCGCCTCACGAATCTTGAGGTCGCGCATCTCCATGCCGGGGATCATCTCCATGCCAGGAATGGCACGGGGCTCACCTGCCTCTAGGATTTCGTGCTGCTCGCTCTCCTCGTACTCAACGGCAAGATCGTTGGGCACGCCTTCCAGCACCTGAGCAGGCTTCCAGCGCTTGTCCTTATAGAATTCCGCGGTGACGATGCCGAGGCCGCCGATGAGGCCGTTCTTGAGCCAATCGTGCAGCACCAGGGCGTGGTTGTTTTCCTGCGTGACCACGAAGTTCACAACGTCGGTCTGCTGCTCGGCTAGGCCCTCGTCCTCTGGTCCGGTGGGAGAGAACTGAACCACCTTCTCCTGGCCGTCGAACAGGGCCATGAGGTTCGCCAGCGTCCACTCCACTTTGTCGAAGGTGTCCGAGGTCACATAGCGGCTGCGGCCGACGATCTGCTCGTCCCCGGCGAACTGGTCGCGGTTGTACAGTTCCAGGCCCGTGACGCGCTTCTGCTCCAACGTGCCCAGCGTGTAGTTCTGCGTATGTGGGAATGCCGTTCCCACACGATTGAGCATGTCCTGTTCGCTGAGCGTCTTGGGTGCGCTATTGGGCTTCTTGGTTGCTTCCTCTTCCATCAGTACCTTTCATGTGCGGTAGGCCCGCATCTTTTTGTTAGATGATGTTCCAGCCACGGTTGATGGCGATTGGCTTGTTCCAGGCATATTTACCGTAATGGGTATTCCTGGCGTCGCTTGCGAAGGTGAGGCAAAGTGCATCGGCCAAGTCAGGGCTTCTACGTCCACTGCGGCGGATGTCTTTCTTGCTCTCAACCTTGTGCTTGAGGCCCTGAAACTCGTATTTGGGCAGGCACAGTTCGCGGATCAGTTCCGGGCTGTTGGGAATGCTGACGTTGCCGGTTTCAAACCACTCGCGCGCCTTGAACCAAAGTTCGTCACGCAGGCTCATGTACCGCTCGGGATCGCGCGGCTTGTGGGAGACGATGACTTCCTTGACCGGCAGTCCCATGGTGCGCAGCAGGCCAGCGATGCCGTGACCCACGCCGATGCCGTCCACGCAGATCTCTGCGGGCTGGTCCTTCTTGGGGGTGCGGTCGAACTCGTCGCGCACACGCGCTGCCAGTTGCTCGGGCAGCATGGTTCCGAACACGATGGGATCGCCCATCATGAGGTTGTCGCGGCGTTTAATCAGGACGGACCTGTCCTTGCCGGTGCCGCTGGGGTCGAAGCCCCAAACCACGGGGAATTTGGCCAACGGCTGCACATCGCGCTGGATAGCCTCGACAACGATGTCTCTCGGAATAACGCCGTCTTCATCCTCAAGCGGGAACTCGCCCAGCACCTTCACGCGGTACTCATTCGAGCCCACGCCACCGAAGGAAGCCGTGATGCTCCTCAATCGCTCAGGGGTGATGCCGGGGTTGTCGGTGAGTTTGCCGTGAACCGGGGTCCACTCCCGGCTGATTTCCGGGTGCTCCCAAGTGTCGAAGAAGAAGCCGCTGGTTCGTGATGGGTTGCTGATGATGCAGAGTTTTGGGTTTGGGTCCGTGAAGATGTTCTGCAACTCCGCGAACACCGGATCGGGCACACCCGTTGCTTCGTCCACGAACACGAAGTTGTTTTTCTGGTGGATACCACGAGCGGTTTCCACATTGTCTTTGTTGGCTAGGCGTGTCTCAGCAAATGCACCTGTTGGGTTGTCAACGCGGTACAGTTTGGTGGCTGTGTAATCGAGGTGTTCCTTGAGATAGGGCGGCAACTTCGCATAAAGGTTGCCTACCTCTTTCCAGATACCTGCTTTGATCTGGTCCTCTGACGGACCGAAGATCGTAACCTGTACCTCGTTGTGCGTGATCAGCGCCCAATGGATCAGCACTGCCATGCTGAACGTCTTGCCGAAGCCGATACCGCCTCGGAACGTGATCATGCTGTTGCGCTGGAATTTGGTGACGAACTCCACCTGTTTGGGGTTCAGATTGGTACCAAAAGCCTGCTCTGCAAAGAATGGAATGTCATTGCGGAACTGCTCTAGCAGCAGCACCAAATCATCATCAAACGCCATAGAATACCAGAGTTAAAAAGCAACTCCGTATTTATGCGCAGGCGTCCATCAGGGCATCAAGACGTTTGCGCGTTCTGCACGGTCCAAAACTCATTTTGTATGCCGCTTACTAAGGCGTCCAGAAGGTCAAGGATAGCATAGTCAGACTCGATGCGCCTGCCCTCAGGAAGGCAGTTGTTGATAATGTTAAGCGAGATGGCCATCAATTGCGCTGGATCAGTGAAGCCGCTGTTACTTCTGCCAACGAGCAGCAATTCAGATCTCGCTTCCGACACGCCAAGGCCGACTCTATTGGGAGTGAACGTTGCATGAATGTCGTCGCAAGACCAATAGTAATACGGGCGCCATTTTTCTAACCCGACAGATTTTTCTAGATCAGAGAATGTGACTTTTTCGCGCCCAAATATCACCGCTGCCCATCCAAGATCCTTCAGCATCGCAGGGCCGTATTTGCGGACAATTGCGTCGCGCCGCGCCTCCAGGGCCGCGGCAGTTGCATCATCAATTTCGGCCAAGCCGAGCACAGACTGGTATGCCCGATAGCGCGACATCTTCCTACAAGCATCCACCTCGCGGTGTAGTATAAATCTTTCCGCCACGGCAGCCCCATGAGTTTTCAGGAACATGGCGCAAACAGCCAATTCGTGAAGCGTGCGCCAGCGGCTCAGCGCCCCGTCTGGGAAGCCTTCACGTAGTAGTGCATATATTTCGTTCGATATGCGCAGGGCTTTGGCATGGACGTTTATAAGTGCCTGGAAAAGCAAATCCGTTTCAAGTGCGGCCTGTGGTCTATTTCGTTCATTGTATTCCGCACCAAATTCAGTGCTAATGTGAATGAATATCTTAATCAAATCGAACCCAGTCTTCCATCGCTCGTAGCAACGATCTATGAATCCCTGATCCTCAGAGTGCTCATGCCGGATGAGAACTTTCATTTCTTCTAGGAAACTTGCAACTTCGGCTTTATCTTCGTCGGTTTCGCCTATGCCCGGCATAGTGAGCGTTTCCTAGTTGTTGATACGCTAGTTTGTCACTCTTTCGGCCTGCCTTGCAACTCACCGATTGTCTTGAGCGCATCCTGCACGGTGCGCTCAACTTCTTTTGCGTCCTCCACGATGGCGTGACGGCTGAGCCAATCGGCACTGAGTGAGGCAATGGGCAGACCCTGTGGGCTCACCTGACCGCATGCGATCTTGAAGTCAGTGCCGTTCTTCTCGAAGCGGCTGCGCAGGTAAGCGCCTTTGATGTCCTCGGGATGCCATTGCCCGCATGCACCCTCGCGCTGGCCCTCCGGAAACATCACGGTCTGCAACTCGCTGCTGAGGCTGGCCGGCATGCCCTGCGCACCCACGATGTCGTAATCCACGCCCGGCTTGGGATACACGCACACGGCGCTCACATAGCGCCAGGGGAGGGGGTTCTGAGCCGTTGGGGTGCTCTCTCCGCTGTAGCGGAAGTAGATCAGCCTGTGGGCGCTGATGCGCTTGCCGATCGTCTCCACGAGGTTGCACACCTCGTCCTCTTTGCGAATGTCCTTGCGGGCCTTGCTGGCTTGAGCCTCAAGCACGGTGCTGCTGCTGGCAGGGAGGAAACCCACGAGGGCAGTGCGGAAGCCCTCGTTGCTATAGGAGGCATACCCAATGGCTCCCAGAGCGAGGATCGCGGTCACGATTAGTGAGGAGACAGGGCTGCGCTGGAACACGCTGACCACGCTGCCAAAGGCGTTGGCGATGGTGCCAGGGTCTTGATACGCGGCACGGCTGCTGCGCTTGCGCTTGGGCTTGCTCGCGGGTGCCTGCTCGATCTCATCGCAGGTGTTGTTGTCGTCGTCGGCCACCTGCGGTCCCCCTGTGTGGTCTGTTCACCTATTTATTCGAGACACTGCTAGAGCGCGGAGAACGGATGGGGTACACATTGGGCCGCACGTCATCCACGAAGCCGCCAGAATGCGCAATGAGCGACAGCAACGAGTTTCTGGATCTACCTCCCGACAGCGAAGAAGCATTCGCCGTGTACCAGCGGCGCCGGATGGCCGAACTGGAGGAGGTCTGGGAGAATGGACGCAATTCGGGGTGGCACGCTGAGCGCGAGTATGTAGACGATCTAATGGCCTTTGATGAGGTCCACGGCCTAGGCATATTCGCGGAATTCAGCCCACCTCCGGCCAGGGATGACCCATTCAGCGAATGGTTTCAGCAATTTCGACGGCATGCGCAGATTGCCTCGCGAAAGATCCTCATTGAGGTTGCGCGTCGAATCAATGCCGGTGAGACAGATATCGTTGCGCTGGATGGCTCAACCAAAACCGCAATCCATCAACTGATTTCTCAAATTCGCGAAGAAATATACCGGATCAGAATTTCTGATGAATTAAAAGAAAGCCTGCTTGCCAAACTCAATGCCTTTGCGCGTGAGGTTGATAGGACACGCACGCGAACAGAGGCTTTCTACGCTGCGGCCCACCAGTTTGCGAGGAATGCCTCGCAGTTCGGTGAGGAAATCGAACCTCTTATCAAGAAGGTCGATCGCATTTCGGCATGGCTGGACAAGGCCACTAAGTGGAAAGATGCGTTGCCGAAGTGGTCTGAGCGTCGGCAGATCGAGAAGCCCCGTCCACAGATAGAAGATCAGCGTTTCGGTTCCGACGAAATTCCATTCTGACAGATAGCAACAGACGGTGGAGGCCCGCATCAAGCGGGCCTTTCTTCATGTCTGGGGTAGGCCTAGGCGGTCTTTTTGGCCTTCCTGCTGCCCTGCATGCGCTCGCTGCGCGCCTTGCTGTTGGTGGCGATCTGAGCCTTGAGCGCATCGCTGGCATCGATCACCTGCCGCGCCATGGTGAGCCGCTCGACGACCTCATCCAGGCTGTCGGCCTTGAACCACTGGTGCTCGCCAAACTTGAGCCCTTCGCGGCCGATCTTGAGCCGGTAGCCGCTGCCGTCGCGCTTGAACCAGGCCACCCGCGCGTTGGTGTCCTTGCCCTCCTTGGCTTCCTTCGCCAGCGCGATTTGCCGGTCGATCTTGCAGAAGAACACCGCAACAGGATCGCGGTCGTTGGTGGTGCTCTGCGCCGGGGCAGCGAAAGCGAGGAACTGATCCATGAGCGACTTCGTAGCCATCTTCTGTAGTCCTTGTTCGTGTTGTGCGCGCCGTGTGCGCCACATCTTCTGGCTACAGCCGTGTGCCACAGGATCAACCGAAGAAACGCCGCCCTAGGAGAAATCCTCACTTCTGCACTGTTCTGCGTAAATACCTGACAGCAGGCCAACAAGCAGGAGCACCATGGCAACAATCATCCGCGTAAAGATCGCGAACGGACATCGCCCTCAGGTGGATGCCATCGTGGACGCGAATCCCGGCATCACCCCGGATCAAGCAGCCCAGCAGTGGGTGGCCCGGCGATATGGGGATTGGATCACAGCCAACCTCACAGAGGCATTTTCGTTTCGCGATGTGAGCATCGCGCAGTTCGATGTGATGTTTTCCAGCCCCGAGCACGCTTGGCAGTTCCGAAGCCTCATCGGCGGTCAGGAGGTGCAGGATGGCGCGTAAGCAGAACGAGCCCGAAGCCTGCAAAGCCAGGGGCTTCCAGAAGGGCCGCAGCGGCAACCCCAAGGGCCGGCCGCCCATCATCCGCGAAGTGCAGGAACTGGCGAAATCCTACACAGAGGAGGCAGTGCAAGCGCTGCTCGACGTGATGACGGACGAGCGGAGCAACGGCAGCGCGCGAGTGCAGGCGGCTGTGGCCATGCTGGATCGCGGCTGGGGCAGGCCCAAGCAGAGCGTGGACGTGAAGGTGGACCACAACGCGAGCGGTCTCGCCAACGCGATTGCGGCGGCTCAGGAGCGGATGCGCTTGCAAGCCATCGAGCAGCAGCAGGCCGTGAACATCATCGAGGGTGAAATCGTACGACCCGTGGAAGAAAATTCTATAGCCGTGGATACGATGAAGGTTCCGCGCAGTTGAGTTAGATCAGCGGCGAAACGGTTAGAGTTATGAAATTCAGAGTTGTGACGTCGACTGAGGGCTCTCAGCAGGGTCAGGCAGTTACTAGGGCGTTAGCCGAGGGCATTGCACGCATGTTTCCCGTACCCGACCACCCGGAGGGCGTGCGCCGGCTGTTGGATGGAGAGGCACCGAAAGACGCAACCTCAGTGTTCGTGCCCATCGCGGCGGAGACGGCCAAGGTTTGACGCCTTGCGCATAGCCCACGATGAAACTGCCAAGCGCTGATCGCGTGATGCCTTGCCAGCGAACGAGCATGTGCGACAGCAAAACACAGCGTTTTCAACAGAACGTGTGCTCGATCTCGGGTTGCGCCCCAAAGTTACCTGCGTATGCTGTGTCACATCGCTAGCCACGATTCTTGGGCGCCGGCGGCTGAGAGATACGTGTGCTTGCGCCCGGACTGAGCAAGGAGCATGCGTATGACCATCGTACATCCGCCGCTGTTTCCTAATGAGCCGACAGCATATCGCACGCTCTTGCTGACCGAAGATGGTCGTATTGCGAAGAGTGTGCCGCTCGCCGCACGTGATGACGACGAGGCATTGTCTCTCGTCGCCGCCATGGAGCGCAACGGCGGCATCGAACTCTGGGATGGACTGCGCTTCATGGCGCACTTCGGACCTAACCCAATGGCAGAGGCTGCCGCCTGAAGGCGAAGCCCCGCCGAAAAATGACGCTCTGTTAAAGCCTGTGCGTGTAAGCCTCCCCCAAAAAGGGAGGCTTTGTCATGAGCGAACAGATAACAGATGTGATCTATCACCATCCGGGCAGTGAAGGCTACGAGGACAAGACCACTCATCACGTTTCGATAGCGGGACCAAAAATTGAGGAGGCGCGAAACGTCATCTTGCAATTTACCTCGGCGCAGCAAATTTTTCCTCCGACCCATCAGGCGTTGGAGAAGAACTGCCTCTTGGAATTTCCCGCGCACATGACAGCGGATGCGATTGAGACCGAACTAGTTCAGCCAAAGATGCAGTTGGACGGAGGGAAAGACGCGGACCTTAGGTTCCACGTCTCCAAGCCCCGCTGAGCCCTCACAAGCGATGACAGAACTTATCGAAACGAGGGCTTTGCCATGGCCACGCACATGCAATGGGCCGACGCTGAACGTAAGAAGCAGTTGGTGGGCGAACCGTTCCAAGACGAACAAGTGCTCGTGGTGAGCGGCGACGGTGAAAAAGAGTTTTATGATTGGCTGATTGCTCAAGATTTGGGACTGTGGATCATACGCACGCACATGCCCATGGATGCAATGTTTACGACAACTTGCGCAGTATTCTATCGCCAAGGATTTGAAGACGTAGTAGAAGCCACAAACGAGGCTTTCATGCGGATCAAACTGGCTTGGATGACGCGCACCGACGTGAATTGGCAGGCCAACGATTTCGTGAAGTGCGTGCCTTCGGCTGGCGACGCTCAGTAATAGTGAAGGGTGTGCGGGAATGGCTTGGCGAGATGTAGAAGCAACCGTGTACGGCCCAGCCGAGGCTGAGAAGACGCTCGGAATATGGGGCCGCAATCGCAACCTCGTGCTGATCGCGCGCGAGGACAAGTCGGAAGACCCCATCTATCAAGAGATCATCAACTGGATCGTAGAGAACGATATCCGCTGCATCGCGATGCCGGCGATCTCACGGCAGGAGATGGGTTGTCTCATGCTGCTGTTCGAGGCGTTCCAACTTGAAGAGGAGTGGATGCGTCAAGTCAACGACCACTACATGATGCTGAAACTGAGGTTCATGGGCCAGGGTATTACAGCGTGGCGCGACAACAATTACCAGAAGTGTGTGGTGGGTAGGGCTCCCTGAACGGTAATAGCAGGGTGCAGCCAAAAATTTCAGGGCCGCATTGTAAAATCGTACCGCAGGAATATCGACATTACAAAATCGCACCGCAAGGTATTTGAGCAACCAAGAACCATTCACAGACAGAAAAGGGGGTGTGTACCCCCTGAGGTTCTAGAGCCTTGGATGGAAGAAATGAAGCGGGCTAGCAAGTACAAGCCCGTGGATAGAACATGCTTCTATTCGGTTACTCCTGCCTACCAACTGAGAGTAACACGGCGCACCACAGGATCAACCGCTAAGGTTGGTTGAGTGGAAGGTTCTCAGCCGATGGGCGAGTGATGCGATGTCGTGATCGGCTAGCCGATCCATCAAGCGCTTCACCGATGTGGGATGCCACTGTGCGCCACGGCTGGTTCGGATGCCTCGGGCGTTGAGTGCCGAGCAGATGTCTCGCACGCTGTAGATGCCCTGCACCCGCAGTTCCTCGATGGTAGCACTTAGGCTGCTGGCGTAAGCGTCTGCCCCTGCACGGGCTTGTGCGTTGATCACTGATGCATGCGTGCCCAACTTAACCCCCCTTGCCTTTGCCGCTGCTAGGGCGGCCTTGGTGCGAGCGCTGATGGCTTCTGCCTCTTGCTCGGCTACTGCTGACATGATGTGGAGCGTGAACTTGTTGGCTGCTGGTAGATCGCAGGCCACGATCTCCACCTTGGCCTTGAGCAGCCCGGCGATGAAGTGCACGTCGCGTGCGAGGCGGTCGAGTTTCGCGATCACCAGCGTAGCCCGCTCCTTCTTCGCCAGGGCCAGCGCAGCGGCGAGTTGAGGCCGGTCATCACGCTTGCCGCTCTCTACCTCGGTGAACTCCGCGAGCGGGGCACATGCGCAGTGCGCGAGCACTGCTGCCTGCTGAGCCTCAAGCCCGAGCCCGCTGGCTCCCTGCTTCGCCGTACTCACCCTGTAATATGCGATGTAACGCATGGTCCTCACACACTCCAACGGACGTACGAACGTGTACAATCGTGCTCGCGACTGTGCGAGTGAAGAATTCTGCGGAGCACGCAAAGTCTTCGGTTGATTGCCTTGCTGAATGGCTATTCAATGGAAGCATAAAGAGCGCGAACAGCGCCACAGGGCTACTTGGTAGCAGAGGCGACAAAACGCCGTTCTAACTCATTGAAATGATTGATACTTTTTCGCAGTTTTCTGCACTTTTGACGTGCAGGAGACCGTACCTGTTTGAGCGAAGTGGAACCGTAATACGGTCGTGGTGATGGAGATGCGGAAATCGTGCACAGCGATTCGCCAGCGGCACCTATACGCTGATCTCCTGTTGATAATTCAACCTTGGCTTTATGCGTTCGCTTGGTGATGAATGCGAACCGGTACAATCCTGCTGGCTCAATTAACCCTAGTCGACAAGCCAGGCTGTCCCAGGCGATTGCAAAAATGCCATATCTTCACAATCACCGGTTGTTCATCAGTCATGCTTGGAGGTATAGCGAGGGTTATCTGCGGATGAGCAGGTTTCTTACTGAGGCACCGAACTTTATATACACAAATTACTCGGTGCCCCAAGACAAAGCCTTCGAAGGGATGAACAACGAGGAACTTGCAGAGCAACTAAGAAGGCAGATTCGGCCCGTACAGTGCGTGATTATTTTGGGGGGCATGTACGTCGCTCACAGCGCTTGGATTCAGTTTGAGATCGATTTCGCCAAGTACCTCGGCAAACCTATACTCGGGGTATATCCTTGGGGTGCGGAGCGTATGCCTACGGCTGTGTCAAATGCTGCCAATGAAATCGTGAATTGGAATTCCAACTCGATTGTGTCAGCGATCCGCCGTCTCGTACCTTGAGGGCGCACCGTGGCCTTACCCGGCATCACATATCCCGCACTCTATCAGGCGGCCGGTGATGCATCTGCATCAGCGCAGCGGTCATATCTATGGCTCATTAGAAGTGAGTATGCGCTGCTGATGGTAGCGGCCGTTCTCGCAATGGACCTATCGAAAGAGCCATTGTACTATGTGTGTTATGCAGGAGTGTTCCTATTATCTCTCACTGTACTTCTATACCGGTCTCTCGTTAAGCCGGAGCAGATGTGGTACAAGAGCCGAGCACTCGCAGAAAGCATTAAGACTTCGACGTGGCGGTACATCATGCGCGCCGGCCCGTTCGATGATGCCGAGAGCGTGAAGATACCTCGGAGCAACTTCCGCAATACGCTTAAGAGCATCCTGGATGCAAACAAACACATCGGCGAGCGGATGACTGGACCGTCCGGTGTCGAGCATCAGATCTCGCCGGAAATGGAAGCCATACGTGCGGCATCGCTGCCCGAACGTATTGCCTATTACGACGAGCACCGGGTGCGTGAGCAGCGCAGTTGGTACACTTCAAAGGCAGGCGCAAATAAGACAGCCTTCAATGTCTGGCTTTGCGCCAGTGTTTCAACTTATCTGGTGGCTGCGGCGCTGGCGATCTTACGTATCGCATATCCCGGTTGGACCTTCTGGCCGATTGATCCATTGATTGTGGCGGCATCAGCAACAATCGGTTGGATACAGGTCAAGAAGTTTAGCGAATTAGCGGCTTCCTACACGCTCACGGCGCACGAGATTGGTATTATCCAAGGCCGCATCGCCGAGATTGAGGGAGAGGAGAACTTCTCCGAATTTGTGAACGAAGCCGAATTAGCCTTTTCACGCGAGCACACACAATGGGTGGCCCGTCAACAACAGTAGGTCATGTGGATCTATGGCCTGGTAAAACGCTGGGCCAGCGGTTCAGTGCTCCACTATTCGTGTGCGGTCAGGGGGTCGTCAGCACCAGCGCTGCTCGATTTCCTGGCTGATGGTGAGTTTGAACAGAGCGGCAGTGCTCACATCGGGAAAGCACCACACGGCTCTCACGCGCTGCGGATGCCTGCGGGACACGGATGATTGGCCGTTGTGCACGGAGATGATGGAATCGCGCGGAGACTCCACATCGAAGAAGGCAACAGCGTCGGCTTTCTGTTTGCGCAGCCAGCGCTTCATTTCACCAGTGAGCAGTTGCTTGCTCATGCGCTGCAATCGGCTCTGCTGCTTGGGCTCATCCAAGTACAAGCCAGCATCTGGAATGTTCCTGGCATTCAGGTCCACGCTCAGTGCAACGCTGGTACCGATGTTGTGCTGATCGTACATACTGCTGGGATTGATGGCTTTCATGTTGTGATCTCCTTGTGTAATGCAATAGTATTTATACCAACCTATTAAATCAAGCATTCTTTTGCTCAAATATTCGCGTTATGGTGCCCCAACTCATTTGCCCTGGCACATTACTCCAAGCGCTGCGAGTATAAGTGGAGAGTTCATTGCTGTGGCCCGGTGAGGTTCCGGGCCACATGCTCAGAGGTTCAGAGGTTCACACGTTCAGTGGTCTATGCTGCACGACGATGGGTTCGTGGCTGGTGTTCCCGTGGCGGAACATGGGATGATCAGCAAGTTTGGCCCGCATGCCCCAATCCGTGAAAGCAGCCCGGTTGCCCATCACGCTGGCACTGTTGTCGCTGTCCAGGTTTACGTAGGCACGCTCGATGTCATCTGGTGTCCACTGGTACACCACTTGTGCGAGGAAATCGCTGCCCCGGAACGTTACAGTTACTCGTCGGTGAGAGGTATAGGTTCCACCCCCGAACTGCGGCTGCTGATAGGGCTCTTCGCGCAGCACCACTGCTGCCACGCCCAAGATGGTACCGATCACCTTATCCGGGGTGCGCATTTGCGTGCTGCTCATGAAGTCGTCGGGCAGCCACTCCGTGATATTGTGGATGTCGTCAAGTTGGGGGCAAGTGACCATCGCCCAAGCCTGGAAAGCAGATCCTAGAAACCTCTCGGCTTTGCTCGTTGTCATATTCATCTCCTTGTGTGATCTTGTGTAGCGCTGATCTATTCCTATTGCTAGCGCTCTTTTATGGATTGCTTAACATTACAGGGCTGATTTGCCGACCACCACCAGTGTAGGTCGTCGGTTCGTGACTGATTACCCCATGTGAGTTTGAACAGCAGGGCATCCGAACGCTCGTCAAACTCCACGAATAGTGAGCGAGTGAATGAGTGATCGCTCGTGCGGGTTTGATCGAAGCCCAACCGATTGTCCCCGCGCAGTGCAGGGTTGGTGTTCAGCCACTCCAGTATCTCCCCGCGCATCGTCCCCAGCACGTATTGATCCGGGTTGGTACGTGGCCATGTGAATTGATAATCCATCATGTATTTGAGAAGCCCGTTGTTCTCTGGGTTGGCTTGAGCCTGTGCAGTGTCGTCGTGATGCTCGATCTCAAAGATAACCTTGTGTGCCATGTGCGGGCCTCCTTGTTCTTTACCCGCTGATATTTATCCGCACCTGCTGCAATCGCGCTCATAAGGGTTCAAAACTGCTGTTCTTCGACGTCTGCAAAGCATTCCGAAGAAAACGTGTTTGCTGGCCGCCGCTCTTAAGCACTGCTATGCTCGGTCGAGCAGCCAACGAGGGCCATGGCAGTGAAGCCGAGGAATGCATCGAAGGAGATACGTGCGGCAGCGGTCAAAGCCTGCACGGGGCTGCTCATGGGCACAGGGCTTGATCGAAATGACCCTGCCCATCGCTACATCCTCAAGCGCGCGCTGAACGAACTCGTATGGTGCTACAGCGGCAGTCACGAGGACGCGGGCAAGTACCTCGGGTGCCCCTGGTGGACGGCCGGCGCGCTAGCCTTGTTCGACAGCGGCGATCCCGATTGGATCAAACACGTAGCCCTTGAGCACGTTGTCGAGCGCAAGGAGGTGATTGCCGAACTGCTGCTCGCTAATAGTGAGGAGCAGGTACGGCAGGCGTTGGAGCGATCAGACACCTGTGTGGTGCTGCGATCCGAGCACACCGAGTTGTCCGTTGGCAGCGGGTGGGAGCGGTACAAGGGCGTGGAGGTCGTTCCTGGCCCCAGAGCCCGCAAGCGAATGTCACTGACGGACGCGGCAGAGGCTGGGACGGGCGAGCCGTTGCTGAACGCCTGAGGCTTGACCCGAGGAACGGAATCGTGGTGTTCACGTTTCGTTCTGAGGAGGCAAGCGCATGAGCAACCCATCAACCAAGCGCAAGCCTCAGGACGTGGCCGCGCTGGCTCACGAGTATCTAGCCCGCAATCGTGGTGATGCCGTGCATGCGTTGCACGATGCACTCAGAGATGCCGTGTGGCTGCGGGAAGAGGCTGAGCAGCGCGAGGAGCGCCTTAGCCGGGCCGTGAGCCGGGGGTACGTGCGCGAGGGGTTGTACCGGCGTCAGTAGGATCAGAGCCCCGTTGGCTGTTTGAACGCGCGACAGCATCGGCACTCTCCACCTTATGTTGCTTTCTATTTCCTCAATATTGCGAAGTCTGTGGTTCAGCCGATTGCAAGCGTCCTGTTAAGAATCCAACGCTACAACTGAGCCTGAGCGCAAGGCACTTGGAAGGACATCGTGGCGTACGGTCGAGGACGGCTCTGGAACACGATGCAGCCGCTCAACCGGATCGCCGCCGGTTTCCGCCAGGACAATGAGGCCTCAGTCGCCGTCATCTTCGCCTTAGCCGCGACAACGCTGATCGGCCTCGTGGGTGGTGCTATCGACTATGCCCGGCTCGTCGCGGCACACGATCGCATCCAATTGGCAGCAGATGCCGGCGTGCTGGCCGGTGGCAACGCCCTCAAACTCGTCGTCTCCAGCATCGATTCCGTCATCGGCGTAACCACGCAGACCATCCAATCCGAACTGAAGGCCGGTGCAGATAGTCCGGTTGGTATCCAGGTCGACGTTGCAAGCGACAAAACCAGTGTGACGGCTGTGGTCGAGCAGACCGTCCGGCTCACGTTTGGCTCCTTTGTCGGCATGTCGTCGTCTAAGATCACGGCCAAAGCCAAGGCCAGTGTGGTCGGCAAGATGCGCCTGTGCATGCTCGCGCTTGATCCCGCCGCAGCCGGTGCATTCAATCTCGAAAAGAACGCGCAGGTCACGGCCTATGACTGTGCGCTGTACTCCAACTCCAAGAGTGCCTCCGGCATGGTCGGCAGGGACAATGCGATGGCTCGCGCGCAGACGATCTGCTCGGCGGGTGGGACCAGCACTACGCGAGCGAATTTCACCCCCAATCCGCAGTCTGGCTGTCCCGTAGTTCCCGATCCCCTTGCCGGCCGCACAGCACCCGAAATCGGGAACTGCATGGAGTTGCCCTATGGAGCAGCCAAAAAGCCCAAGGCTGGCAAGAACCTGATCGACCAGAGCGTTACACTTAGTCCCGGAACGTATTGTGGGGGCCTTGAAATCAGGAAGAAGGCTGTCGTCACGCTCAATCCTGGCGTCTATGTCATGAAGGACGGCCCACTTTTAGTCACGAATGACGCATCGCTGTCCGGTACGGACGTGGCGTTTTATTTTACGGGCGACAAAGGCAGCCTGCTCTTCGACAAGAAGACGACGATCAATCTTTCTGCTCCCGTCACTGGCACCATGGCCGGTTTGTTGATGTCAGAGGAGAAGACCGTCTCAGCACCGGTTGATCCTGTATCTCAACTTGAGGATGAAGTTGAGGAAGGCACCTCAACGGTCAGCCTCAAGCCAGGCAAGACGCCCCCGCCGCTCGCTGCCAGCAAGGCGATGCGGACGTACCGCATCATCAGCGACAACGCCCGCACCATACTCGGGACGATCTACCTTCCAGCCGGACGTCTTGTGATCGATGCCAGCCGCCCGGTGGCCGATATGTCAGCCTACACAGTCGTCGTGGCCCAGCAGATCAACCTCTACGAGGGGCCAAACCTCGTTCTCAACGCCAACTACGGCAACACCAGCGTGCCGGTGCCGAAGGGGGTTGGACCTGTCTCAGGGCGGCTGCTACTGAGCCAATGACGATGCACCGCGTGTATAAAGGGCTGCGTCCTCGGTAGCGGGCGCTACAGAGCACCATCAACCGCGACACAATCAGCAGAAAAGCCCTGGCAGCCATGTCCAGGGCTTTTCCTTTGTCAAAGGAGACTTTTCACAATATCTGCAGTGGCACAACTACTGCGAAAGTATTTATGTCAGACGCCTCAATTCGCATACCCATTCACGCAGAGTTAGCGTGCGAGTGCCGCCCTTGGTCCATGTGAGCGCTCCTGGCACCGACACATAGCCGGTGCCGGGATCGATTGGCGGCTTGGGCAAGCGGTCGTGGATATTGAGCGGGCAGGTGCCCGTATAGAAATCGATATTATCGGCTGTCCAAGGGCCATCACGTTCGATGCGGTTGATGTAACCCTTGGTGCCGTGATCTGGGCTGCGCTTCCAAACGGCCATCCACTGAGCGCGCGTGACGTCCCAGAACTCGTTGCACTTTAGCGCCATGCGGCGATGATGGTTGAACGAGTTGCCCATTATGTTTCTATTGGCCACTAAGCCTTGCTCCAGGCAATGTTGTTCTTGTCGCACCAGTCTGCGTAACTGGTCTTGCTTTTCTTTGCGATTTTCGTTTGGGGTGCCTGAAAACGGATTTCGATTTCGTAGTCCGGGTACTGCTGCCGGATGGCTTTCATCTTGGCCCTGTCGCTGGCCGGGAACCGACCCTTCACCTCCACGATGCGCTTGGCTTCCACGTCGATGAAGTCGGGCAGGTAGTGGTGGCTCAGTGTGTAGGGGAGGCGGGTGCTCTCGTAGGCGTACACGGGTGGCAGCGTTGCACCCACCCGAGCCTCTAGGCGATTGCGGTAGCCCGGCATCAGGGGTGCAGGAACAGAGCGCGCTCTGCTTCCCTACGTCGAACCAAGCCCTTGAGAACCTTGCCACCGGCCTTGTTCCAAACGAGGAACTGATCCGCCGCCTCTTGGGTCTTGCCCGCGTTCAGGCGCTTGATCAGCGTGCTCTTGGCCAGCGCACCGGAGCCGATGTTGTAGGCGAGGCTGACGAGAGCGCCGAACTGGTTGGGTGTCACGCTCACTTTTAGTGAGGCAGCAACAGCCCGCTCAAACTTGGCGAGGTCCCGTTGCAGAAGTTCTTCTGCGCGATGAGGAGTGATAACGAGACCGGGCGTGACGTCCGATCCGGTGTGGCCGTATCCCACGGTCCAAACACCTGCTGGGCACTTATAAGATTGGAGTTCGCACCCCTCGAATTGCTTGATCAGGCTCAAGCCGGCTGTGTTTGTTTTCATGCCGATATTTATCGGCGATGACCAACTCTCCTACTGGCAGCGCTGTAGACAAAGAAAAAGGGCCACCCTTTTGGGATGGCCCTTGTCTGTTACTTGCTTTTGCGAACCATGCTGCGAAGCCCTTGGGTTCCAATCTCTTCGCGCCCGCCATTGTCGATGTCTTCCTGTTCCCTGGGGCTCACGTACTCGGCAAACACCTGTAGGCTCGGGCACTTGTCACGGCCCTTGGCTGGCTGTGAGAGAGCGAGCACCACGTGAAAGCCTTCCAGCCACAGCATGAGCGTGGGCAGTTTGCCTTCCTCACATGCCAGGATCGCCGCACAGCCGGGCAGCATGGGCCTTGGTACTTTGGGACCGTACTTCTTCTGCTGCTGCCGGAACTTGCCGGCCACCGGCTTGATCTCCCACGCCATGCCCTCTGCCTTGGCCATGCCGCGAGCGATGCTGTCCACTTTCTCGTAGAACGCGCGGCTATCGCCGGGTACGTTGTGGAGGAAGTCACGCTGCCGGCTGGCGAACGCGCAGGTGATGGCGCTGAACTCGTCGCCACGGTCGAGGTTGAAGTGCACATTCACCTTGTAGCGCGTGCCCGTGCAGCCCTCGCCATTGTCGAAGAAATCCACGCGCAGGTGATAGATGTCCTCGTGCTGGATCGCGTTCGGGTCCGCAATAACTTCGCGCGCCGCGTCATCCTCTGACCCACTAACTCTCTCCCCCAAGTGGCTGGTAGGCCGCTCGTTAGTTGCGTCGTCGTCCTGAGTGGCGAACGAAGGCGCGACGCGGTTAGTGTCGAAAGAAGGTTCGTTAAGAACCCTAACATCAGCGCCGCTAGGCGCGAAGTTATTACTGTCATTACTGACATTACTGCTCATTAATAACTTCGCGCCTTGGGCAGCACGAGCGCGCCTCAGTGCCATGACTTCCTGCACCTTGGCAGCAATCTGTTCCTTGCTCATCGTCATAGCCATCACCTCCCACCTGCCCAGCCGAGGCCGAGGTCGGTCACTTTGGCCACAGGGCGCAGATCGCGCGTGCGGTCGTAGTTCTCGTTGGTGTCCTTGACCGCTCGGCGAACGATGCTGTCGCTCTCGATGTCGATGAAGTTGGCGCGCAGCAGCGCGTCGAGGATTTCAAGGTCGTCAACACCCACCCAGCCACGGCCGAGGCGAGTGAACACGTCCCAGGCCCATTTGCGGTCGGGTTCGCTGAGGTGTTGTTTGGGGAGGTCGAGAATACCCAACTGGTAACAGCGGGCATCTACGTCGTTGATACGGTTGTAAGCCATCGTGCTAGCCTTTCTGTCAAAAAGAAAATCCGAGAGACCGCACGACTGATCTCTCGGACTTGATACAGAAAGGCGAATGCACTGCTGCGCATTCCATTCTATTTACCTGACTGACCAATCCTAAGAGCGCGAAGTCGTGCAGCGCTCAACGTTACGATGCTGGGCAGCAGCATCGTTCGTCAATTTTATTTATGCCTACTATGTCAAATAGCGCGTCTTATGCCTTTAAGATATCAAATACTGCAAATTTGTGTCCACTTTTATAAATACATCTGAGACAACAATTTTTAGGAGACACACTATGCGTCGCGGAACCAAGCACACTGACGAAACAAGAGCCAAGATGAGCGCCACCCGTAAGGGCCGCACACGTTCGCCCGAGCACAGCGCGGCCATTGCCGCAGCACTGCGCAATCGCACTCAGAGCCCCGCGTCCAACGCCAAGCGCTCGGAAGCAATGCGAGCCTATTGGGCTGCAAAGCGCCCTTCTAAATAACTGCCAAACAACAAGAAAATATCGGAGAAACGAGCAATGTCAGACCTATTCCACTTCCCTCCAGCGGAAGCAGCACCGGCCAACAACCAGCCCCGCACCCGCGCAATGATCGTGGCGCGTATCAGCAGCCACGTGGTCTCCAAGCCCAGCGCCTACGGTAAAGATGTCGAGTACGCCCGCCTCAGCGATGCCGACCATGCCTATGTGCGCTCGGTGATCGAAACCCTATGGGACCACCGCACACCACTCAGGCAGGTCATGGACAAGGCCAGTGGTCTGTTCGGCCGCCGCAACCAGAGCCGCCAGACACAGGGCGAAGTGCTTGAGGGGCTTCGCGAAAAACTGGCTCAGCCGCACCCGGTGATCCGTGGGCGCAAAGGCGAGGATTTCACCCTCAAGCAGTTGAAGGCGCTCAATCGCATCATCGACGACGTGAACGCGCTGCTGGGCGGGGAAACCATCGAGCATGTGGCTGTGCCCAAACCCTGAGGGGAGGGCGCTCACTAATCCCGAACGAAGAAAACGAAGAAGGGGAGCCCCGTTAAGGGCTCCCCTTTTTGTAGGATCAAGCAGCAACAGCCTCTTCCGCCGGCTCAGCCTCGTCAGCCTTGTCGCTGTCCGCGGGCTTGGCCATGGCCTCCGTGACAGCCTTCACAATGGCATCAGCCGTTGCGCCGCCATCGCAGAAAACACGAACCTCACCGTTGACCATGCGAAACACCAACGTGCCGAAACCGTCGTGCGTGGTGAACCCAGTGACCGCTTCTGCGGGGATCGAGAAAGAGCGCGGCGCAGCGAGTGCGTCGTCCCTCACGGTACCCTTCCACGTCCGACCAGTGCGCTTGGCCGGGTAGTTGTCACTGTCTGCCCGCATGATGCCGGCAACCTTGGTCTTGGTCTGGTCCAGGTGATGAACGAAGTCGTTGATCACCTTGATGACATCCTCGACCGCAATCCCGCTCTCATACAGCCAGCGAAGCACCTTCGCGTATTTCTCGCTAGAGCGCCTCCGGATCCACTTGGGTCCCTTTCGCCCGCCAAACTCCACGGTCTTAGAGGGATCGAACTCGCCATCCAGCACGTAGACGTACTGAGCAAACGGGTTCTGATGCTCCTCGGGCTCGCGAACCTGACGGATGATGCACTCATTCTTCCAGTCTGCGGCGTAAAGGGGGTTCTTGTGAACCATCTTCACGAACGCATACATGTCACGAATGTGCGCGTAAGTCTGCTGATGACCCTTCTGCGTGTAGGTGAAATTGGCAACCGAGACCTGATTGATCTGGGCTACCGCAGTAGCAACTACAAACAGTGCGCTCCCATTCCCGAGGGTTTGGTTGCTGGCGGCAGTGTTGTTGGTCATGTGTCTTAACTCCTGACTAGGGGGGTAGTCGCTTTCAGAGGCAAGCCTCTCCGCGCGACGGGCGGTGCTGCTCAGACCCACACGCCGAAGCGTGCCGAGCACCCCAGGTCAGAAAACTCATGATCTCCTTGCTGTCGTTGAGTGCTATTTGCCAGCGCTCCGAAGCATCGTCAAGTGGCTCAGTAGCCCCTCACGAATTTTTACTTTTGCTTCACTATTAGTGAAGGGCGCTCAACACCATTCGTGAAGGATCGGTTGCTTGAGCAGGTAGGTAAGGGGCTGCCCAGCAGCCCCTTACGCACATGCCTTGATGAAGCGTTACGCTGTGATGCGGCCTGCCGCTCTTGCCTCGCCCGCGTACACGCTGAGTGGCCGAGTGCCCTGGAAGTAGAGATCCCGCTCCAACCCAATGGGGAGCCTGCGGCTGACTTCGAGCAGTTCGCTCATGCTCACGTAACCCATCTCGGGCTCACCGAAGCCGAGGTCGCACAGCCCGAACAGCGTGTCGCCGTCAGGGTCCAGTTCCGAGAGCAGCCACGTTTGCCCACCCGTGGGGTTGAACACCTTGATCACCGGGGCGTGGTCCTGATCCCGGTTGCGCCCGTTGGCGAGGAGCAGTTCCAGGCTGGCAGCGTCGAACAGCGGCCGCATCACAGCCACTCCCCGCTTTGCATGCCGCGCACTTCGATCTCAGCGCGCTGCAACTTGCGCCACGCCTTCCAGGCTCTTGCGCTGGGGAAAGTGCGCCGGAAAGCCTCGCCGTTGATGGTGCCCCAAACAGTGAACTCGTCCACCGCAGTATTCTGCACCGGGGCAAAGCCACCCTTGGTGCTGCGGGCCTTCACTTCAACTGCATTAACCTGTTGCATCTTGTTCTCCTCTGCGTTGCCGCAAGAGGAGTAGACTGTCTTTGGGCTTCCAGAGCGAGCCGCTTAGGAAGAAAACCCGCTGTTTAGGCGAAGTCTTTTCTGTTCTCCTTGTTCAGGCTTGCACTCAGCCTGAGCGTTACCTTTCCTTTAACTCTGGCTTGCAGCGGAGGAGGAAAGAGCACATGGATATGTTTGCACATTCAGCACTACCTGCTTTCAGATCGTGGTGCCGGATTTCGGCACGATCGAGGGGCTGTTTCAGATCAGCAGCCTCGAATATCGCGGTGAGCATGCGGGCGAGGTCACCTTCGACATCGCCCTCGATTCCGCCGGCGCCCTCAGCTTCGCGGAGGCGTGATCATGGCCAATCGCCGACGCGGCGAGGTGCCGCTGACCTTAGGCCAGGAGCGCTACACGCTCTGCCTCACCCTCGGAGCGCTGGCCGAACTGGAGGATGCGCTCGGGGCGGGCGACCTCGCTGGCCTCACCGAGCGCTTCGCCGGCGGGCGGCTCGCCGCCCGCGACGTGATCGCACTGCTCGGCGCCACACTCCGCGGCGGCGGCCACGCCCTCGACGACGAGGCGGTCGCCCGCCTGCCGCTCTCCGGTGGCCTCGCGGCCGTGACCGCGGCACTCGGCGAGGCGCTGGTCGCGGCCTTCGGCGAGGCTTCGCCCGCGGACCCTTGAGACCTGCGGGGAGCGACGCGCCGGGGACGCCCGTCTCCGCCTTCCCGTGGGATGCGGTGCTGACGCTCGGTCTCGCGACCCTGCGCTGGCGCCCGCGCGACCTCTGGGCTGCCACACCCCGCGAACTCGCGGCTGCCGCGGGTCTGATCCGGCCGGCGCCCGACGCCCCGAGCCGGGCCGATCTCGACCGGCTGCTCGCCGCCTATCCCGATCCGGGGACTCCGCGATGACCGACAGCGACCGCAGCACGGCCGAACGGGCCAAGCAACTCGAAACCCTCGACCGGCTGGCCCAGCGCTTCGGCCAGAGCCTGTCCTCGGCCTTCCACCGCAACCTCAATGCCGGCCGCCAGCTCGACGGGGTGCTGGCCTCGCTGGCGAGCAAGCTCTCCAACGTCGCGGTCAAGGCGGCGCTCGCTCCCGTGAAGGCGGGCGTGACGAGCCTCGTCAACAGCCTGCTGAGCGCGGCATCCGAGGCCGGCAGCACGACGGCGCTCGCGAAGGGCGGCCTCGCCTCGGACGGGCGGATCGTGCCGTTCCGCCTCGGTGGCGTTCTCGGCGGAGGACGGGTGCGGCCCTTCGCAGCCGGCGGGGTCGTCGCGGCGCCGACCTATTTTCCCGTTGCCGGCCCTGGCGGCACCGGCCTGATGGGCGAGGCCGGGCCGGAAGCGATCCTGCCGCTGCGGCGCGGCAGCGATGGCCGCCTCGGCGTCGCCGCGGACGGATCCGAGCGGCCGGTCGCGGTCACCGTCAACATCGCCACCCCGGATATCGAGGGGTTCCGCCGCTCCGAGGCCCAGGTCGCCGCCCGCCTTGCCCGCGCGGTCGCCCGTGGCCGACGCGCGTTGTGATCACTCTACGAGTGATCACAACGCTTCCATTCCAGCCTCGAGCGCCCGCGGCCTTGGCTCTCGCTTCGCTCATGCCTCGGCAGAGCCGAGGCCGCCCTGCGGGGCGCTCTTCGCGCCCGGACTTCGGAGTTTTCGCCATGGCATCCGACTTCCACGACGTGCGCTTTCCCCTCGACGTGGCCTTGCGCGGCAGCGGCGGCC
>Ga0268290_100110_pt1 | contig 25364 bp, 18 predicted proteins | sample MetspRMADM_FD_191346 | JGI IMG/M metagenome (GOLD analysis project Ga0268290, IMG submission 191346) | Soil microbial communities from San-Diego area, Southern California, United States - Methylocaldum sp. RMAD-M | ecosystem: Environmental > Terrestrial > Soil > Desert | place: USA: California... | reverse complement strand
TGGCGCGCGCGGCGGGCATCCACCTGATCATGGCGACGCAGCGTCCGAGCGTGGATGTCATCACCGGCACGATCAAGGCGAACTTCCCGACCCGGATCTCCTTCCAGGTGACGAGCAAGATCGATAGCCGCACGATCCTGGGCGAGATGGGCGCGGAGCAGTTGCTGGGTCAGGGCGACATGCTGTTCATGGCCGGCGGCGGGCGCACGACGCGCGTGCACGGGCCGTTCTGCTCGGACTCGGAAGTCGAGACGGTGGTCGCCCACCTCAAGGCGCAGGGCCGGCCGTCCTATCTGGAAGCCGTCACGGCCGATGACGGCTCCTCCGACCAGCCGGAGAAGCCGGCCAAGGGCTCGCGCGCCGCGGCGAAGGCCGAGAAGGACGACTTCGCGGAAGCCGAGGAGTCGGATGCGCCGGTCTTCGACATCGGCGCCTTCGCGGCGACCGCCGGGGCCGAGGGCGGGGAGCTCTACGAGCAGGCCATCGCCGTGGTGCTGCGCGACCGCAAGGCCTCGACGAGCTACATCCAGCGCCGTCTCCAGATCGGCTACAACCGCGCCGCCTCGATCATGGAGCGGATGGAGATCGAGGGGATCGTCGGCCCGGCCAACCACGCCGGCAAGCGCGAGATCCTGGTCGAGGGCCTCACGGGCGCCCCGTCCGGCGGTTACGACGACGAGTGACCCTTAACGATCCGGCCCCCGTCGCATATTCGCCACAGGGGCCGGCTCTATCGCCAGACATGACATCCGGACGCGCTGCCGAGCCCGCGCGTCCGCACCGGGACGGCAAGAGCCCCGCGCGCCCGCAAGCTTTCGGAGATGCCCACACGATGACTGGCCGACGCCTCCACCCCGCCGCCGGTCCGCTGCTCGTGGTCGCCGCGCTGGCGCTCCAGCCGCAGCCGGCGAGCGCCCAGGTCTCCTCCTTCCTCGATGGCCTGTTCGGCCGCAAGGAGGAGCCGGCGCCGCCCCCGGCCCCCGAGCCGGAGGCCGCCCCGGCCCCGGCCAAGAAGGCGGCGGCCAAGCCCGGCAAAGGCGCGGACAAGGGAGCGGACAAGGCGGCCGAGAAGTCTGCGGAAAAACCCGCCGAGAAGACCGGCAGCATCAAGGCAGCGGCCAAGCCCGGCGCGGCCACCCCGACGACGCCGGCCGCCAATTCCGGCACGCGGGTCGCGGCGGTGGGAGCGCCCAGTCTCGGTGCCTCGCTGCAGGACGCCGACCCGACCACGATCGTGGCGGCGGCCAACACCTACTTCAACGGCTTCCAGACGCTGACCGGCTCGTTCATTCAGATCGGCGCCGATGGGCGCCGCATCGGCGGCAAGCTCACGCTCGCCAAGCCCGGGCGCCTGCGCTTCGAGTACGACCAGCCCTCGCCGCTCGAAGTGGTGGCCGACGGCACCTCGGTCGCGGTGCGCGATCGCAAGCTCAACACCCAGGATCTCTACTTCATCTCGCAGACACCGCTGAAATTCCTGCTGCGGGACAAGATCGACCTCGCCCGGGACCTCACGGTAAGCGAGGTCACCAACGATCCGGGCGGCGTGCGGATCGGGCTGGAGGACCGCTCGACGCTGGGCGGCACCTCGAAGATCCAGCTCTACTTCGATGCCGAGATGAAGTCCCTGTCGCAGTGGCGGATCACCGATCCGCAGGGCTACCTCACCACGGTGCAGCTCTCGAACCTACAGAAGGGCAAGGCGGTCGACGGATCGCTGTTCTTCATCAATTACGGCCGGTCCGAGGACAAGGCGATGCAGCAGCGGATCGACGGCCGCAATCCTTGAGCCGAGGGCAGAGGCTACGGAAAGCAACATGGGTTGATCTCGACGCTGCCCTGTTGCAACTGATCGCGACACCCTATGCCGTAGGCATTCAAATTCTCGGCATAACAGCAGGAATACGCTTGGGCAGGCGCCTGCTTTAAACATCCGTTGAGAGGGCGGCAGGCCAATAGGGCAACCGCCCACGAGGGGCGGCCTTCATGGGACGCTGTCCGGCCGCATGCCCGCCTTCATGTCCGCCCTCGCCGCTCCGTCGCTTCCAGTTTCCCTCCCGTTCGAGGCGGCGCTCGCCGAGATGGCCGCCCCCCTCCTCCTGCTCGACGCGGGCGGAACCGTCCTCTTCACCAATGCCCGCGCCGCGGCTCTGCTGTCCTGTGCCGAACCGGTCGGCCTCTCCCTGCCCGTCCTGCTGGCGCAATCCGGGGCCGCCGAGCCGGAGGGTGAGCCCGTTCTGGAAGCCGTGCGCGCGACCCGCCCGGCCCGGGCGCGCCTCACCCTGGATGGTGACCGGCGCGTCGAGGCGGCGCTCGCGCCGCTCTCGGCCGGCGGCTTCGCCCTCACCTTCGAGGACGTGACCGAGCAGCTGCGCGGCGCGGCTCTGGCCCGGCAGGAGCCGCTCACCGGCCTGTGCAACCGTGTCGGCCTGCACGACCGCCTTCACGCGGCGCTCGCCGAGGCAGACCGGACGGGCGCACCGCTCGCGGTGCTGATGCTCGACCTCGACCGGTTCAAGGCCGTCAACGACACGCTCGGCCACCCGGTCGGCGACGCGCTCCTGCGCAAGGTCGCCGAGCGCCTGCGCAAGGCCACCCGCAGCGGGGACGTGGTCGCGCGGCTCGGCGGCGATGAATTCGCCATCCTCCAGGCCGGTGCCGAGCAGCCCCAGGCCTCCGAGGCCCTGGCGCGCCGCCTCGTCGATCTGGTCGGCCGCACCTACGTCGTCGACGGTCACATGCTCAATGTCGGCGTCAGCGTCGGCGTCGCCGTCGCTCCCGTCGACGGCCGCGGCGCCGACGACCTCCTGAAGCATGCCGACCTCGCCCTCTACCGGGCCAAGGCCGAGGGTCGGGGCACCTACCGCTTCTTCGAGCCGGCGATGAACGCGCAGATGCAGGCGCGCCGCAGCCTGGAGATCGACCTGCGCCGAGCGCTCGCCCTCAAGCAGTTCGATCTCGCCTTCCAGCCGCAGATCCAGTTGGAGACCGGGGCGGTGACCGGCTTCGAGGCGTTGCTGCGCTGGAATCATCCCGAGCGCGGCCCGGTCTCGCCGGCCCTGTTCATCCCGCTGGCCGAGGAGATCGGCATCATCGTCGGCATCGGCGAGTGGGCCCTGCGCGCCGCCTGCCGCGAGGCGGCGTCATGGCCGCAGCCCGCATCGATCGCCGTCAACCTCTCTCCCGTGCAGTTCCGCGGCGGCAAGCTGGTCGAGACGGTGATGAACGTGCTGGCCCAGACAGGTCTCGATCCGGCCCGGCTGGAGCTGGAGATCACGGAGGGCGCGCTCTTGGAGAACACCGACAGCGTGCTCGACGTGCTGAACGGCCTGCGCGCGCTGGGCGTGAAGATCTCGATGGACGATTTCGGCACCGGCTACTCGTCGCTGAGCTACCTGCAGAAATTCCCCTTCGACAAGATCAAGATCGATCAATCCTTCGTCCGAGGCATGGAGGGCAATGCCGAGTGCGGGGCGATCGTGCGGGCCATCGCCCGGCTCGGCGCCAGCCTCGGTATGCGCACCACCGCGGAGGGCGTCGAGACACCGTCGCAACTCGACGCCATCCGCGCCGAGGGCTGCACCGAAGTCCAGGGCTACCTGACCGGGCGCCCGATGCCGGCGGCTCAGGCCGCTGCCCTGCTGTCGTCTTCTCCCGTCGCCTCCCCCGCCGACGCTGCCTGATGAGCCAGGAGTCTCCCGTGAGCCAGCCCGCGTTGAACCAAGACTCGTTGAACCAAGACTCGTTGAACCAAGATCTGCGCCGCCTCGTCTATTACAGTCGCAACCGGGTCGGCGGCGGCCCCGCGGCGATGAACGAGACGATCCGCGGTATCCTCGCCGCGAGCCGCACCAACAACGCCCGCGTCGGCGTGACCGGTGCGCTGATGTTCAACGCCGGCTGCTTCGCGCAGGTGCTGGAAGGGCCGGGCGAGGCGGTCGAGACCACCTTCGAGCGCATCCAGCAGGACGAGCGCCACGGCGAGGTCTCGCTCCTCGCCTTCGAGGCGGTGGAGACACGTCTCTTCACCGAATGGTCGATGGCCTTTGTCGGCGCCTCGCAGGCCGACGCGGCGCTCTACGGCGACATGGCGGGTGAGAGCGGCTTCGACCTGTCGCGGATGACGGGAAACAATTTGTGCGCCGTGCTGCACGGCCTCGCCCTGGAGGAGGAGGCCGCCGCGGCCTGACGGTTTGCGAGACGCGCGGGTTGGGCTAACGGGGCGGCATCCCTCGCCACGCTCCTCAGGCAATCCCCGTGCGCCTCACCGTCACGACCTGGAACATCAACTCGGTGCGCCTGCGCATCGAGTCCGTGTTGCGCTTTCTGCGGGAGGCGCAGCCGGACGTGCTCTGCCTTCAGGAGACCAAGTGCCCCGACGACCTGTTCCCGCTCAAGGCGTTCAAGGGCTCGGGCTACGAGAACATCGTCTTCGCCGGGCAGAAAGGCTATAACGGCGTCGCGATCATCTCGCGCTTCCCCCTGATCACCCGCGACGTGATGAGCTTCTGCGAGCGAGCGGATGCGCGCCACATCTCGGCGGTGCTCGGGCCCGAGGCAGGGCCGGCGGCGGGAATCGTGTTGCACGATTTCTACGTGCCCGCCGGTGGCGACCTCCCCCACCGCGACCTGAACCCGAAATTCGCGCACAAGCTCGACTTCCTGTCCGAGTTGCGCGCCTGGGCCGGCCGGCGCGTCTCCGGCCCAGCGATTCTGGTGGGCGACCTCAATGTCGCGCCGCTGGAGCACGATGTCTGGTCGCACAAGCAGCTTCTCGACGTGGTGAGCCACACCCCCGTCGAGACCGAGGCCCTTGAGACCCTGCGCGGTGAGGCCGGCTGGATCGACGCGGCGCGCCTCCTCACTCCGGAGCCCGAAAAAATCTACACGTGGTGGAGCTATCGCTCGCCGAACTGGGAGCTCGCCAATAAAGGCCGGCGCCTCGACCACGCCTGGGTCTCGCCCGATCTCGTCGACACCGTGCGCCGGGTCGAGGTGTTTCGCGAGGCGCGCGGCTGGGAGAAGCCCTCCGACCACGTCCCGGTCACGCTGGCCCTCGAACTCTAGCCGGGAACGCCGAGGGCGGTTCGGGCATTTGGCCTCCAACACGAATCATCGAAATGGAGCTCACCGGATGCGCTCGATCCTGCGCCAGATCCTCGTCGTCTTCCTCCTGCCCAAGGCCATCTCGTACCTGCGTCGCCGCTACGGCGGTGGTCGTGCCGCGGGGCAGCACCGCTCTTACTGAGTTCGAGAACGGATTCAGGTTTTGAAAGGTCGAGTCCTTTCACGGGTCCAGGGCAGAGCCTAGTGAAGGGACGCCGGGGCGCTGCCCCCGGCGCCCCGCCAAAGGGATGATACCTTTGGAATCCCGATATCAGGCGACCCGCCGACGGCCGTAGCCGAACCAGATCACCAGCCCCAGGCCGAGCCAAGCCAGCAGCCGAAGCCAGGTGTCGCCGGGCAGGCTCGCCATCAGGGCGAGACAGGCGAGGATGCCCAGCACCGGCACGACCGGACCGCCCGGCACCCGGAAGGGCCGTGCCAAGTCAGGCTCCGTGCGGCGCAGGATCAGCACGCTCGCGCAGACGAGAGTGAACGCGAACAGCGTGCCGATGCTGACGAGTTCGCCCAGAATTCCGATCGGCACCAGTGCGGCCACGATGGCCGTGGCGAGGCCGATGAGGCCTTGAGCGACGAACGGCGTCCGGCTCGAGGCGCCGATGCGCGAGAAGACATCCGGCAGCATGCGGTCGCGGGCCATGGCGTAGCAGATCCGCGCCTGTCCGTAGAGCGCAGTGAGCGCCGCCGTGGTGAGCCCGATCAAAGCCCCGAGCTTGATCGCCGCCGAGAACCCGGTCAGCCCGGTCACCGCCATCGCTTTCGCGATCGGGTCGGCCACGTCGAGCTCGCGATAGGGCACGAGGCCGGTGAGCACCGCGGCCACAGCCACGTAGAGCGCCGCGGTGACGACGAGCGAGCCGAGCAGCCCCACCGGCGCGTCCCGTTGCGGGTGGCGGGTCTCACCGGCGGCGGTCGAGATGGTCTCGAAGCCGACATAGGCGAAGAACACCACCCCGGCCCCGCGGAAGATGCCGCTCCAGCCGAAGGCGCCGAACGGACCCTCGTTCTCCGGCACCAGCGGCTGCCACAGTTCGGGCCGCAAATGCAGGGCACCGAGGCCGAGGAAGGCGAGGATGATCGCGACCTTCAGCGCCACCAGCAGGGCGTTGGTTCGGGCGGCCGATCGATTGTCGCGCATCAGGAGCGCGGTCAGCGCAAGCGTGATGAGGGCCGCCGGCAAGTTGACGAGCCCGCCCTCCCCCGGCGCCGCGGCGAGCCACGCCGGCAGAAGCAGGCCTACATCGGCCAGGAGGCTCTGCGCATAGCCCGACCAGCCGACGGCGATCGTCGCGGCCGCCATGGCGAATTCGAGCACGAGGTCCCACCCGATGATCCAGGCAGGCAGCGCCCCCAGCGTCGCGTAGGTGTAGGAGTAGGTCGAGCCGGCGACCGGAAGCATCGCGGCGAGTTCCGCGTAGCAGAGCGCCACCAGCCCGCTCGCCACCGCCCCGAGCACGAAAGAGAGCATCAATCCCGGCCCCGCGTAGTTGGCCGCCGCCGTTCCCGTGAGCACGAAGATCCCCGCTCCGACCGTCGCCCCGACGCCGATGCAGACGAGGCTGAAGGCGGAGAGGTTTCTGGCGAGCGAGGGGCCGTCCGTGCCGGAATGGTCGGCGATGAGCGCGGCGATGGGCTTGCGGGCGCCGAGGGCGGGATGGGGCATGAGGTCTCGCGTGCCTTGAGCGGGTCGCCTCCGGCAACGCGAAATCCGCGCCGGTCGTGAGGCCATGGATGAGGCGATGTAACCGTGAGGCACTCCGAAGCGGGTGTCGCCCGCGGAGCCGGCGGCACTGGCACTTCCCACGGTTTCGTGTATGGTCCGCGCCGCCTCGACCCGGCTGACGGGCGGGGCTTGTGCCGCTTGCGGCTGACCGTGCTGGACGACATCCCGGCACCGGCCCGACCGCGAGCTTCAAGGCGCCTTGCCCGTCACGGGCGGCGCATCCGAACAAACCCCATCTGAAAGGCCTGCGATGTCGATCACGGCAGAGCGCAAGACCGCGCTCATCAAGGACTACGCCAAGGGCAACAAGGACACCGGCTCGCCGGAGGTCCAGATCGCCATCCTCACCGAGCGGATCACCAACCTGACCGCCCACTTCAAGACTCACGGCAAGGACAACCACTCCCGCCGCGGCCTCCTGAAGCTGGTGTCGCAGCGCCGCTCGCTGCTCGACTACCTGAAGCGCAAGGAAGAGGCGCGCTACCGCACCCTCATCGAGCGCCTCGGCATCCGCCGCTAAGGCAACCCACGCGGTCCCTCGGGACCGCGTTTTCACAAGCAGCGCTCTTAGCCGAAGTGGACGCCGGTTCGGCGTAAGAGAGCGCAGCAAGCCAAGAAAGATTGTCCGGGCATGGGGCTCGGCCGGTCCCCCGGGCGGCTTGAAGGCAAAGGGCGCCAGGGCAGGATCGCGAGACGCTTTTTCTCACAGAAGAGCGTCTCGCCGTCTTGCCTCTGGCGGCGCCGGGTTCGCCCGACTCGCATGTTCGAAGGCAGAAGACACACATGTTCGACGTACAACGTGAAGAGCTGATCTGGGGCGACCGCAAGCTCGTTCTCGAGACCGGCAAGACCGCCCGGCAGGCGGACGGCTCCGTGGTCGCCACCTACGGCGAGACCACCGTGCTCGCCACCGTGGTCGCGGGCAAGGAGCCCAAGGCCGGCATCGACTTCCTGCCGCTCACCGTGAACTACCAGGAGCGCGCCTACGCCGCCGGCCGCATCCCGGGCGGCTACTTCAAGCGCGAGGGCCGTCCCTCCGAGAAGGAGACCCTCGTCTCCCGCCTGATCGACCGCCCGATCCGTCCGCTCTTCGTCGAGGGCTGGCGCAACGACACCCAGGTCGTCGTCACCGTCCTCTCCCACGACCTTGAGAACGATCCCGACATCGTCTCGATGGTGGCGGCCTCCGCCGCGCTGACGCTGTCCGGCGTTCCGTTCATGGGCCCGATCGGCGCGGCCCGCGTCGGCTACCTCAACGGTGGCTACAAGCTGAACCCGCTGGTGACGGAAGTCGCCGAGTCGACCCTCGACCTCGTCGTCGCCGGCACGCAGGACGCGGTGCTGATGGTCGAGTCCGAGGCCAAGGAGCTCTCCGAGGACGTGATGCTCGGGGCCGTGATGTTCGGCCACAAGCACTTCCAGCCCGTCATCGAGGCGATCATTCGCCTGGCCGAGAAGGCCGCCAAGGAGCCGCGCGACTTCTCCCCGCCGGAGAACGCCGACGTGGAGAAGGCCGTCCTCGACATCTGCGAGGCGGAGCTGCGCGAGGCCTACAAGAAGACGGTCAAGCAGGAGCGCTACGCGGCCGTCGACGCCGTGAAGGCGAAGGTGGTTGACGCGCTCTGCCCGGCCGAGGGTGAGCAGAAGTTCAGCCCCGAGAAGGTCAAGGCGGCCTTCAAGGAGGCGCAGTCGAAGGTGGTCCGCTGGAACATCCTCGACACCGGCTCGCGCATCGACGGCCGCGACGTGAAGACCGTTCGCCCGATCGTGTCGGAAGTCGGGGTGCTGCCCCGCGCCCACGGCTCCTCGCTGTTCACCCGCGGCGAGACCCAGGCGCTGGTCGTGGCCACGCTCGGCACCGGCGAGGACGAGCAGTTCATCGACGCGCTGGAGGGGACCTACAAGGAGCGCTTCCTGCTCCACTACAACTTCCCTCCCTACTCCGTCGGTGAGACCGGCCGCATGGGCTCGCCCGGCCGCCGCGAGATCGGCCACGGCAAGCTCGCCTGGCGCGCGATCCGTCCCGTTCTGCCGCCGGCCCACGAGTTCCCGTACACGATCCGCGTGGTCTCCGAGATCACCGAGTCGAACGGCTCCTCCTCGATGGCTTCCGTCTGCGGCGGCTCGCTGTCGCTGATGGATGCGGGCGTACCCCTGCGCCGTCCGGTGGCCGGCATCGCCATGGGCCTGATCCTGGAAGGCGAGCGCTTCGCGGTGCTCTCCGACATCCTCGGCGACGAGGATCACCTCGGTGACATGGACTTCAAGGTGGCCGGCACGGACGAGGGCATCACCTCGCTCCAGATGGACATCAAGATCGCCGGCATCACCGAGGAGATCATGCGCGTCGCTCTCGCCCAGGCGAAGGACGGCCGCGCCCACATCCTCGGCGAGATGGCCAACGCGCTGACCGCGGCCCGTCCCGAGCTCGGCGAGTACGCGCCGCGCATCGAGACGATGCAGATCCCCACCGACAAGATCCGCGACGTGATCGGCACCGGCGGCAAGATCATCCGCGAGATCGTCGAGAAGACCGGCGCCAAGATCAACATCGAGGATACCGGCGTCGTGAAGATCGCCTCGTCCGACGGCAAGGCGATCAAGGCGGCCTATAACTGGATCCGCTCCATCGTTGCCGAGCCCGAGGCCGGCACGATCTACGACGGCACGATCGTCAAGATCATGGAGTTCGGCGCCTTCGTGAACTTCTTCGGCGCCAAGGACGGCCTCGTCCATATCTCGGAGCTCGCCGCCCAGCGCGTCGCCAAGGTCGGCGACGTCGTGAAGGAGGGCCAGAAGGTCAAGGTGAAGTTCCTCGGCGCCGACGAGCGCGGCAAGATCCGCCTCTCGATGAAGGTCGTCGATCAGGAGACCGGCGAGGACATCACCGAGAAGCTCAAGGCCGAGCGCGCGGAGCGCGGCGAGCCGGAGCGTGAGGAGCGCAGCGACCGCGGTGACCGCAGTGACCGTGGCGATCGCGGTCCCCGCCGCGACCGCGGCGAGCGCCGCCGGGAGTCGTCGGGCGAATAAGCCCCTCTCACAATCCATACTGGACGCTTGAAGAGCGCGGTCCCTCCGGGGGCCGCGCTCTTTGCTTATGGCTTGAGCGCTTCGAACGCGACCGGCGCTCCGTCCTCTCCGCGCGCGACAACAACATCCTGCCCGGCGCCTCCCGGACCGTGTGCTTCCAGATTATCGCCGGGTTCCGGCGCGCGGGCGCGCTCCAGGCTTCCTTGCCCGCGTGCCCTCCCCTAACACCGGGGCGACGCCCGCCGCGCGGGTGTCTCCCCCGGAGCCTACCGATGTCCGACGATCTCGTCTTCTACACGAACCCGATGTCCCGCGGCCGGATCGTCCGCTGGATGCTGGAGGAGGTCGGCGCGCCCTACTGCACCGAGATTCTCGGCTACGGCACCTCCATGAAGGCGCCGGCCTACCGGGCGATCAACCCGATGGGGAAGGTCCCCGCCCTCCGCCACGGCGGCACAGTGGTGACCGAGTGTGCCGCGATTCTCGCCTACCTTGCCGACGCCTTCCCTGAGGCCCGGCTCGCCCCTGAGCCGGGCCACCGCGACCGGGCTCCCTATTATCGCTGGCTGTTCTTCTGCGCCGGCCCGATCGAGGCCGCGGTGACGAACGGCGTGCTCAAGGTGAGTGTCCCCGACGACCCGCGCATGCAGGGCATGGTCGGCTACGGTAGCCTGGAGACGGCGCTCGACACGCTCGAGGGCGCGGTCGCCGGGGTGGAGTTCGTGGCAGGCGACCGGTTCAGCGCTGCCGACCTCTACGTCGCCTCGCATCTCGGCTGGGGCATGCAGTTCGGCACGATTCCGAAGCGCCCTGCCTTCGAGAGCTATGTCGGGCGCCACCTTGAGCGGCCGGCGGCCGTGCGGGCACGGGAGATCGACGACGGGCTTCTCGCACAGGCCGCGAGCGCCTCGTAGCCGCCTTTCCACGGAACGGCGTCGGCCGCCCCGCGTTCGCCCCGCGAACCCGCACGGGCATCAAGAAGGAGTGCGTTGACCGTGAACGAGATGATCGAGGACATTTTCTCCGGCGAGCCGAACCTGAGCATGACAGAGCGGGCCGTCTCCGTCGCGTTGGGTCTCGGTATCGCCGCCGCGGCGGCGCAGCCCCGGCCGAACAAGCTGCTGAGCCTCGCCGCCCTCGTGGTCGGCGTCGGCCTCGCCGTGCGCGGCGCCACCGGCCACTGCGCCGTCAAGGCGGTCACCGCGGGCGGGCGTGACCTGACCGGCTGACGACCGTTCGACGACCTCGACCGGCCGGCGACGCTTCCGCTTCGTTGCCGCACAATGCGGCTCCAACGAAAAGGGGCGCTCCCCGAGGAGCGCCCCTTCCTTCTATTGTCGTCGTGAGATCTCAGAATTCAGAGCGAGCGGCTGCTGGTGCGGCCGGCGATGAAGCCGTAGATCGCGAGCACGACGCAGGCGCCGATAATGGAGCCGATGAAGCGCGCGCCCTCGTTGGGCCCGTACCAGCCGACCGCCTGACCGATGAAGGTCGCGACGAAGGCGCCGACGATACCGAGGATCGTCGTCATGATGAAGCCCGCGGGCTCCTTGTCACCGGGCATGATGAACTTGGCGATGACGCCGGCCACGAAGCCGATGATGATGGTCCAGAGAATTTCCATTTGGCTCCAACCCCGAAAAGCGCCTTCGACCTGAAGATCAGGCCGGAAGACTTGGCCGTATTCGTGGGGCAAACGCGCGAGCGATGATGCCGGTTGCCTCGCCAGTCACGCCGAGGCGCAAAAAATGCGGGCGGCGCGGGCAAGCTCTCCGAGATCCGTTTCGGGCACCGCTTCGGCCCCCTTTACGGGGAACCGTCCACGGCGGCAGAAGGGTCCGCCTTCAACGAATCGAGACCAGTGCCCTATGACCATCGAACGCTACGAGACCGGTCCCCGCATGAGCCAAGCGGTCGCCCATGGCGACCTCGTCTTCCTGGCCGGCCAAGTGGCGGCCGACGTTGTCGGCACCGGCGTCACCGCGCAGACGCAGCAGATTCTGGAGCAGATCGACCGGCTGCTGCTGGCGGCGGGCAGCGACAAGTCCCGCATCCTGTCGGCGACGATCTACCTCGCCGACATCGCCGGCTTCGCCGAGATGAACGCGGCCTGGGACGCCTGGGTCGACAAGGACAACCCGCCTGCCCGCGCCACCGTGGAAGCCCGGCTCGTTGCGCCGGAATACCGGGTCGAGATCGCCATCACGGCCGCGCGAGGCAAATCGTGATCCGGCGGCGCCTGTTGGGAGGGCTCGCCGCCCTCCCCCTTCTCCTCACGGCCGCCGCCGGCGTGAGCGCCGAGGAGCGCGTCGTCAACATCTATAACTGGTCGGACTACATCGACCCGAAGGTGCTCGACGACTTCACCAAGGAGACGGGGATCAAGGTCGTCTACGACACCTACGACAACAATGAGATCCTCGAGACGAAGTTGCTCGCCGGCAAGTCCGGCTACGACATCGTCGTGCCCTCCGGCCCCTTCCTGCAGCGCCTGATCAAGGCCGGGGTCTTCCTGCCCCTCGACAAGGCGAAGATCCCGAACCTCAAGAACGCTTGGCCCGAGATCACGGGCCGGCTCCAGGCCTACGATCCCGGCAATACGTTCGCCATCGATTACATGTGGGGCACCACCGGCATCGGCGTGAACCTGTCCGCCGTGCGCGAGCGGCTCGGCGCCAACGCGCCCCTCAACAGCTGGAGCCTCGTGCTCAATCCGGGATTCATCTCGAAGCTCAAGGATTGCGGCGTCATGCTCCTCGATTCCCCCGAGGATCTGATCCCATCGATCCTGCCCTTCTACGGCTACAAGTCCGACTCGAAGCGCTGGGACGACATCACCACGGTGACCGACGCGCTCTATAAGGTCCGCGGCTCGGTACGGAAATTCCATTCCTCGGAATACATCAACGGGCTCGCCAACGGCGATGTCTGCCTCGCGGTCGGCTATTCCGGCGATGTGATGCAGGCGAAGAAGCGCGCCGAGGAATCGAAGAACGGCGTCGAGATCGCCTACTTCATCCCGAAGGAGGGCGCGCTGATGTGGTTCGACGCCTTCGCGATCCCGAAGGACGCCGCCCACCCGGCCGAGGCGCACGCCTTCATCGACTACATGATGCGCCCGGAAGTGGCGGCGGCCAACACCAACTTCGTGTCCTTCGCCAACGGAAACCTCGCCTCGCAGAAGTTCGTGAAGCCGGAGATCCGGAGCAATCCCGGCATCTACCCGGACGAGGCGGTGATGCAGCGGCTCTCGGTCAACACCGCCTGGAACGACTCGACGCAGCGCTTCGTCACCCGGGCCTGGACGCGGGTGCGCACCGGCCGCTGATTCTTCGGACCAAGTTCGCAGCAACGAAAAAGGCCCCGGCTCTGAGTGCCGGGGCCTTTTCTCGTTCGTCACTCCCCGCCCGTGAAGCGGGCGGGGCGCTCTGGAGTCGTGCCTCACTCGGCCGCGGGCAGCTCGCTGAGCTCGGCGGCGTTGGCCGCGTTCTCAGCGGAGCGCTGCTGCAGGATCAGACTATCGCGGCGGCGCGCGATGGAGCGGATGTCCGCCGCGAGCGAGCCGGTGCCGGCCGGGATGAGCGAGCCGACGATGACGTTCTCCTTCAGCCCCTCCAGGGTATCGACCTTGCCGTTGACCGCCGCCTCGGTGAGGACGCGTGTGGTCTCCTGGAACGAGGCCGCCGAGATGAACGACTTCGTCTGCAGCGACGCCTTGGTGATGCCGAGCAGGACCGGAACGCCCTGGATCGGCTTCTTGCCCTCGGCGAGCAGCTTCTCGTTGTATTCGGCGAGTTCCGTACGGTCGATCTGGTCGCCCGTGAGGATGTCGGAATCGCCGCCGTCGGTGATCTCCACCTTCTGCAGCATCTGCCGGACGATCACCTCGATATGCTTGTCGTTGATCGACACGCCCTGGAGCCGGTAGACCTCCTGGATCTCGTTGACGAGGTAGGCGGCAAGCTCCTCCACGCCCTTGATCGCCAGGATGTCGTGCGGCGCCGGGTTGCCGTCGACGATGTAGTCGCCGAGCTCCACCACGTCCCCGTCCTGCAAGTGGATGTGCTTGCCCTTCGGGATCAGGTACTCGACCGCCTCCGAACCGTCGTGCGGCGTCAGCGTCAGACGACGCTTGTTCTTGTAGTCGCGGCCGAAGGCGATCGTGCCCGACTTCTCGGCGATGATCGCCGCATCCTTCGGACGACGCGCCTCGAACAGCTCCGCCACCCGCGGCAGACCGCCGGTGATGTCGCGGGTCTTGGCCGAGTCCGTCGAGACGCGGGCCAGCACGTCACCGGCCTTCACCTTCGCACCCGGATCGAGACCGATGATGGCATCGACGGGCAGGAAGTAGCGGGCATCCGAACCGCGCGGCAGCTTCACCGGCTTGCCGTCCTGATCCAGCACGAGCATGGCCGGCTTCAGGTCGGAGGTGCGGGACGAGCCGCGCCAGTCGATGACGACGCGCTTGGCGATGCCGGTCGACTCGTCGGTCGTCTCGGTGATGGACTGGCCATCGTAGAGATCCTCGTAGCCGACGATGCCGTCCACCTCGGCGACGATCGGACGGGTGTAGGGATCCCACTCGGCGATCCGCTGCCCGCGCTTGATCGTGTCGCCCTCGTCCACGCGCACCTTGGCGCCGTATTGCAGGCGGTGGACCGCCCGCTCGGTGCCGTCGGAGCCAACGATCACCACCGCGACCGAACGGCCGGTGGCGATGAGATCGCCGTCCGAGTTCTTGGCGAGCGACCGATTGCGGATCTTGATCGTGCCCTCGAAGCTGGACTCGACGAAGGACGAATCCGCGATCTGCGCCGCGCCGCCGATGTGGAAGGTGCGCATGGTGAGCTGGGTGCCCGGCTCACCGATCGACTGCGCCGCGATGACGCCGACGGCCTCGCCCATGTTGACGGGCGTGCCACGGGCGAGGTCGCGCCCGTAGCAGGTGGCGCAGACACCGCTCTTGGTCTGGCAGACCAGCACCGAGCGGATCTTCACCTCCTGGATGCCCGCGGCGGCGATCGCCGGCAGGTGACGCTCCTCGATCGTCTCGTTGGTCTTGACGATGATGGTACCGTCCTGCGCCACCAGATCCTCGGCCGTGGCACGGCCCAGGATGCGGATGGCGAGCGGCGCGACGACTTGGCCGGCATCGATGATGGCGCGCATCTTGATGCCGTTGGTGGTGCCGCAATCGACTTCGCGGATGACGGCATCCTGCGCCACGTCGACGAGGCGGCGGGTGAGGTACCCCGAGTTCGCGGTCTTCAGCGCCGTGTCCGCGAGGCCCTTACGGGCGCCGTGGGTGGAGTTGAAGTACTCGAGAACGTCGAGGCCTTCCTTGAAGTTCGAGATGATCGGGGTCTCGATGATCTCGCCCGACGGCTTGGCCATGAGGCCGCGCATCGCCGCGAGCTGCTTCATCTGCGCGGGCGAACCACGGGCGCCCGAGTGGCTCATCATGTAGATCGAGTTGACCTGCTTGTCGGCCCCGTTCTCGTCCTTCTGGACGGCGGAGATCCGGCCCATCATCTCGGCGGCGAGCTTGTCGGAGCACTTGGCCCAGGCATCGACGACCTTGTTGTACTTCTCGCCCTGGGTGATCAGGCCGTCGTTGTACTGCTGCTCGTAATCCTTCACGAGCGCGCGGGTGTCGTCGACGATCGACCACTTGTTCTCCGGCACGACCATGTCGTCCTTGCCGAACGAGATGCCGGCGCGGAAGGCGTGGCTGAAGCCGAGCGCCATGATGCGGTCGCAGAAGATCACCGACTCCTTCTGACCGCAGTGTCGGTAGACGGTGTCGATCATCGCCGAGATCTCCTTCTTCGTCATCAGCTTGTTGACGACGTCGAAGGGCACCTTCGGGTGCATCGGCAGCACGCCGGACAGGATCACGCGGCCCGGCGTCGTGTCGTAGATCTTCGACACCGGCTCGCCGTCCGGCCCGAGGCCGCGCCAGCGCCACTTGATCTTCGAGTGCAGCGACACGGTCTTGGCCGCGAGCGCGTGCTCGAGCTGACCGACATCGCCGAACACGCCCTGCATCGGGTTGTTCTTGTCGTCGGCCTTGTGCTCGCCGACCGCGCCATCGGCAACGATCGAGAGGTAATAGAGGCCGAGAACGATGTCCTGCGACGGCACGATGATCGGCTGACCGTTGGCCGGGTGCAGGATGTTGTTGGTCGACATCATCAGGACGCGCGCTTCCAGCTGAGCCTCGAGGCTCAAGGGAACGTGCACGGCCATCTGGTCGCCGTCGAAGTCGGCATTGAACGCGGCGCAGACCAGCGGGTGGAGCTGGATCGCCTTGCCCTCGATCAGCTTCGGCTCGAACGCCTGGATGCCGAGGCGGTGCAGCGTCGGCGCCCGGTTGAGCATGACGGGATGCTCACGGATGACCTCGTCCAGGATATCCCAGACTTCGGGCTTCTCCTTCTCGACGAGTTTTTTCGCCTGCTTGACGGTCGCGGAGAAACCCTTGGCGTCGAGGCGCGCGTAGATGAAGGGCTTGAACAGCTCCAGCGCCATCTTCTTCGGCAGACCGCACTGGTGCAGCTTCAGCTCCGGGCCGACCACGATGACCGAGCGGCCCGAATAGTCGACGCGCTTGCCGAGCAGGTTCTGGCGGAAGCGGCCCTGCTTGCCCTTCAGCATGTCGGCGAGCGACTTCAGCGGGCGCTTGTTGGCGCCCGTGATGACGCGGCCGCGGCGGCCGTTGTCGAACAGCGCATCGACCGCCTCCTGAAGCATGCGCTTCTCGTTGCGGATGATGATGTCCGGCGCGCGCAGCTCGATCAGCCGCTTGAGGCGGTTGTTGCGGTTGATGACGCGGCGGTAGAGGTCGTTGAGATCGGACGTGGCGAAGCGACCGCCGTCCAGCGGGACCAGCGGGCGCAGGTCCGGCGGGATGACGGGCACGACCGTCAGGATCATCCACTCGGGCTTGTTGCCCGAGAGCTGGAACGCCTCGATGATCTTGAGGCGCTTCATCAGCTTCTTCGGCTTCAGCTCGGAGGTCGTCGTCGCGATCTCCTCCTTGAGCGAAGTCGCGATGCCCTCGAGGTCGAGCTCCTGCAGGATGCGCCGGATCGCCTCGGCGCCGATCATCGCGGTGAACGAATCCTCGCCGTACTCCTCCTGAGCGCGCAGGTACTCCTCCTCCGACAGGAGCTGACGCTCCTTGAGGGGGGTGAGGCCCGGCTCGATGACGACGTAGGACTCGAAGTACAGGATCCGCTCAAGGTCCTTGAGCGCCATGTCGAGCAGCAGGCCGATGCGGCTCGGCAGTGACTTCAGGAACCAGATGTGAGCGACGGGGGCGGCGAGCTCGATATGGCCCATGCGGTCGCGCCGGACGCGCGCGAGGGTGACCTCGACGCCGCACTTCTCGCAGATGACGCCCTTGTACTTCATGCGCTTGTACTTGCCGCACAAGCATTCGTAGTCCTTGATCGGCCCGAAGATGCGCGCGCAGAACAGACCGTCGCGCTCGGGCTTGAAGGTCCGGTAGTTGATCGTCTCGGGCTTCTTGATTTCGCCGTAGGACCAAGACAGGATTTTTTCGGGCGACGAGATCGAGATCTTGATCTGGTCGAAGCTCTGCGGCTGGGCCTGCTGATTGAAAAGGTTCATGACCTCTTGGTTCATGATCCGCTCCTTGCTCGCCGGCTGCCCCGCGCCTGGGCAGTCACGGCTTGATCCTCATGGCGCCGCGCTCGTCCGGAGCGCCGCTGGCCGTCGTCACGTGTCGGAAGGCCCCGCCCCTTCCCGCTCGACCGCGGCGGCGCCTCGCGAGAGGCACCGCCGCGGGAGGTGATGGCTTGGCGTTACTCGGCGGCGTCGGCCGGCGGCTCGATCTGGTCGTTGGCCGCCTGCTGCTGCTTGGAGTTCGTCAGCTCGACGTTGAGGCCGAGCGAGCGCATCTCCTTGACGAGCACGTTGAAGGACTCGGGGATGCCGGCCTCGAAGGTGTCGTCGCCGCGGACGATCGCCTCGTAGACCTTGGTGCGGCCGGCCACGTCGTCCGACTTCACCGTGAGCATCTCCTGCAGCGTGTAGGCCGCACCGTAGGCCTCCAGCGCCCAGACCTCCATCTCACCGAAGCGCTGGCCGCCGAACTGCGCCTTACCGCCCAGCGGCTGCTGGGTGACGAGCGAGTACGGACCGATCGAGCGCGCGTGGATCTTGTCGTCCACGAGGTGGTGCAGCTTCAGCATGTAGATGTAGCCCATGGTGACCTTGCGGTCGAAGGGCTCGCCGGTCCGCCCGTCGTAGAGCGTCGACTGCGCCGAGCGGTCGAGCCCGGCCATCTCCAGCATCGTCTCGATGTCGGCTTCCTTGGCGCCGTTGAACACCGGCGTCGCCATGGGCACGCCGCGGCGGACGTTGTTGCCGGCCTCGGCCAGAGCCTCGTCGGAGAGCCCTTCGAGTTCGCTGGCTGAGTAGATCGCTTCCATTTCGGCCCGCAGCGGCGCGATGTCCTGATTCCTCAGATAGGCATCGACCGCCTTCGAGACCTTGCGACCCAAGCCCGCAGCCGCCCAGCCGAGGTGCGTCTCCAGGATCTGGCCGACATTCATGCGCGAGGGCACGCCGAGCGGGTTGAGCACGATGTCGGCATGCGTGCCGTCCTCGAGGAACGGCATGTCCTCGATCGGCACGATGCGCGACACCACACCCTTGTTGCCGTGGCGGCCGGCCATCTTGTCGCCGGGCTGGATCTTGCGCTTCACCGCCACGAAGACCTTGACCATCTTCATGACGCCGGGCGGAAGCTCGTCGCCGCGCTGCAGCTTCTCGACCTTGTCGAGGAAGCGCTGCTCAAGGCGCTTCTTCGACTCGTCGTACTGCTTCTGCATCGCCTCGATCTCCGTCATCAGACGGTCGTCGACGACGGCGAACTGCCACCATTGCGAGCGGGGATACTCGCTGATGATCTCGCGGGTCAGCGTGGTGTCCTTGCGGAAGCCCTTCGGACCGGCGATCGGCGACTGACCGATCAGCACCTCGGCCAGACGCGCGTAGGTGTTGCGGTCGAGGATGGTCTGCTCGTCGTCGCGGTCCTTGGCGAGACGCTCGATCTCCTCGCGCTCGATCGCCTGGGCGCGCTCGTCCTTGTCGACGCCGTGGCGGTTGAACACCCGGACCTCGACGATCGTGCCCGTGACACCGGGGGGCACGCGCAAGGACGTGTCGCGCACGTCGGATGCCTTCTCGCCGAAGATGGCGCGGAGCAGCTTCTCCTCCGGCGTCATCGGGCTCTCGCCCTTCGGCGTGATCTTGCCGACGAGGATGTCGCCGGCATGCACCTCGGCGCCGATATAGACGATGCCGGCCTCGTCGAGGTTCTTGAGCGCCTCTTCCGAGACGTTCGGGATGTCGCGGGTGATCTCCTCCGGACCCAGCTTGGTGTCGCGGGCCATCACCTCGAATTCCTCGATGTGAATCGAGGTGAACACGTCATCCTTCACGATCCGCTCGGAGAGCAGGATCGAGTCCTCGAAGTTGTAGCCGTTCCACGGCATGAACGCGACGAGCACGTTGCGGCCGAGCGCGAGCTCACCGAACTCGGTCGAGGGACCGTCGGCGATGATCTCGCCCTTCTTCACCGGCTCGCCGACGCGCACCAGCGGCTTCTGCGTGATGCAGGTCGACTGGTTCGAGCGCTGGAACTTCTGCAGGCGGTAGATGTCGACGCCGGGCTTGGTCGGGTCGGTCTCTTCCGTCGCGCGGATGACGATACGGGTGGCGTCCACCTGATCGACGATGCCGGAGCGGCGGGCGGCGATGGCGGCGCCGGAGTCACGGGCGACCACGGCCTCCATGCCGGTGCCGACGAAGGGCGCGTCGGCGCGGACCAGCGGCACCGCCTGGCGCTGCATGTTCGAGCCCATCAGCGCGCGGTTGGCGTCGTCGTTCTCGAGGAACGGGATCAGCGCCGCGGCGACCGAGACGAGCTGCTTCGGCGACACGTCCATGAGATCGACGCGGTCGGGGGCGACCACGATGACCTCACCCGCGCGGCGGCAGACGACGAGGTCATCCGTCAGCTTGCGACCCTCGTCCATGCCGGCATTGGCCTGGGCGACGTAGTACTTCGCCTCCTCCATGGCGGAGAGGTAGGCGACCTCGTCGGTCACCACGCCGTCCTTCACCCGGCGGAACGGCGTCTCGATGAAGCCGTACTTGTTCACGCGGGCAAACGTCGCCAGCGAGTTGATGAGGCCGATATTCGGGCCTTCCGGCGTCTCGATCGGGCAGATACGGCCGTAGTGCGTCGGGTGCACGTCGCGCACCTCGAAGCCGGCGCGCTCGCGGGTCAGACCGCCCGGGCCGAGCGCCGAGAGGCGGCGCTTGTGCGTCACTTCCGACAGCGGGTTGGTCTGGTCCATGAACTGCGAGAGCTGCGACGAGCCGAAGAACTCGCGCACGGCCGCCGCCGCGGGCTTCGCGTTGATGAGGTCCTGCGGCATCACCGTGTCGATGTCGACCGAGGACATACGCTCCTTGATGGCGCGCTCCATCCGCAGGAGACCCAGGCGGTACTGGTTCTCCATCAGCTCGCCGACCGAGCGGACGCGGCGGTTGCCGAGGTGGTCGATGTCGTCGATCTCGCCCTTGCCGTCGCGCAGGTCCACCAGCGCCTTGACGACGGCGAGCATGTCCTCGCGGCGCAGCGTCCGCACGGTGTCGGCGGCGTCCAGGTCGAGACGCATGTTCATCTTCACGCGGCCGACGGCGGAGAGGTCGTAGCGCTCGGCGTCGAAGAACAGCGAGTGGAACATCGCCTCCGCGGTGTCGAGCGTCGGCGGCTCGCCGGGGCGCATGACGCGGTAGATGTCGAACAGCGCGCCCTCGCGGCCGGAATTCTTGTCCACCGCCAGCGTGTTGCGGATGTAGGGACCGACATTGACGTGGTCGATGTCGAGCACCGGGATCTCGGTGATGCCGACATCGTCGAGCGCCTTGAGCAGCTTCTCGGAGATCTCGTCGCCGGCCTCGGCCCAGATCTCGCCGGTGTTGGCGTTGACGAGATCCTCGGCGATGTACTGGCCGACGAGATCCTCGTCGGTCGCCTTGAGGAACTTGGTGCCCTTCTCGCCGATCAGGCGCGCGTTGCGGGCGTTGAGCTTCTTGCCGGCCTCGAGCACCACCTCGCCGGAATCGGCGTCGATGAGATCGACGGAGGCCTTGAAGCCCTTCAGACGCTCGGCGTCGAACGGCACGCGCCAGTCCGCGCCGTCCCGCTCGTACGAGACCCGGTTGTAGAAGGTCGAGAGGATCTCTTCGCCGTCGAGGCCGAGCGCGAACAGGAGCGAGGTGACCGGCAGCTTGCGCTTGCGGTCGATGCGCACGTGCACGATGTCCTTAGCGTCGAACTCGACGTCGAGCCAGGAGCCCCGGTAGGGGATGATGCGGGCGGCAAACAAGAGCTTGCCCGAGGAGTGGGTCTTGCCCTTGTCGTGGTCGAAGAACACACCCGGCGAGCGGTGCATCTGCGAGACGATGACGCGCTCGGTGCCGTTGACGATGAAGGTGCCGTTGTCCGTCATGAGCGGCATGTCGCCCATGTAGACGTCCTGCTCCTTGATGTCCTTGACCGACTTGGCGCCGGTATCCGGGTCCACGTCGAACACGATCAGGCGCAGCGTCACCTTGAGCGGGGCCGCGAAGGTGATGCCGCGCTGGCGGCACTCGTCGACGTCGTATTTCGGCTGCTCGAAGGTGTAGCGCACGAACTCCAGGAGCGCCGTCGAGGCGAAGTCGGAGATCGGGAAGACCGACTTGAAGACGCTCTGAAGACCTTCGTCGGCACGTCCGCCTTCCGGCTCGTCCACCATCAGGAACTGGTCGTAGGACGCCTTTTGAACCTCAATGAGGTTCGGCATCTCGGCGACTTCCCGGATCTTGCCGAAGAACTTGCGAATGCGCTTGCGACCGACCAGCGTATTGGCCATGAGACCTCGCTCCACCACCTCAGCGTAGGGTGCCCGGGGAAGGCGAAGAGCCTCCCATCACCGGGCTCGAAGGGCCGCCCCGCCGGACGATCAGCCCACCCGAACCGAATTCGTCTTCTGTTCGCCGCGCTCCCGCCTTCGGAAACGACGGCCGCCCGAAGCGGCGTTAGCCCGCGAGCCGGAGCCCGCGGGCGTCTGGCCGGCGCGGCCCCGAGGGACACGCGCCGGATGCGATGGGCCTGGAACGGCCCATCGACGGATTACTTGAGCTCGACCTTGGCGCCGGCCTTCTCGAGCTGGGCCTTGATCTTCTCGGCCTCGTCCTTGGCCACCGACTCCTTGACCGGCTTCGGGGCGCCCTCGACGAGGTCCTTGGCCTCCTTGAGGCCGAGGCCGGTGATCGCGCGGACCTCCTTGATGACCTCGATCTTCTTGTCGCCGGCCGAGGCCAGGACGACGGTGAACTCGGTCTGCTCCTCGGCAGCCGGGGCAGCGGCGCCACCACCGGCCGGACCAGCGGCGACGGCGACGGCGGCAGCGGCCGAGACGCCCCACTTCTCCTCGAGGAGCTTGGCGAGCTCGGCGGCCTCGAGAACGGTCAGCGAGGAGAGGTCCTCGACGATCTTGGCGAGATCAGCCATGTGCGTATTCCTTGCGTATATCGGTTTGAACGGATGGTTTCGCTAGGGGCGAACGGCTCAGGCCGCCTCGTCCTTCTTGGCATAGGCCCCGAACACGCGGGCGAGCTTGGCCGCCGGCGCGTTGACGACCTGAGCGACCTTGGTCGCGGGAGCCTGGATGAGGCCCACGAGCTTGGCGCGCAGTTCGTCGAGGGACGGGAGCGTGGCGAGTGCCTTCACGCCGTCCGGGTTCAGGGCAGTCGTTCCCATGGCGCCGCCGAGAATCACGAGCTTGTCGTTCGTCTTGGCGAAGTCCACCGCAACCTTGGCGGCCGCAACCGGATCGCTCGAATAGGCGAGCAGGGTCGGGCCCTTCAGGAGGGGCTTGATGGAGGCGACGTCCGTGCCATCGAGAGCGATGCTGGCGAGCCGGTTCTTGGCGACCTTCACGGTGGCGCCGGCATGCTTCATCTGCGAGCGCAGCTTCTGCATGTCGGCGACCGTGAGGCCCTTGTAGTGGGCCACGACGACGACGGCGTTCGCGGTGAACACGCCGTTGAGCGTCGAGACGAGATCAGCTTTAGCTGTCCGGTCCACTGGTGCTCTCTCCGGTTGGCGGAACCTGAGACAGGCCCGCCGGTTGCACTTGCCGCCCGGAACGGAACTCGGCTGAGAAGCCGGAACCGTCGCCCAGGCGACGTCTCACGGCCCTGTCCCCTTGAAGCGCCGTGAGGCCCCTCGCAGGTGAGATTGGTTCAAACCGACGCCTCCCCCCGGTGCCTGCCGGCCCCGAAGCGAGGTGTAAGAAATTCGGTCTTCCCCGTCTGTGCAGGCTGTCTCCGATTAAGCCGGTTGCCCGGCGCCTGCAGTCTCGGACAGGACATAGCCGGAAACGGCGCTCAGAGCGGTTGCTCCAAGTCCCTTCCGGCCATCACCACCCGGTCGCCCGGGCGGCATCTCGAATGGAAACCGACCGATCGGCCGATCCCTTCCAATGGGTGAATTCGTGGAGCGCGGTCTATAGCGGCGTGCAAGCTCCCTGCCAAGTCCCGCAACGCGACTTTTCCGTCGCAGGCAAGCGCTCAGGCAACAGCGCGGACGCGAACATGAGCTCGCAGGCCCGTCCGCGGGCACCGTCTTCGGCCGGAGGCACGCACGGGCCTCCCCTCTTGCCTCAGGCACTTGCCTTAACCGCGCCTTGACTCTGTCCCCGCCGCATCCGCCGGGTCACGTGGTCCGTGTGCGCCAGCGCATCACCGCCCCTGTCGCGACCGCTCTACACCGCAGCGCACAAAAGCGCACAAAGGCGGGGATGGTTCGGGCGATGGCCTCGAAGGTGTTGTTGGCTCTGGTGGTGCTCGTCTTCGTCCTGGACGGCCACCTGCCCGGGATGCGCGAGCTGCGCAATCCGGATGCCGAAGGCGGCAAAGGCGTGAGCCGCGCCTCGCTCCTGTCGAAGCGGTCGGAGGCCTGAACTCCGAGCCGCCCGCCGTCGTCCGCCCGGGTCGGCTCGGGATCAGTAGTTGATCTGCAACTGCCCGCGGAACAGGTCGCCCTCGGCCCGGCCGAAGCGACCGATATTGGCCTCGCGACGCTTCATGTTGGCGTAGGCGAGGGTCAGCTCGACCGACTTGATCGGCTGGAACTCGACACCGAGCTCGAACTCGTCGGTGTCGAGGCGCGGCGCGCCGGTCGCCACCTTCCAGCCGCCGTCGTAGGTCTGCCAGCGGGCGTAGGGCATGAACGGACCGACCGGGGAGTGATCGACCTTGACCATCGCCTGGACGTAGCCGCCCTGGAGCGGCTTGGTCTGGATCGCCCGGGTGACAGGGTCGTATTCCGGACCGCGGCCCCAGTTCCACTCGCCCTGCAGGCCGAAAGGCTGCGGGTAGAGGATCGCGTGCAGGCCGACGCGCTCGTCGTCGTAGCCGCGGCCGAGGGCGGTCGTGGTGCCGAAAGTGGCTTCCGGCCGGAAGCGGTTGCGGTAGGCCGATCCGCCGACCTCCAGCACCTGCCCCCGGAACGCCTTCCCGAGCCCGTCGAGTTCGAACGGCCAGGTCGCCATCACCACCGTCATCAGGTCGTTGTTGGCCTCGATCCGGTTGATGGTCTGGCCGTTGTAGATGCCGACGCCGAAGGCGCCGTAATTGCCGAACAGCTTCTGGCCGCCCTTGGCGAGGCGGTCCCAGATGCGCTGCACGTGCCAGGGCGTGTAGTAGTAGGTGATGCCGATGTCGCGCTCGCCGGGCACCGCGCTGTTGATCGCGTCGGAGCGGTCCAGCGTCAGGCGGTTCTGCGAGGATTGCAGGTTCTCCCAGCCGTAGGGCACCTTCTGCTGGCCGAAGCGAAGCTTGGTCCGGCGCTCGTCGTCGAGGAACACGTCGGCATAGGCGTCGCGCAGCTGGGTGTAGTTCTGGCGCACCTCGCTGCCGGCTTGGTTCGAGACGTTCACCGCGAAGTCGGGCTGGAGGTAGATGAACACCCGCTCGTGGATGTCGCCCTGCAGGACCAAGCGCACCCGGCGGAAGGTGAAGTTGTTGCGGTCGGTGATGCCGCTGTCGTGGACCGAGCGCAGCCGCGAGAGGCCGGCCGGCGCCGTGTCGTCGCCGGACAGGAACTCGTTGCCGCGCAGCTGCGTGTAGCCGCGCAGCGACAGGCGCTCGAACCAGGTCTTGGGACGGCCGGCGTGGCGGGGGTCATCCGCGAGCAGCTCGGGCGCGGGCGGCACCAGCGCGTCGTACCACGTGTCCGGCTCGTCGAGGGCGAAGCGGTGCGGAACTGGGCCGGACGCGGCCGGCTGCGCCACCGCGGACTCGATCGGCCGGCCGGCGGCGGGGAAGGTGCCGGCATCGGTGGTGCGGGCCTTCGCCGGGCGCATGGCGACGGGGTCGGCACGCCGTCCCC
>Ga0268290_100109_pt1 | contig 25787 bp, 19 predicted proteins | sample MetspRMADM_FD_191346 | JGI IMG/M metagenome (GOLD analysis project Ga0268290, IMG submission 191346) | Soil microbial communities from San-Diego area, Southern California, United States - Methylocaldum sp. RMAD-M | ecosystem: Environmental > Terrestrial > Soil > Desert | place: USA: California... | reverse complement strand
ACCCCGCCCCATCCTCGTTGGCCGGCCGAGGCGCGCGTCGCCGTGCAGTTCGTCGTCAATTACGAGGAGGGCGGCGAGAACTGCATCCTGGACGGCGATGCGGCTTCGGAGGGCTACCTAACCGAGGTGGTGCCGACGTTGCCCTGGCCGGGACGGCGGAACCTGAGCGTCGAGTCGGTCTACGAGTACGGCGCCCGCACCGGGTTCTGGCGGCTGTAGCGGATCTTCTCGCAGCGCGGGCTGCCGGTAACGGTGTTCGGGGTGATGCGGGCGCTGGAACGCAATCCGGAGGCGGTGGCCGCCATGCGCGAGGCGGATTGGGAGATCGCGAGCCACGGCCTGCGCTGGATCGACTATTCCGCCTTCGACGCGGCGGAGGCCGCCCAAATGGACGAAGCGATCCGCCTACACAGGCAGGTGACCGGAAGCCGGCCGCTCGGCTGGTACACCGGTCGCTTCTCCGAGCACACCCTGCCGCTGGCGATGGAGCGGGGCTTCACCTATCTCGCCGATTCCTACGCCGACGAGCTGCCTTACTGGCTCAGGGGACCCAGCGGTCCGCAGCTCGTCGTACCCTATACCCTCGACGCGAACGACATGCGGTTCGCCACCTTCCAGGGCTTCAATACCGCCGAGCATTTCTTCACCGACCTGCGCGACAGCTTCGATGTGCTTCACGCGGAAGGCGAGATGGCGCCGAAGATGCTGTCGATCGGCCTGCACTGTCGGCTCGCGGGGCGTCCGGGCCGAGCGGCGGGACTGATCCGCTTCCTCGACCAAATCGCCGCCCATGACCGGGTCTGGGTGACGCGCCGCATCGACATCGCCCACCACTGGATCGCGACGCACCCGCCTGATTGATTAGGCGCCTGCTGGTCGCGTTCGAATGTGCGGGCTGATCGTCACAGGGTCGCGATCGTATGGCCTTTAGCCCGCGTCGCGCCGGCCAGTTCACCGATCGCCGTCAGCGTGTCCCGCTCGGCCTCTCGGCCAACCTCGGCCAAGCGGTCGGGCGTGGGCATCGGCAGCCGCACCAGCACCAGGGTGCCGACCCCTTCCTCCGAGCGGATGCGAAGCGAGCCGCCATGCAGCTCGGCGGTGGAGCGGGCGATGGCAAGGCCGAGGCCAGAGCCCTTGTAGCTGCGGGTGAGGTTGGTCTCGACCTGCTCGAACGGCCGCCCGAGCTTGGAGATCGCCGCCTTCGGGATACCGATGCCGGTATCACCGATGAACAGGTGGACGAAGCCGCTGCAGGAGCGGCCGCGAAGCGCAACGCGGCCGCCTTCGGGCGTGAACTTCACCGCGTTCTGGATGATGTTCAGCAGGATCTGCTGGAGCGCCCGCTCGTCGGCCAGCACACTAAGGGTCCCGGCCAGCTCGATATCGATGGCGACCGACTTGCTCGCCGCCTCCTTGGATACCAGCGTGACCGCCGAGGCGATCGCCGTGTCGAGGTCGATGGTGCGGCGCACGAGCTTCACCCGCTTCGCCTCGATGCGCGACATGTGCAGGATGTCGTCGATGACCGAGAGCAGGTAGGTGCCGCTCTGCTGGATGTCGCGGCAATAGTCGGCGTAGCGGGGTGAGCCGAGTGTCCCGTAAACCTCGCTCTCCATCAGTTCGGCGAAGCCCATGATCGCGTTGAGCGGCGTGCGCAGCTCGTGGCTCATATTGGCCAGGAATTCCGACTTGGCCTGATTGGCGATCTCGGCCCGGGCCTTCTGGTCGAGGTGGCGTTCGGCGAGGTCGGCGAGCTGCTGCGTCTGGGTCTCCAGAGTCCGCCGGGAGCGCTTCAGATCCTTGACCGTCCCGATCAGCTCGCGCTCGGAGGCGACGAGCTGTTCCTGATGGCGCTTGAGACTGGTGATGTCGGTGCCGACAGAGACGTAGCCGCCATCCTTGGTGCGGCGCTCGCTGACCTGAAGCCATCGCCCATCGGTGAGCTCGACCTCGAACGTGCGTGCGGTGCCGCGCTCCGGGCCCGGGATGCCCCGGCGCACCGGGGGCAGGACGCCTTGCCCCATGATCTCGTCGTAGCGGCGGCCCGGCACCGCGTCCTCGCTGGAGAGCGCGTGCAGGTCTCGGAATTTCGAGTTGCACAGCACCAGCCGGTTGCCGGCATCCCAGAGCACGAAGGCCTCGGAAATGGCCTCCACCGCGTCGCGCAGGCGCATGTCGGCGGTGGCGGTGAATTCGGCGAGGCGGCGCTGCTCGGTGACGTCCATGGCGATGCCGACGAGGTGGCGGCTGCCGTCGGCCGCATCCTCCACGATCTCGGCGCGGGTGCGCAGCCAGATCCACTCGCCGGACGCGTTGCGGATGCGAAACTCGTGATCGACCGTCGCGTGGCTCGCGGCAAGGTGGCGGGCGAGGCTGTAGAGATCGCCATCATCGGAGTGGAGCAGGGCGTTCACATCGCCGAAGGAGAGAAGGTCCTTCTCGGGGGTGTAGCCGAGCAGGGCGTACATCGAATCAGACCAGAAGATCGTGCCGCGGGCGATGTCCCAATCCCACAGGCCGCAGCGCCCCCGCCCGAGGGCCGTGTCGAGGCGCTGCTTGACCAGCTCGCAGACCTCGTCCGCGGCCTGCGCCCGCTGCGTCTGAAGAATGTAGGCGGTGGCCATCCCCGCCAGCACGAGGCCGATGGCGGAGAGGGAAACGGCGTGATGTCCGAACATCCGCCACCAATCAGCGGTGATCGGCTCGAACCGCTGAACGACGGCGACTTCGCCCGACCCACCGGCCAGGCGGCGCGCCGCGACGACGGCTTGGCCGCCCGCCTGAAGATTCACCGTCATGGCCCCGGCGCTCTCGCCGAGGATGGCGATGGGCTCTCCTTCGGCGAGGTAGCCCGCGAAGGTGTCGGCCGGCGCCGGATGGGGATAGGCCGCGAGGATCCGGCCTGAGCGACCGATTACCAGAATCTCGCAGCCAGTCGGCAGGAGGTGGACGGGAAGCACCCGGTCGAGCCGCGTCTCGGCGGAAGCCGCCTCCTGTGACAGTGACAGTGACAGCGCTGCGAGGCGGGCGAACGCCTCGACCTCGCGGGTGGCAATACGCATCGCCTGATCGTGGCGTCCGCGCATCTGCAGGACTGCCACGCCCAGCAGCGTGAGCATGAAGACGACGAGCAGGGCCGGAAGCGCGTAGCGAAGCCACGTCTCCGCCCGAATGAGACGAGCTTGCGCGGTGCCGGTCGTACGCTGGATCCCGAGGATCGTGTCCGCGCGCGCGCGCGCGGACAGGGACGCGGAAACCGCCCCCGACATATCGACACCTCTACGCTGGTCTGGGAACGGCGCCTCGGCCTGGGCCGCGCCGGTGGTTTCGAATCGTATTCACATTGGACATCGCGGACGGACGTTTGTCCACGCGGTTTTTGGAGCTCGGTGTTGACTCGGCAAGGCGCTTGGAGGGCCGTTTCGGCGGCGGCGAGTCGCCGAAACGTTATCCTCAACAGAGTCTTAACTAGCCGGCCACGCTTCGTGTGACGATGTCGGTCACATCGCGAGAAAGTCCGGGCGTGGCAACGATGCGACGCAGGGCGGCTTCGGCCGCGGCGCGGCGTCCCGGTTCGAGGCGGCGCCAGGGTCCGAAGGCGGTCATGAGGCGCGCGGCGACCTGCGGGTTGGTGCCGTCGAGAGCCAGCACCGTCTCGGCCACGAGGGCATAGCCGGCGCCGTCCAGACGGTTGAACTGGGTCGGGTTGGCGAGGCTGAAGCTGCCGATGAGGGAGCGCACACGGTTCGGGTTGGTCATGGCGAAAGCCGGGTGGCTCTGGAGCTGGCGGATCCGCGCCACCGTCCCGTCCTCGGGAATCATCGCCTGGATCGCGAACCACTTGTCGAGGACGAGGGGCTCGTCGGCGTAACGCTCGGCGAATGCAGTCAGCGCGACTTCCCGGGGCTCTCCCGGCAGCAGTGCGAGGGTCGCCAGCCCGGCGAGTCGGTCGGTCATGTTCGTGGCCGCCTCGATCTGCGCCTGGGCCAGGGCTGCGCCGGCCTGCGGGTCGGCCGCGGCGATCAGGTCGAGGGCGGCATTGCGCAGCGCCCGGCGCCCCGCTGCGGCGGCATCCGGCGAGAAGGGTGTTCCTGCCGGCTCGGCCAGCGCCTCGCGCAGGCTCGTCAGGCGCTCGCGCAGGCCCGTGCCGAGGCGGCGGCGCAGCGCGCGGCGCGCGGAAAAGATCGCGTCGGGGTCGGTCTCCGTTTCGAGCTCATCCGCGAGGTCGCCTTCACTCGGCAGGGCGAGGACCTGGGCGGCGAAGGCCGGATCGCGCAGGGCGTCCGCGTCGAGGAAGGCATCCAGCGCGGCGACGAAGTCGTCGGCGCCGGCGCTCTCGATCGTTTCGCCGCGCGCCTGCCTCGCCATCAGGCCCAGAGCGACGCGCTGAGCCGCCTCCCAGCGGTTGAAGCTGTCGGGATCGTGGCGCAGCAGGATCAGACGCGCCGCATCGTCGAGGGTGCTCTCCACGCGCACCGGCGCCGAGAAGGCACGAAACAGCGAGGGAACGGGCTCGGCCGCCACATTCTCGAAGGTGAGGGCATCCTCGGCCGCATCGAGGACGAACACGCCGGTCTCGACGCGCTCGCTCGTCGCCTCGTCCAGGGGCCCCTCGGCACCGATGAGGCCGAGGCGGACCGGGATGACGAGGGGCGGCGCATCCGCGCCAGCGCCGGGGCGCGTCTGCCGGAAGGCGAGGCGGTACGTCTTGGCGGCCGCATCATAGTGGCCGGAGACGGCGACCCTCGGCGTTCCCGGTCGCTCGTACCACTCGGCGAAGCGGCCGAGATCACGGCCGGTTACCGTTTCGAAGGCCCTCAAGAAGTCCTCGACGGTTGCGGCTGTACCGTCGTTGTCGGCGAAGTAGCGGTCCATTCCGGCGCGGAACGCCGCCTCGCCGATCAGCGTGCGCAGCATCCGCACGATCTCGGCGCCCTTCTCGTAGACCGTCGCCGTGTAGAAGTTGTTGATCTCGGCATATTGCTTCGGCCGCACCGGGTGGGCGAGGGGGCCGGCATCCTCCGGGAACTGGCGGGCGCGCAGGGTGCGCACCTCGGCGATCCGATGGACGGCCCGCGAGCGCATGTCGGAGGAGAATTCCTGGTCGCGGAAGACGGTGAGGCCCTCCTTCAGGCAGAGTTGGAACCAGTCGCGGCAGGTGACGCGGTTTCCCGACCAATTGTGGAAGTACTCGTGGGCGATGATCGCCTCGATCGCCGCATAATCCGCATCGGTCGCGGTCTCAGGCGACGCGAGCACGTACTTGTCGTTGAAAATGTTGAGGCCCTTGTTCTCCATCGCCCCCATGTTGAAGTCGGAGACGGCGACGACGTTGAACACGTCGAGATCGTAGGCGCGCCCGAACGCTGCCTCGTCCCAGGCCATGGAGCGCTCCACCGCGTCGAGCGCGTAGGCCGCCCGGTCACCCTTGCCCGGCTCGACATAGACGGCAATCTCGACGGGCCGGCCCTCCATGGTGGTGAAGGGCTTGGAGACGCGGTCGAGCCGCCCGCCCACCAGCGCGAACAGGTAGGCGGGCTTGGGCAGCGGATCGTGCCAGATCGCGTAATGCCGGCCCGTCCCCGGCACCTCGCCCGCCTCGACCGGGTTGCCGTTCCCGAGCAGGACCGGGACAGCCTCCCGCTCCGCCTCGATGCGGGTGGTGTAGACCGAGAGCACGTCCGGCCGATCGAGGAAGTAGGTGATCCGCCGGAAGCCGTCGGCCTCGCACTGCGTGCAGTAGACGCCGTTCGAGCGGTACAGGCCCATCAGCCGCGTGTTGGCGGTCGGATCGAGCCGCGTCTCGATCCGTAGGGTGAAGGGCCGCTGCGGGGGCGCATGCACCGTGAGGCCGGAGGCGCCGACGCCGTAGGCATCGGACGCGAGCGCCTGCCCGTCGCATTCGAGGGCCAGCAGGCTGAGGTCGTCGCCGTCGAGGACGAGGGGGGCGCCCGCACGGCCCGCCGGGTTCGGGCGCAGCGCCAGGGTCGCGGTCACGCGGGTGTCGTGCGGGTCGAGGCGCACGTCGAGCTCGACCCGTTCGATCAGATGATCGCTCGGGCGATAGTCCTCGAGGCGGACGGTCGGGGGCGTCTCGGTGCGCATCGGGCAGGGCTCGCCGTCGGGAAAAGGTCACGCCTTCTAGAGGCGATCCCCTGCGAGCGGAATCCGTCGCGGTACGATCAGGCCTCGAAACGAGCCTGTTCCGCCTGATGCCGCAGTGCGAGCCGGTAGGTGAGGTCGCTTTGGGCGAGGCTGCCGGCGATGAAGCGGTCGAAGGCGGCGATCCAGTGCGGGGTGAGTTGGATGTAGGCGTTGCGCGGCCCCGAGCGGACGAGGAAGTTCCGCTCCTGCGCGACGGCCATGATGTTGCGTACATGGCTGCGTGAAACGGCGAAGCGTGGCGCGAGCTCGACGAGATCGGCTTCGCGGATGCGGCTTTCCGGATCGCTGCCACCCATCTCGAAGAGCGACAGCAGGATGATCAGTGCGCTCGTGCTGCTGAGGAAGAAGACAATCTCCAAGTTGCTCCACATCATCGCGATGATCGTATCGAACGCCGCGACGGCCGACCGGGCATGTGCGGCCTGGAAGGCAACGTCGCGCTGCCGCGGTGGGCCGAAACCGTGCTCCGGATAGAGAACTTCGAGAGCCGCATAGTGGGCCGCCATCCACTCGCGATCCCAGGCCAGGAGGCGCTCGGTCGGGCACAGGAGACGCACCCGGTTGTCCTCCGGCTGCTGCCTGAGTTCGAGATAGCCGGTCTGCGCGAGCCGCGCGACGAAGCTGTCGATCAGCCTGGGACTGGCGAACCCGAAACGGGCAACGGTGTCCTTCAGGCGGCTCAGCGTCGGCCAACTCGCCCTGTCGGTCGGATCGTAGTCGGCATGCTGGCACACGATGATGGCGAGCGTGGTGACCCGCCCGGCATCGGCACCGAACCGAGCCGGAAACATGCCGGCCTCGTAGACCCTCGCGTGTTCCGAGACAAAGACGCGCCGCGCCCTCGGAAACTCTGGATGCGCCAGGATCTGCTCGGGGGTCGCGTGTTCGATCTCGCCGATCCCGCGGATGACCGAGCCCGTCTTCACGTGCAGCGCCCCAGGGTCCGTGCGCTCAATCGAGACGCGGTAGAAGTCATCGCGACAGGGAGCTTTCTCCCATGCCATTGTCGATGCGTAGACTTCCTTGATGTGACCTCGCGCCTCCAAGTCAAATCGACGGAGAACGATTTTCTCCTGACACTCAGCTTCATCTTTTACAGCGTCTAATAGAGATTTCGCAATGCCGGGTAAGCGAAACGGCGAAAATGAGCAATTCGAAGAATGTGACTGTTTTGTCAATTATCTGTTACTTCAAATAGCTGTAGTCGATGATGCGCAGTTGCGGGCCGCCACGTAGCCCGCCTGAGCCGGCCCTAGACGCCGAACGCCCGTCCGCCAGCCCGTTGACGGGTGCGCGCCTCGGGCCAGATAGCCGACCACCCCTGTCATCATCCGGTGTAGCCATGGAATACCTGCACACGATGGTCCGCGTGGCGGATCTCGACCGCGCGCTCGCCTTCTACGTCGATACCTTCGGACTAAAGGAGGTGCGTCGGGTCGAAAACGAGAAGGGCCGGTTCACCCTCGTCTTCCTCGCCGCCCCCGGCGACGTCGAGCGAGCCGAGGCGACGAAGTCGCCCTTGATCGAACTGACCTACAATTGGGATCCGCAGGAGTATTCAGGCGGGCGCAACTTCGGGCACCTCGCCTATCAGGTCGACGACATCTACGCCTTCTGCCAGCGGCTGAAGGATGCCGGTGTGACCATCAACCGGCCACCGCGTGACGGGTACATGGCCTTCGTGCGCTCGCCCGACGGCATCTCCATCGAGATCCTGCAGAAGGGCGGATCGAGGCCGCCGCAAGAGCCCTGGGCGTCGATGGAGAATACTGGAACTTGGTAGTGCGACGGGTGGGCGCCCAGGCTTGAGGCCGCGGGCGTCCATCCGGATCGGTCAGGCCTCGACCTTCGGCGTGATACCGAGTTCGGCGAGCTTAGCACACACTGCATCGACCGGCCGCTTCAGCCTCAGGCTGATGACGGACACGGGCACGCCCTCGCGGGCCATGCTGCGCAGGCTCTGGACGGCATCGAGGCTCCAGTTGGTATCGACCGACATGGCTTCCTCCTTTCTTCTCAGGCCGCGGGGCAATCCGCCGGATCATTCCTCGGATCGCATCGCTTGAACGAGGTGGATCGCAGCCGCGTCTCTGGCAACGTCACGCCGAACATCTGTGCATGCCCGCAAGTTGTGCAGCCCGCAGCGTCGGTCGGCCCTGAAGCGGGCTGCGGAAGCTGACGCGTAGGCTGGGTCGTTCGACCTTGAGGAGGATGCTGCAGCCACCGACCAAGGCGCCCCGGTTGTCACGCAGCGCCGTAGGATAGGGCATGAACGCCATCCGGCTCCCATCCGGCCGTTCGAGGCCGATCTGGATGCCGCGGGGGGCGCGGCCTTCTCTGAGGGTGACGGCCATCGGCGAGAGATCGTGCGGGAGCGGTCTCCCGTCTGCCTCGAACAACCGCCACGACCCGCACCAGCGAGCCTTGCCGAGCACGGGACGAAACCCCCAGAGCTGCGCGGCGGCGTCATTGTAGTAGGTCAGCCAGCCATCCGAGTCGGTGGTGTAGAGAGGCGCATCGATCTGCCGGAACAGATCGGCCCGCGACGGCTCGTAATTCCAATCCGAGTCCGGGGCATCGAAATCGTAGGCGAAATCGTCCGTGTCCATCAGGCTCCCCACGACATGCGGGCATTCGAAATGCCCACTGGCAGCATTTCGTGCCCCCCTCTGTCATGGGCTCCTGGGGACCCCACCGGCACTTCGGCCGGATCGATGGGTCCTTCGGCGCGGCGCCGGAGCGTCACCCTCCAGATCGTCCAACCTTAGCGGGATTGTGCCTTGAAGCTTCCGGGGGCGGTCGCTTCTCGACGCCATGAACGACCCTTTGGGACGAACTGGGCTCTCTCGCCGGGTCTGATGCGGACGAGAGGTAGAATGCACGTCTCGGCTGATGAGGCAAGCACCACGATCACATTTCGGTCACCGATGCGACAACAAAAAGCTGGCTGAACTTGTTGCAGCGCAAAATAGGACTGGATGTCGTGCGCTGTGGGACAAGTTTCGTCTCGAGTGATGCGGCAAAGATCACATTTGTTGTATATCTTGGCCATGCGTCTTCCTCGAACGCTTCCAGATCAGGTGGTTTCAAGAAGCTCCGAAGGTTTCTCCGCCAGATTCGAACCCACTTTTTCCGCTGTGATTCGATGGACATTCGCCAGGAATCTGCCGCGGCCCGGCTCGCAGTGACGGCTGCATCGGCTAATGACTCATGGCGGTCTCGCCCTCTCGGAAGCACCTTGCCCAGCCCCAGCACACATTCCGATTATGGGCGCCGGAGCCTCGGTCGATGATCGCCGTGGCCGACGGCGCGGATGTTCCGGCCTCTCTCCGCTTTCTCGAGGAGGGTGGGGAGACGGGCCGTGAGATCCTGGCCCATCGCTGGGCCGACACGCCGCTCGGACCCCTGCAGGATTGGCCGGTATCGCTGCGCACGACGCTGGCGACGATGTTGGCCTGCCCGGCGGCGATGTTCCTGGCCTGGGGGCCTGACGGCATCTCCTTCTTCAATGACGCCTACCGGCCGATCTTCGGTGATCGGTTGCCGCGGGCGCTCGGCGCGCGCTTCCGGGAGATCTGGGCGGACCTGTGGGACGATATCGGCCCGCTGGTCGACGCGGCCCTGCGGGGCGAGAGTGTGGCCCAGCGCAACCTGCCGCTCGTCATGCATCGCTACGGTGCACCCGAGCTGAGTTGGTGGAGCTTCACCTACTCGCCCGTGCGCGACGACGAGGGTCGCATCAACGGCATGATCTGCGTCACGGCGGAGACAACCGCCGAGGTGCTGGCCGAACGGGCGCGCCGCCGCAGCGACGAGCGCCTGGAGATGGCCCTGTCGGCCGGCGGCAGCATCGGCATCTGGGACTGGGACGTGGCCGCTGACCGCGTCACGGCCGACCCGCGCTTTGCCAATCTATACGGTGTCGATCCGGATCTGGCGGCAGCCGGGACACCGGTTGACGCCTTCTTCGCCGGCGTGCATCCGGAGGATCTGCCCGGTCTGAAATCGAGCATCGACGCGATCCTGCGCACGGGCGGGCGGTTCGATGCGGAGTACCGCCTCCTTCAGGAGGATGGCGGCATTCGCTGGGTCGCCGCGCAGGGGCGTTGCACGCTTGCTGCCGATGGCACGCCGCAGAGCTTTCCCGGCGTCAGCTTCGACATCACCGAGCGCAAGCGCACCGAGCAGGCCCTGCGCGACAGCGAAGACCGTTTCCGCGGGATCATCAATTCGGTCGATCAGATGATCTGGGCGACACGGCCCGACGGCTACCACGATTTCTACAACGACCGATGGTATGAATATACCGGCGTCCCCGCCGGCTCGACGGACGGCGAGGCCTGGAACGGGATGTTCCATCCCGACGACCAGGAGCGGGCCTGGGCGGAGTGGCGGCGTGTCCTCGTCACGGGCGAGAACTACCAGATCGAGTATCGCCTGCGTCACCGCTCGGGCCTCTATCGCTGGGTGCTCGGCCGGGCCCAGCCTGTGCGCGATTCCGGCGGGCGGATCGTGCGCTGGTTCGGCACCTGCACCGACATCCACGATCGCAGGCTCGCGGAAGACCGGCAGGCCTTCCTGCTTGGGCTGAACGACCGGCTGCGAGAGGCCGACGATCCGCACGCGGTGACGCTGGTCGCCGCCGCGACGCTCGGCGCCCATATCGGCGCGGCCCGAGCCGGGTACGGTGAGATCGACGAGGCCGGCGAGATCGTGCGGGTCGAGCGCGACTGGATCCGCGACCCCTCGGTGATGAGCCTCGCGGGCGCGTCGCGCATCCTCGACGGGTTCGGTCCGGCGGCGATCGCGGAATTGCGGTCCGGGCTCACCCTCGTCGTCGAGGATTGCTACGCCGATCCCCGCGCCGGGCGGACTTACGCGGCGATGTGGGACTCCATCGGCTGCCGAGCCCTCGTCGTCGTGCCGCTGATCCGCGACGGGCAGCTGCGGGCGATCCTCTACCTGCACGAGCCGCAGCCACGGGTCTGGCGGGCGGAGGAGATCGGCCTCGTGGAGGACGTCGCCCAGCGTGTCGGCCACGCCGCCGAGCGCGCCCGTGCCGAGCAGTCCGAGCGCGCGAATGCCCGCGAGTTGCGCCTGATCACCGATGCGCTGCCGGTTCTCATTGCTCTCTTCGATGCGGACGGGCTGTGCCGCTTCGCGAATGCCGCCAGTGCCGACTGGTTCGGGACATCCTCAGCGGACGCGATCGGACAGACACTGGCCACGCTGGTCGGTCCGGAGGCCTCCGCCGAGGCTCGGGCCCGCTTCGAAACCGCACGGGCCGGCCTCGAAGTGCGCGCGGAGCGGTCCTGGCCGCGCCGGGACGGCAGCTCTCGCATCGCCGACATTCGCTACCTGCCGCGACCGATGCCGGATGGTTCCACCGACGGCGCCTACCTGTTCGTAACGGACATCTCGGATGCCAAGCGGATCGAGGCGATGCTGGAGCGCGAGGTCGGCGAGCGCACCCGCGAGCGCGACCGCCTCTGGCAGACCACCAACGACCTGATGGGGACGGCGGGCCTCGACGGCCGTCTCCGCAGCGTCAACCCGGCCTGGGAGCGCCTGCTCGGCTGGAGCGAGCCGGAGCTTCTCAAGCGGCCGTTCCTCGATTTCATCGATCCCGAGGATCATCCGGGCACCGGGGCGGTGCTGGACCGGCTCGCCGGCAGCGAGCGGGTCACCGATTTCGTCGATCGCATCCTCAGCCGGGACGGGCGGCGGCGTACGGTGATGTGGACGGCGGTGCCTGAGGGAGACTGCTTCCACATCATCGGCCGCGACATCACCGAGCAGCGCCTCGCCGAGGAACAGTTGCGGCAGGCGCAGAAGATGGAGGCGGTCGGGCAATTGACCGGGGGCATCGCCCACGACTTCAACAATCTTCTGACCGGCATCGTCGGCTCGCTCGACCTGATGCAGACCCGCATCAGTCAGGGCCGCGTCGATGCGCTGGAGCGCTACGTCGCGGCCGCCCTGTCCTCCGCCCACCGTGCCGCCGCGCTCACCCATCGCCTGCTGGCCTTCGCGCGTCGACAGCCGCTGGAGCAGAAGCCGGTCGACGTGAACGCCCTCGTCACCGGCATGGAGGACATGCTGCGGCGCGCCCTGCCCGAACAGGTGCGTCTCGAGATCGTAGCCGCAGAGGGGCTCTGGCCCACCCTCTGCGACCCGCACCAGCTCGAGAACGCGGTGCTCAACCTCGCCATCAATGCCCGGGACGCGATGCCGGACGGCGGCAGGCTGCTGATCGAGACCTGCAATGTCCGCCTCGACCCTGCCGAGCTGAATCAGAATCGCGACACGCGCGATCCGGGGACGGGCGAGGGCGCCTATGTCTGCGTCCGCGTGACCGATACCGGGCTCGGCATGCCGCCGGAGGTCGTAGCGCGGGCCTTCGAGCCGTTCTTCACGACGAAGCCGCTCGGCATGGGAACCGGCCTCGGACTCTCGATGATCTACGGGTTCGCCCGCCAATCGGAGGGGCAGGTCAGGATCAGCTCCGAACCCGGCGGAGGCACGACCGTGACGATCTACCTGCCCCGCCACCGCGGCGCGCTGCCGGTCGAGCCGGAGCCGGTATCCTCTCCCGAACCCGTACGCTCGGAGCGGAACGAGACGGTGCTCGTGGTCGAGGACGAGCCGGTCGTGCGCAACCTCGTGGTCGAGGTGCTGCGCGACCTCGGCTACCGAACGATCGAGGCGCAGGACGGGCCCTCTGGACTCGACATTGTGCGCTCGCAGGCCCGAATCGATCTCCTCGTCACCGATGTCGGTCTTCCGGGTCTCAACGGACGCCTGCTCGCGGAGCGGTCCCGCGCCCTGCACCCCGGCCTGAAGGTGCTGTTCATGACAGGGTACGCCGAGAACGCGATGTTCGGTGGCGGTCGGCTGGACCCGGACATGCAGATGATCACCAAACCCTTTCCGGTTGAACGGTTGGCCGCACGCATCCATGAGATGATCGAGCATTCGTGAAGCTTGGCCGCGCCGCGGCCTTGCGCGGGGGCTTGCCTGGGCGAAAGGATTTATCGACTTGTGGACGGCCCGGAACGGCCCAACCGCGCGGACGTTGTCCGGCGCATAGATGAAGTCGTTTCCGGGCATTAGCGAGCAACAGACGAGCGGAATGGGTGCTGATACGCCAGAGAGCGGCTTTTCGGGGAGTAGCGGGATCGATACCCCGTTCGACCTGGGTGATGGCTTTCGTCGGTTTGCCGACCACGTGCCGCTGATGATGTGGCGGACGGACGATTCCGGACGCTCCACCTATCACAACGAGTGCTGGCTCCAGTTCACGGGACGCCCCTTGGCGGACGAGATTGGCGATGGCTGGCGTAAAGGGTTGCACCCGGACGATTTCAAGCGTCACGCCGAAATCGTCGCGAAGGCAGTCGAGTCGCGCCTTCCGTTCACCGTCGAGTTTCGTTTGCGACGTCACGACGGCGCCTATCGTTGGCTTCTCGATACCGGCCGCCCCCTTGAGGAGAACGGCCTCTTCCACGGGTATCTCGGCTCGTGCTTCGACATCACCGACCGGAAGAGTGCCGAGGAGCACGCCGAGCACGCGCTTCTCGAGAAGGAGACGCTGCTCGCAGAGATCTATCACCGGGTGCGCAACAACCTTCAGGTGATGGTGAGCCTGATTGGCCTTTACGGCCGCGCCGCGCCGGAATCGTGCCGCGGCAGCTTCGATGCCTTGGGTCAGCGGGTGAGGGCGATCGCCCTGGTGCAGCAGCACCTGCACGAGGCGCCGCACATCGCGTCGATCGACCTGCGCGACTACCTGCGCCGGCTTGCCTCCGGACTCGGACAGTTGCGCCGGGCCGGACGGATCAGCGTCGCCATCAAGGGAGAGGGATCGAGCCTGGTCGAGCCCCGCACCGCCAATGCACTGGGCATGATCGTCGCCGAGATCGTCGCAGAGTGCCTCGATGCCACGAACGACACGGTGACGTGCGGCATCGTCATCCGCATCGATGCCGGTGTCGGTGCGCCGGTGCGTCTCTCGATCGTCTCCGGCTCCGGCGAGGCCGCCGCCGCCGGGCGTGAGGGCGTGCCGAAGCTCGGCCCCCGCCTCATCGCGGCCTACGCCGCCCAGGCCGAGATCGCCGTCAGCGGCACCGCGACCGAAGCTGACCCGCTCCTGCTGCAACTGCCGGAGGCACGGGCCTACGTTCCCCCCTCGCTGCCGACCGCCCTGCGCTGACGCATCTGCGGAGGGGTGCCTCGCAGCCCCGGCCCGCGGTCGCTATATCGGCCTCAAACGTCCGACGCTCCTGAACGCGTGTGCCATGCTGCCCGACCTCGACACCATCATCGAGAACTTCGACCTCATCGACGACCCGCACGAGCAGCTCGTCTACGTCATGGAGCTCGGCCGCGCTCTGCCTCCGATGCCGGAGGCTTGGAAATCCGAGCAGAACCTCGTCCGTGGCTGCGAGAGCCAGGTCTGGCTCGTGGTCTCGACCGAGGAAGATGGCCGACGTCTCACCATCGTGGGCGACAGCGATTCGCACCTCGTGAAGGGCTTCGTCGCACTCATGGTCGCCCTGTATTCCGGCAAGAACCCGGAACAGGCAGCGAAGCTGGACGGGCTCAATCTGCTCAAGCAGCTCAAGTTCGGCGCTCACGTCACCTCGAAGCGGTCGAACGGCGTCCGTGCCATGGTCGAGAAGATCCAGCGCGACGCCGACCGGATGACCTGACCCGCCGGGGCCGAAGGTGCGCGTCTGAGGGTCAAGAGCCCTCCGGGCGTCTCGACTTCGCACGATCAAGCGCAGCCTTCGGACGATGCTCTAGGGTGGATCGGCGGTCACCCGTTCTGCGGCGAACGCCAGGAGCGGGAGCGCGCACGTTCCGGCCCCGTCGCCTCGCGCGAGATCCCGTAATGCTCTGCGAGTCTTCCGAGGGCGATTCGCGCAACCACCTTAGCCGAGCGCGCCGGCCAGCGCCGCTCGGCCTCGATCCGCTCCAGGCCCTTGAGGAAGCCGCACAGGTCGATCAGCAGCCCTGACAGATCCGAGCCCACCGCCAACAGAGCGAGATCCACCCGCTGTCGCGCGGCGATGACCCGATCCGAGGCCGAGGCGGGATCGCGCGGACCGCCACCGTCGACGCGCGGCGCGGTCCAGTCGGTCGAGAGTTGCGGCAGCATCTGTGCCGATGCGAGATCGTGGCGCAGCCGCTCTCCTGCCGCGAAGGCGGCCGCGTCGATCATCGGCTCCCCGTCGCGTCCGCGCCGCCGCGCCATCCAGGCCAGCGGGCTCTCAGCCGTATCCCGTAGCCGCTCCGCCTCGCCGGAAGCCTCCCGCACGACAACCAGATGCTGCATCCGGAAGCTATCTGGCCCACCGGCGTCGGCTCGCCGCAACCGCGCTCGCCCGGCCGCTCCGATCACCAGACGGTTGCGGCGCCCGTCGTCCCGAGCCGCGAGATCGGCCGCCACCAGCGTCTCGCCGGCCCGCGCGGAAAAGCGCCCCGCACCCAACGAAACACCACGAACGCCGCTGCGCACGATCAGCGTCTCGGGCGCACTCGGATCGGGAAAGGCGTAGGCCCCCTCCGGCGCCAGCGCCGCCAGCAGGCGTTCAGCCTCGCGACCGAGACCGGCCGCTTCGTTCATGTTTTGTTCTTTTGCCATCATGCCACCCGAACCGAAGCAACGTCAGGAGGCTAAGGGAAAATCGTCCTAATACAAGTCTTGACAGAGTTCGGTGCTGCCGCTGGTTGCACCGTCACGGTGGAAAAGTGCCTCACCTCAGGCCTGTGATGGCTTCGTCGCGACCTCTTGAGAACCTCGGTAATCTCGTCCACCGACTTGCCGCGCACCTCATAGCCCATCCGCTCGAAGCGCTCGATCAGCTGATCGCTGTCGCTCGCGGAGCGGGCGGCCCATTCTGCCAGCGCCGTATTTGTCTTGGACAGTTGTTCGGAGAGGTCGTCATCGCTCATGTCGAAGGAATGCAGCAACGGTTGCTCCGTTCCACGACGAGGGTGTCGATAAGTCGATTCGGTGGGCCCCGCCCGTGCGACGTCCGAAATGAGGTCGGCAACCCACTGCGCCGGTCGCCGAGGCGGCACAGTGGGTTGTGCGTCGAGGTGCGGTGCGAGTGAAATCAGGCGGCCGCGTCGTAACCAGGGCGCACTTGGCCGAGGCCGATCGCCTTGGCGAGATCGGAACGAGCCTTGGCATAGTTCGGCGCCACCATCGGATAGTCGGGCGAAAGGCCCCACTTGGCGCGGTACTGCTCGGGGGAAAGATTGTACTTGGCGCGCAGGTGCCGCTTCAGCGACTTGAAGGTCCGCCCATCCTCCAGGCAGACGATGTAGTCGGGCTGGATCGACTTCTTGATCGGCACGGCAGGCTGCTGCGGCTCCTGAGCGACGGGCTGCGGCGCGGCGACCCGGCCGCTTCCGACTTGGATCAGGGCGCCGTGAATACCGCCGATCAGACCGGCGAGTTCAGCAGCCGGCACCGGGTTGTTGCTCACGTACGCGGCGACGATGTCGGCTGTGAGAGCGACGTAATCGACCGACGGCTCGGTTTCGTTCATGGTCTCGATTGTCCCTTCGCGGTGCATCGCGCGCAATCGATCCAGCCCAGTGTCCAGCGGGAAGAGGACAGGAAAGGACCGGCTTGTGCAATCGTGCCGCTTGTTTTCGGTTTGGAGTGACGCCCCCTCAGTCACGCGTTCTACCTAGGACATCTAAATTAGACCTGCAAGACAGGACGGGTATGCACAACTGAACGGGTCGGCCGCTTCCGGGACGTGCGCAATTTGCCGTGAATGCTCCAGCTCGCTTCTCTTAGAGCGGCTGATCGGCTGTGCTTGCCGAGGCAATCGATAAAGGCACGGCCCGCCTTGCGGCCCGCGTCTTGGCGCGGCACACCGACCGTCAATCCGCATGGTCACCTTCCAGGCGTTCACCTCAGCGTCTCCCACGCGTATCGACCGGAGTTCGGCGATGACCTTCGAACCACCCGCCTTCGCCCTGCCGCCCGAGGCACCCGCGGCCGAGATGCGTCCGCACGCCTTCGAACTCTTCGGCCGGCGCGTCGAGGATCCCTTCGCGTGGCTCAAAGACGAGAATTGGCGCGCGGTGCTGAAAGACCCGTCGGCGCTGGCGCCGGACATCCGCGCCTATCTCGAGGCCGAGAACGCCTATGCCGAGGCGGCGCTGAGTAGCGCTGCGGACCTGCGCAAGTCCTTGGTCGCCGAGATGCGGGGGCGCATCCGCGAGGACGATTCCTCGGTCCCTGAGCCCGATGGCCCCTTCGCCTACTACTCCCGTCACCGCGAGGGCGGGCAGCATCCGCTGATCTGCCGCCGTCCGCGCGCCGTCCACCGCATCGCCGAGGAGCCTGAGGACGGCGAGATCGGTGAGCAGATCCTGCTCGACGGCGACCGGGAGGGCGAAGGCCTCGCTTTCTTCGAGATCGCCGGCGCGGCCCATTCCGACGACCACCGCTTGCTCGCCTGGGGCGTCGACACCAAGGGCTCGGAACTCCACACCATCCGCGTGCGCGACATCGACACCGGCGAGGACCACCTGGAACGAGTCGAGTCGACCGCGGGTGAGGCGGTGTGGAATGCGGCCGGCACCGCCTTCTTCTACGTGGCGCTCGACGAGAACCACCGTCCGGCCCGCGTCATGCGCCACCGCCTCGGCACCGATCAGGCGGAGGATACCGTTGTCTACGAGGAGTCCGATCCCGGCTTCTTCGTGAATATCGGTCGCACCCAGTCGGGCACCTACCTCACCGTCACCGCGAGCGACCACGAAACCTCGGAGGTGTACCTGCTCGACCGCGCGGACGACGAGGGCGCACTCCGCTGCGTCGCGCCCCGCGAGGAGCGGCTGATCTACTCAGTCGAGCACTGGGGCTCGTATCTCGTCATCCTGACGAACGCCGACGGGGCGGTGGACTTCAAGATCGTCACCTGCCCCCTCGACGCGACCGCGCGCGAGAACTGGCGCGACGCGGTGCCCTACCGGCCCGGTGTGATGATCCGGCACCTGCACGTGCTCGGAAACCACCTCGTGCGGCTCGAACTGGAGAACGCCCTGCCGCGCATTGTCGTGCGCGACATGAAGGGCGAGGAACACACCGTCTCGTTTGCGGAGGAAGCCTACTCGCTCGGGCTGCTACCCGGTTACGAGTTCGAGACGGCCCGCATCCGCTTCACCTACTCGTCGATGACGACTCCGGCCGAGACCTACGACTACGATTGCGTCACCCGCGCCCGCATCCTGCGCAAGCGCCAGACCGTGCCGAGCGGCCACGAGCCGGCCGACTACGTCACCCGCCGCCTGTTCGCGACCGCGCCCGATGGAGAGAGTGTGCCGATCTCGCTGCTGCATCGCCGCGGGCTCGCGCTCGACGGTTCGGCGCCGCTGCTGCTCTACGGCTACGGCTCCTACGGCACGCTGATGCCGGCCGGATTTCGCACCAACCTGCTCAGCCTCGTCGATCGTGGCTTCGTCTACGCCATCGCCCACGTCCGCGGCGGTACGGAGAAGGGCTGGAACTGGTATCTGGACGGCAAGCGCGAGAAGAAGCCCAACACCTTCACCGATTTCGTCGCCTGCGGCCGCGCCTTGATCGAGGCCGGCTATACTTCGCAGGGGCGCATTGTCGCCCATGGCGGCAGCGCTGGTGGCATGCTGATGGGCGCTGCCGCCAACCTCGCACCGGAGCTGTTCGCCGGCATCGTCGCCGACGTGCCCTTCGTCGACGTGCTCAACACGATGCTCGACGCGGATCTGCCGCTCACCCCGCCGGAATGGCCGGAATGGGGCAATCCGGCCGAGAGCGAGGCGGCGTTCAGCACGATCCTGTCCTACTCGCCCTACGACAACGTGGCGGCCAAGGCCTATCCGGCGATCCTGGCACTGGGCGGCCTCACCGACCCGCGCGTCACCTATTGGGAGCCGGCCAAGTGGGTGGCGCGGCTGCGCGCCACGATGACCGGGGGCGGTCCGGTCCTCCTGAAGATCAACATGGAGGCCGGACATGGCGGTGCCGCCGGTCGGTTCGATCGCCTGGAGGAGGTCGGCCTGATCTACGCCTTTGCCCTGATGGCAGCGGCACGCTCCGAAAAGCCCGCCTGACCACAACTGGCGCTGGCCGCGAAGTGTCGCCTGGTCGGCGCTTCGACAAATTCCTTCGAACAGGGCACAACAGCGCCCGTATCTTTGCTACGCTGCCGCAGCAAAGAATAAGATAAGAATAATAATCAAACACGATCGGTCAGGGAGAGATACGATGAAGCACCTCGCGATCGCAGCCGCGATTCTGCTCGCGCTGCCGTTCGCCGCCGCAGCGCAGGAACCGACGGCAAAGCCGGCGGAGCCCTCGGCCGGCGCGACCGCTCCGAAGGCGCCGCAGACGGCCCAGGAGCGTCAGGAGGCGAACGCCGTGAAGCTGGCCGGCCTCGTCCGCTTCGTCGGCGAATCCTGCAAGGAGGCTCAGCCCGATTACGAGCGGTTCAAGTCAGTGGTCGCGGCCATGGGCGTCGATCTCGACGCGATCTCCAAGGGCGAATTGCTGATGCGCAGCATGGGCTATACCGAAGCCTACCGGAAGAACGTCGATGAGAGTTGCCGCAAGGCGCAGGAGATGTTCGGCGAAAAGGGTACGGCGATCCCCGGCCTCGTCCTGCGCAAGGCCTCGTAACGAAAGCTGCGTTTTAAGCGCCCGTTCACCGCGCTGAGCGAGAGTGCCCGCACGAGTGGCGTTCGGCGCTCGGCCTCTGTCCGAGGTCGGTCGCCGCTGGAAGGCGGGCGTTTCGCGCGATGGGGGGACGGGCCGGTCAGGGAAAGCGGCTGCGCCCGAGCAGGATTCTGCTGTGCGCCGGCCTCGCCGTTGGTCTCTGCACCTGGATTTCGGCGGCGGAGGCGGCCCGGTTGGTCTCCGCCAAGGGCGCGCAGCCTCCGGAAGGCTTCGGTCGCATTGTCCTGACCTTCGATGAGCCGGTGTCCGTCAAGGCGCGTCTGTCGGGCACGGTCCTCGTGCTCAATTTCGGCGAGGCGGTGGGTGCCGGTCCCGAGCGGATCGCGGCGGGCATGCCGGACTACGTTGCCGTCGTGCGGCGTGATCCCGACGGCTCGGCCCTGCGCCTCGCCCTGCAACGCCCCTACCGCATCAACGTGCAGGATGCCGGCGAGCAGGTCTTCATCGATCTGCTGCCGGAAAACTGGACCGGCTTCCTTCCGCCGCTGCCCAGCGAGGTGGTGGTCGACCTCGCTCGCCGGGCCGCGGCCGCCGAGGCGAGCCTGAAGGCCCGCAACCCGGCCCCCGTGCCGCGCCCGCTCACCATCGAACTCGCCCGAAACGATGCGCGGACCCGGCTCTCGTTGCATCTTCCGGAAGGCTCCGAGGCCGCCTTCGCGCCGAACGGCACGGGCACGCGCCTGACGCTGCCCGGAGCGTGGCGTGTCGACGACCTCGCCCTCCGGGGACGCCTCGCCCCGAGCATCGGCCGTGTCGCCGTCGAGACGGAGCCGGGCGAGACGCGGATCGTCGCGAATCCGGCCGAGGGCGTGAGCCTCGCCACCGCGCGTGACGAGGATGTCGTGACCATCGACTTTCTCACCAAGCCGAAATCTGCGGATGCGCTGGCACCGCCGGCTACCGTCGCCAAGGGCACGGCGGAGGAATCGAAGGATACAGCGAAGGAGCCGCCTCGGCCCGCCGCGCAAACCGCCGACGCCTCGTCGCGCCGCGTCGCGCCGCCCTCGGCCCCGGTGTCGCGCAAGGCAGGCTCAGGTCTCGTCTTCCCCTTCGCCAAGCGCGTACCGGCTGCTTTGTTCGAGCGCGGCGGCGTCGTCACCCTCGTCTTTGCCACGACCGATTCGGTCGCGGTGCCTCCGCCCGGCGCCACCGGTCTCGTCGCCGTCGCGCCCCCGCAGCGCAGCGGCGGCTTCACGATTCTGCGCTTCGCCGCGCCCACCGGACGGCTCGTGGATCTCCTGCCGGTGACCGAGCCCGGCGGTTGGGAGCTAGTGACCGGTGACGGCCTGTCCCCGAGCGAGAGTCTGACGGCCCAGCGCGCGCCGGCCGCGCAGGGGCGGCTCGGAGTCACGCTGCGGCTGCCCGAGGCCGGTCCTGTCGGCTGGCTCGATCTCGATGGTGAGCGCATCGCCGTCGTCACCACCGACGGCAGCCGTCCCGCGGGCATCGCCAAGGCGCAACGCTTCGTCGAGTTCGAGCTGATCCCGAGCCGGCTCGGCCTCGCCGTGCTCGCCAATGCCGACGATCTCATCGTGCGCCCTGACCTCGACGGTGTGACGATCGGCCGTGAGGGCGGCAGGGAGGGTCGCGAGAGCGGACTCGCGGTATCCGGCGTCTCCCGACCCGCCGACCCGCCGGTAGGCACGATCGCAGAACTGGCGATCGACCGCGACGCCTGGGAGAAGGCGCAGCGCGGCGATGTGCGCGCGACGCTGAGGGAAGGGCTGGCCGCCGCCGTCGAGGCTCAGCGTCGCGACCGCGGCGGCGCCCGCCTCGCTCTGGCCCGGGCAATGATCGCCAACGACCTCGATGTTGAGGCGCTCGGCGCGCTGAATGCCGCCGCCGCCGAGGATGTCGTGATCGACGGTGACCGGCAGACGGTGCTGATGCGCGGCATTCTGCTCGCCCGGATCGGACGCGCCGAGGAGGCCCGAAAGCTCCTCTCGGACGAGCGACTCGCCACTAACCCGGAAGCTCGGCTCTGGCGGGGCTACGCCGAGGCCCTGGCCGGCCGGTGGAGCGAGGCGGCGGTCGCCCTGCGCGCCGGCGAAGCGGTCTTGGAGCGCTATCCCGAGCCCCTCGCGTCGCTGTTCCACGCCGCGGCTGCCGAGGCTGCGGTCGAGACCGGCGATTGGGAAGCCGTCACGCGAGAGTCGATCGCGGCCACCCGTGCTGCGACAGAGTACACCCGGGACCGGCTGACCCTGCTGCGGGCGAAGATGGACGAGGCGACCGGGCGGGGTGCGGCGGCGCTGGCGGCCTACGAGACGCTGCGGGACCAAGGGCCGTGGCCCCTGGCTGCCGAGGCGACGCTGCGCGCGGCCTCCCTCGGCCACACGCTCGGCAAGACGGCGTTGCCCGACGCGATCGACCAGCTGGAGGTGCTGGCCTTGACCTGGCACGGTGGCCCGACCGAGATCGGGACGCTGGGCGCGCTCGGCGGGCTCTACGAAGAGGCCGGACGCTGGCGCAAGATCTTCACCACCGCACGCCGCGCCAATACCCTCGACCCCCAGGCACCGATCGCGCGCGCCCTGCACGAGCGGGCCATGACCGTTTTCGAGGACCTGTTCCTGGGGTCGCGCGGCGAGCGGCTCGGCGGTGTCGAAGCGCTGGCGCTGTATTTCGACTTCAAGGACTTCGCGCCGGCGGGCCGGCGGGCCGACGAGATCGTGCGGCGCCTGGCCGATCGCCTCGTCGCCCTCGACCTGCTCGATTCTGCCGATGAGCTGCTGCAATACCAGATCGACCACCGCCTGGAGGGTGCGGCCCGCTCGTCGGTGTCGGCGCGGCTCGCCACGATCCGGCTGATGGAGGGCAGGCCGCTTCAAGCGCTGCAGACGCTCGACGCGACGCACCTGCCCGAGCTTCCCGACGATGTGCGCCGCGCCCGCGCGTTGCTGCGGGCCCGCGCCCTGTCGGATCTGTCGCGCACCGATCTCGCCCTGGAAACCGTCGAGGGTGAGACCGGGGCCGATGCCGAGCGGCTACGGGCCGACATCCTGTGGGCAGCCCGGCGCTGGCGCGAGGCGGGCGAGGCACACGAAATGATCCTCGGGCCCGCTTGGCGCTCAGGCAAGCCCCTCGACGAAACGGCGCGGGCCGACGTGATCCGCGCCGGTATCGCCTACGGCCTCGCGGGCGAGTCGCTGGGGCTTGAGCGGCTCAAGGCGAAGTTCGCGGGACCCATGGCCGAGAGCGCGGATGCCCGCACCTTCGCCATGCTGACGAGACCGGACGCACCCCGCTCGGCAGCCTTCCGCGACGCGGCGTTGCGCGCCACGAAAGCGGAAACGCTCGCCGCCTTCCTCTCGGAATACCGTAAGCGCTACCCCGACAGCGCCGTGCCGGAGCCCGGCAGCGCCGCGACGGGCAACCGAGCCGAGGTCCCGTCCACGCCGCCGGGGTAACGATCAGTACGAGCGACGGCCGCGCTGCGCGTCGATGCTCCACGGGCCGGGGCCGGCGAAAGCGATGTAGAGGAAGACGAAGCAGTACAGGATCGCCGCATCGCCGCCGTTCAGGGCCGGGAAGAAGCTCTTGGGAGCGTGGGCGAGGAAGTAGGCGAAGGCCATCTCACCGGAGAGGATGAAGGCCACGGGACGGCTGAACAGCCCGACTACGAGCAATGCGCCGCCGACGAGTTCGAGCAGGCCTGCGACGCCGGACATCGACATAAGCGGCGGGTTCATCGAACTCGCCGGGAAGCCGAGGATCTTCTGCGTGCCGTGCGCCATGAAGATCAGCGCGGAGACGATCCGCAGCACGCTCAGCATTCGCGGTGCCCATTGCGCGGTAACGCTCGTCAGATCCATGCCACGGCCTCCTCTCTCCGCGGGCGCCGCAACCTCGAATCGAATCGCTGCGGGCCTCACCCTCCGTAGCTTTGAATGAGGGAGCCTGCCACCAGGGTCCAGCCATCGACGAGAACGAAAAAGATCAGCTTGAACGGCAGCGCGACAGTGGCCGGCGGCAGCATCATCATGCCCATCGCCATCAGCACCGAGGCGACCACGAGGTCGATGATCAGGAAGGGGATGAACAGAAGAAAGCCGATCTCGAAGGCGCGCCGCAGCTCCGAGATCATGAAGGCGGGGGTGACGATCTCCAGGCCGATCGCCTCGGGGCCCGCCGGAGCCGGCTGACGTGCCATCTCGAGGAAGAGCTTGAGGTCCTTCTCACGCACGTTGCGGAGCATAAAGGTCTTGAACGGTGCGGAGGCTCGCTCGAAGGCCTGGGACTGGCTGATCTGGCCCGCGACCAGCGGCTCGACCCCGGTGCGGTAGGCCTCCCGCGCCGTCGGCGCCATCACGAAGGCGGTCAGGAACAGGGCGAGGCTCACCATCACGGTGTTGGGTGGTGCGGTCTGCGTGCCGAGCGCCGAGCGCAGGATCGACAGCACCACGACGATCCGGGTGAACGAGGTCGCCATCACCAGCACGGAGGGCGCGAGCGCCAGGACCGTGATCAGTGCGACGAGCTGCAGCGCCCGCTCGGTGGTGCCGCCCGCGCCGAGATCGAGGGTGACGCTCTGCGCCAGCGCCGCGCCGGAGCCGCCCGCCAGCAGCAGGACGGTCAGGATCGTCGTGAGGAGAGGGAATCGCGGCAGGAGCCGGCCGGGGAGGGGGATCATCGCGGGCCGCACCCTGGGGCGTGACGCGGCCGCGCACAAGCGACGCGAGGACACGCCGGCGGGGGATCACACGTCGTCGCCGACGACGCCCGCCTCGTCCTGGGCCTGAAGCACTGCCGGGCGCGGCATCGAGATGATGTTGTAGCCCGAATCGACGAAGTGGATTTCGCCGGTCACACCGCCCGAGAGGTCGGAGAGAAGGTAGAGGGCGGAATTGCCGACATCGTCCAGCGTCACCGTGCGCCGCAGCGGGGCATGCGCCTTCTGGTGGTTGTACATCAGCCGGGCGTCGGCGATGCCCGCACCGGCTAGCGTCCGCATCGGCCCCGCCGAGAGCGCGTTGACGCGGATGCCGTCGGGCCCGAGATCAGTGGCGAGATAGCGAACCGAGGCTTCGAGCGCGGCCTTGGCCACGCCCATCACGTTGTAGTTCGGCATGACGCGGGTCGAGCCGGCATAGGTCAGGGTCAGCAGCGAGCCGCCCCGGGGCATCCGCGCGGCGGCGCGCTGGGCGATCTCGGTGAAGGAGAAGCAGGAGATCGTCATGGTGCGCGAGAAGTTCGCGCGGGTAGTGACGTCGACGTAGCGGCCCTTGAGTTGCGCCTTGTCGGAAAAGCCGATGGCGTGAACGATGAAGTCGATCCCGTCGGGAAAGCGCTCATCGAGCGCCGCAAAGGCGGCATCGACTGTCGGGATGTCCTCCACGTCGCAGGGCAGCACGATGTCCGACCCGACGGAGGCGGCCAGCGGCGTCACCCGGCGGCCGAGCGCCTCGCCCTGATAGGTGAATGCGAGTTCTGCGCCGTGCCGATGCAGGGTCTTGGCGATGCCCCACGCGATCGAATGATCGTTGGCGACCCCCATGATGAGGCCGCGCTTGCCCGCCATCAAACCCGTCATTCTCTAACCCGTACGCGTTCGGTCCGGCGCTGAGCGCCCCGTCCGAGGCTTAGCCCGCCGGGCGAGGGCCTGTCCACGCGTGGCGCCGGATTGGCGCGGGGCAGCGACGGACAGTCCAAGACAGAAGGTAAGAAAAAATCCCCGACGTGAGTGCGGCGGGGCCGAATGATCGATGTGGGCGGAACGGTGGTCTCAGAAGTAGCCGCCGGTCCCTGCCTGCGCGTCGTCGATCAACGTCTGCTTGGCACGCACCGCAAAGGTCGCAGCGAGGGCGATGCCAGTCATAGTCAGCAGAGCGAGAGCGGCGATCATGTTGTAAACCTGCCTTTCGAAGCAGGAACGCGGCGG
>Ga0268290_100108_pt1 | contig 26080 bp, 22 predicted proteins | sample MetspRMADM_FD_191346 | JGI IMG/M metagenome (GOLD analysis project Ga0268290, IMG submission 191346) | Soil microbial communities from San-Diego area, Southern California, United States - Methylocaldum sp. RMAD-M | ecosystem: Environmental > Terrestrial > Soil > Desert | place: USA: California... | reverse complement strand
TCGCCGAACTGCGCTTCGTCCCCACCCGCGATAATCCGCAATGTCCGATCGGCTATCGCTGCCGCGAGCCGGATTACGGCGATTGGAACTGGGACGCGAACTGACCGCAGCGACCCCGAAGCGCGCCCATGGGCAGTCCACGGTGTCGCACCCAGCGATCCGCCACGCTGGAAGATCACTGCTTCGACCCGCGGCATGACGGAAATTTCACGTGACAGGCGCGGCCTCACGCCACGTTCTCGCCACGACGGATAGCCAGGGGCGCCGCATTCGGCGATTGAACCCGTCCGCCGGCATGCCACCCCGTATGGGGATCGGCAGGGCCGGTGCAGCGAGAAGGAGTGATCCGCGTGGCCGCATTCAAGAGCAGGCTCGGCATCCAGGCCGTGCTCACGGCGTTCTTCGCGCTCCTGCTGCTGGCCATCCCAGTCATCTTGCCGGGGATCCCGAGCCCGCCGCTCTACGTCTCGCTCGCGGGCTTTGCGATGGCCGGCATCCTCATCGCCTCGAACACCCTCTCGGCCTATCTCAAGATCTTCGTCTCAGTCTACGGAATCGGCTATTTGGTGCTCGCGGGCGCCAAGACGCTCGCCGCCATGGGCGCATTGCCCGCCACCGTCGCGGCGCTACTGCCGCCGGATTTCGCGGCGACCGGATCCGTGGTGTTCGGCGGCATCGTGCTCGCCGTCTCGCACTGGAAGCCGATCCGGGACATCACTCTGATCGCCGACCCCTATTTCGCGACCCATGACGCCCCGAGCCGGGAAATCGGCATGTTCCGCCGCTTCGGGCGCACCGAAGGGCAGATCGGCCGCAACCTCGTGGCGCTCTCGATCTTCGTGAACTTCGCCGACGTGGCGCTGACGCTGCGCTTCAACTTCTTCTACCGCGACATGTACAACGCGCTGCAGGAGTTCGATGCCCCGACCTTCTGGTACCAGCTCGGCTACATCTTCGTACCGCTCGCGATCCTCAACGTCGTGATCGGCATGGTCGACATCTACGTCGATTCGGGGCTGCAGCTCCGCTGGCGCACCTGGCTCACCCATAACCTCTACGAACGCTGGCTGGGACAGGGCACGCATTACCGCATCCCCTTCGTCGATGAGCACGCCGACAACCCGGATCAGCGCATCCAGTCGGACGTCAACAACTTCATCGCCCAGACCACGACGCTCTCGACCCGGCTGCTGTCGCAGGCCGCGCAGCTCGTCTCCTTCATCGTCATCCTGTGGACGCTCTCGCGCGACTTCGTGCTGCCGTTCACCGACACCGTGATCCCGGGCTTCCTGGTCTGGCTGGTGATCGCCTATGCGGTGGTTGGGACCTGGCTCACCCATCTGATCGGCAAGCCGCTCATCGGCCTCGACTACCGGCAGGAGCAGGTCGAGGCGGATTTCCGCTTCGCCCTGGCGCGCAACCGCATCTACTCGGAGCAGATCGCCCTTCTACGGGGTGAGCGGGCCGAGTCCTCGCGGCTGGCCACCCTGTTCCACGCCATCGTCGACAACTACGTCGGCATCATCTTCCGGCGCATCAAGCTGATCGCCTTCACGTTCAGCTACCGGCAGGCGAGCGCGATCTTCCCACTCGTCATCGCCGCACCGTCGTTCTTCGCCAAGAAGATCACCCTCGGCGCCCTGCAGCAGACATCGAACGCCTTCAGCAACGTCCAGAACTCACTGAATTTCTTCATCAATTCCTACACCATCCTCGCCGCCTACAAGGCGAACACGATCCGTCTCAGCTCGTTCAAGCGGGCGATGACCCAGGCCGAGGCTCTGGCAGGGGCCGGCTACGGCCTCGCCAACGGCAACGACACCGCCGGCAACGTGACCGCCCGCGACCTGACGCTGGCGCTGCCCGACGGCCGCGAGATCGTGCGGGCAGGCACGCTCGAATTACCGAAGGGCGGGGCGACCCTGGTCACCGGCCCCTCCGGCTCGGGCAAGTCGACCCTGTTCCGGGCGATTGCCGGGATCTGGCCGTTCGGCAAGGGCCGGATCGACGTGCCCGCCGGACAGTCGGCGCTGGTTCTGCCGCAGCGGCCCTACCTTCCGCTCGGCTCCTTACGCGGCACGGTGGCCTATCCGCAGACCGTCGATCATTTCTCCGACGAGGCGATCCGCGACGCCTTGCGCGCCGCGCGGCTCCCGCAGCTCGCCGACCAGCTCGACGCGGTCGACAGTTGGGACCGCCGCCTGTCAGGCGGCGAGCAGCAGCGCCTCGCCATCGCGCGCGCGATCCTGGCCAAGCCGGACTGGCTGTTCCTCGACGAATCGACCGCGGCCCTCGACGAGGAGACCGAGGCCGAGATCTACCGGATGCTGCGCGAGAACCTGCCCGGCACCACCATCGTCTCGATCGGCCACCGCTCGACCCTGAACAAGCACCACGACCGGCGCATCGAGATGAAGCCGACCGGCGAGGGCCGTTTCGAGCCGCGCCTATCGCCCATGCCGGCTCCGGCGGAGTAGAGATAAAGCGCAGTGGTCGGAGGTGGCGGTCAGACGCCGGCCGCCTCCAGAAACCCCTCGACCATGCCGCGATAGCCGTCGCCAAAGAGGCGCCAATGCACCAGGGCCGGCCAGAGCTGGTAGATCGGCATGCGCTCCACGGCGCCGGGCTCGGGCGGTCCGTAGGCCGCTCGAAAGTCCGAGCCGGGCCGGCCGAACAGGCTCAGCATCGCCAGATCGACCTCGGTATGGCCGTGATAGCAGGCCGGATCGATCAGCCCCGAGACCCGGTTAGATGCGTAGAGGACGTTGCCGCCCCACAAGTCGCCGTGGAGCAGGGCGGCGCGGGGCTGCCCGGGCAGGCGGTTGTTCAGGTCCGCCGCCAGCCGCTCGACCCGCCGGAACAGCGGAGCGGGGAGGTGGCCGGCATGGCAGAGCAGGCGGTTTTCTCCCCAGAAGGCGGGCCAGTCGTCGCTCCAGGCATTCTCAATGGCGACAGGGCCGAAGGCGTAATCGGCGTGCCAGCCGTAGCGCTCGCCCTCGGTGGCGTGCAAGCGAGCGACGACCCGGCCGAGATCGGCCTCGGCGCCCGGCCCGGCGCCCGTATCGGGCAGGCATTCGAGGACGAGCAGCGCCGCGTCCGCGGCCAGCACGGCGGGTGCCGGCGCACCGGCCCCGGCGATGGCCGCGAGCATCCGGGCCTCCTCTTGCGGCGCCGGCCCGGTCTTCGCCACCGCTTCCCGCCCATTCTCCAGCCTCAGGCGGACGCATTGGGACAGGTTGCCGCCCGCCATCGGCTGCGCTTCGGCGACGGGGACGCCGAGCAGGTCCGCCGCACGCCGGGCGAGGTCGCTCATTCCGGCCCCGCGATCCGCCGGGCGAGCGCTCGGGTGCCCGCGGTCACGTCGGCCCAGGTGGTGTCAAAACCCTCGTCCGCGCCGTAATAGGGGTCGGCCACGGGCTCACCCTCCCGGCCCGGCACGTGGTCGAGAAGCAGGCTCAACGCGGCCCGCGCCCCGGCCGGCCGGAGGGCGCGCAGCCTCGCGAGGTTGGCGCCATCCAGGGCGACGATGTGGTCGAAACGCTCGAAATCGGCCGGCGTGACCTGACGCCCGCGATAGTCCGCGATATCGATGCCGTTCGCCCGCGCGACCGCGATCGCGCGCGAGTCCGGCGGTTCGCCCACATGCCAGTCGCCGGTGCCGGCGGAGTCGACCGCGACCTCGAGCCCGATCCGCGCTGCCTCCCGCCGGAAGGCGGCCTCGGCCAGTGGCGAACGGCAGATGTTGCCCAGGCACACGAACAGGACGGCGGAAGGCTTGGCCATTGTCGGGAGCCGTCCCTCAGGCAGCCGTCAGCACAGTGAGGTCGGAACCGCTCGCCAGATGCTCGGTCGCGTCCAGGATTTCGAGAGCGACGATCCGGCCCTCGGCATCGAAGTCGAGGACGATCTCGGGCCGCACCTCCTCGCTCTCGACGATCGCCGTCTCGGTGAAGCGGACATAGAGCGCATCGGTCTCGGCATCATAGCGGCTTTTCACGCCTTCCTCCTGCTGCCGCGATCGAGGAACATCGTCACGACGCGGGCGCCGCCGGGGATCGGAACATATACCACACGCAGCACACGCCCGTCGCGCTCGGGCAGTGCACGGAAGGCCCGCATCCGATCCGGATGAACCGGATCCGGCTCGACGCTCTCCGGTGACGAGAGGGTGCGCTCGACCCATGCCTCGATACCGCGCTCCGCGAGGGTATCGAGGGCATGGGTGCCGTGGACGAGCTTCATCGATCGAGGCCCGGAAGCCCCCCAGCCTATCCGGCACCGAGCGGCCGCGTCGCCGCCGCCAGCCAATCTCGCGTCTCCTCATCGAGGTCAGGCGAGAGCGCCGCGTGCACCCGCGCGTGGTAGGCGTCGAGCCATTCGGTCTCAGCCGGTCCGAGCAGGGCCGGATCGATCAGTCGGCGGTCGATGGGTGCGAGCGTCAGGGTCTCGAAGCCGAGCATCGGGCGGTCGCCGCCGGGAATGGCCCGCTCCTCGACCAGGATCAGGTTCTCGATGCGGATGCCGTAGGCACGGCTGCGGTAGTAGCCCGGCTCGTTCGAGAGGATCATGCCGGGCTTCAGGGCCACCGTGCCCGTCTTGGCGATGCGCTGCGGCCCCTCGTGGACCGAGAGGAAGGCGCCGACGCCGTGGCCGGTGCCGTGGTCGTAATCGAGCCCCGCCTCCCATAGGCTGATGCGGGCGAGGGCGTCGATCTGCGCGCCCGTCGTCCCCTCGGGGAAGACGGCGCGGGCGATGGCGATATGTCCCTTCAGCACGCGGGTGAAGCGGTCGCGCATCTTCTCCGTCGGTGTGCCGACGGCGACGGTGCGGGTGATGTCGGTGGTGCCGTCGGCGTATTGCGCGCCGGAATCGATCAGGAAGAGTTCGCCGGGCCGCGCCTTGCGATCGGTGGCGCGGGTGACGCGGTAGTGGACGATGGCGCCGTTCGGGCCCGAGCCGGCGATGGTCGGGAACGAGACGTCGCGCAGCAGGCCGCTCTCCCGGCGGAAGTCCTCCAGCGCTTCGACGGCGGCGATCTCGCTCACCCCGTCAGTAACCGCGCCATCGAGCCAGGCGAGGAAGCGCGTCACGGCGAGGCCGTCGCGGTGGTGGGCTGCGCGGGTGCCGGCGATCTCGGCGGCGTTCTTGACCGCCTTCATCGCCGTGACCGGATCGGCGCCGACATCGGCGACGCCCCCGGCGGCCTCGACGCGATCTTTGAGCGCCGCCGCCCCCGTCGCCGCATCGAGCCGCACCCGTGCGGCATTGTTGCAGAGGTTTGCCAGATCCTCGGCGAAGGCGCCCCGCGGGCGAAGGTCCGCGAGCGGTTCGAGGGCCGCGCACAGATCCGCGTCGACGAGCTGGGAGGTCAGGTAGAGCGCGGGCCGTCCCTCGCGGGGCAGCAGCGCGTAGCCGAGCGCCAGGGGCGTATGTGCAATGTCGGCCCCGCGCAGGTTGAAGGCCCAGGCGAGATTGTGGGGATCGGAGATGACGAGGACGTCGATACCGCCTTCGGCGAGAGCGGCGCGGACGCGGTTGAGCTTTTCAGCCCGGGTCTCGCCCGCCAGATCGTCGGGATGAGCCGTGACACGGCCCGCCGGTGGACGGGGCCGTCCGGCCCAGATCGCGTCCACGAGATTGTCCGGCACAGCGCGAAGCGACGCCCCCGCTTTAGCGGCGGCGCGCTCCAGGCGGGCCACGCCGTCGGGCGTGTGGAGCCAGGGATCGTAGGCGAGGGTCTGGCCCGGCTTCAGATGCGTGCCGAGCCACGCCTCCGGCGTTGCTTCGGCGAGTGGCACCACGGTGACGGTCCCGGTCTCGACCTGCTCCGGCGCCTGAAGGGTGTAGCGGCCATCGACAAACAGGGCGGCCTCGTCGGCGAGCACCACGGCGAGGCCGGCCGACCCGGTAAAGCCGGTCAGCCAAGCGAGCCGCTCGGCATTGGCAGGCACATACTCGGATTGATGCTCGTCGGCCCGCGGGACCACGAAGCCGTCCGCTCGAATCTCGCGCAGGGCGGCACGCAGGGCCTCGATGCGCTCAGGGCCCTTGGCGTGGCTCGGATCGTCGAAGGTCTGGAAGCGGGAAGGGGACGTCGTCATGGCGGAAACCTACCGCGTCGAACGCCGCCGCGACAGCCACCTCAGCGCGGACGCGCCGCCGCCCCGCCCCGGCGCAGCACCAGCGTCGCCCATCCCTCGATCACGCCGGAGCGGGCGAGATGGAAGCCGCGGTGGCGGTAGGTCGAGAGCACGCCCGGCACGTCGCGCTCGATCAGACCGGACAGGATCAGCACGCCGTCATCGGCGACCACACCGGTGAGCGAGGGCGCGAGCCGCTTGAGCGGGCGGGCCAGGATGTTGGCGAACACCACGTCGAAGCCGCGGGGCCGGTTCGCCAGAGCATGGCGCACGCCCGGCGCGTGGTAGAAGCGCATGTAGGGTCCGAGCCCGTTGAGGCGGGCATTGCCGCGGGCGGTCGCCACCGCTTCCGGATCGAGGTCGCCGGCAACCACCGGGGTATGGAGCGCCTTTGCGGCGGCAAAGCCCAGGATGCCGGTGCCGGTACCGACGTCGAGCACGTGGGCCGGGCGCCGCCGCTTCAGCTCGGCGACCAGAGCCCGAAGGCAGCCCAAAGTCGTGCCGTGATGGCCGGTGCCGAAGGCGAGCGCCGCCTCGATCTCGATGGCGAGGTCGTTCGCCCGCACCTGATGCCGGTCGTGGCCGCCATGGACGAGGAAGCGCCCGGCGCGAACCGGCTTCAGCCCCTCCAGCGAGGCGCGCACCCAATCCTGCTGATCGATGGTCTCGAACGCAGCCTCATCCGCCTGTGCGCCGACGACCGGGCGGATGAGCTCACGGATCATCTCCGCGTCGGGCTCCTCCGAGAAGTAGGCTTCCAGCCGCCACGCCCCGGTCTCCTCGACCTCGAAGGCAGCCACCGCCGTCTCCATGGGGTCGAACATCTCGCCCAGCAGCTCGGTCATCGCGCGAGCGGAGGGCTCGTCCGTGATCAGACGCAGGACGTGCGTGGGTCGGTGCGGCGGCAGACCTTCGAGCATGATCGCCCTCTACCACCCGCGCGCCGTGAGGGCCACGGGCTTCACGCCCGCCCTCCTCCGAACGGGCGGCGGCCCGTATGCGGCCAGGATAACACAGGCAAGACGAATTCTGCTTAATCCACAGGCATAATGTGTAATTTCTAGACGAAGCCTGCGGAACCGGAGCCGGAAGGCGGCGTTCTCACGGTCCGAAGCGTCTCGCGCATGCCCCTCGTCGATCCCTTGGTCGACGGGGCCATGCCCAATGGTCGGTCCTTGCGAGAGGCGCTTCTCAGTATCGTTCATCATGCGCTTTTGAGTTCCATCGCGTCATGACACCCAGATCCGTCCGTCGTCGTTCACCCGTCGTCGTGAAGCGCGAGCCGCGGCCCGACCGCCGCCGGGCCGCGAGCGCGGACATTCTCGCACCGGACACGCTCGAGGCGCCGCTGCCCGGCTCGCTGCTCGTGCTGCTGAGCCGGCTGCACCGCGCCGAGGTCAGGGCCGCACCGGAATCCGATTCCGTGGCCTGACGCCGCCGAAGCACCCGCGGGAACCGCCACTGCTCCGGATCGCTTCTGTTCCCGCGCTTTCCAGCCCCGTGGTGATCCGGGCCCGCATGGAGAAAGGTTCAGTCGATGGCCGTGGTTTCGAGCAAGATCTTCGAAGAGGGTAGAGCCGCGAAAGCGGCGGGACAGCCTGATTCCGCCAACCCTTACGAGGCTGGCTCGCAGGAGAGCCTGGATTGGCTTGAAGGCTACACCGCCGGCGAGCCCGAGCCCTCTGCCGCCGGCCCCTCCGAGAACTGACGGCCGGCAGGCCCCTTCCTCGAACGCGCCAGAGGCATGGCCGTGGCATCCCGGCTCCGCTAGAAGCGGCATCGCGCACCTCACAGGCGCCACCGACTCGGCAGCGGCGTGAGGACGTCGGTGCCGGAGAATCCGCATCGGCCGCTGCGGACATTGCGAGGGAATCGCCATGACAAAGCCGCGCTTCGTTCGGACATGTCGCGCCTGGCTGGCCGGTCTCCTCCTCGCATTGACAGCTTGGTCGATGGCCGCCCGCGCCGCGGACGAGCCGATCGTGATCTTCGCCGCCGCCAGCCTCAAGAACGCCCTGGACGAAGCCAGCACCACCTGGGCGAAGGAGACGGGCGGGACGAGCCGGATCTCCTATGCGGGCTCCAACGCGCTGGCCAAGCAGATCGAGGCCGGCGCCCCGGCCGACCTCTTCATCTCCGCCGACCTCGCCTGGATGGATTACGCGGAGAAGAACGGCACGATCCGCGCCGACAGCCGCGTCAACCTTCTGCGCAATGCCATCGTCCTTGTCGCGGCCAAGGGATCCGACAAGCGGGTGGCCCTGGCGCCCGGCACCGACCTCGCCGCCGCTTTGGCCGGCGGCCGGCTGGCCATGGGCAATGTCGATGCGGTGCCGGCCGGCAAGTACGGCAAGGCCGCCCTCGAGAAGCTCGGTGCCTGGGACGGGGTGAAAGGTCACGTCGCCCAGGCCGAGAACGTGCGGGCGGCCCTCCTGCTCGTATCCCGCGGTGAGGCGCCGCTCGGCATCGTCTACGCGACCGATGCGGCGAGCGATCCCGGCGTCGAGATCGTGGCGACCTTCCCCGCCGACAGCCACCCGCCGATCGTGTACCCGATCGCGCTGACCAAGGATGCGGCCCATACGGATCGCGCTGCGTCGTTCCTGAGCTTCCTGAGAAGCCCCGCCGCGCGCCCCATCTTCGAGCGTCAGGGCTTCGTCGTGATCGGCGCCGAGAAGCGCTCCTGAGCAAGGCGGGGCGGACGCTTCCGCCTTCGCCACCGATTCGTGCCGATCAGGAGGTGAGGGCGCGCTCCAGTTCGCCCTTTGTCATCTTCGAGCGGCCGGGGATGTCCTGCTTGCGGGCCCGCTGCATCAGCTCGGCCTTGGTCGTGCCACCGTGACCGCCCTTGTTCGATGTCTTCTTGTCCGATGTCCTGCCGGTCCTGCCGCCGGTCTTGCGGGCGGAGGCCGCCTTCTTCGCGACGTCGGCGGGCTGCTTCGAATGCTGCTGGCCCTTGGCGGAGTCGGCACGCTTCTTGGCCGTCGAGCGGGCGTACTCCGAGTCGGACAGCTTCTCACGCGCCTTCTTGGGCAGGTAGCGCTCACCGGTCCTGCCGCTCGTCTCACCGGACTTCGTATTCCACTCTTCGTCGGTCCACTGCTTGAGATGGTTGTCGTCGGACTTCTTGCCGGCGTAACCGCCGCCCTCCTTCTTGTATTCACTGGTGGCCATCTGCGCCTTGCGGGCGGACCACTGGCCGGGCTTTCCGCCCTTGGACGATTGCGTGACGTCCTTCTTGACCTTGTCCCAGAGCTTCGGGTCGGTCTTCTTCGCTGTTCCTGACATCGGATTCGCCTCCTGAGCGACATTCGGCTGTCAACAGAAGGCGTCATCCTGAGTTCCGGCCGCACTGAGTCTGTCCAAGGACAAAGGTCTGCGGCAGCGGCCGAGACGAGCGCGCGGTCGCCGAAGGCGTTGACAGGGGAAGACGAAGCTTCCACCTCCGCGCCACCGACGAAGCGTGTCGCAGGCGGCACCCCACGGCCGGGTCGCAGCGCCCGCCATGTGTTCAGAGCGGCCCGAATTGGGGCCGAGTGAGGATTGTTGCGATGTCCGACGGCGTCAGCGCCCCGAAGGTGTTCATCGACGGCGAGGCCGGTACCACCGGCCTCGGCATCCGCGAGCGCCTGGAGCGCGAGGGCAGGGTGCGCCTCGTCAGCATTCCGCATGAGAGCCGGAAGGACGCGGGCGTGAAGCGGGCGATCCTCGAAGAGGTCGACCTCGTCGTGCTCTGCCTGCCCGACGACGCATCCCGCGAGACCGCGGCCCTCGCCGACAGCTTGCCGAGGGGCGGCCCGAAGCTACTCGACGCCAGCACCGCCCACCGCATCGCGCCGGGCTGGGTCTACGGCTTTGCCGAGATGGCACCGGAACAGGCCGACGCCATCCGCGCCGCGCGCCGGGTCGCCAATCCCGGCTGCTACCCGACCGGGGCGATCGCGCTGCTGCGCCCGCTGGTCGAGCGCGGCCTGATTCCATCGGATCATCCCGTCAGCATCAACGCGGTGAGTGGCTATAGCGGTGGCGGCCGCAGCATGATCGAGAGCTACGAGCGCGGGGAGGGTGCCCCGTTCCAGCTCTACGGGCTCGGCTTCGGCCACAAGCACCTGCCGGAGATCGAAGCCTATAGCCGGCTGACCCGCCGGCCGATCTTCATCCCCTCCGTCGGCAACTTCCGGCAGGGCATGCTGGTCAGCATCCCGCTGCATCTCGGTACCCTGCCCGGTCGTCCGAACCCGGGCGATCTGGAGGAGGCGCTTGCCGATTGGTACGCAGACACACCGCTGGTGAAGGTCGTGCGCGGCGCGGAAGAAGGCGCCCACCGCGAGCGCATCGAGCCGGAAGCTCTCAACGACACCGATCGGCTCGAACTGCGGGTCTTCGGCTCCGACAGCCACAGCCAGGCGGTGCTGGTCGGTCGCCTCGACAATCTCGGCAAAGGCGCCTCGGGGGCAGCGGTGCAGAACCTCGGCCTGATGCTCGGCCTCGACTGATCTGCGGACCAATCCAGCCGGAGAACACACCCGAGCATCCGCTCGATCGGAGGGAGCCCGATACCGCGCGGACGCGCGGTGTCGGAGCGGTGCCGTTCACGTCATGCAGCACCGTCGTCGCACGTCGGCGAAGCGGCCCGAGGACGGGCGATGCAAGCACGTGCACAGAAACGCTCCCCCTTCACCAACAATCCTGTGAAGCCTCGCAAGAACGGGCCGCGGGTCAGCTGCACAACTCGGGACCCCTTTCGCCCGGAACCACTGTCGCCCAGATGTTTGGTGCCGGCATCTGAGCCCGCGTCTGCTGGAGCAGCGCCCCCTCACCGGCAACCAAATGGCGGCTCCGGCGCCCAGCCCCCTTTTATTGGCAGCAGACCCGGTACATCCGAGTGATCGGAGCGAATCTTCGACACTTCAGAACGGCGGCAGAACGTTTTACGCGACGAAAACGTCCAGCTCCTTCGATTCCGACGAGGAAATCCACAGAAAATACGTAGGCCTGCGGCGCGGTGTCGCAATCAAACCGTGTTATGTGCAAGGGAAGTGGCATCGAGAGCCTAAAGCCGATCGATTGGCAGCGCCGCCGACGAAACGGCCGCACCGAACGAAAACTCAACTCTTTGAAACACCGTCATTTTCTGAGACTTATCCGCTGCGTTATTAACATTTGAAATATTTATCTCGGTTCGTACGGCACAGCCGTAAGGTGGGCACAATGCTTTTTTTTCGCAGTTTCTCGTCGATGATTTTTCCATTCGAGCTGCACAGAAACGCGTGCGGCGCTCCATTCTCTTCGACCTAATTGCGCTCGCATTCAACAACGATGTCTTGCTCCTCAGCGGCTCTGAGCTTACCGTCTCCCAGGTAATCCTCCCGCACAGAAGATCGCGCCATGGAAACCAGTGAACAGGAAGCGGAAACGGCCCGCCTCGTTACCCTTACGGCCGACGTCGTTTCTGCCTATGTCAGCAACAACCACGTTCAGAGTGCCGAGCTTCCGAAGCTTCTCGGGGAGGTGCATGAGGCGATCCGCTCCGTCACCATGAGCGGACGCCCGTCCGCCGAAACGGGGCCGCCCAAGGCGACGCCGCAAGAGATCCGCAAGTCGATCAGCCACGACTTCCTGGTCAGCTTCGAGGACGGCAAGCCTTACAAGACGCTGCGCCGCCACCTCACCCTGCGCGGTCTCTCGCCCGAGCAGTATCGGGCGAAGTGGGGCCTGCCCAATGACTATCCCATGACGTCGGCGAGCTATTCGGAGCAGCGTTCGGAACTGGCGCGCGCCCTGGGACTAGGTCAGCAGCGGCGCCGGATCGCGGAGCCGGAGCCGGAGGCAGCGCCCGAACCGGTGGCTGCCGAGCCGGAGCCCGCTCCGGAGAAGAAACGCCGCGCCCCGCGCCGCAAGAAGGAAGCGTAAGCCCGAGGCCGCATCGGCTCGGATAATGTGGGCTCGGCGATGCCGAGCCCAAAGGCGTTTCACAGCAGGTCCCACGTCGACGCGGCGGGCGGCCGCAGGCTCACATGGCCGCACGGCGCGGCGCCTCCGGACCTTTCTACGATTTCAGTGAAAGCGTCATCCGCGGGCATTTGTGAGATCTGCCCTGCGCCAGGATCGATTGAGGAACCGCCGTTCGGCCGGCAAACGCTCCAAAGGAGGGCGCTTGCCGATGGTCTGGGCACAAAGGCGAATTGCGGCCGACGAGATCCGGTCGGTTGAGCTACTGTTCCGCGAGCAGGCCGCTTCTTTCGATGCTTCGCGCCAGATGCTCCTCGTGAGCGTGCACGAGGATTGGCCGATGGTTCGTCTCTGGGTCTGCGTTCCCGAACCGGACCTGCTGACGGCCTATTACGGTTTTACCCTCTGCACCCGCGCCGATTTGCCCCTGGCGCCCATCCTCGTTGCCGGCTGCCCCGAACATTTCGGGCGCGTCCTCCAGGGCTAAGCATCGTCCCGAAAACTGGACGCGGTTTTTGGAACGGGATGATGACCCCGCGTCGGCCCCCTCACACCGTCCGCCGCGACGGAGTGAGCCTCACGCCGGGCGCCGGACGCTCCAGGAGAACCTCCCGTCGGAAACGCACCAGCCGGGCCGGGCGTCCGGCATTGCCGCTGGTGAGAGCCTCGGTCTCCTCGACGAGTCCCTGCTGCGCCACGAGGCGGCGGAAGTTCTGCTTGTGCAGCCGCGTGCCCGCGAGCGCCTCGACCGTGCGCTGAAGCTGGAGCAGGGTGAAGGCGGGCGGCATCAACTCGAACACCACTGGGCGATACTTGATCTTGCCGCGCAGTCGGCCGATCGCGGTGGCGAGCACCCGGCGGTGATCAAGCGCCATCGGCTGGCCGGTGATCGCGAGGTCGTCGGGCACGGCGGCGCCGTGCTGCCCCTTGGCCTCCGGGATCAGCCCCGCCTCGAACAGCAACTCGTAGCGCTCCAGCACGCGCTCCTCGTTCCAGGCACCGCCGATCCCGAAGCTGAGACCGACACGATCTTCGCGCAGGCGCCGGAGCTTCGGTTCGGAGGCAGCGGCGACCCAGGCCATCAGGCGCGGCTCGATTTCAGCAAGCGCCGGGGGCCGGCCCTCGCGAAAATCCTCCCAGGGCAGGTAGCGGTACCAGTTGCGCCAAGCGGCCTCGGCGAGCCCCGCCGGGCGCAATTCGCGCACCAGGGCGAGATAGGCCACCGAGAGTAGATGCACGCCGTGCTGTCCACCCTCCCGGTCGCGGTCGCCGAAGGTGTAGAGTTGCTCGACGTAACCGAGGCGCTGGTGGGTCTGCTGCTCGACCCAGGCGCGAAGGCCCCGCTCCAGAGTGGCATGCTCAGGCACCAGCGGACCCGCGGGCAGGGCGGTCTCGCGGCCCTTGGCTTGGCCTCCGACCTGCACGGTGAGCGCGCGCGGCTCTCCGTCCGTCGCCGCGACGATCACGGCGACGAGCCCTACCGAGGAGGCGCTGGCGGCGCGCGTCCCCCTGTCCGCTGCGGCGGCGATCACACCCGGTTCGGCCGTGCTCATGCGTTCGTCGGCCTCGAGCCTCTCTCCTCGGGCATCCCCTCGGCGGCGGAAGCGGTTCCGGCCTTTAACCCTCGCTCTTGCCGGATCGGCACCGGCACCGTCAACGGAGGTTGCGGCCTCATCCGCAGGCAAGTGCGGCCACGGTCGCCGCGGCAGGCCGATCCTGCTAGACCGAAAGCAGGATCATCGAAGGGAGCGGCCATGGCGCTCGGACGGTACGGGGGGTCGGCATGAGCATCGGGACAGGGCTCGGTGCAGGACTCGGTGCAGGACTCGGTTTGTCCCGGCCGTCGGCGGGGATCACGGTGGACCTGCGCCTCTACGGCATCCTCGATGTCGGCGTGCTGGGGGGAGATTCGGCGGCGCTCGCCGCCCTGGCGGCGGAGGCCGTGGCCGGTGGCACCACCTTGCTCCAGTACCGCGACAAGGATCTGACCGATGCCCGCGCGGCCCTCGTGAGGATTCGGGCGATCCATGCGGCGGTCGCCGGCCGCGCGCCGCTGCTCGTCAACGACCGGGTCGATCTCGCACTGGCCGCCGGGGTCGAGGGCGTGCATCTCGGCCAGTCCGATCTCCACCCGGAACAGGCGCGTCGCCTGCTCGGCCCCCGCGCCATCATCGGGCTCACCGTGAAGACCGGCGCCCAGGCCGACGAACTCTACCGGCTTCCGATCGACTACGCCTGTATCGGCGGCGTCTTCGCCACCACCAGCAAGGACAACCCGGACCCGCCGGTCGGTCTCGACGGGCTGCAGCGGATCGTGTTCCGCGCCCGGCTCGCCCGGGGGCAAGCGCTTCCACTCGGCGCGATCGCCGGGATCGATGCCAGCAACGCGGCCTCGGTGATCCGGGCGGGCGCCGATGGCGTGGCGCTGATCGGCGCGCTGTTCAAGGGCGGCGCCACCGAGGCCAAGGCGCGGGACCTGCTGGCACGGGTCGACGAAGCGCTGAGCCAGCGCGGGAGCACGGGCACGCGTTGAAGCGCCTCACAAAACGTCCGGGCGCTGAACGTTCGCGCTCTCGCGGCGACAGCGCAGCGGGGATCTTGTGAGAGACATGTCGAGCACGCCGGAGCGAGACGACGCGGAACGCTAGAACATCGTCTCGAAAGGTGGCCACCGGCTTTCGGAAAAAGGCGATGCAACAACAAGAGGCCGGAGCATTGTCCTGGATCCGATATCCAGGACGATGCTCTAGAAGAACAGACGAAGGGAGACGCCCATGACCGCCATCGCCCTGACCATCGCCGGCTCGGATTCGAGCGGGGGCGCAGGCATCCAGGCCGACCTCAAAACCTTCGCGGCCCTGCGCGTCTACGGCGCCAGCGTCGTCACCGCGCTCACCGCGCAGAACACACGCGGCGTGCAGGCGATCCACGACGTCCCCGCCGATTTCGTGGCCGCGCAGATCGATTCGGTGTTCGCTGACCTCGCGGTGGGTGCGGTGAAGATCGGCATGCTCTCGCGGCCCGAGACGATCCGGGCCGTGGCCGAGGGACTTCGGCGGCATGCCCCCGGCATCCCTGTCGTGCTCGACCCTGTCATGGTGGCCACCAGCGGAGATCGGCTGATCTCGCAGGAAGCCGTCGAAACCTTACGCGGCGAGCTGATGCCGCTGGCCACCGTCGTCACCCCCAACCTGCCCGAAGCCGCGACCCTGCTCGACGAGGAGCAGGCGAACCACGAGAACGAGGCGGTCGCGCAGGGGCGGCGGCTGCTGGGGCGCGGCGCGCGGGCGGTGCTGATCAAGGGCGGCCACGGCGAGGGCCGCGAAAGCGTCGATCACCTCATCGCCGCGGACGGGACTTTGCGCCGATTCGCGGCGCCGCGCATCGAGACCCGCAACAGCCACGGTACCGGCTGCACCCTCTCGGCCGCCGTGGCGGCCGGACTCGCCCGGGGCCAGGGGCTCACCGAGGCGGTGGGTGGGGCGAAAACCTACGTCACCGCAGCGATCCGCGCCGCGGATTCCGTGCCCGTCGGCCACGGCCACGGCCCGCTCCATCACTTTTACGCGCTCTGGCAGTAGACCCGCGCCGAAGCGAAACCGGACCTTCGGTCCCGTTTTGCGTTTGACAGACCAAACGCTCGTTCGGATAACGGAACGCCTTTCGGTGCCCCACCCACGACTTCGTGATCTGATCCGCCCGCGAGGGTGTGTCCGGCGCGGACGTCTCGGTAGGCACTCTCAGCGGACCGATGTGATGCAAGACATAGCGGCAAGCCTTGAGCGCGGACGGCCAAAGGATCTCGCCAGCGGTGCACAGGTGCTCTCGGGCCAGCTCGGCAAGACGATCCAGCGCCTGCGCAAGGCCTACAACCTTTCCCTCTCCGAACTCGCCGAACAGTCCGGCGTGGCGAAGTCGATCATCAGCCAGATCGAGCGCAACGAGACCAACCCGACGCTGGCCACGATCTGGCGGCTGAGCCAGGCGCTCGACGTTTCGATCGAGCGGGTGCTCGCGACCTCCGACGAGGAACCCTTCATCGAGCGCTTCTCCCGGGCCGACACGCCGCGGCTGGTCTCCGACGACGGCAAGGTGCGGCTTGCCATCATCGGCTGGATCAAGACCGTCGAGTGGCTGCAATGGTACGACGTCACCGCCGATGCCGGCGGGGTGCTCGAATCCGATGCGCATCAGCGCGGTTCGGTCGAGTCGCTCTCGGTGCTGGAGGGCAGCTTCGAGGTCGAGGTGGCCGGTGAGGTGCAGCGGGCCAATGCCGGCGAGACCCTGCGCTACCGCTGCGACCGCCCCCACAGCATCCGCTGCCTCGGCGATGGGCCGGGCCGGGCAACGATGGTCGTTATCATGAAGGCCGCCGTGATGGAGTGATCCGGCGCCGGCCCGTCGGGACGACCACTTCACATGAAAAAGGCCCCCTCGGCTTGAGAGCGGAGGGGGCCTTTTTCATCGAACGACCCGGTCGATGCGTCAGGAGGCGGGCTCGGAGACCCCGAGCCCGCGCTCGCCGGAATATCGGCTTCAGGCCTCGTCGAACCGGCCGCTGGCATGGGCGAGCATGGTGTACACCTTGCCCGTCTCCGAGGTGAGGTAGGCGTCCGCGCGCTTGGTATCGCGGTCGTTCTTCGTCACCTCGCCGAGCAGTCGCTCGAACTCGCCGACATAGCGATCGACCGTGCGGCGGAACTCCACATCCGCTCGGTAGCGGCGCTGGATCTGCTCGAAGGTCTGCCGGCCCTGAACCGTGTAGAGGCGGCCATCGAACAGGTTCGCGTCGCCCCGGCGGTAGCGCTGCCAGAACTCGACCGAAGCCTGATGATCCACCATCCGGGCGATGTCGGTCGAGATCGCGTCGAGCGAGATCCGCTCCACAGGCCCCTTCGTCTCGGGAGCCGGTCCAGGAGTCGGAGCGGGGATCGCCTCGGCACCGTCATCGTCGAGCGAGGCGCGGGTCAGGAGATCGGACAGCCAGCCCCGGTTGTCGCGGGTGCCGGGCCGCCCTTGGACCACGCCCTGGCCTCCACCCTGGACTGCAGCCGGGCTCGCCGGACGCACGGGGGCAGAGGACGGGGCCGGCGTCTGGGGTCGGGCCGCCGTCGGCGCCGCGCTGCGGACCGGCGCAGGCGCGGTCTGCGGCGCAGAGACGGGAGCGGAGGCGCCGCGACCGGCCTCGGCCGTGCGGCGCTGCTCGACCGCGCGAGCCTGCGCCGCCGGCTGGGCGACATCGACCGAGCGGTTCGAACGGGCGACCAAGGCAGCCAGCTCGTTCAGCGCGTCGATCTGCTCGGCCACCACTCGACGCATCTCGCTCGTCGCATCCTGCGTCTCGCGGGGCAGGTCGAGGACGCCGCGCTGCAGGTCGGCGCGGGTCGCATCGAGTTCGCGGCGGATCTCAGCGGCCATCGCGTTCATCCGCGCGACCGAGTCGCCGAATTGGCCGGAGGCGGCACTGAAGCTCTCCATCATCTTGGCCGAGGCCGCCTCGATAGCGCTACGCACAGCGGCCGCGGTGCGGGCGCTCTCCTCATCGGCGCCGCTGCGCAGGCGCTCGAAGTCGCCCGCCACGGAGGTTCCGGCCTCGCGGACGGCGCGGGCGACGCTCTCGCTGAGTTCGCGGGCGCGGGTCTCGGCCGCGCGCAGCGTCTCCTCGATCACGCTGCCGAAGCGGCCGGTCTGAGCCTCGATGGCCTGGCTGCGCTCTTCGAGGCGGGACAGCACCGCCTCGACCACCGCCTGCCGGTTCGACAGGCTCTCAGCGAGACGGGTCTCCACCACCTCCAGGTTGCCGGCGGCCGCGGAGAGCGCGCCGACATGGGTGCCGGTGCGCTCCACCAGCGCCTTGCCGCGTGCATCCAGCGTCTCGGCGAGATCCGATGCCTGGGCGAGGGCGCCCTGCGAGGCGTCGCGGAGCGCCACGACCTGCGTCGAGACCCGATCGGAGGCCTGCGCCGTTTCCGAGGCGACCCGGTCGAGGGCCGACTGGATCTGCTCGACGCGGGCCGCGAGCCCCTGCTCGACGGCCGTGAGGTTCTCGGAGGCGCCGCCGACGAGGTCCTTGAGCGCGCCGTTGGCGCTCTCGATCCGGGTGAGGAAGCCCGCGACGTCGCGGCGGACCCGTTCATTCGCCTGGGCCACCGTGTCGGCGGAGGCTGCCGCACCCTCGTCCAGGGCTGCGCGCAGGGCTTCGACCGACTCGACGGTCCGGACGACGATGGCGTCGGTGCGCTCGCGCAGCGCCTCGACCAGCGGTGTCCCCTTGTCAGTGATGAGCCGGTCGAGAGCCTGCTCCCGCTCAGCGAGGGCGTCGGCCAGGGCCGCAGCCGGTCCGTCGATCATGCGGGCGAGCGCCCCGTTCCGCTGGTCCAACGTCTCGGCCAGCGCGGTGGCACGGGCCTGGACCTCGGCGGCGTGACGCTGGGCGCGCTCTTCCAGCATCCGGCCCATCCGGGCGATGCCGTCCTCCACGAGCGCCGCGTAGGCCGTCTGGCGCTCGTCGAAGGTTTCGGTCAGTGCCGCCTGCCGTTCGGCACGCTCGTCCAAGGCCGCAACCATCCGAGCCGTGCCGCCGTCGATGAGGGCGGCATAGGCCTCCTTCTGGCGGTCGAACGCCTCGGCCAGCACCGCGTGGCGGCGGGCCCGCTCTTCGAGCGCGGAGACCATGCGGGCCGTGCCTTGCTCGATCAGGGTAGCGTAGGCTTCGCGCTGCCCGTCGAAGGCCTCGGTCAGAGCGGCCTGCCGCTGGGCGCGCTCATCGAGAGCCGCGACCATGCGGCCGGTGCCCTCCTCGATCAGCGCCGCAACAGCCCGCTGACGCTCCTCCAGCGTCTCGGCCTGAGCCGCATGGCGGTGAGCCCGCTCTTCGAGCGCGGCGACCATGCGGGCCGTGCCTTGCTCGACCAGGCTCGCATACGATTCCCGTTGACCGTCGAAGGCCTCGGTGAGGGCGGCCTGCTGACGAGCCCGCTCGTCCAGCGCCGCCGCGATCCGGGCGGTGCCTTCCTCGACCAGGGCCGAGACGGCTCTCTGGCGCTCCTCCACCGTCTCGAACTGGGCGGCGTGCTGGCGGGCGCGCTCGTCGAGCGCCGCGACCATGCGGGCCGTGCCCTCGTCGATCTGGGTGGCGTAGGCGTCCTGGCGCTCATCGAAGGCGTCGGCCAGCGCGTTGGCGCGGTTTGCCACCACGGTGGCGAAGGCGCGCAGGCGGGCGTCGATGCGGCTGGTGAAATCCTCGCTGCGGGTATCGACCGTCCGCGCCAGCGCGGCAGCCTGGTTCTCCACGAGCTGCGCGAAAGCGCCGCCGCGGCTCTCGACCAGCCCGTCGAGGCTGCGCATCCGCTCGTCGAACAGGGCTGCCAGCGCCTGGGTCTGGGTGTCGAGGCGGCCGGTCAGCGCCGTCGAGCGCTCGTCCACCAGGGCACCGAGGCGGGCCTGGATCTCGTCGAACAGGCTGCGCAGTTCCTGCGCCCGCATCTCGACGGTCTGCGCGACCTGCTGCCCACGTCCGTCCACGAGGTCCCCGAGTACGCCGAGGCGCTCGTCGAACAGGTGGGCGAGCCCGCGCGTGCGGGCATCGACCTCGCCGGCCGCGCGGCCGATGCCGCCCTCCAGCGTCTCCACGAACAGGCGTGCGCCCTCGGTCAGCGCGGCCTGGAGCGGCAGGATACGGCCCTGGAAGCCCTCGTCGAGGCGGCCGGCATGGCCGTCGAGCAGCCCGCGGATCTCGCCGGTGCGATGGTCGAGGATGTCCTGAACCGTGCGGGCGCGCTCCTCCAACGTCGTGCGCAGGTTGTCGCTGCGGGCGTCGAGCATGGCGCGGATCTCGCCGACGCGGCTGTCGAGCAGGTCCTGCACCGTGCGGGCCGGCTCCTCCAGAGCGGCACGCAGGGCGTCGAGTCCGGACTCGAACTCGCCGCGGACATGGCCGGCGCTGCCGTCCACGAGTCCGCGCAGCGCACCGGTGCGGCTGTCGAGGGTCTCGCGGATCTCGTTGCTGCGGGCATCGAGCAAGTCGCGCGCCGTACGCAGACGTTCGTCAAGCACCGTCTCGAGAGCGCCGAGGCTGGCATCGAAGGCGCCGCGCACTTGGCCTGCGCCGCCCTCCATCAGGCCGCGCAGGTCGTCCGTGCGGTGGTCGAAGGTGTCGCGGATCTCGTTGCTGCGGGCATCGAGCAGGTCGCGCACGGTGCGCAGACGCTCCTCCAGTACCGTCTCGAAGGCGCCGAAGCCGGCTTCGAGTTCGCCGCGCACCCGGCCGGCGCTGCCTTCCATCAGGCCACGCAGATCGTCCGCGCGGCTGTCGAGCAGGGTGCGGATCTCGTCCGCACGGGTTTCGAGGGCGTTGCCGAGGCGGCCCGCGCCCTCGCCGAGGAGGCCATCGACCTGCCCCACGAGGTCGCGCAGGGCGGCGAGCAGGGCGGTGCCGCGACGGTCGAGCAGACCACCCAGAGAAGCGCCCCCCTGTTCCAGAGCCTGGGTGATGTCGGAGAGGCGCCCCTCGAGGCTCGCGACCGTCGCGCGGCTGCGCTGATCGAGGTCAGCGGCGAGCGCACCGCCGCGCTCGTCGAACAGATGGTTGAGGCTCTCGGACCGCTCGTCGAACAGGCGTGCGATCGCTTCGACATGGCCGCCCAGCGCCTCGACCGCGAGACCGCTGCGGCGCTCCAGCAGAGCGACGAGGTCGCGGATCCGGCCGGTCAGCTCGCCGTCGATGGTGCGGGTGCGGCTCTCGATCAGGCGCACCGCTTCGAGCGCCTGGATACCGAAGGATTCGTCGAGGTGGCGGGTGCGCTCCTCCAGCGTGCCGCTGAGGGAGTCGAGACGGGCAACGACGCCGGAATCGAGGCGCTCGGCGCCCTCGTCGAGGCGGCGGGCGAGATCCTGCGTCGTGCGTTCGAGCCGCTCGGCGATCTCGGCGGCGCGGGTGGCGAGGACGTCGCCCACGGCGCGGCCGCGGTTGGCGATGTCCTGCGCGGAGCCTTCGATGCGCCGGTCGAGGGCCTCGACGAGGATGCGGTCGCCCTCATCCAGGGTGCGGGCGATCTCGGAGGTGCGCAGCACCAGAGTTTCGTTGAGGGCGTTGGCGCGGGCGCCCAGCCGCGTGTCGACATGGCCGACCAACGCAGCGAAGCTCTCGCCGATCTCGGCGGCGCGGCGGGCGGACAGGGATTCCATCTCGCCGATGCGTGCCTCGACAGTCTCGCCGGCGAGGCGGGCGCGCTCGGCCAGGGAATCGGCCAGGGCGTTACCCTGTACGGCGATGATCCGGTCGATCTCGGTGAGGCGCGAATCCAGGGTGTCGCCGAGCGTCCGCGCGTTCCCAGCGATCCGGTCGGCCAGGATGTCGCCGCGGGCAATGGTCTCCTGCAGAGCCGCGAGCCGGCTGCCCAGCGCCTCCTCCACCGCACGGGTACGGCTGTCGGCGGTCTCGACGAAGGCAGCATGGCTCTGGTGGAGCGCGTCGCCGACCTGCGACACGTGAGCGGCGATGGCGAGGGCGACCTCGCGTCCAGCGCCTTCCAGGCGGGCCTGGGCCTCGTCGGACTGGCTGGTGATGAGCGCGGCGGCGCCGCGGCCATGGTGTCCGAAGCTCTCCTCCAGGGTGCCCAGACGGGCATCCAACTCGGAGCCGACCCCCTCCGCAGTACGCGATAGTGCCTGGGCCGTGGCTTCACCGCGAGCGGCGACCTCGTCACCGAGCCGGCGCAGCGTCTCGCGCAGGGCCTCTAGGGCGCTCTCGGTGCGGCCGCTGACCTCGCCGCCGGCCTGCTCGGCCGCGCGGGCAAGGGCCGCGGTGGTCTCGGCGCTGCGGACGGACAGCTCCTCGCCGATCCGGTCCAGCGCGTCGCGCAGGCTCCGCAGCGACGCCTCGGTGCGCGTGCCGACCTCGCCGCCAACGCGCTCGGCGGTCCGCGCCAGCGCGTCCGCGACCTCGGCGCTGCGGCCGTCGATCTCCGCGCGGACCTGCCCCAGCAGATCGCGCAGGCTCTGCGCCGATTGATCGGCACGGCTGCCGATCTCGCCGCCAGCCTGGGCGGCTGCCAGCGACAGGGCCACGCTCGCCTCGGAGCCGCGGACAGCGATCTCGTCGGCCACTTGCCGCAGGAGATCTTGGAGTGTCTGCATCGACTGGTCGGTGCGGCTGCTGATCTCGCCGCCAGCATGGGCCGCGGCGAGCGCCAGCGCGCCGGTCGCTTCGGCACTTCGGGCGGTGAGTTCGTCGGCCATCCGCTGGATCGCGGCGTGGAGCGTCTGAGAAGCGCTCTCGCTGCGGCTGCCCAGCTCGCCTCCGACGCGCTCGGCAGCGGCGTGGAACCGGCCAACCACATCGTCCGAACGGGTCTCGACGGTGGCGGCAGCCTCGTCGGCCGCTCGGCGCAGCGTCTCGGCGGCCTCGGCGAAGCGCGCAGCGATCGCGGCGGCCTGCGCCTGCGCGGCGCCCGAGGTTTCCTCGGCGGTGTGCAGCATCCGCGCGGTGGACTCGGCGGTGCGCTCGGCGAGGAGGCCGCTCACGGTCTCGGCGGCCTCGCGCAGGCGACGCTCCAGCGCCTCGACGCTGGCGCCGACGGACCCGGTCGCAGTCTCCGTGTTGCGGCGGATGCCGTCGTGGGCCGCAGCGGCCCGAGCGTCGAGGTCGTCGCCCAACCGGGCCACGGTCTCGCGCAGGCTCTCGGCGGTGCCGTTCGCGCTCGCGGCGAAGCCGGAGCCGAGGCCGGCGAGCGCCTGCTCGACGGCCGCGGCGGCATGCGCCGCGCGGTCGGTCATCAGGCCGACGACGCGCTCACCGGCCGCGTCGAGGTTCGACGCGAGCGCGCCGCCCTGGACGGAGATGACATCGTCGACACGGGAGGCGGCCGCCTCGATACGGCCGGCGAGTTCGAGGCCAGGGCCGTCCATGGTCTCGGCGGCGCGGGTGGCAGAGGCCAGGAACGCCTCGCGCACGCGATCGACGCGGGTGGAGAAGTCGTCGGCGACGCTGCCGGCGGCGAGCGCCAGGGCGGCCTGCGCGTCGCGCCCGCGGCCCTCGATCAGTTCGGAAACGCCGGCGCCGGCGGCCTCGATCTCGGTGCGCAGCGAGGCGCCGCGGGCGGCGATGTCCTCGGAGATCGCCGCGCCGGTGGCGGCGAAGTGACGGCTCAGGCCCTCGCCGGTCTCGGCGAAGCGGGCGGTGATCGCGCCGCCGGTTTGCGCGAAGCGTTCGGTCAGCTCGGTCCCGCGCGACAGGAAGGCCTCCTCCAGGCCCTTGGTCGAGCGCTCGAATGTCTCGCGCACGGCGCCGCCCTGGCGGTCGAGCGCCTCGATCAGGCCGGTGCCGGTCTCGGACAGTGACTGAGCGACAGCGCCCGCGTTGTCGGCGAGCGTGCGGGTCAGCGCCCCGCCGGTACGCTCGAAGGCCAGGGTCACCTCGTCGGCGCGCTGCTGAAGCGCGCTGGTCAGGTTGGTGCCAATTTCCTCCAGGCCGCCGCGCACGCCCTCGCTCGTGGCGGTGAGCTGGCGGATCAGGTCGTCGCCGCGGGTCGAGACGTTGCCGACCACCCGTTCGCCGACTTCGCCGAGCGCGGTGGTGATCGCCTCGCCGCGGGCGTCGAGCGCCCCGGTCACCCGCTCGCCCGCGCCGTTGATCGCCGCGACGATGCGCTCGGCTGCGCCCTCGAGTTCGCTCGACAGGTTCTCGTGCGAGCCGGCAATCGCCCCGCGCACCCGGTCGGCGCTGCCGACAATGGACTCGCGCTGGGCGATCAGCTCATCGACGAGGCTGCGGATTCGGATCTCGTTATCGGAATAGGCGCGCTCCAGGGTCGAAATCTCGCCGCGCACCAGCGTCTCGAGTTCGCCCGCTCGGGCGAGCGCCCGCTCCACACCGTCGCCGACGGCGGCAACCTCGCGGCGCACGGTCTGCGACATGGTCAGCACCGCGTCCGTGGAGAAGCTCTCGGGCTCGGCCAGCCGGATCGCCACCTCGCCGACGGCGCGGGCGACGAGGCGCATCTCGTGCGCGCGCACCGCCAGCATCGCGGTGATGAGAAACAGCACGATCGGCCCGGCAATCGCGGTGGCTACCACCGCCGCTTGGAGTGCGGTGAGTCCGGTGATGAACGCCTTCAGGTCGCCGCCGGACTGGTTCCAGGCCAGCGCCACGAGGCCGTTGAGCCAGAGGAAGGAGGCGATCGCCGCGACGAGGTACGGCTTGCGCGAGGGCCGCACCCGAAGCGTCTGCTGCAGGATTCCGATGTTCTGGCGGTCGTCGTTGGCCACCAGCGAGCGGTCGGGCGGCAGCAGGCCCCCCTCGCGGCGCGAGCGGCCGCGCTCCGGCAGGGGAAGCTCCGAGGTGGCGGGATCGATGTCGAGGGTCGGTGTGCGGCGTCCCCCGGCCTCGGAGAAGGGATCGGCCAGTGGATCACCGTCACCGACATCGGGAAGGCGCGGCTCGACGCGGGCGCTGTCGCCCGGCGCCGGAATGTCCAGATTCAAAGCCTGCTCGATCGCGGAGAGGGCCGCCTCTGCCGGATCCTTCAGCTTCTTCTCGGTGGCCATGCAACCCTCGTACGCATCGCCGTCCGCTACGGAGCACGCGCCCTCCGCAGCGGAGACGGATTTACCCGACGTCCCACGGGATCTTAGTCCCTTGGATCCCGCACCCGATACCCGATCGGCCCGGCGCACCCAAGAAACCTTAACGGAATGGTTACCAAACCGGGTCCCGTGATCCGGCACTCGCCCCAAGTTCTGACGCTTGCTGGCATAAACCGGTACGCCCCGGGCGGCCCTGCGCTGTGGATAGTCCGCGCCGCCCACAGGCAGGTCGCCGCGCCGAGCCTATTCCGCGGAGCCGGGCGGGTCGAACGTCGGTTTCATCCCGAACGCAGATGAAGAAGCAGTCGATGAGGACGGACGTGAACGTCGAGAAAAAGCTCGCTCCTCTGCTCGATCGTTCCCACCTCGATACACAGACATTCGGCGATGCGGATCTGGCCCGGGAGGTGCTGAGCCTGTTCGAGGGCCAGTGCCATCGCCTCCTGCCGGCGCTGGCGGAGGAGGGCCGTTCGGCGGAGGAGCGGGCCGACCTCGCCCACACGCTCAAGGGCGCAGCCCTGGGCGTCGGAGCGATGCGGGTCGCGGAGGCGAGCGCGACCGTCGAGACGGGGCTCCGCAAAGCCGGCGAGGCCGATCTCGGAGCTCTGCGGAACGCCGTCGCGCAGACACTGGATGCACTCGCCTCCTTCGGCCTGGAGGCGTGAAGACCTTCAGTCTTCCGGCTTGTAGAGCAGTCCTTCGAGGCCATGCTTCCGGCGCTCCTCCAGGCTGAACGCGGTTCCCTCGCTGCGACGACGATCGGTGAGGATCGCGGACCACGTCTCTGCGGCGTCTGCCCGGCTGCATGCCATCGCCTCATCCTCTCGGGAACCGACGGCACACGGGCGCCGCCTTCGCGGACATGGCGTTGTGCCGTGCAACACGGCTCCGGTGAGGGCTGACGATCCTTAGCATATCAAATGCTGCGCTTCCGGGCGGCAGTCGAGGGCGGACCATTGCTGCCGGCGCGACGGAAAAGCGCCGGCTTCCCGCTTGCATTCTTGCGCCGCCGCCCGCAAGCAGGCGCCACGCCGCCCCCCCGAAGGATTGCAGGCGGACGCCGACACGTCCCGGAGCAAGGTATGCCCAAGATCACCTTCGTCGATCACGCCGGCACGGCCCGCACGATCGACGGTGAGGTCGGCTCGACCGTCATGGAGACGGCGATCCGCAACAACGTTCCGGGCATCGATGCCGAGTGCGGCGGGGCCTGCGCCTGCGCCACCTGCCACGTCTACGTGGACGAGGCCTGGGCCGAGAAGGTCGGGCCGGCCGAGCCGATGGAGCAGGACATGCTGGACTTCGCCTCGGACGTGCGCGCGACCTCGCGCCTGTGCTGCCAGATCCGCGTGACGCCCGAACTCGACGGCCTCGTCGTGACGACGCCCGCGCGGCAGGGCTGA
>Ga0268290_100106_pt1 | contig 26728 bp, 26 predicted proteins | sample MetspRMADM_FD_191346 | JGI IMG/M metagenome (GOLD analysis project Ga0268290, IMG submission 191346) | Soil microbial communities from San-Diego area, Southern California, United States - Methylocaldum sp. RMAD-M | ecosystem: Environmental > Terrestrial > Soil > Desert | place: USA: California... | reverse complement strand
GCGCGAACGCCTACATACGGGACGGGGCATCCCCGTCCCGTCTCACCTTTCAAGCGTAACCTTTCCCTTGCTTCTTCCCGGCGAGAGCCACTTCACCACCCCCGATGCCCGCGGTTTTTCCGCTGTCGATACCTGGGTGTTCGATCTCGACAACACGCTCTATCCGAGCGATGCGCGGGTCTGGCCGCAGGTGGACGAGCGGATCACGCTCTACGTAATGCGGCTCTACGGCCTCGACGCGATCTCGGCCCGCGCCCTGCAGAAGCATTTCTACCACCGCTACGGCACCACCTTGAAGGCGCTGATGGTGGAGGAAGGGGTCGATCCGCACGACTTCCTCGACTTCGCCCACGACATCGACCACTCGACGATCAAGCTCGACGAATCCCTCGGCACCGCGATCGAGCATCTGCCAGGGCGCAAGCTGATCCTCACCAACGGCTCCCGCCGCCACGCCGAGCGGGTCGCGGACAAGCTCGGCATCCTCAACCATTTCGAGGACGTGTTCGACATCGCGGCCGCCGACTTCATCCCCAAGCCCGACCGCGGCACCTACGAGCGCTTCCTCCTCCGCCACGGGGTCGATCCCCGGCGCTCGGCCCTGTTCGAGGACATTGCCCGCAATCTCGTCGTGCCGCACGATCTCGGCATGGCGACCGTGCTGGTCGTGCCGCCGACGCCCGACCCGTTTCGAGAGCAGTTCGAGCAGGAGGCGGTGAAGGAGCCGCATATCGATCACATCACCAGCGACCTGGCAGCCTTCCTAGAGCGCTGTGTGCTGCCGGTCGTCCCGGACGAGGCCGCCGCGCCGTGAGTAAGGGGACCGCGGGCAACTGGTCGGAGTCCAAAGCGCCGAGTCTCGCCGAGATCGAGGCCCTGGCGGATGCCGCCTTCGCCGCCCTGCCGGATGAGTTCCGTGCGCTCTGCGCGGGCGTGCGCATCCATGTCGACGACTTCCCGGACGACGAGACGCTGACCGAGATGGGCTGCGAGTCGGAATTCGACCTGCTCGGCCTGTTCCGCGGCGTCGGGCTGGCGCAATCGGGCGAAGTCGCCACTGGTCAGATGCCCAACGCCGTCTGGCTCTATCGCCGGCCGTTGCTCGATTACTGGGCCGAGCACGACGAGACGCTCGGCCACCTCGTCACCCACGTCCTCGTCCACGAGATCGGCCACCATTTCGGCCTCTCCGACGACGACATGGCCGGCATCGAGGCGGCTGCGGACGCGATCGAAACCTCGAAGGGCTGAGGCCCGTCTCGGCCAGTCCTCTACCGCTCTCGCCGTCATCGCGGGGCGAAGCCGAAGCGATCCGGGGCGCGAACTTTTCCGGAAAGAGCAGCGTGCCGGTTTGCTCGGCCGCCTCGCAAAGACGCGAGAGGTCTTGAACGTGGGAGTAAAGACGAACCCGGCGCTCAGCCCCGCGCCGGCAGGCGCGGAATCAGCCCGACCTTCGGTCGGCGGGAGCGGAACTGCCCGCGCTCGATCGCCACGAAGGTGAGGATCGCCATGGCGAGCGTGGTGAGCCACCAGATCGTGGTGAGTCCGACACCGATGCAGCCGATGGCGAAGGCGGTCGCGAAGGCCGCCATGGCGCAGGGCGCCAGCACCGTGGCGTCACGGCCGGCGCGGTGGATCGCGCCGTAGAGGGCGAAGGCCGCGGCGAAGGCGCCGACAATGCCGAGTTCGTACCAGAACTCGAACAGCATTGTGGTCGGCGCATTGATCGGCAGGATGCCGAAGATGCGCCCACGCAAAGCCGTCTCCAGGCCGTGGCCGGTCACGAGCCGCACCGGCTCCAGGGTCACGACCTTCTGCCACGCCTTGAGCGCCAGCACGCCTGGTGCGACCGGACCGAACAGGGCGACGCCGATGGGGCGCGCGAGGAACGGCAGCAGCGGAGCGATCACGAGCAGGCCGGCGGCAGTCAGCGCCGTGACCCGCACGCCGAGCGACAGGCGCCAGTGCGTCAGCGCGAAGGCGAGCGCCCCGGCAGCCAGCGCGAACAGAGCGGTCACGCCCGGCGCCAACAGCAGCGCACCCGCGACCAGCACCACTAGGACCAGGGATCCCATGTCGCGGCGGCGCGAGCGCAGCCATGCCACGGCGGGCCATGCGAGCAGCGCCAGCAGCACCGCGCCGCGCTCCAGGGCGCTGTCGCCGTCCGGGTTGTCTTTGAGCATCGCGTCGCCGACGAGATTGATCAGGATCGCGACGATGGCGGCCGTGCCGACGCCCAGCGGTAGCAGGTAGAGGTTGGCCGAGCGCATCCGGTCGGGCAGCGCGAGATAGGCGAGCAGGGTCATCACCACAGTGGCGACGAGGTTGGCCAGCCGCTCGCTCGCCGGCCCGGGAAACGGCGTCCAGACGAGGGAAAGCCCCGACCAGAACATCACCAGCATGCCGGCGAGAAAGGACGGCGCCGTCAGCAGGCGCTTCAGGGCCGGCCCGACCGCGCGCTGATGCTGGTCGATGGCGCTCGCGGTGATCAGCAGGACGACGGCGATCGGCGCCAGCACCACGGTGGCACGTCGGGAGACCTGCGCGGCCACCGGCAGCACCACGAACAGGCCGAAGAAGCCGATGCGGCGCAACAGGGCCGCCGCGTCGAGGGCGGGATCGACCGTCGTGTTCGGGGGACGCGGCATGATCGAGGGGAGACCGGATCCGGCGCCCCTGCGGGGTGCGGGCGCGTGCCTACACCTAGTGCAGGCGAGAGGGCCGGGCTGTAGAGGCGCTGCAACACCTCAGCCCGCGCATCAGTGCCGGATTTGCATCAAACTGGCGTGGTCTCGGGTCGCGCGCGCCGACGGCGGCGGGCGAGATGACGGCCGAGATCGCTGGTGACGCGCCAGCCGCCCCAGGCAGCGAGGAAGCCGAGCAGGCCGGCGACGAGGCCGTCGGCCGTGGTCGGCACCGCCGGCTGGTAGTCGCGGTAAGCGGCGCGGGCGATGTCCATGTCGGGGTCGCGGACCATCACGGTAAGGCGTCCCAGCGGGCTCGCCGCCGTGTCGAGCGCGAGCTTCTGCGCCTCCAGCCGCTTCAGCCGCTCGACATCGGTCCGGGCCGACTCGCCGCGCCGGGCGATGAAGGCGTCCGGGTTGGTCCGCAGGAGCGCCAGCGCCTCATCGCGGCTGCGGCCGGTGGCCCTGGCATCGGCGTCGAGGGAGGCAATGGAGCGACGCAGCTCGTCGAGCGCCCCGCCGAGGCGCTGGGTGTATTGCTGGGCGAATTCCGGCGCCTGCGCGGCGATCACCGCGGCGAGCAGACCGAAGGCGAGGCCGAGCGTTCGCACGACACGGAACATCAAGGTCTTCCTTCGAACGGGCTTCCCGGTTTGTAGGGCGATCCGCGGCCGCGGGGAGGGCCACGGCTCAATCTTGGCCGAGAGCAGCCGCCACATCCGCCTCGCTCAGGGCGTCGAGCGCCCCGGCGATCTTCACGGCCCGCGTCTTCTCGCCCGGCGCGAAGATCAGGACCACCGTTTCGGTCCCGGGACAGGCCGGGTCCGCGCAGACGATCTCGCTCACGGTCATCGCCGTATCCGGCCCGTAGCCGCCCGCTTCCCGAATCCAAGCCTCCACCCGCCGCCGTGCAGCGGGGTCCGGCTTCGGCGCGCGTCCGAACAGGGCCATGGCTCGATGTTCAAGCCGGCAGCGAGAGCAGCCCGGCCTGCCCATCGGCACAGCCAAAGGCGAGGCGCCCACCGCTGTTGTCCCAGGCCAGTGCCGAGATCGCACTGCCCTTCACCGCCGGGCGCACCAAGAGCTCCGACGCGTCGGTGAAGCGCACCAGTAGCACGCAGCCGTCCTCGTAACCGACCGCCAGGACGGGCGCCTTCGGGTGGAACGCAACCCGCGAGACCCGCGCCGGGCGCACGCCGCATTCCCGCGGCGCCTTGCCGGTGGGGCCCTCCTTCGAGTCGAACGGCCAGACGATGGCAGCCTCGGCGCCGCTGGTCGCGAGCCACTTGCCATCCGCCGACCAGGACAGCGAGCGCACCTTGGCGGGGTAGCCGGACATGCGCATGTGGCCGCGGTCGGGCTGGAGGCGCCAGCCGTGGAGCGCGTTCTCCTGCATGGTCGAGACGACGAAGCGGCCGTCGGGCGACCATGTCACGTCGATATGCGAGCCCTTCCATTCGATGAATTCGGGCGGCGTCTCGAGGTTGGGATACCAGAGGCTCACACCGTTATAGTGGGCCACCGCGAGCCGGTAGCCCTTCGGCGCGAAGGCGAGGCCGCGGGCGGTGGAGGGAGCGGCGAGGATCTTCTCCCGGCCCTTGGCGTCGCGGGCGACGACGTTGCGCCCCGAGGCATAGGCGACCGAGCCGTCGCCGTGGAGCGCGAGGGCGTCGATCCAGCCGCCGCTCTTGGCCTGGGCCAGCTCGCTCGACCGGCCGTCCGCCCCAGTCGCGACCACGCGGCCATCGTCACCTCCGCTCACCAGCCGGGCGCCGTCGCCGACTGCGACGAGGATACCGCTGTCGGGATGGGCGGAAACGGTCTCGGTCGCGCCGTCGCGGACCAGCAGCACGCCACCATCGGCGAGCGCCAGGGCCAACGTCCCCTTGAGCCAGTGGGCGGCGGTGACGTGGGCGCCGGAGACTTGGGCGCCGGCCGCGATGTCCGCGACATGGTCGGTGAGGGAGGGAGCGGAGACGCTCATGCCGGAGGGGCCTTCCTTCAGATCTTGGTCAGCGTCACCGGCGGCTGCCGGTAGATCAGGGTGAACAGGCTCGCGGCTAGGCATAGCCCGGCCGCAATACAGGCGGGAATCGCCAGGGCTGCGATCCCGAGATGCGCATGAGCGAAGGTGCCCGCAACCGCCCCGACGAGGAGCGAGAGCCAGACCGAGCCGTCGCCGACCCAGCCCAGCCGCGGTCCCCTTCCGGCCAGCGCCAGCGCCGCCTTCTGCCCGAACGCGAACAGCGCGCCGGTGACGAAGGTGGTGCCGGCGCGAAAGCCCTGGACGTGCGCGAGCACCGCATTCTGTCCGCCCATGGCGAGCGCCAGGAACAAAGAGGCAACGCCGACATGGGCGTGCTCGGCGGCCAAGGCGACGGCCGCGCTCAGCGCCGCGGCCTCCAGGCCGAGTACTGCCGGGGTGACCCAGCGGGGCGGGCACAGAGCCGCGATCGCCCCACCCGAAACCGCGCCGACGAGAAAGGCGGCGATCAGGAGCGCCGGCAGCACGGCGCCGAGCGGCTCGCCGTGGCCGAGCGACACGGCGAGCTGGGTCGTGTTCCCACTCATGAGCGAGGTGTAGAGGCCGCCGAGCCGGATGAAGCCGAGCGCGTCTACGAAGCCGGCGAGCGCGGTGAGCACGACGCCGAAGCCGATCTGCCAGGGTCGGGTCACAGAGTGGGCACGGTCGTTAAGGCGCTCTTCGAGGGGCCGGCTGCCACCGGGGAGAGAGATGGCTCGGGCCGACAAGGGTTTAGGGGTTTGGTCGCGCCGGGTGCAGCCGAATGCAGTCCCTGCACCGTACCGTCAAGGTTAACCAATCGGTTACCAAATGCGCGCAAATCGAAGCAATCACGGTGAACGCGGCCCTTCACGGCCCCGTTGGTCCGGCGATCCGCAAGCTCGGCCGTTGTCCGAGCACGGGTGAGTTGGAGTTCTGCCATGATCCCCTTCGCTTGCGCCCCCGCCGTCCTGCCCCCGTTCTCCCTTCCGCCGCACGCCGACACGATCCTCGTGGTCGAGGACGAATCCTTCGTCTGCGAGCTGGCCGCCGAGGCGCTGCTCGACGAAGGCTACCGGGTGCTGACCGCCGCCGATGCGGACGAGGCCGAGGCGATCCTGTCGAGCGAGCGCGTGGACCTGCTCTTCACCGATATCGATCTGGCCCGCAACACGAACGGCATCGCGCTGGCCCGTCGCGCCCGGCGTAGCCTGCCGCGCCTGCCCGTGGTCTATACCTCCGGGGGTCGCGATGGCCTGTCGCCCGCCGAGGCGGTGAACGAGTCGGTGTTCATGCCCAAGCCCTACCGCGCCGCGCAGCTCGTGGCCGTGACCAACGACCTGCTGCGCCACCGCGGCTGAGTTTCCCACCCTCAACCCATACGAGACGTGACCATGCGTCGCCTGATCGCCTGCGCCTTCCTGATGCTCGCCGCGATGACGGCAGCAAGAGCCGAATGCGATGTCGAGGATACCGGGTTGGAACCGGCCATCGCCGCGAAAAAAGAGCTCCAAGAGGCCAAGAACGCGCAGATCGTGCGCGATCTGCGCACCCTGCGCGACGCCGCGATCGTGCTCGAGTCCTACGGCTTCCCGAACGAGTGCAAGCGCCTCGTCTCGATCGTAAAGGGATTGGCCGCCAAGCCCGACGACACGATCAAGCGCAGCAGCGACACCGACGAGGAGAAGGCCGAGGAGATCCAGGAATCCCGCGAGCCGAAGACCCCTCGCGGCCGCTAGGATTAGTCCAGCTCTCAGTCCAAGGCGGCGAGACCGTCCGGAAAATCCCCGCCTCGCCTCAGGCAGACGACCGGTACGGATATGAAGCGCGCGATCTGCCCGGCGACCGTCTCCGGCGAGGTCGGCGCACCCTCGCTCTCGCTGACCACGATCCCGAGGAGCGGAACGCCATGCGCCCGAAGCGTCTCGACGGCGGTCAGCGCGTGGCTGATCGCCCCGAGATAGCTGCCGGACACCAGCAGGGCCGGGATCTCCTGTGATTTCAGCCAGTCGAGGCCGGTCGCGGCCTCGGTGATCGGGCTCATCACGCCGCCGACGCCCTCGATCACGACGGTCTCGCTCGCATCGGCCTCGGCGAGCCGCGACCGGCACCAATCGACGAGCTGGGCCAGCGCGAGGCTGCGCCCCTCGCGGGCGGCAGCAATATCGGGAGCCAGCGCAGCCGTGAAGCGCCAGGGTGAGCAGGCGGCCACCGTTTGAGGCGTCACGGCGAGCTCCTGCGCAGCGAGCAGCCGGCCGGTGTCGCTCCCGGCGAAGTCGGGATGGTCGAGCGGAGGAACGCCGCTCGCGAGCGGCTTGCACGCGCGCACCCGCCGGCCCCGGCCGCGCAGCCTGCGGACGAGGGCAGCGGTGGTGTAGGTCTTGCCGATCTCGGTGCCGGCGCCGACGACGAACAGGGCGGGCAAATGCGTCATATCGGGTGCGTCGGCGCTCAGGTTCGCTTGGTCACGACTCCCTGGATGGCTTCGCTCGCGATGACGATGTGGGACGGTCACATCGTCATTGCGAGCGCCAGGGAAGCCATCCAGCGGCGCGACGCCGGCCGTTCTTCACTGAAGCCTGGAAGGCTTCACTTCTCGACGAAGGCCTTCTCGATCACGTAATGGGCCGCCTCGCCGTGGTTGCCTTCCTCGTAGCCGAGGCCGGTCAGCAGCTCGCGGGTGTCCTTGATCATCTCCGGCGAGCCGCACAGCATGAAGCGGTCGTTCTCGATCGACATGTTCGGCAGGCCGATATCCTCGAACAGCTTGCCCGAGGTCATCAGATCGGTGATCCGGCCGCGGTTGCGGAACGGCTCGCGGGTCACCGTCGGGTAGTAGATGAGCTGGTTGGCAATCATCTCGCCGAGGAACTCGTGCTTCGGGAGCGTCTCCGTGATGGTCTCGCCGTAGGCCAGTTCCTGCACCTGACGGCAGCCATGGACCAGCACGACCTTCTCGAAGCGGTCGTAGGTCTCCGGATCCTTGATGATCGACAGGAAGGGGGCGAGCCCCGTGCCGGTGCCGAGCAGGTAGAGGTTCTTTCCGGGCAGGAGGTTGTCGAGCACCAGCGTGCCGGTCGGCTTCTTGCCGATCATGATCGGGTCGCCGACCTTGAGGTGCTGCAGCTTCGAGGTGAGAGGGCCATTCGGCACCTTGATGGAGAAGAACTCCAGCTCCTCCTCGTAATTGGCCGACACGACCGAGTAGGCGCGCAGCAGTGGCCGGCCCTCGACCTCGATGCCGATCATCGTGAACTCGCCGTTGCGGAAGCGGAACGAGGGATCGCGCGTCGTGCGGAAGGAGAAGAGCGTGTCGGTCCAGTGGTGGACGGAGAGGACGCGCTCCTCGTTGTACTTGCTCATCGGCCGCAGGTTTCCCGATTGTCGAAGCGTCGAAACGGGGCTCTTCTCGCAGTCGCAGCATCCGCGTCAAGACGCAGCGCTGCCACAGCGGTTGGAATGTGAGTTTGTCTAGAACTGTTCTTGAAGCCGATGCATGCCTGCCTTGGCGAGCGTGCATCGCACGTGGGCATGGCTCGGCTGTCAGCGGATCTCTTCGACCCGCACCTCGCTCATCACGATCGGCGTGTGATGATGGCCGGTATGGGCCGCGAAGACGGTACCCGACACGCGCACCGCTCGGCCGGGGGCGACCCCGAGCTGCCTGCGTGTGGCGGCCAGTTGCACCGCCCGGACGCCGGATACCGCCTCATCGAGGCCAGCCTCGTCGGCCCTGTTCGCCTCCATGCAGATGGGCTTGGGCAGCCGCAGCACCAGCACGGTCTCCGGCGTATCGCCCCGAGCGACGCTCTCGTAGTTCGGCGGCCCCGGATAGGTCTTGATCGACAGTCTCCCCGAGAGCGTCAGACGTTCGGTGTAGCGGAAGCAGGTAGCAGTCGCGCCGGCGCCCGTTCCGGAGGCGGGCGAGGCGGCTGCCACCAGCAAGAGCATCAACCCAGCCGTGACACGCCGCATTCGCCGCCTCCCCCCGCGTCGAATCGCCTTCGGCCCCGACCGTAGCATGCCCTGCGGCGGGTTCTTGCGGTCGCCTCGACCTAAAGCGGCTTAAGCCCCGCCTCGATCTCGGCCCGGCGCGGTTCGAGGAAGGGCGGCAAGGCGAGGCGCTCGCCGAGCGCTTCCATCGGCTCGTCGGTGGCAAAGCCCGGTCCGTCGGTGGCGATCTCGAACAGGATGCCGTTCGGCTCGCGGAAATACAGGCTGCGGAAGTAGTAGCGGTCCACGGGTCCGCTGGAAGGGATGCGCCGCTGCTTGAGGCGGTCGGCCCAAGCGTCGTAATCGGCGTCCGGAATGCGGAAGGCGACGTGGTGGACGGCGCCCGCGCCCTGGCGGGCCTGCGGGCCCGACCCTTTGAGAAGCTGGACCTCCGCCGCAGGGCCACCCGCGCCGGTCTCGAACACGGTCACCTCGCCCTCGGGCAGCTCGAATGTCCGGGCGCGGCGGAAGCCGAGGATCTGCGTCAGAACCGCCTCGGTGCGCTCGGGCTGCGAGACGGTGAGGCGGATCGGCCCCAGTCCCCGAATCTGGTGCTCGGGCGGCACCGGACTGCCCTCCCAAGCGTGCGCCTCACCCACGCCGCCGTCATCGATGAGGCTGAGGCGCTGGCCCTCACCGTCCTCGAAATCCAGGGTGAGGCGCCCGTCCCGCTCGATCGCCGGATGGTGGCTCACGCCCTGGCGGCCGAAATGCTCGCGCCACCAGTCGAAGCTCGCCGCGCCGCCGACGCGCAGCAGGGTGCGCGCGATGCTGTCGGTGCCGCGCTGTTCGGCCGGCGCCGGCCAGTCGAAGAAGGTGATGTCAGTGCCCGGCGAGGCGCGGCCGTCGGCGTAGAACAGGTGGTAGGCCGAGACATCGTCCTGATTGACCGTCTTCTTGACGAGGCGGAGCCCCAGCACGCGGGTGTAGAAGGCGAGATTGTCGGCCGCCCGCGCCGTGATGGCGGTGACGTGGTGGAGTCCGGTGAGCTGCATCGCTTGAGACCTCGCGCGAGAAGCGGGTTCGAGCCCACCAGATAGGGGTTCTGGGCGCGAGCCCAAGGCACCGGCCTCACGTCTTCACGCTACGGCAGGGCAAGCCACTGATCAGGCATGAAAAAGGCCGGCCACGCGTTCCCGCGTGCCGGCCTCGTCCAGAACCGCTTCAGAAAGAACCGCTTACAGCCCCGTCGGCCGTCCGGCGGCGACCACCAGCATCCGGCCATCGCCAAGGGTGCGGGCGCCGGCCCGCCGGATGTCGGCCTGGGTCACACTTGCCACGAGGTCGTTGCGGCGGGCGATGTAGTCCATGCCGAGGCCCTCGAAGGCGATCTGCACGAGCTGGTTGGCGATCTTGGTCGAGGTGTCGAAGCCCAGTGCGTAGGAGCCGGTCAGGTAGTCCTTGGCCTTCTGCAACTCCTCGTCGGAGGGGCCGTCGGTGATGAGGCGGTGGATCTCGTCGCCGATCACGTCGAGGGCCTCGACCACGCGCTCGTTCTTGGTGGCGGTGTAGCCCCAGGTCATGGCCACCCCCCGGTGCGAAGTGAGCGAGGTGCCGACCGAGTAGGCCAGCCCGCGCTTCTCGCGCACCTCCTGGAACAAGCGCGAGGTAAAGGCGCCGCCGCCCAGGATGTGATTCAGCACATAGGCAGGGATGAAGTCGGGGTCGCGCCACGCCACACCCGGCAGGCCGAAGCGGATCACCGATTGTGGAACGTCGAGATCGACGACGATGCGCCGGCCGAGCTCATTGATGGCGGTCGGCGGCACGGGCTTGAGCGGGCCAGCCTCGGGCAGACCGCCGAAGGCGCGGGCGATCATCCCGGTGATCTCCGCCTCGTCGAAGGCGCCGACGGCGGCGACCTTGAGGCCGCCGCGTCCGATCACGGCACGGTGCAGGGCCACGAGGTCGTCGCGGGTGATCGCCGACAGGGTCTCCACGGTTCCGACGGACGGGCGACCATAGGGGTGGCCCGGGAAAGCCTCGCGGAAGTATCGACGGGAGGCCAGCACGCCGGGATCGTTCTGCTGGTAGCGCAGGCCGGCGATCATCTGCGCCCGCACCCGCTCGATCGCCGGCGGGTCGAAGCGCGGCTCGGCGAGGGAAAGGCTGAGCAGGCGGATCGCCTCGTCGGCGTGTTTCGTCAGCGTCTTGAGCGAGCCACCGATGGAATCGGGTCCTGTGTGGAAGCTCAGCTCGATCGCACGGGCTGCCAGCGCCTCTTGGAAGGCGTCGGAATCGAGGTCGCCCGCGCCCTCGTCGAGGAGCCGCGCCATCATCTGCGCGGTGCCTGCCTTGCCCTCCGCGTCCTGCGCCGCACCGCCCTCGAAGGTGAAGGAGAGCGCGATCATCGGCACCACCGGCGAGGCGACGTGCCAAGCCTCGATGCCGGGGGCGGCCGCGAGCGGCAGCGCCTGAGTCGGCGAGGTCGCGATGCGGGTGCCGGTCTCGGCGAGATTCATCGGAAGTTCCTTAAAGCGTCTTTTCGCAAACGGCGCCCCCGGCCTTCCGGCGACGCGAAGAATCGGGTGGCCTCAGGCGACCGTCACGTCCGTGTCGTGCGCCTTGGTAAGGTAGCCGGTCACCGAGCGAGCGGGCACAAGGTAGCGGGCGGCGACCGCCACGAGCCGATCGCGGGTCACCGCCTCGATCTCGGTCGGCCAAGCGCGCACCTCCTCGACGGTCTCGCCGATCGCGAGCGCCGAGCCGTAGATGCGGGCGAGCGAGCTCTGCGAGTCGGAGGAGTAGACCGTCTCGGCCACGAGCCGGATCTTGGCCCGCTCGATCGCTTCCGGGTCGAGCGCCTCGGGGGCGCGGCGCAGCACGCGGTCGACGTGCTCCTCCAGGGCCTCCAGCGTCACGCCCTCGGCCGGCACGGCGTAGACGGCGAACCGCGTGTCGTCGATGGCCGAGCCCATGTACCAAGCGCCGGCATTCACGGCGACGCCCATCTCCAGCACCAGCTTGCGGTAGAGGAACGAGGTCGCACCGCCGCCGATCACCTCGGCGAGCAGTTCGAGGGCGTGACCCTCGCCGTCGCGGGCCGTCATGCAGGATGGGGTGAGGTAGAGGCGCTGCAGGGTCGGCTGCTCGACCTTCGGGTCGGCCACCGCGATGCGGCGCATCGCCCGCGGCTCCGGCTCGCGCGGGCGGGTCCGCAGGGGTCGCGCGCCTTGCGGCGTGACCCGGCCGTAGGTGTCCTCGGCCAGCCGCCGCACCTCGTCGGGCGTCACGTCGCCGGCGACGACCAGGATCGCGTTCTCGGGGGTGTAGAAGCGCTTGTAGTAGTCGATGGCGTGGGTGCGGTTCAGCTCCTCGATCTCGTGCATCCAGCCGATGATCGGGATGCCGTAGGGGTGGTGCACGAACAGCGAGGCCGCCATCGCCTCGGAGAGCTGCGCCGACGGGTCGGTCTCGACCCGCATGCGGCGCTCCTCCAGCACCACGTCGCGCTCGGGCGCCACCACGGCGTCGTCGAGAACGAGGCCGCTCATGCGGTCGGCCTCGAAACTCATCATGGTCGAGAGATGGTCGCGGGCGACGCGCTGGAAATAGGCGGTGTAGTCGTAGCTGGTGAAGGCGTTCTCCTGGCCGCCGAGCGACGACACCGCCTTCGAGAAGGCGCCGGCCGGATGCCGCTCCGTGCCCTTGAACATCAGGTGTTCGAGGAAGTGGGCGATGCCGGACTGGCCGATCGGATCATCCGCCGAGCCGTTGCGGTACCAGATCATGTGGGTCGCCACCGGCGCACGGTGGTCCGGCACCACCACCACGTCGAGCCCATTATCGAGCACGAAGGCGGAGACCTCCGGGCCGCCGGCCTCGGAGCGCCCGAACGGGGCGGCGTCCACGCGACCGGCGTGGTTCAGGCCTCGCTGCGGTCCCACGGGCGCGATGGCCTTCCGGTAGAGGTGCATCCTGCTGTCCTTTGCGGGGGCTCTTCCGCCCTCCGCGCTTTCCGTCTCAAGAGTCCCGGCATTGTCCCGAGATTGGTCGCCGGTGGCAAATCCCATACCGCGCGACGTGTCCGCGCGGTGACAGTCCGTCCAAACGCCCGGCGAGTTCGCGAGCCCTTCGAGGCGCGGAAAGGCGCGAAGGACGCTGGCGCTCAGCGCCCGGACGGATTCCTGATATAGGCACGCGGATCGGCTTCGTCGCGGTCGTTGATCGGACCGCCGACGGGGCCGCCCTGCGGCTTGGCCACCTTGATCGGCGCCTTGCGGTAGCCGGTGGGCGGATCGGTCAGCGTATCGCGGTCGGGCTCGACCAGCGAGGGCTCGGTCTTGTCGGGCGTCCCCTTAAGGAGCTCGAACGGGCTGAGCCAGGTCGAGGTGCGGGTATCGCCCTCGCCGGGCGTGTTCGCCGGCCCGGACAGGCCGCCGGCGCCGGCACGGCGGCCAGCGTCCATCTCGTAGACCGAGAGCGTCTCGTTGTTGTCGTTCATGCGCCCCTGGGCGCCACGCACGATCGGCTTCTTCGCCTCGACGGCGGCACGCTCGCGCTGGATCAGCTCAGGGTCCTTCGGCCACGCCGGATCCGCCTGACGGGCGCGCGGCACGGGCAGGCCAGCAGTCAGGTCCTCCTTGCCGCCGAGCTTCGGCGGCATGGCGAGCGGCGCGCGCTCACGATAGGTGATAGCGGGGCGATCCGGCTCGATCAGGCCGAGATTGCTCAGCGTGTCGCGCATGAACTCACCCTCGGCGCGGGCCGCGCCGACGGCGAGGCACGGCATCAGAGCCGCACTCAAGGCCAAGGGACGGATCGATCCGAAAGCCCGCGAGACGCTGCGCCGCCCGTTCATGCGATGTTCCCCAAGGTTTCAAGGACCGGCTCCGCCCGCTTTTCATCCGGGGCAGTCAGCCGGAGGGCGATTCAAGGTGAATCGCGGACCGAGACCTTCGCAACCGAGGTGAGCCGGGTTTCGGGCGAAGGTATGGCGCCTTGACGCGGCCGGGACGGGCTTCGCCTCAAGCCTGGGGACGGCCGCCGTTCTCCGCGACGTCGGCCCGGGACGCGCGCCCGGCGGGCCGCAGGCTGTCGATGATCAAACCGATGACGCCCGCGACGATGGCCGCATCCGCCACGTTGAACACGTACCAGGACCAAGTGCCGGCATGAAGGTGGACGAAGTCGAACACGGCGCCGTAGGCCGCCCGGTCGATGGCATTGCCGAGCGCGCCGCCGACGATGAGGCCCAGCGCCACGGCGAGCAGCCGCGAGCCGGATCGATACATCCAGACCGACAAGCCGATTGCGGCCGCGAGCGAGACGCCGACGAGCAGCCAGCGCCCGAACCCGCCCTCCTGCTGGAACAGGCCGTAGGAGACACCCCGGTTCCAGACGACGACGAAGTCCGCGAACGGCGCCAGCCGCCAGGGCTGTGTCATCACGAGATCGGTGCCGAAATAGAGCCAGAGCTTGGAGGCCTGATCGAGGACCAGCGTGGCCAGTGCCGCGATCAGGCCGAAGCGGAAGGGAGTCACGCCGCCTCCGGATGGGCTGCATCCCACTCCCGCAGGGCTTTGGCATCGCGGGGCGTCACGTCAGGATAGTCCGCATCGGCACCGACCTCGGGCGTGACCCGCCAGGAGCGGGCGCATTTGGTTCCGGACGCGCGCTCGGGCACCACCGCAACGCCCTTCACCTCGTCGAGGCGGAAGGCCTCCATCGGCCCCTCGCCGGGGCGGACGGTGATCGCCGAGGTGATGCAGACATCGGCGAAATCGACGCCGTCGAGGGCGCCGAGCAGGTCGGGGTCGGCGACGTAGACGGTGGGGGCCGCCTCCAGGCTCGCGCCGATGCGCTTGGCCGCGCGCTCGATCTCGAGCGCGCCGGTGACAACACGGCGGACCTTGCGCACCTTCTGCCAGCGGGCAGCGAGCGCCTCGTCGCGCCACTCGGCGGGCGTCTCCGGCAGGGTCTGGAGATGCACCGAGCCGTCCTGCGACGGGTAGCGGTCGAGCCACGCCTCTTCCGCCGTGAAGGCGAGGACCGGCGCGAGCCAGATCGTGACCCGGCGGAACGCCTCGTCGATGACCTGCAGCGCGGCGCGGCGGGTCACCGAGGAGATCGGATCGCAGTAGAGCGCGTCCTTCCGCACGTCGAAGTAGAAGGCCGAGAGGTCGCCGGTCATGAAGCCGTTGAGCAGCGCGACGATCCGCTTGGTGTCGAAGGCCGCGTAGGCCTCGCGGATCTCGCCGTCGAGCTGCGCGAGGCGGTGCAGGATGAAGCGCTCGAGCTCCGGCATCTCGGCGAAGGGGACGTCGTCGCCCGGGACCCGATGGGCGAGCGAGCCGAGCATCCAGCGCAAGCTGTTGCGCAGCTTGCGATAGGTCTCGGCGAAGGTCTTCACGATCTCCGGCCCGATGCGCAGGTCGTCCGAGTAGTCGGCCGCCGCGACCCAGAGGCGGAGGATGTCGGCGCCCGATTCCTTGATGACGTTCTGCGGCGCGACGACGTTGCCGCGCGACTTCGACATCTTCTCGCCCTTGGCGTCGAGAACGAAGCCGTGGGTCAGAACCACGTCGTAGGGGGCGTGGCCCCGTGTGCCGCAGGATTCGAGCAGCGAGGACTGGAACCAGCCTCGGTGCTGATCGGAGCCTTCGAGATACATCACCGTATCGGGCCCGCCATCGACGGCGCGGCGGATGCCGGCGAGGCCCGGGAAGGCCTGAGGATCGTCGAGCACGAAGGCGTGGGTCGAGCCGGAGTCGAACCAGACGTCGAGAACGTCCGTCACCTTTTCGTACCTGGCCGGATCGTGCTCGGGCGCGAGGAAACGCTCCGTGGCGCCATCCGCGAACCACGCGTCCGCGCCCTCTTGCGCAAAGGCCTCGGCGATGCGGGCGTTCACCGCCTCGTCGCGCAGCACCGCCCCGGTCTCGCGCTCGACGAAGACGGTGATCGGCACGCCCCAGGCGCGTTGGCGCGAGACCACCCAGTCGGGCCGGCCCGCGACCATGCCGTTGATGCGGTTCTTGCCTTGCGGCGGAACCCACTGCGTCTGCTCGATCGCGTGCAAAGCCGTCTCGCGAAGCGTGCGGTTGCCGAGCGCGTCCACCGGCCGGTCCATGGCGATGAACCATTGCGGCGTGTTGCGGAACAGAACCGGCTTCTTCGAGCGCCAGGAATGCGGGTACTGGTGGCGCAGCACCCCGCGGGCGACCAGCGCGCCCGCCTCGGTCAGCGCGGCGATGACCGCCTTGTTGGCATCGCCCTTCTCGCCCTTGTCGTTGAAGACGCGCCGACCGGTGAAGCCGGGCGCCTCCTTGGTGAGCGCCCCGTCGGCATCGACGGTGTAGGGGATGCGAGTGTCGATGCCGGCTTCCGTGAGGCGGCGGCCATTGGCCATCCAGACCTCGAAATCCTCGCGGCCATGGCTCGGCGCCGTGTGAACGAAGCCGGTGCCGGCCTCGTCGGTGACGTGGTCACCGTCGAGCATCGGCACGGGGAAGCCGTAGCCGGGATCGAAGGGGGCCAGCGGGTGTGACAGGGTGAGCCCGGCGAGGCTCGCCGCCGGTACGTCGGCCACGCGCTCGTAGGCCTCGACGCGGGCGGCCTTGAACACGCCCTCGGCGAGCGCGTCGGCGAGTAGGTAGCTATCACCAACCTTCGCCCAGTTGTCCGCGGCCGCATCAGTGACACGGTAGAGCCCGTAGGCCACACGCTTCGAGTAGGCGACGGCGCGGTTGGCCGGCAGCGTCCAGGGCGTGGTCGTCCAGATCACGACGCGGGCGCCGGCGAGCTCGGACGGGGCGCCCTCGCGGATCGGGAACGCCACGAACACCGTGTCGCTGACATGCTCCTCGTACTCGACCTCGGCCTCGGCGAGCGCGGTCTTCTCCACCACCGACCACATCACCGGCTTCGAGCCGCGATAGAGTTGGCCGCTCACCGCGAACTTCATCAGCTCCGAGGCGATACGCGCCTCGGCAGGATACGCCATGGTCGAGTAGGGATGGTCCCAGTCGCCGGCGACGCCGAGCCGCTTGAACTCTTCCCTCTGGATGTTCAGCCACTCGGCCGCGAAAGCCCGGCATTGCTGGCGGAACTCCAGGACCGGCACCTCGTCCTTGTTCTTTCCCTTCGAGCGATACTGCTCCTCGATCTTCCACTCGATTGGCAGGCCGTGGCAGTCCCAGCCCGGCACGTAACCCGCGTCGCGGCCGAGCGCGCCCTGGGAGCGGACAACGACGTCCTTGAGGATCTTGTTGAGCGCGTGGCCGATATGGATGTTGCCGTTGGCGTAAGGCGGTCCGTCATGCAGCACGAAGCGCGGGCGCCCCTTCGCGGCGGCGCGGATTTTTTCGTAGAGGTCGATCTTCGCCCAGCGCTCCAGCAGGAGCGGCTCCCGGGTGGGTAGCCCCGCGCGCATCGGGAAGTCGGTCTTCGGGAGAAACAGGGTTCGCGAATAATCGCGGGCGGCCGCAGGGGCAGCGCTGGTCTGGTCGCTCATGGGGGTTCGACTGGATTCTCGTCGCGAAGGACGGCGATAGGGGAACGGGCGGAGGGCTTCACCCGGCATCCGGGGCGGCCGCCAGTGCGGCGCCTTACGCGGAAGCCGGGCCCGTAATTCGCGTCGCGCTGGAGATGAGGCCGAACATGCTGTGCTTCTAGAGCGCTCCCCCGCCAAGGGGAAGGGCTTACGACAAGGGCCCGCATGACGGCTGGGAGGAAGTCGGCCGACCGCCGTTGCGGGAAGCCAAACGCCAATCCCTCACGTCTCTCGAACACCGTTAATCCATCGACATGCATGCGGCATCGGACCGCCTCGCCCTTGCATGAACACCACATCCTTGCCATCAGCCCGGCCCAAGCGCGGCCGCGGCGGGCAGCGAAGCCGTGCTGGGCTGCCCGAGGCGTCATCAGTTACAAAGGCGGCGCCGACTACCGGGGCGCGATTGAGGACTGAAATTAAAGAGACTAGCGTCCGGTCAAAGCCGCCCGGGCGAGGCCGCGCAACACGGTATCGGTGAGGAAACATGGCTCATTCCGCAACGCACGATGCGGGCGCGCACGCCGCGCACGTGCCCTGGTACCGGGTGCTCTACATCCAGGTGCTGATCGCCATCGTGCTGGGTGTCCTGCTCGGCTGGCTCAGCCCGAAAACGGGCGTGTCGCTCAAGTGGCTCGGCGACGGCTTCATCGCGCTGATCAAGATGCTGATCGCGCCGATCATCTTCTGCACCATCGTCCACGGCATCGCATCGATCGGCGATCTCAAGAAGGTCGGCCGGGTCGGCCTGAAGGCCCTGATCTACTTCGAGGTGGTCTCCTCCCTGGCGCTTCTCATCGGCATCATCGTCGGCGAGGTGATCCAGCCGGGTGCCGGCTTCGGCGCCGACGTATCGAAGCTCGATGCCAAGGCGGTCGAGGGCTATGCCAGCAAGGCAGCGGCCGATTCGACGGTCGCCCACATCCTCGGCATCATCCCCAAGAGCTTCTTCGACGCCTTCGCCACCGGCGACCTGCTTCAGGTCCTGCTGGTCGCAATCCTGACCGGCGTCGTGCTCACCGGCATGGGCGAGAAGGGTGCCGGCATCACCCGCGGCATCGACGCGGCGGGTCAGGTCTTCTTCCGCATCATCGGCCTCATCGTGAAGCTCGCGCCCATCGGCGCCTTCGGTGCGATGGCCTTCACGGTCGGCCAGTACGGCATCGGCAAGGTCATCGACCTCGCTTGGCTGGTCGGCACCTTCTACACCACGTCGCTGCTGTTCATCTTCGTCGTGCTCGGCGGCATCGCGGCCTTCGCCGGCTTCTCGATCATCAAGTTCCTCGCCTACATCAAGGACGAGTTGCTGATCGTGCTCGGCACTTCGTCCTCCGAGACCGTGCTGCCGCACATGATGACCAAGATGAAGCGCCTCGGTGCCTCGGACTCGGTCGTCGGACTCGTCATCCCGACGGGCTACTCGTTCAACCTCGACGGCACCAACATCTACATGACGCTCACCACCCTGTTCCTGGCGCAGGCGGTGGGCGCCGATCTCTCGTTCGGGCAGTACGCGACGATCTTCCTCGTGGCGATGCTGACCTCGAAGGGCGCCTCCGGCGTGACCGGCGCCGGCTTCATCACGCTCGCCGCGACGCTCGCCGCCATCCCGGGCAACCCGGTGCCGGTGGCGGCAATGACCCTGGTGCTCGGCGTCGACAAGTTCATGTCGGAGTGCCGCGCGCTGACCAACCTCATCGGCAACGGCGTGGCCACCATCGTCGTCTCCCGCTGGGAGGGCGAGCTCGACACGAAGAAGCTCGCCGAGGTGATGGCGCATCCGGTCTCGATCGGCACCGAGATCTCGGACGAGGCGCCGGAAGGCCCCGGCGAGGATGCGCCCCCCACCGCTCCGAAGGCCGTGGCGGCGCAGTAAGCGTCCCTTGGCCTCCGATCGGTTGCGCATCGGGATCGATCTCGGCGGCACCAAGATCGCCGGGATCGCCCTCGGTGCCGACGGCGCGACGCGCGCGGAGACCCGGGTGCCGACGCCGCGGGGCGACTATGCTGGTACCCTCGACGCCATCGGCGGCCTGGTCGCTGAACTGGAGCGGCAGGCCGGTGCGGCGGGGGCGAGCGTCGGCGTCGGCATGCCCGGCGCGATCTCCCGTGCCACGGGCCTGATCAAGAATGCCAACTCGGTCTGGCTGAACGGCCGGCCGTTCGCCCAGGATCTCGCCATTCAGCTGGGCCGTCCGGTGCGCGTCGAGAACGACGCCAATTGCCTCGCCGTCTCGGAAGCGGTGGATGGGGCCGGTGCGGGCGAGGCCATCGTCTGGGCGATCATCCTCGGCACCGGCGTCGGCTCCGGGATCGCGCTGCGCGGGCAGGCGCTGACGGGCCGCAACGCCATTGCCGGAGAATGGGGCCACAATCCGCTCCCCCGGCCCCGCGACGACGAACGCCCCGGCCCCGCCTGCTATTGCGGCCGCCACGGTTGCATCGAGACGTGGCTCTCAGGTCCCGGCCTCGCCGCCGATTTCTTCCGCAGCACGGGCGAGCGCCGGAGCGGTGAGGAGATCGTCGCGCGCGCTCAGTCCGGAGACGCGGCCGCCGCCGCGGCGATGGCGCGCCACCGCGACCGGCTCGGTCGCGGCATCGCCCACGTGGTCAACATCCTCGACCCCGACGTGATCGTGCTCGGCGGCGGCCTCTCGCGGGTCGAAGGCCTCGTCGCCGCGCTGCCGGGAGCAATCGCGCCGCACGTCTTCTCCGACGCCTTCGACACGCCGGTGCGGGCAAGCCTGCACGGCGACGCCTCGGGCGTGCGCGGCGCGGCGTGGCTCTGGGGCACGACATGATCGGCTGGCTCCGCCGTCTTCTCGGCCAAGCCCGCTCGCCCGCGCCGCCCATGCAGCCGTGGGAACCGGAGCCGCCACTGCCGCAGCCGCGCAGCGAGGCGGAGATCGACGCCGTCGAGGCGGCCCTGGAGGGCTTGATCGCCGCCGGCCTCCGCCTCGGTCCTCACTACGAAGGATTGGACCGGCGTGCTGTCGCGCGGGCCATGGCGGAGCATTCCGAATTCGCCCTCGGCGACGACAACGAGACCCTATGCTTGACCGAACGAAGCGCGGAGGCGCTGTCGATCGACATCCTGTGGAGCCACCGCGCCCTGGCGGACGGGATCGAGGACGAATTCGCCAATGCGGCGATCTTCGTCGATCACTGCTACGACGGGGCCAGTTCGGAGACCTACCGCGCGCTGTTCACCCGGCTGATCGAAATCGCCGGGGTCTGGACCTGCCGCGGCATCACCGTCTCCCCCGTGCCGGGGCTCGGCCCCTACGGCCACGGCTTCCGCGTCGGGTTCGAGACCGAGCCGCCGATTCCGCCCCTCATCGTCCCGGCCGACAAGAACTTCGACTGGAGCCTGCTCGAACAACTCGACACGTGCCGGCCGGCGGGCGAGCGGCGGCGCTTCCGGGTCGCTGCGGATGGTGGGGCGGGGCTGGTGATGTTCCTCGAAGACGCCGAAGCCCGGGCAATCGCTCTGCGCCTCGGCTGGGGTCCGGAGGATCTCTGAGGGCCGCCGCATCGCATGGATAGTAAGTCAGCATTGACTTACCAAGCGCGCCTTCCGAAAACCCGCCGTCCCCTCTGCGGGGCGCAGCTTACGAAAAATACGGTCCCATCATGCCCATCCTGACCTTCCCCGACGGCAACACCCGCGCCTTTGAGGCCGCGGTGACCGGCCGGACCGTGGTGGAGGGCATTGCCAAGTCGCTCGCCAAGCGCACGGTCGCCATGGCGCTCGACGGCACGGTCTGCGACCTCGACGACACGATCGAGCGGGACGCCGCGATCGAGTTCATCTCGCGCGACGATCCGCGCGCGCTGGAGCTGATCCGCCACGACTGTGCCCACGTGCTGGCGGAAGCCGTGCAAGCACTGTGGCCCGGTACGCAGGTGACGATCGGCCCGGTGATCGAGAACGGCTTCTACTACGACTTCGCCAAGGAAGAGCCGTTCACGCCCGAGGACTTCCCGAAGATCGAGGCGAAGATGCGCGAGATCATTGCGCGCGACGCGCCCTTCACCAAGGAAGTCTGGAAGCGCGACGACGTGAAAAAGCTCTTCGCTGACAAGGGCGAGAGCTACAAGGTCGAGTTGGTCGACGCGATTCCGCCGGGCGAGGACCTCAAGATCTACCGCCAGGGCGAGTGGTTCGACCTCTGCCGCGGCCCGCACATGACCTCGACGGGCAAGGTCGGCGCGGCCTTCAAGCTGATGAAGGTCGCGGGCGCCTATTGGCGGGGTGATTCCAATAACCCGATGCTGACACGCATCTACGGCACCGCCTGGTCCTCTCAAGGAGATCTCGACGCCTACCTGCACCGGCTGGAGGAGGCCGAGCGCCGCGACCACCGCCGGCTCGGCAAGGAGATGGACCTCTTCCACTTCCAGGAGGAGGGACCGGGCGTCGTGTTCTGGCACGCCAAGGGCTGGACGATCTTCCAGGAGCTGATCGCCTACATGCGCCGACGCCTGAAGGGCGATTACGCCGAGGTGAACGCCCCGCAGATCCTCGACAAGTCGCTGTGGGAGACTTCCGGCCACTGGGGCTGGTACCGCGAGAACATGTTCGCCGCCCAATCCGCCGGCGAGGAGGCCGAGGACAAGCGCTGGTTCGCCCTCAAGCCCATGAACTGCCCGGGCCACGTGCAGATCTTCAAGCACGGCCTGAAGTCCTACCGCGACCTGCCCCTGCGCATGGCCGAGTTCGGCGTGGTCCACCGCTACGAGCCGTCCGGCGCCATGCACGGCCTGATGCGGGTGCGCGGCTTCACCCAGGACGATGCGCACATCTTCTGCACCGAGGACCAGCTCGCCGCCGAGTGCCTGAAGATCAACGACCTGATCCTCTCGACCTACGCGGATTTCGGATTCGACCAGATCCTGGTGAAGCTCTCGACGCGGCCGGAGAAGCGCGTCGGCTCCGACGCCCTGTGGGATCACGCCGAAGCGGTGATGACGCGGGTGCTGGCGCAGATCGAGGAGCAGTCCGGCGGGCGGATCAAGACCGCGGTCAATCCCGGGGAGGGCGCGTTCTACGGGCCGAAATTCGAGTACGTGCTGCGCGATGCCATCGGCCGCGACTGGCAGTGTGGCACCACGCAGGTGGATTTCAACCTGCCGGAGCGGTTCGACGCCAGCTACATCGACGCCGACAGCCAGAAGAAGCCGCCGGTGATGATCCACCGCGCCATCTGCGGCTCGATGGAGCGCTTCACCGGCATCCTGATCGAGCATTTCGCCGGCCATTTCCCGCTCTGGCTCGCGCCGGTGCAGGTGGTGGTGGCGACGATCACCAGCGACGCCGATTCCTACGCCCGAGACGTCGTGCGCGTTCTGGAGCGCGCCGGGCTCCGGGTCGAAGCCGACCTGCGCAACGAGAAGATCAACTACAAGGTCCGTGAGCACTCGCTGGCCAAGGTGCCGGTGCTGCTGGCGCTCGGCCGCCGCGAGGCGGAGGAGCGCACGGTCTCGGTGCGGCGCATGGGAAGCCAGAAGACCACCACGATGGCTCTCGACGCGGCGCTCGCCGCCTTCGTCGAGGAAGCGACCTCCCCGGACCGCCGCCGGGCCGAGGCCGCCGCCGAGAGCCTCCCGAGCACCGACGCGGTGCTCGACGGCCAGCACGTCGAGCTTCCGGCGCCCTGACGACGAGGGGGTGGGGCTTGAGTGCCTCACCCCTCCATCGCCCGCGCCAGCTCCGAGAACACCCGCGGGTCGGCGCATTGCGCCACGTTGAAGCGCATGGCGTCGGCGGCGCCCTGGCTCAGCGAGAAGACGTTGCCCGGCGCCAGCACCACGCCGCGGGCGAGCGCCCGGCGGGAAATCTCGGTCGCGTCGAGGCCCTCCGGCAGGCGCGCCCAGAGGAACATGCCCCCTTTAGGCACGAAGGGCACGGTGACGCCCACCTCCGCGAGCCGCCGCACCACCGTGCCGCGGGCCTCCGCCAGCCGGGTGCGCATGGTATCGACGTGGTGGCGGTAGCTGCCCTCGTCGAGGAAGCGGTGGACGGTCGCCGCGGTGAGGTGGTTGTCGCTCAGAGACACCGCGAGCTTGAGATCGACGAGCCGCTCGACCCAGTCGCCGCGGATCGCGATCGCGCCGACGCGGGCGCCGGTCGAGATCGTCTTCGAGAAGCCGCCGACATGGATCACCCGGTCGAGCCCGTCGAAGCCGGCGAGACGCGGACCCGGCTCCGCCTCGAAATCGGCGTAGGCGTCGTCCTCCACGATGAGCGTACCGTGCATCTCGGCGAGCCGCAGGATGCGGTGGACGGCGACCGGGCTCAAGGTGGCGCCGGTCGGGTTCTGGAGGCCGGAATTGGTGATGTAGAAGCGGGGACGGTGCTCGATCAACGCCTGCTCGAACGCGGCAAGATCCGGCCCGTCCGGCCCGAACGGCACGCCGACCATGTGCAGGCGGTGGGCGCGGGCGAGCGCCTGGAACGAGAAGTAACAGGGATCATCCAAGAGCACCGTGTCGCCGGGCTCGGCGAGGAAGCGGATGATCAGGTCGAGTGCGTGGGTGACCGAGTCGGTCAGCACGAGCTGATCGGGATGGGCGCGGATGCCGCGCTCGGTCAGCCGCAGCGCCAGTTGCTGGCGCAGGGGCGCGTGGCCCTGCGGCGTGTCGTAGAAGATCACCGCCGCGCTCTGGCGTGCGACCTGGCGCAGGGCCCGGCGCAGTTCCGCCTCGGGCAGCCAGTCCGGCGGGAGCCAGCCGCAGCCGGGCCTCAGGGAATCCGGGCGTGCCTCCAGCGATTGCCGAGTGATCCAGACCGGATCGACCGCCCGGTCGAGCCGCGGCCCGATCGCGATCAGGCAGAGCGGCTCCGGGCGGGCAGAGACGAAGAAGCCGGAGCCCGGCCGCGAGACGATGGCGCCGCGCGCCGCCAGCCGGTCGTAGGCCTCGACCACTGTCGATTTCGAGACCTGCATGCTCTCGGCCAATCCGCGCACCGAGGGCAACCGGGCGCCGGGGCTGAGCGCTCGGCCCTCGATCCGCGCCTCGATGGCGTGCATCACCGTCTCGACCCGCGAAAGCGCTGGTTCCGCAACCGTCACCGTCATGGCCGTCCCTCCGAACTGTACCGCCCCTCGTACCGGACAGTTCTTCGAAATCGTACTGCAACTGTCTCTGTCGGGGAAGCGGTGCTCCCGTCATATCGGGTCCACCGAGACATTGGAGACAGATCATGACGCTCTCAGAAGCTAACCATGCGCACCATCCCGGCACCCGCGCCTGGATCGGCCGTCGCCTGCGCGACGTCATCGTCCTGGCCGCCGGTGCGGTGCTCGCTCTGCCGCTGATCCTGCCGTTCGGCTGACGTGCCGGGACGGCGCTCTCAGCCGAAGGTCGTGCGGGCAACTCACTCAAACTCGGAAGGGGCAAGACGTGGAATTTCGGTTCCATCCACGGGACGCTGCCTCGGCGGAGTGGGCCGCCTACGGCGTCCGTGATGCGATCGTCTTCGCTGTCGGGTTCATTCTGGCACTGGTGCTGGTCGCGCCCTCCGGCTGAAACAGCCGACCGCTCAGCCGGCGGTGCAGTTCGCCTCGAACAGCGCCTTCGCCCGCTCCATGGCCCGGAACGCCGCCATGGAGCCCGGGCTGCGCAGCTCCGGCCCCTCGGGCAGCCGCCCGAGAAACGGCTCGGAGAGGTCGGCGACGAACGGGCGGGGGCCGGTATAGGCGCCCATGCGGTTCCGCACATCGACGGTGCCGCACAGCGCCCCAGCCCGGCCGATCCGCAGGGCAGCGATCCGGGCCTCGGGGTCGCGCATCTGTTTTTCGATCAGGATCAGCGCGGTGCGCGCCGCCTCCGCACCGACGCCGGCATCCGAGCCGTCGACGACGGACTGAGCGCCCACCCCGCTCGCACCGGATAGGACTAGAAGGGCCGCGAGGGCGGTCTTGGGCAGGCGCATCGGGCTCAGCTTCCCTCAGCTTCCCTTGGCCACGACCTCGATGTCGCGGTCCATGCCGCTCTCCACCTTGAACTCGCGGGTGAAGACCTGCCCGTCGTGGCGGGCGATGAGCACGTAATCGCCCTCCGCCAGGGTCACCGACGGGAAGGCGCCGATCGCCTCGCGGATCGTATCGCCGCCCGGCGTCAGCACGCTGAAGGCCGTGCCGGCGAAAGCCTCTGAGCCGGGGGCGGCCACCAGCTTCAGGGTCACGGTGGCGGCACGGTGGTTCATGGTCGCGTCGGTGACCTTGCCGTTCTCGACCCTGAGGTCGGCGCGCTGGATCGCGTTCGAATCGCCGTAGCTCGACACGACGTGGTAGGTGCCCTCGGGCAGCCGCACGATCTCGCCGGCCTTGATGCCGCTGCGCACGAGGCGCCCTTCCGAGTTCGTCCCGATCGGCACGTAGACCGAGAAGCCGAGCTGGGTGCCCGGGATCTTCTGGTCGCCGACCGCCCCCGACAGCTTGAGGGCGCCCGCTGCGACGCGGAGCTGGTCCGTGCTGGCGGTGCCCGCCATGGTGATCCGCTTCGACGCGCTGGCATAGCCGTAGGTGACGGTGACGACGTAGGCGCCGGCCGCGAGCTTGAAGGTCGGGGCAGGATCGTTCGAGCGGGCGACGATGGCCGGGCGGCCGCCGTCCCCGTTCTCGCCGTAGATGCGCCAGGTCAGGCCTGAGCGGACCGGCCCGTTCGAGCCGACGAAGACCGCCGAGAGCGACAGGTCCGCCTCGCCCTCCGCCACGGGTGGGGGCAGCATCGGCCCGGTGACGCCAGGCGAGGGCAGGCCCGGCCCGAACGGCGCCGGCGCTTGCGCGGCGGCCGGCGCAATCGTGAGAAGAGCGGCCAGGGAGGCAATCGAAGCGAAGGTCTTGCCGCCTGCGGACCCGCGTCCCATCGTCCCTCGATCCTTCTGCTCGCGCCGTTCGGGGCTATCTCGGCCCTCGTTGCGCCCCTGCGCTCTTGAAACCCGACCGTGGCGGCGGCATGGCGGTCGTGACCCGAGCTTCACCCTCTCCACGCGGATTGTCCATGACCGAGATCCGAGACGCCGCCCAAGCCAGCACCCTTGTCAGCACTCTCGATCTGCTGCGCACCCGCCGCTCGGTGCCGCCGATGCTGCTCGACGCGCCCGGCCCCACGGCGGAGGAACTCGACGGCTGGCTCGCGATCGCGGCGCGGGTGCCCGATCACGGCAAGCTCGCCCCCTGGCGCTTCCTCGTGATCGCGGGCGAGGCGCGCGAGCGCGTCGGCGCGATCATCGAGCGGACCTTCCTGGCCGACTTTCCCGAGGCCGACGACAAGCGGCGCGCCCAGGAGCGGCAGCGGCTGACCCATGCGCCGGTGGTAGTGGGTGTCGTCTCTCGCGCCGGACCGCACGTCAAAATCCCCGAATGGGAGCAGGTGCTCTCGGCGGGCGCCGTCTGCATGAACCTCGTGGTCGCCGCCAATGCCGCGGGCTACGCCACGGCCTGGCTCACCGAGTGGTTCGCCTACGACCGCCGGGTGCTCGACGCGCTCGGCCTCGATCCGGCCGAGCGGATCGCCGGCTTCATCCATATCGGCCGCGCGAAGGAA